>VFQR01000208.1_pt1 | contig 115384 bp, 119 predicted proteins | sample 3512321 | NCBI WGS metagenome assembly VFQR01 (sample SAMN10412374, study PRJNA504923) | tailings metagenome | isolation source: Relicate 3 Philex TSF1 revegetated site | place: Philippines: Tuba, Benguet | collected 2017-08-29 | reverse complement strand
GCAGAGCGTCTCGGTCGGGCAGACGCGGGCGCACATGCCGCCGAGGATGTTCTGGCTGAGGATCGTCTTGGCCGCCGCGTCGGGGTTCCCCGCCTGGATCTGGCGGATGAACAGCGGGATGTCGATCGCGGTCGGGCAGGCCGTGATGCAGGGCGCATCGTAGCAGAAGTAGCACCGATCCGCCGCCACCGCCGCCTCGTGGCGGTCATAGGGCGGGTAGAGATCGCCGAAGTTCTTCGCGTAGTCCTCGGGCTGGAGGCGCCCGGGCGCGATGCCCGGCGTCATCTGGCTGTTGGGCATGGTCCGCTCCCCGTGTTCTTTTGCGGGAAGACTGCCACAGGCCCGAATTTTATCAACTGGTAAATTTCTGCGGGGCGACGCCGGCCCCGATACCTCCGCCCAACTGCCCGCAAATGCGGCAGATGCCGCGCCCTGTGCAGCAGCATCTGCCGCTTTCCTCCCCCGAATCCCTCGTCTATAAGCGGGAAACCGAGCGCAGCGGGCAGAGAAACCGGTCGAGGGCATCCATGGCGAAGCAACCCCATGACACTGACGTGGCATTCATCCAGGCGCTCGCCGAGCTCCTGCGCGAGAACGACCTGACCGAGCTCCAGGTCAAGCGCGACTATGGCGAGCACGACAGCCTGAACGTCCGTGTCAGCCGCGGAGGCACCGTCGTCACCCATTCCGCCCCGGCGCCCATGCCGATCCCCACGCCGATGCCGGTCCCCACCACCGCCGTCCCCGCCGCCCCGGCGTCCGAGGTGTCGGCCGATCCCGCGGGCCACCCGGGCGCCGTCACCTCGCCCATGGTCGGCACCTGCTACCTTTCGCCCGAACCGGGCGCGGCCGCCTTCGTGAAGGTCGGCGACAAGGTCTCCGAAGGCCAGACCGTCCTCATCATCGAGGCGATGAAGACCATGAACCAGATCCCCGCGCCGCGCGCCGGGACCATCAAGCGGATCCTCGTCGAGGATGCGACGCCCGTGGAATACGGCGCGCCCCTCATGATCATCGAATAGGCGCGAGGCCATGTTCGACAAGATCCTGATCGCCAACCGCGGCGAGATCGCCCTCCGCGTCATTCGCGCCTGCCGCGAGATGGGAATCCGCTCCGTCGCCGTCCATTCGACGGCCGACGCCGACGCGATGCACGTCCGCATGGCGGACGAAAGCGTCTGCATCGGCCCGCCGCCCTCGGCGCAAAGCTACCTCTCCATCCCCGCCATCATCTCGGCCTGCGAGATCACCGGCGCCCAGGCCATCCACCCGGGCTACGGGTTCCTGTCCGAAAACGCGAACTTCGTGCAGATCGTCGAGGATCACGAGATCACCTTCATCGGCCCCTCGGCCGAACACATCCGCATCATGGGCGACAAGATCACCGCCAAGGACACGATGCGGAAACTGGGCGTCCCTTGCGTCCCCGGCTCCGAGGGCGGCGTTGCGGACATGGAGATCGCGCTGAAGACGGCGGCCGAGATCGGCTACCCCGTCATCATCAAGGCCACCGCCGGCGGCGGCGGGCGCGGCATGAAGCTTGCGCGGAGCGAGAAGGAGCTGGAAAACGCCTTCCGCACCGCCCGCTCGGAAGCCAAGGCCGCCTTCGGCAACGACGAGGTCTACATCGAGAAGTACCTCGGCAACCCCCGCCACATCGAGATCCAGGTCTTCGGCGACGGCAAGGGCCGCGCCGTGCACCTCGGCGAACGCGACTGCTCGCTCCAGCGCCGCCACCAGAAGGTGTTCGAGGAAGCCCCCGGCCCCGCGATCGACGCCGCCACCCGCGCCCGCATCGGCAAGGTCTGCGCCGACGCCGTCGCCTCCATCAACTACATCGGCGCGGGCACCATCGAATTCCTCTACGAGGACGGCGAGTTCTACTTCATCGAGATGAACACCCGCCTCCAGGTCGAACACCCGGTGACGGAAGGCATCTTCGGCGTCGACCTCGTCCGAGAACAGATCCGCGTCGCCGCGGGCCTTCCCATGGAGTTCCGGCAGGAGGACCTGAAGATCAACGGCCACGCCATCGAGGTGCGGCTCAACGCAGAGAAGCTGCCCTCCTTCTCCCCCTCCCCGGGCCGGATCACGCAGTACCACGCCCCGGGCGGCCTCGGCGTCCGCATCGACAGCGCGCTCTACGACGGCTACCGGATCCCGCCCTACTACGACAGCCTGATCGGCAAGCTCATCGTCCACGGCCGCGACCGGCCCGAGGCGCTCGCGCGCCTCCGCCGCGCGCTGGGAGAGCTCATCATCGACGGCATCGACACGACCGTGCCGCTCTTCCACGCGCTCCTCGACGAACCGGCGATCCAGTCGGGCGACTACTCCATCCACTGGCTCGAGAAGTGGCTGGCCGACAACGTCGGCTGACGCTCCACCCGGAGCCCCGCTCCTCCTTCATCTCGGTGCAAATACTCTGGGGGGAGCCCGAGGGGGGCAACGCCCCTCTCGGGCCCCGCCACCGTCCCGCGCCTACCGTGGCCTCAGCGCGCAGACCGCTCGCCGCATGCCCCGGGCGCGGAAGTAGTCCCGCACCCCCTCCGGATCCGCCGCCCACACGCCCGGATCGCCCCAGGTCACCCCGTAGCCCAGCGCATCCGCTATCGCCTCCATCGCCGCGAAACTCGGCCGCCCCGCGATCGCGCGCTCCTGCCCGCCGATCTGCGCCACCGCGTTCAGGGGCTTGTCGGTCCGCTCGCGCACCAGCTCGATCACCGGCGCCCGCGCGAGCGAGAACTCGCTGTCGATGATCACCAGCCGCGGCCCGAGCTGGCGGATCAGCCACAACAGGCGGAAATGCTCCATCAGGTGGTAGTAAAGCCCCAGCACGGCGACGACGTCGAACCGCTCTCCCGCCTCGCCCAGCGCCTCGAGCGCCGGCACCGCCTCCCCCTCCACCAGCCGCACCCCGTCCTCGGGCGCCGCCGCGAAACGCGCGACCAGCGCCGCGCGCGGCTCCACCCCCAGGACCTCGCGCGCGCGCGCCCGCGCGAAGGCCCGCGCCCAGCGCCCGTCATGCGCGCCGAGGTCCAGCACCCGCGCCCCCTGCAGCTCGGCCGCATAGGGCTCCACCACCAGCGCGTGCCGCTTGCGGAGCCGCCGCAGCACGTCCGGCGCCAGCCCCCCTTCGCCGCCCTGATCCTCGAACCCATGCATGTCCGCCTACCCTTTGCGTGCCGTGCCCGCTTGCTCTACCTTTCCACCCTGACGAGAGCAAAGGGCGCGTCTTGAGGGGGGTCAACACGCCACTGAAGCCGGAGCTGCTCCTGCAGGCCTATGCCGCGGGCGTCTTTCCCATGGCCGAATCCCGCGACGACCCCGAGGTCTTCTGGGTCGACCCCCGCCACAGGGGCATCCTGCCGCTCGACGGATTCCGCATCTCCCGCAGCCTCGCCCGCACAATCCGGCGCACGCCCTTCCGCATCACCTTCGACCGGGCCTTCGCCCAGGTCCTCGACGGCTGCGCCGACCGTCCGGAAACCTGGATCAACGAGACGATCCGCCGCCTCTGCCTGTCGCTGCACGCCCTCGGCTCGGCCCATTCGGTCGAGGTCTGGGATGGCCCCGATCTCGTGGGCGGGGTCTACGGCCTCACCCTCGGCGGCGCCTTCTTCGGCGAAAGCATGTTCTCCCGCCGGACCGACGCGTCGAAGGTCGCGCTCGCCTACCTGGTCGACCGGCTGCGTGGCGCGGGATTCGCGCTCTTCGACACGCAGTTCATCACCCCACATCTCGCGAGCCTGGGCGCCTTCGAGGTGCCGCGCGCGGAATACCGCCGCCGCCTCGCCGCCGCCATCGACGTGCGCGCCCAGTTCCCCGCCCGCGCGCCGGTACCGGCGCCTCAGGAGCTCCTGCAGCGCATGACCCAGACGTCGTAGCGCGGATGGTCGAGCGCCGAGAGCGCCGGGCTCGAGGCGATCATCCAGCCCCGGAAGGCCGGACCGGTCATCCCCTCGGCCTCGATCGTCAGGAAGGCATAGGCATCCCCCGCCGGGTCGTCGACCGGATAGCGGCAGTCGCCCAGGGTGACGTCGAGACGCCCGATCCGCACCGTCTCCCCCACGCCGAGGTCGAGGTCCGTCACTTCCCCGGACACCTTGTCGAGCCCGCGCAGGAGAGCGCCGCGCGCCGCGGCGACCTGCTGGTCCTCGCGCGATTCCCGGGGCGTGTCGTCGAAGCGGGGGCGGATCTCTCCGAAGGGCGCAGGCGCCGGCCCCTCCGGCCCGGCCAGACCCTCGCCCTCCGCCAGCCCCTCCGGCAAGGCCTGCCAGTCGTCGAGCCCCGGCACAAGCTGCGCCCCGCCGCGCGGCTCCGGCCGCATCGGCCGCCCGTCGGGTCCGAGCGGGAAGGGGCTGCCGTCCTCCTGGTTCAGCGGCGCGGGCTGCTCGAACGGGGTGTCGAGCCCCTGCGCCGCCAGCGCCAGCGGAAGAACGGACAGGAGAAGCGCGAGCCGCAGCATCATTCCGACCCGTCGCCCGCCACGAACCGCATCAGGAGCGTCACCAGCGACACCGAGCTCTGCGTGTCCTCGATGGCGCTGCCCGGCTCCAGGTTGAAGGGCGATCCTCCCGGCACAAGTTCGAGAAAGTTGCCCCCCAGCAACCCCTCCGAAGACACCACGATCGCCGTGTCCTCGGGCAGGGCAAGCGCCTCCTGCACCGTGAAGCGCGCATCGGCCCGGAAGGTGTCGGGGTTCAGCGTCAACCCCGTCACGGTGCCGACCTTCACCCCGCCCAGCCGCACGTCCGTGCCCACGCGCACGCCCTCGACCGACCGGAAGCTCGCCGTCATCTCGTAGAAGCCCGCCCCGGCCCCACGGCCGCCCGCGAACTGGCTCGCGTAGACGAGGAACCCGGCGGCCGCGGCGACCACGACGGCGCCCGTGATCACCTCCGTCGCGTGGCTCGTCATCGCGCCCCCCTCATTCGGGCTGCCAGGCCTCGTAATCCGATCGCGCCACCGGCTCCGGTCGCCGCAGCGAGCCGGGCGGGGCATAGGCCAGGGCCGTGCCCGTCAGGTTCTCCTGATGCGGCTTCTCCCAGACCTTGCGCGGCAGCGGCGCCTCGGTCGGCGGCCGGTCCCAGGTGTGGTGGAGCCAGCCGTGCCACTCCGGGCTCACCCGGCTCGCCTCGGCCTCGCCGTTGTAGATGACCCAGCGCCGCACGCCGTCCTTGGACTGGTAGAAGACGTTGCCTTCCTGGTCCTCGCCCACCTTCACCCCGTGCCGAGCGGTGAAGACCTGCGTGCCGATCGTCTGGCCGTTCCACCAGGTCACGGCGCGGAGAAGCGTGTCGAGAAGGCCCATGCCAAGGCTCCCTGCAAGGTCGCCCCTCATATGGCCCAACGGGCGCATGAGGTCCAGAGACAAGACCGCCGCAGCACCGGGTCCGGCGCGACGGAACGCGCGGCCCCGCCCGTATCACCGGGGAACGCGCGCCCGATGACGAAAGGACCTCCCATGCCCGCCCCCGCCGGCTACTCCCGCCTCCAGATCGCCCTCCACTGGGCCGTGGCGTTCCTCATCGCCGTGCAGTTCCTCCTGCACGACGGCATCTCCGCCGCCTGGCGCGCGCTCATGCGCGGGGCGGAGGCGACCTTCGGCGCGACCGCCGCCCTCCACGTCTGGGGCGGGGTCCTCGTCGGCGCCCTCGTCCTCTGGCGCCTCGCGATCCGCGCGACCCGCGGCGCGCCGCTTCCGCCCGCCGCCGAGCCCCCGGCGCTGCGCCGGACCGCCGCCGTCGTTCACGCCGCGCTCTACGGCGTCATCCTTGCCATCGCCGGAACCGGTGCCGCGGCCTGGTTCGGTGGCCTTCGCGACGCGGCGGAACTCCACGAGGCGCTGACCACCGCGCTCCTTGCGCTCACCGGCCTTCACGTCGCGGCGGCACTTCTTCACGCCACCGTCTGGCGCACCGGCGTCCTCGCCCGCATGATCCGCCCGGGCGCATGATGCCGCCCTCACCGGCAGGAGCGGGACATCCCGCCTCCATCGACCCGGAAATATCCCGGGGGAGTCCCGGCCACAGGCCGGGACGGGGGCAGAGCCCCCGCCGCGGCGCCCGCCACCGCGCGGCGCCCTGGCCGGAGCGGGACAGCCGTCTCAGAAGGTGGCGATGATCCGGTCCGCTTCGGCGAGGCACTGCGCCCGGCGGATCACGTCCTCGATCAGCCAGGTCATGCGCCCCGTCCGCTCGTAGACATCGAGATCCTCGAGGATCGCGGCGACCTTGACCTCGTGCATGCAGTCGAGAAGCTCGTTGAAGGATTTCATCAGCGTCGGCGAAAACAGGTCCTGTTCGGGAAAGACCGGAACGGCGGACTCAAGAAGGGCGTGGTTCAGTTCGAGCACGACAGGCTCCATCACTCGTTACATTCGACGACCGCTAACAGGCCCCATAAACTCGATTAGAATGTGACCTACAACGGTTTTGTTTGAGCAAGGTTAATGCCCATTCGGGCGGAATGCCGGCAAAGCCCACGAATCCCGGCGGCCAACGCCCCGCCGGCCACGGTCCCGCCACGAAGCGGCGACAGGGCGCCCGAACGACAATGCCGCGCCCTCGCCCCCACTGTTTCGCGCCGCCTCCCGATCCCCGTCCCGACCGAATCGCACCGCCCGCAAATCCCGTTCGACACCGCCCGCGCGCCGTCCTAACGTCCCCCCATGGGAGGCATCCACGACAGCGGACAGGCCTGGGCGCGGCTCGGGATCACGCTCGCGCTCGCGACGGTGGGCAACGTGGGCATGTGGGCCGTCATCGTCGTCATGCCCGCGATCGAGGCCGAGTTCGCGACCACCCGCGCGGGCGCCTCGCTCCCCTACACGCTCTGCATGGCGGGCTTCGCGGCGGGCAACCTCGTCATGGGCCGCGTGGTCGACCGCTGGGGCGCGCCCCGGGCGCTCGCCGCCGCGGCCCTCCTGATCTCGGCCGGCTTCGGCCTCTCGGCCATCGCGCCCTCGATCGCGCTCCTCTCGGCGGCGCACGTCCTCCTCGGCCTCGGCGCCGCGACCTTCTTCGGCCCCCTCATCGCCGACATCTCGCACTGGTTCATGCGCCGCCGCGGCATCGCCGTCTCCATCGCCGCCTCCGGCAACTACCTCGCCGGCGCGCTCTGGCCCCTCGTCCTCGCTCCCGTCCTCGAAACCGCCGGCTGGCGCACGGCCTACCTCCTGATCGCCGCCATCGTCCTCGCGGTGGTGCTCCCCGGCTCCCTCCTCCTGCGCCGCCGGGTTCCCGCCGCCGACACGGCACGGGCCGAGACGGCGGCCGCCCTCGCCGCCCGCCGCATCGACCTCTCGCCGCGCGCGCTCCAGGGTCTCCTCGTCCTCGCGGGGGTCGCCTGCTGCGTGGCCATGTCGATGCCGCAGGTCCACATCGTCTCCTTCTGCGTCGACCTCGGCTACGGACCGGCCGTGGGCTCCCAGATGCTCTCGCTCATGCTCGCGGGCGGCGTCGTCTCCCGCCTCGCCTCGGGCCTCCTCGCCGACCGGCTCGGCGGCCTGCCCACCCTCCTCATCGGCTCGACGCTCCAGATGCTGGCGCTGCTCCTCTACCTGCCGACCTCGGGCCTGACCTCGCTCTACCTCGTCAGCCTCGTCTTCGGCCTCTCGCAGGGCGGCATCGTCCCGGCCTATGCCATCGTCATCCGCGACTACCTGCCCCCGCGCGAGGCGGGCGCCCGCATCGGGCTCGTGATGATGGCCACGATCCTCGGCATGGCGCTCGGCGGCTGGATGTCGGGCTGGATCTACGACCTGACCGGCTCCTACCGCATGGCCTTCCTGAACGGCATCGGCTGGAACCTCCTCAACATGGCCATCGCGATCGGCATCCTCCTGCGCTCCCGCCCGCGCGCCCTTCCCGCCTGAGCGCCGCGCCCGGCCTCCATCGACCCTGAAGTATCCTCGGGGGGGCCGGGGGGCAGACAGCCCCCCGGCCTCTCCGCTTGCCCACCCGGCCGCCTTTGGCCGATAGTCTCCCCCATGCCCGCACCCCGCCCCCTCGCACAGGACCCCCACCGCGCCCGCGCCCCCCGTGAAGGCGTCCTCGAAGTCGCCATCGGGCGCGAGCTCCGCGCGCTCCGCCAGCAGCAGGGCCTGACGGTCGCCGACCTCTCCCAGAAGGCCGGCCTCTCGGGGGGGATGCTGTCCAAGATCGAGAACGGGCAGGCCTCGCCCTCCCTCACCACGCTCCAGGCGCTGGCCCAGGCGCTCCAGGTCCCCCTGACCGCCTTCTTCCGCGGCTGGGAGGAATCGCGCCCCGCCATCCACGTGAAGGCGGGCGAGGGCGTGGAGACCGAACGCACCGGGACCCGCGCGGGCCACCAGTACAACCTCCTCGGCCATATCGGCTCGAACTCCTCCGGCGTGATCGTGGAGCCCTACCTGATCACGCTCACCACCGCCTCCGACACCTTCCCTACCTTCCAGCACGAGGGGATGGAGTTCCTCTACATGCTCGAAGGCGCGGTGGACTACCGCCACGGCGACCGCATCTTCCCGCTCCGCCCGGGCGACAGCCTGTTCTTCGACGCCGACGCGCCGCACGGTCCCGAGGTTCTGGTAAGCCTCCCCGCCCGCTACCTGTCGATCATCGCCTATCCCGCCCGGCAGGATTGACGATGATCCCCCTCGCGCCCCCCTTCCGCCCCGCCACCGACGCCGATGCCGCAGCCCTCGCGGAGCTCGTGAACTTCGCCGGCCACGGCCTCCCGCTCCACTTCTGGACCCTCGCCGCGGCCCCGGGCCAGGACCCGTGGGAGATCGGCCGCGCCCGCCAGACCGCGAGGGCGGCGCAGGGCCAGATCGTCGTGATCGACGAGGGCGCGGGCGCCATTGCCGCGCTGACCGGCTACCCCATCGGCCCCGCGCCCGAGGAGCCCGGCGCCGACACCCCCGCCCTCTTCCGCCCGCTTCTCGAACTCGAGGCGCTCGCGCCCGACAGCTGGTACGTCAACGTCCTCGCCTGCCAGCCCGCCCATCGCGGCCGCGGTCTCGGCGGGCAGCTCCTCGCGCTGGCCGAACGGCTCGCCGCCGCCGAAGGGCTCGCCCGGATGAGCGTCATCGTCGCCGACGACAACCCCGGCGCCGCCCGCCTCTACGCCCGCCACGGCTATGCGGACGTCGCCCGCCGCCCCTGCGTCCGCGACGGGTGGAGGACAGGCACGCGCGACTGGGTCCTCATGACGAAGGATCTCTGACTGCCCGTTTTCCGGGCAGTCCGCCGGAGCAGTCTTTCCCCACAGGAAACTTTTCTTCGCGGGGGTTGCCGAACTCCTCCGATCCTGCTCCACTTCCCACGACAGATCCGGGAGACTCGCGCCATGTGCGGAATCATCGGCCTCTTCCTCAAGGACCCCGCGCTCGAGCCGCGCCTCGGCGCGCTGATGGCCGACATGCTCGCCCAGATGAGCGAACGCGGCCCCGACAGCGCGGGCTTCGCCGTCTATTCCGGAGACGGCGGCGCCGCGCGCATCACGCTCCGCTCCGACCGCCCGGCCGAGGATTTTCCCCTCCTCGACCAGGCCCTGGCCGAGGCGATTTCCGCCCCCGTCTCCCTCACCCGCCGCGAAACCCACGCGGTCCTGACCCTGCCCGCCGCCGCCCTCCCCGCCGCCCGCGCGGCGCTTTCGGGCCTCCGCCCCGGCCTTTCCGTCATGTCCTGGGGCGACGCCATCGAGATCTACAAGGAAGTGGGCCTCCCCCGCGCCGTCGCCTCCCGCTTCGGCCTCGCGTCCATGCAGGGCACCCACGGCATCGGCCACACCCGCATGGCGACCGAATCCGCCGTGACCACCATGGGCGCGCACCCCTTCTCCACCGGCCCCGACCAGTGCCTCGTCCACAACGGGTCGCTGTCGAACCACAACGCCGTCCGCCGCGACCTCAGGCGCGCGGGCATGACCTTCGCGACCGACAACGACAGCGAGGTCGCCGCCGCCTTCCTCTCGGCCCGCATGGCCGAAGGCGCCGACCTTGGGCAGGCGCTGGAAGACGCGCTCGCCCATCTCGACGGCTTCTACACCTTCGTCGTGGGCACGAAGGACGGCTTCGGCGTCCTGCGCGACCCCATCGCCTGCAAGCCCGCCGTCATGGCCGAAACCGACGCCTACGTCGCCTTCGGCTCGGAATTCCGCGCGCTCGCTGTCCTTCCCGGCATCGAGGCCGCCCGGGTGTGGGAGCCCGAACCCGCCACCGTCTACTTCTGGAGCCGATAGATGCCCGCCTACGACCTCGCGACCGGCAGCTTGCGCGAGATGAACGCGACGCTTCAGGCGTTGGCGGGCCAGACCAACGAGACCCAGTGGGACATCCTGAACCCCCGCGGCCTCCACGCCATCGCCGTGGGCCTCGACGCGCCCCTCGACGTCACGGTCAACGGCTCCACCGGCTACTACTGCGCCGGCATGAACAAGAAAGCCACCGTGCGCATCGCGGGCAACGCCGGCCCCGGCGTGGCCGAGAACATGATGTCGGGCACCGTGATCGTCGAAGGCGACGCCAGCCAGTACGCGGGCGCCACCGGGCGCGGCGGGCTTCTGGTGATCCGCGGCAACGCAGCCTCGCGCTGCGGCATCTCGATGAAGGGCATCGACATCGTCGTGGGCGGCAACGTGGGCCACATGTCGGCCTTCATGGGCCAGCGCGGCACGCTCGTCGTCTGCGGCGACGCGGGCGACGCGCTGGGGGATTCGCTCTACGAGGCCCGCCTCTTCGTGCGCGGACAGGTGAAGTCGCTGGGCGCCGACTGCATCGAGAAGGAGATGCGGCCCGAGCACTTCACGCACCTCGAAAATCTCCTCGAAAAGGCCGGCATGGACGCCGACCCGGCCTCCTTCCGCCGCTACGGCTCGGCCCGCAAGCTCTACAATTTCAACATCGACAACGCCGGGGCCTACTGATCCGCGCCATGACCGAGCAGAAACCGAACATTTCCCGCACCGCCCCCCGGCAGAGCTGGACCTTCTCGAACGAGGTCAACGCCGAGATCCGCCGTGCCGCCGCGACCGGCATCTACGACATCCGCGGCGGCGGCGCGAAGCGGCGCGTCCCCCACTTCGACGACCTCCTGTTCCTTGGCGCCTCGATCTCGCGCTACCCGCTCGAAGGCTACCGCGAGCGCTGCGCGACCGAGGTGACCCTCGGCACCCGCTTCGCGTCCAAACCGATCCACCTCGCCATCCCGATCACCATTGCGGGCATGTCCTTCGGCTCGCTCTCGGCGCAGGCGAAGGAGGCGCTCGGCCGCGGCGCCACGCTCGCCGGGACCTCCACCACCACCGGCGACGGCGGCATGACGGAAGAAGAACGCGGGCATTCGCAGCTCCTCGTCTACCAGTACCTCCCCTCGCGCTACGGCATGAACCCCGACGACCTCCGCCGCGCCGACGCGATCGAGGTGGTCGTGGGCCAGGGCGCGAAGCCCGGCGGGGGCGGGATGCTCCTCGGCCAGAAGATTTCCGACCGCGTGGCCCAGATGCGCGACCTGCCCAAGGGCATCGACCAGCGATCCGCCTGCCGCCACCCGGACTGGACCGGCCCCGACGACCTCGAGATCAAGATCCTCGAGCTGCGCGAGATCACGGGCTGGGAGAAGCCCATCTACGTCAAGGTCGGCGGCGCCCGGCCCTACTACGACACGGCTCTCGCCGTAAAGGCGGGGGCCGATGTCGTCGTGGTCGACGGGATGCAGGGCGGCACGGCGGCCACGCAGGACGTCTTCATCGAACACGTCGGCATCCCCACGCTCGCCTGCGTCCGCCAGGCGGTGAAGGCGCTTCAGGATCTTGGCATGCACCGGAAGGTGCAGCTCGTCGTCTCGGGCGGCATCCGCACCGGGGCGGACGTGGCCAAGGCGCTGGCGCTCGGTGCCGACGCCGTCTCCATCGGCACGGCGGCGCTCGTGGCGCTCGGCGACAACGACCCCCGGTGGGAGGCGGATTACCAGAAGCTCGGCACGACGGCGGGCGCCTACGACGACTGGCACGAAGGCCAGGACCCCGCCGGCATCACCACGCAGGACCCGGCCCTCGCGGCCCGCCTCGACCCCGTCGAGGGCGGCCGGCGGCTCGCCAACTACCTGAAGGTGCTGACGCTCGAGGCCCAGACGCTCGCCCGCGCCTGCGGCAAGAGCCATGTGCTGAACCTCGAGCCCGAGGACCTTTGCGCTCTCACCGTCGAAGCCGCCGCGATGGCGGGCGTGCCGCTCGCCGGGACGGACTGGATACCGGGCCGGGGCGGATACTGAGGACACGGACCACGTCAACCCAGGGACAGGGAACAGGAGCGGGACGACCATGACCAGAGACCTCGCAGCCTTCGCCAAGAAGACCGGCGTGAAGTATTTCATGGTGTCCTACACCGACCTCTTCGGCGGCCAGCGCGCCAAGCTCGTGCCCGCCTCGGCCATCGCCGAGATGTCGAAGGACGGCGCGGGCTTCGCGGCCTTCGCCACCTGGCTCGACAACACCCCCGCCGACCCCGACATGCTGGCCGTCCCGGTCCCCGACACCGTCATCCAGCTCCCCTGGAAGCCCGAGGTCGCCTGGGTCGCCTCCACCTGCACGATGGACGGGCGTCTCCTCGACCACGCGCCCCGCAACGTGCTGGCGGCACAGGTCGCGAAGGCGGCAGAGCTCGGCCTCACCGTCAAGACCGGCGTGGAGCCCGAGTTCTTCCTCCTCACACCCGACGGGCGCGAGATCTCCGACCCCGCCGACACCGCCGTGAAGCCCTGCTACGACCAGCAGGCCGTCATGCGCCGCTACGACGTCATCGCCGAGGTCTGCGACTACATGGAGGCGCTCGGCTGGGGCCCCTACCAGAACGACCACGAGGACGCGAACGGCCAGTTCGAGATGAACTGGCGCTATGCCGACGCGATGACCACCGCCGACCGCCATTCGTTCTTCAAGTTCATGGTGAAGTCGGTGGCGGAAAAGCACGGCGTGAAGGCCACCTTCATGCCGAAGCCGATCGAGCGACTGACCGGCAACGGCTGCCACGCCCATATCTCGGTCTGGGACACGAAGGGCCGGAACGCCTTCGAGGACGGCAAGGACCCGCTCGGCCTCTCCCCCCAGGGTTACCACTTCCTCGGCGGGATCATGAAGCACGCCATCGGCATGACGGCGATCACCAATCCGACGGTCAACAGCTACAAGCGCATCAACGGCGCCCCCACCCGCTCGGGCGCCACCTGGTCGCCGAACACGGTGACCTGGACCGGCAACAACCGCACCCACATGGTCCGCGTCCCCGGCCCCGGCCGATTCGAGCTGCGCCTCCCCGACGGCGCGGCCAACCCCTATCTCCTCCAGGCCGTCATCATCGCGGCGGGTCTCGACGGCCTCGCCACCAAGGCCGACCCCGGCAAGCGCCGCGACAACGACATGTATGCCGAGCCCGAAAAGGCGAAGGGCGCGCCGACCCTGCCGCTCAACCTCCTCGATGCGCTCCGCGCCTTCGATGCCGACAAGGCGCTCAAGGCGGCCCTCGGCGCGGAGTTCTCGGCGGGCTTCCTCAAGCTCAAGATGCAGGAGTGGCACAGCTTCAAGGCGCACCTGACGGAATGGGAGCGCGCGACCACGCTCGACATCTGACGATCCGCGCCCGGCGATTGCGCGCCGTCAATCGCCGCCTCAGGAGCGCGGCTATCCTGCCGCCGCAGACCCCGTGGGAGGAGCGTCCATGTTCTCGAACGCGGTGAGGCTCGTCGACATCCTCGGCTTTCAGATCCGGGTGGATCCGTCGTGGCTGCTCATTGCCGCGCTGATCGTGTGGAGCCTTGCGTCCGGCTACTTCCCCGAGGCGGCTCCCGGCCTTTCGCAGACCGATTACCTGGCCCTCGCGGTCCTCGCCATGCTCGGCCTCTTCGCGGGGCTCGTGCTGCACGAACTGGCCCATGCCCGCGTCGCCCGGCGGCTGGGGCTGGGGGTCGGGGGGATCACGCTCTTCCTCTTCGGCGGCGTGGCCGAGCTTCAGGGCGAGCCCGAAAGCCCCGGCTCCGAATTCCGCATCGCGATCGCGGGACCTCTGATGAGCCTCGCGCTCGCCGCGCTCTTCGCGGTCGCGGGACAGGCGGCCCGGGCCACCGGCGCCTCCGCCGGACTGCTGGCGCTGGTCGACTACCTCGCCGGGATCAACCTGATCCTCGCGCTGTTCAACCTCCTTCCGGCCTTCCCGCTCGATGGCGGCCGGGTGCTCCGCGCCGCGCTGTGGCACGTACGGGGCGACCTCCTCTCGGCCACCCGCGCAGCAAGCCTCGCCGGACGCGCCTTCGGCTATGCGCTCGTGGCGCTCGGCCTCGCCGTGCTCTTCTCCACGCAGTCGGTCATCGGCGGCCTCTGGCCCATCCTCCTCGGCCTCTTCCTCGCCGCCGCCGCCGCTGCCTCGTGGGAGCAGATGTTCACCCGCCGCGCCCTCCTCGGCCGCACGGTGGGAGACCTGATGACCCGCGCGGTCCACACCACGCCCCCCGACCGCACCGTCCGCGACCTCGTGGACGATGTGATGCTGCGCCACGGCGCCTCCTTCGTCCCGGTGATCGAGGACGGCCAGCCGCTCGGCTACGTCGACACGGGCACCGTGCGCGGGATCGACCGCGAGTTCTGGGACACCACGCGGGTGGAGGACGTCTTCGTCGCCCTCGCGCCAGAGATGCTGGCGACGCCCTCCGACCCGCTGGAGGACCTCCTCGGCCGCATCTCGGCCACCGGAAGGCGCAAGTTCATCGTCCTCGACGGGGCCAGCTTCGCGGGCGTCATCACGCTGGGCGACCTCGCCGAACACCTGGGTGTCCTGCGCGACCTCGCGGCCGGCGCCCGCCCGCCCCCGCCGCAGCGTTCCGTTTGACGCCGGGAGGCTGCCGTGAAAACTATGAGGACGGGAACATGGTGGGAAACTTCGGGTGCCGACGACGTCCTCGTCCGCCGAACTTGAGGCGCTGCTGGCAGCCGCGGTCGATGCCATCGTGCTCTCGGACGGCGACGGCCGCATCCGCCGATGCAACCCCGCCGCGATCCGCCTCTTCGGCTACGCCTCCGAGACCGACCTTGTGGGGCAGAGCGTCAATGTCCTGATGCCGCCGGGCGAGGCGCGGCGGCACGACGACTACATGCGCCACCACATCGCCACCGGCGACCGCCGCATCATCGGCGTGGGGCGCGAGGTCGAGGGGCGCCGCAGGGACGGCACGCTCTTTCCGCTCCACCTCTCCATCGGGCGCTCCGACAGCGCCGACGGCCCGATCTTCGTGGCCATCCTCCACGACCTGACGCGGCGCCGGTCCGCCCAGGCCGCCCTTGAACGGACGCAGCGGCTCGGCGCGATCGGGGAGATGACGGGCGGCATCGCGCACGACTTCAACAACATCCTCACCCTCATCATCGGCAACCTCGAACTCGCTTCGCACCGCGACGTGACGCCCGAGGTGCGCGCCCTTCTGGAAGACGCGCTCGACGCCGCGGAACTCGGCGCGGACCTGACCGCGCGGCTCCTCGCCTTCGCGCGCCAGAGCCGCCTGGTGCCGGAACGCCTTCGGGCCAACGACGCGGCCGAACGGGCGGTGGCGCTCTTCCGGCGCACGCTGCGCACCGGAATCCGCCTCGACCTCGCGCTCGCTCAGGAGACGGGCGAGATCGACGCCGACGCGCCGCAGCTCCAGAGCGCGATCCTCAACCTGCTCCGCAATGCCGAGGACGCGATCGAGGGCGACGGGGTGATCCTCCTCCAGACCGAGGCGGTGGACGTGGACGAGGCCTATCTCGCGCAGGAGATCGACGTGCGCGAGGGCCGCTACATCCGGATTTCCGTCTCCGACACGGGCGCGGGGATGAGCGCCGAGACCCGCCGCCGCGCGTTCGAACCCTTCTTCACCACCAAGCCCGCGGGAAAGGGCACGGGGCTGGGCCTCTCCACCACCTATGGGTTCGTCCGCCAGTCGGGCGGGCATGTCACGCTCTACTCGGAACCGGGCCAGGGCACCACGGTGAGCCTCTACTTCCCCCGCGCCGAGGCCGCCGCGCCGCGGGCTCCTGCGCCCGTCCGCACGGATACCCCGCTTCCCGGAACGGGAGAGGTCGTGCTTGTCGTGGAGGATGACCCCGCCGTGCGCCGCATGACCGCCGACCGCCTCCGCGCGCTCGGCTACGCGCCGCTGCCCGTCGCCGGCGCCGACGCGGCGCTGGCGGTGCTCGCGGAAGGCCGGGACGTGGACCTCGTCTTCACCGACATGATGATGCCGGACGGCCGCACCGGTCTTGCCCTCGCGCAGGAACTCCGGCGGATCCGGCCCGGCCTGCCGATCCTGATGACCACGGGCTACGCGGGCGAGATGGCGGACGTCGAGCTGGTGAACGGACTTCCTCTCATCCGCAAGCCCTACCGGCAGGCGGACCTGTCGGACGCCATCCGGCGCGCGCTCTCGGGCACCGGGGCGTGATCCCTCACACCCGCCGGACAGGAACCGCCATGGTGTAGCCGATCCCGCGCACCGTCTTGATGACGCGCGGGTTGGCGGGGTCCGGCTCGATCTTCTTGCGCAGGCGCGCCACCTGGTTGTCGATCGACCGGTCATAGGGCGACCAGCAACGCCCGTGCATCCGATCGAGGATCGTGTCGCGCGACAGCGCCCGCCCCGGCGCTTCGAGAAACACCTCGAGCAGCCGGAAATCTCCCGCCGTCATCTCCACGGGCTCTCCCTGCCGGTCCCGAAGCGCGAGCTGGGAGGGCGTGGCGCGCATCCCGTCGAACTCGAAGGCCTCCGCTTCCCCGGCCGCCGGTCCCGCCGATCCGGTGTCCCGCCCGGCACGGCGGAGGACGCTGCGCACGCGCGCGACCATCTCGCGCGGGTGGAACGGCTTCACGATGTAGTCGTCCGCGCCCAGTTCCAGGCCGACGACCCGGTCGATCACGTCGCCCCGGCCCGTGACCATGACGATCGGCGTCCGATGGTCCCGCGCGATCTCCCGGGCGATGTCGTAGCCGTTTTCGGTCCCGAGGTTGAGATCCAGCGTGACGAGCGACACGGGCGCCGCCGCGATCGCGGAGAGGGCGGCGTCCCGGTCACCGGCCTCTGCGACCCGGAATCCCTCCGCCTCGAAGCAGGTGCGCAGGAGGCTGCGCATCTTCGGATCGTCGTCGACGACGAGGATCGTCTCCTCACTCATTCCGATCCCCCATGATCCCACTGCAGAATTTGGGACCGGGTGGCGTGGACTCAAGAGGCTCCGCGGGAAGGATACACTTCGTTACATGCATTCGCATACCGGAATGACACGAGGCGGCGAGAGTCCACCGAAACGTCGAGGGGAGCTGCCACCATGTATGTCACGTTCGATTCGGACCTCCTGTCCCGCGCGCCGGCGATACCCCTGCCGGGGACCGCCGCATCGGGCCCCCTCCGCGACCACCAGGTCCGGCTGAAGGCGGGGCAGTTCCTCTTCCACCAGGGCGACGAGGCGCGGACGATCTACCGCGTCAGCGAAGGCGTGCTCCGCCTGTCCCGGGTCACCGAACGCGGGCACGAGCAGGTGATCGCGTTCGGCTATCCCGGCGACATCCTCGGCCTGCCGGTGCGGGGCCTGCGCAACACCGACTGCGACGCGCTGACCCCCGCCGTCCTGACCGCGATCCCGGCCCACCTGCCCGAGACATCCTCGGGCGGCGCGGCGGAGGCCACCTTCCTCGCGGCCGCCGCGCTGTGGGAGATCGGCGCGATGCAGGAGCACCTGACCACGCTCGGCCGCACCTCGGCCCGGGAGCGCGTGGCCTCCTTCCTCGTGGTGCTGATGCGCCGCGTGGGCACGCGCGACGACACAGGCCTCCACATCGAGCTGCCGATGAGCCGCGCCGACATCGCCGGGTTCCTCGGGCTGCGGACCGAGACGGTGAGCCGCGCCTTCACCGATTTCCGGCAGTCGGGCCTGATCGCGCTGCCCTCGGCGCAGCATGTCACCGTGCTGAAGCCAGAGGCTCTGGCCGACGTCGCCGAAAGCGACTGACCGCCGGCGGCGCGCCGGCGGCAGGCCGGGGAAGCGGGGGTTTCACACCCCCGCACCCCCGTGGAGTATTTGTCCCGAGATGAAGCAGGGGACGGGCGCCTCGACCGGGGGCGGCGCGGAGGCGTGGCGGAGCCGGGAGACGTGGGCGCCGGGGCGGGACCTCGCGGAGGGCGGCGGGGGCCCGCTCAGTCCGCGGCCCCCGAGCGGATGCAGTCGTGGATGTGCAGGATCCCCGCGATCCGCCCTTCGGGCGCCTCCACGAGGCAGGCGGTGATCTTGCGCCGTCCCATCAGCTCCATCGCGTCCGTCACCAGCATCCCCGGCGCGATCCGCACCGGGTCGCGGGTGGCGATGTCGGCGGGCCGCACGTCCCACAGCCGACCGGCGTTGCGCCGCAGGTCGCCGTCGGTGATGATCCCGCCGATCTCGCCGTCCTCCGACAGGACCGCAACGCCCAGCGCCTTTTCGGACATGGTCACCACCACGTCGCTCATCGACGCGTCCGGCCGGACGAGCGGCAGCGCGTCCCCCGTCCGCATCACCTGCTCCACGGTCAGAAGCCGCGCGCCGAGCCGCCCGCCGGGGTGGAAGCGGCGGAAGTCCTCGGGCGCGGCGCCCATGAGTTCCGACACCGCGACGGCGAGCGCGTCGCCGATGGCGAGCATCAGGGTGGTGGACGTGGTGGGAGCGAGCTGGTTGCGGCACGCCTCGCGCACGGGGCCGTAGACGATGGCCACGTCGCTCGCCCGCGCGAGCGCGCTGCCGTCGCGGCCCGTGATGCCGACGACCGGGATGCCCTGCGTCCGGCAGAAGTGGAGGACGTCCGACAGCTCGGTCGTCTCGCCCGAGTTCGACAGGACGAGCGCCGCGGTGCCCGGCTGCAGAAGCCCGAGGTCCCCGTGGCTCGCCTCCGCCGCGTGCAGGAAGACGGCCGGCTTGCCCAGCGACCGGAAGGTCGAGGCGATCTTGCGCCCGATGTGCCCGGACTTGCCGATCCCCGCCACGACCAGCGGGCCTTCGGTCTTGTGGATCAGCACCGCCGCCGCCGCGCAGGCGCCGGCGCGGGTGGCGAAGCCCGCGACCGCCGCGGCCTCCTCGCCCAAGACGCGGGCGACCGTGGCCGCCGCCGTGGCCTCAGCCTCGTTCCCGGAAGGTCCGTCCGCCATGCCCGTCGCCCCGCCGCGCGGCCCGCGGGCCGCCGATGGCGCCCTTGTCCCGCATCCCCCGGCGTCGCGCAAGGGCCGCCCGCCGTCCGCACCCGCGTCAGGCGCGGGCGCGAAGGGCCTCGATCGCCTCGTGGTTCAGGCAGTAGGGCGGTGGGTTCTCGCCCAGGTGACGCCCGTCCGCCATCCAGCGCACGCAGCGTTCGGGGAACTCGCAGCAGGCGCAGCGCACGACCATGTCGGCGAGGCCGTCGCGCGTGAGCCGTCCCGCGGCGATCGCCTCGGTCAGGTTGACCCCCGCCGTGCGCGCCATGCCCTGCGTCAGCCAATAGTGCCGCTCGGCCACCGGAAGTTCGGGAAGTTCGTCGCGGTCCCTGGTCATCGCATCCCTGCCAGCCCCTGAAGGCGCTCCTTGTTGCGGCAGTAGCCCGGCGTCACGTCCGACCCTTCCGCGTGGGCGTCGAGCCAGGCCGCGCAGGCGCCCGTCTCCCGGCATCCCATGCAGTTGAGCACCGTCGCGCGCAGCTCCTGCGGCGGCAGGTTGCCCCGCAGCATCTCCTCGGCCAGGTCGACGCCCAGCGTCCCGGCCATCCGGTTCACGAGCTCCGCGTGCGTGTCGAAACGGTCCATCCAGCGCATCCTGCATCTCCTCAAGATGCGGCCAGAGTGCCTGCGCCGGAGCCGCCGCGCCTTGACGCGGATCAAAACGCCCCGATGCGCGCCGCCGTCGCCTGCACGACCCGGATCCGGTCCGCATTGGGCGGATGCGAGCCGAGGAACCGGTCTCCGGGGTCCGGGATTCTCTCGAAGTAGGCCGCGCCCCGCACCGGGTTGTAGCCCGCCCGTGCCGCGATCACGGTGCCGATCGCATCCGCCTCGAGCTCGAACTCCTTCGAATAGCGTCGCGCGCCCACGGTGGCGCCGAGCTGCGTCACCACGTCGACGCTCTGCGCGTCGAGCCCGCCCAGCGTCGCCAGAAGCCCGCCCACGAGCGCGCCCTGGCTCGCCGACTGCTGCGCCTGGGGGATGTGGCCCGCGATGTGATGCCCCGCCTCGTGGCCGAGGATGAAGGCCAGTTCGTCCTGGTTGCGGGCATCGGCGATTAGCGACAGCGTGAAGCCGATGACCGGCCGCCCGGTGCGGTCGAGCGTCTGGAAGGCGTTCGGCGGCTGGCCGGGCCGGTCGTCCACCACGATCTGGAAGTCGCAGTTGGCGCGCGGCTTCCGCTCCCGGCACATCTGTTCGGCGACGGGTTCGACGCGGCGGACGACGGCGACGAAGTTGTCGGCCGCGTTGCGCATGGTGATCTGGTTCGGCACCGCCTCGGGCGAGGGGACCGGCTGCAGGACGGGTCCGATGGGCCCGGTGGAGGGGGTCGGCGCGCCCGTGCTGACGGTGCATCCCGCAAGGGCGAGGAACAGCGTGGCGAGAATGGCCCGCATCGCGATCTCCTGTCGTTCAATTCTGCCGGAGGACATCGGTCATCCGGCGCCGCTAGGCAATGACAATGCCGCGAGCGCTGTCGCCGCCTGCTCCGGCCCCGCGTCACGCCGCGTGATCCCGTCATGCATGGCCGAGCGCCGACCACCCGGCCTCCAGCCGGTCGAGCCGCGCCATCTCCGCCTCGTCGAGCGCGAACCCGAAGACGTCGAGGTTCTCGCGCGCATGGTCCACGCGGTTCGCCTTGGGAATCGGCACCACGCCCCGCTGGAGGCTCCAGCGCAGCAGCACCTGCGCCGGCGTCCGCCCGTGGCGGCGGGCGATCTCCAGCGGCACGGGTTCGTCGATACGGAGCCCCCGCGCGAGCGGGCAGTAGCCCATCACGGCGATCCCGGCCTCCCGGTGATGCGCGAGGAGCGCGTCGTCATGGCCCCAGGGCGACCATTCCACTTCATTCACCGCGGGCGCTACCCCCGTCGCGGCCGTCAGGCGGTCCACCAGCTCCGCGCCGTAGTTCGAGACGCCGATGTCCCGCACCAACCCCTCGTCCCGCGCCCTGATCAGCCCCTCCCAAAGGAACTCTCCCGCCCCGTCCTCCGGCGGACGATGGATCAGGACGAGGTCGGCATAGCCGAGACCCATTTCGGTCAGATCCCGCAGGATGCCCTCCAGCGGCACGTCGCTCTCCTCGATCTTGGCGACCACGAAGATGTCGTCGCGCGGGATGGCCGTGCGCCGCAGCGCGGTCCCGATCCCGCCCTGCGCGCCATAGTCGGACGCCGTGTCGATCAGCCGGAAGCCGGCCTCGAGAGCGCCCTCCACCGCCTCGGCCGTGTCCCGCGTGAGCTGCCAGGTCCCGAGCCCGATGACCGGCATCCCGTGTCCGCTTGGAAGGGCGATCCGGCTCGTGGGGTCCATGCGCGTCTCCTTGCCTGTTCCTCAACCCGCGCCGCGCCGGAGGCGTTCCCTGCTTCCCACCGATGCGCCCGTCCCCTAGCCTGCCCGCATGACCGGGCCCCTCCCCCTCCGCCGCCTCGCCGCGGGCGACGACGCGCTCTTCGACGCCATGCTCGACCTCTTCGGCGCGGCCTTCGCAGAGCCCGACACCTACGGCGCGGCCCGCCCCGGCCCGGCCTGGCGCGCCCGCCTGCTCGGCTCCGACCTCTTCACCGCGCTCGTCGCGCTCGACGGCGAGGCGGTCGTGGGCGCGCTCGCGGGATACGAGCTGATGAAGTTCGAACAGGAGCGGAGCGAGTTCTACATCTACGACCTCGCCGTGGCCGAATCCCACCGCCGCCGGGGCATCGCCACGGCGCTCATCCGCGCCTTCGGCCGCATCGCGGCGGATCGCGGCGGCTGGGTCGTCTTCGTGCAGGCGGACCACGAGGACGCCCCCGCCATCGCGCTCTACGACAGCCTCGGCACGCGCGAGGAGGTGCTGCACTTCGACATCCCGCCCGGCTGACCCCCTTGCGGGCCGGAGCATCCGCCCCCACACTGCCCCCCATGTTCACCATCGAGCACGACTTCGACGCCACCGTCATCACGCTTGTCGACGACCCGGCGACCCATCGTCAGGAAGACATCACCGTCACCGCCTTCGAGGACGTGGTGACGCTGGAACAGCTCGACCCCCGGACGGAGGAGGTCCAGAAGATCACCTTCTCGGAATCGCAGCTCCGCGACCTCGTCGCGGCGCTGGACCTGCCCGAGGGGGTCTACCAGCTGCGCCCCGACCCGGACGGGACGTAGCGCGGGCCGCGCGGCTGGCGCCGGAGGGAAGCGCCCCATGACGATCCGTCCCGCGCGCCCGTCCGACGAGGACCCGATCCGCACCTGCGCGCGTCTCGCCTTCGCGCCTTACGTTCCGCTGATCGGACGGCGCCCCGCCCCGATGGACGCCGACATCGCCGCGCAGATCGCTGCGGGCGAGGTCCACGTCGCCGTCGGCGCGGAGGGCGACCTCCAAGGCTACATTTCCTTCCGCCCGGCAGAGGGGGCGATGTTTCTCGACACCGTTGCGGTCCATCCGCGCGTCGCCGGGAAGGGCATCGGCCGCGCCCTCGTCGCCCACTGCGAGGAGGCCGCGCGCCGGCTCGGCCTGACCCGCGTCCGCCTCTACACCAACGCCGCGATGACGGCCAATCTCACGCTCTACCCCCGGCTGGGCTATGTCGAAACCGAACGCCGGACCGAAGTCGGGTTCGATCGCGTGCACTTCGAGAAGACGCTCGCCTGATCCCGGGACCTGGTCCCCCTGAAGCCGGAACGCCGTCCCACCGCGCCGTGTCCGGCCTGGCCCGGGGCGATGGTGACCGGACGTAAACTTTCCGTGCACCTTGCCACATTCATGCCCGATTTCTCCGTCTGTAGTGCTCGTTACATGAATCAATCGTGAATGCCGCCTCTCCGGCGCAAGAAACAGGATACGACATGTTCCGTGACGAATTGCCCGTCGGCCGGTCTTCCCGCTCCGCCCGGATTTCCTGACCGCGCCCACCGAAACATCCATGGAAGAAGAACTCCTCGACATCGGCTCATCAGCCGATCCGGTCCTGCCTTGGCCGGACGCCGGACAGCCCGCCGAGGCCGCCGACGCCTCCGTGCGGACGGACCGCATTCCGACTGAACCGCGATCCAGCCTGACCCTCATCCCCAGCCGGAACACGTGCCAGTTCCTCCACCCGCGCCTCGCCCAGCGCCGACGCCTGTACCCGGAGACCCACCCATGACCACCCCGACCCCCGACCTCCCGTCCTGGATTCCCGAAACCACTGCAGGCACCGGCCGCACCTTCTGGGTCGCGCCCAACGGCAACGACCTCACCGGCGACGGCTCGATCGAGAAGCCCTGGGCCACGATCAACGGCGCGCTCTGGCGCGACCTGCTCGCGGGCGACACGGTCATGGTCCGGCCCGGCACCTACACGGAGACGCTCTGGATCGACAAGGGCGGCTGGAACGACGGTCCCGGCGGCCTGCCCGACGGCCAGCTCACCTTCAAGTCCGAAATCCCCGGCCAGGCGCTCATCCGTCCGCCGGAAGGCGCCTACAGCACCGTCATGGTCCGCGCCAACAACGTGACCATCGAAGGCTTCGACATCGTCGGCGGCACCGGCCACGGCATCGACGTCCAGGATTCGGCCTACACGCTCATCCGCAACAACACCGTCCACGACAGCGGCGGCTCGGGCATCCAGTTCAACTACTCCGAGTTCATCGTCATCGAAGGCAACACGACCTTCGGCAACGCGGGCACCAACGGCTGGCACACCAGCGGGATCTCGGTCTATCAGAACCGCAATATCACCGGCGATACCGAAACCCCCGGCTTCCGCACCATCGTGCGGGACAACATCAGCTACAACAACATCACCCTGCCGGTGGTGAAGGGCGACCACACCGACGGCAACGGGATCATCATCGACGACTTCCAGTCGACCCAGACCACGGGCTTCCCGAACTACACCTTCCCCACGCTGGTCGAGAACAACCTCGCCTTCGGCAACGGCTCCAAGGGCATCCAGGTCACCTGGTCCGACTTCGTCACCGTCCGCGGCAACACCGTGGCCTTCAACAACGTCGACAACCTCAACCTCGGCACCTGGCGGGGCGAGCTGTCGAACCAGCAGTCGTCCAACAACACCTGGATCGACAACATCGCGGTCACGAACCCCGCGTTCAACAGCCACAACACCGCGATCGGGAACTACTCCTACGGCGGCTACGTCAACCAGAACGTGGTCTGGGAGAACAACCTCACCTTCAACGGAACGCCCGGTCAGCCGTCGTTCAAGACCGATGGGGGCAACAACGCGCCGCTTGCGGCGGACGGCAACCTGCTGGGCGTGAACCCGCTGTTCCTGAACGCGGCAGCCTTCGACTTCCGGCTGAGCCCGACCTCCCCGGCCTTCAGCCTCGGCTGGGGCGGCATCTGGAGCGGCGAGATCGCGCCGGGCGACGACCTGCCCGACGACACGCCCGCCGAGCCTCCGGCGGACACGCCCCCGGCTCCTCCGCCGACACCCCCCGCTCCTCCGGCGGACGCCACCCCGACGCCCCCGGCGGATGCCACGCCGACTCCTCCGGCTCCTCCGGCGGACACCCCTCCGGCGCCTCCGGCGGACACCCCTCCGCCCCCCCCGGCGGACACCCCTCCGGCCCCCCCGGCGGACACACCCCCGGCACCTCCGCCGACGCCTCCGGCGCCCCCGGTGGACTCTCCTCCATCGGTGCAGCCCCCTGCGCCAGCTCCGAAGGAACTGTCCCCCTTCGAGACGTACTGGAGCGCGCGTCTGCACGGGGGAGACATCACGGCAGACCACAAGGCGCTTCTCATGGAGCTGTTCGAGGAAGCGACCGGAGGCGCCACCGCCATCGCAGAGGGCCCGCCGGGCGCCATCCGGAGCTGGGGCTACGAGAACGACCACAAGTTCGTCCTCTTCCTCGCCGCCGGCGCCACCCCCCCGGGCGAGGTGGTGATCGACCTTCCGGGCCTTGGCGCGACCTATCGGACGCTGCACGCCGAGGGCGTCGAGAACGGCAGCGCCTATGCCGTGAGCGGAAGCCAGGGCGGAATGCGACCTGACGGCGGTCTCGGCCTGCGGATCGACACACCGCACGAGATCGTCCGTCTGGCCTTCTCCAAGTCGGCGCAAGGCGCGGAGGAGATCTCGCTCTGGTCCGAGGCGCCCAGGATCGATCTGTCGGTCTTCGCTCAGCAGACGCTGCCGCCCGACGATCTTCCGGTCGGGGACGACCCGTCCGGCAGCGACGCCCCGCCCCAGGCCAAGGCGGACGACCAGGACGATGACGACGATGACGACGCTGACGATGGCGGGAATGGCCTTCTCAGCGGCGAACTCATTGCCGGCCTCGGGGTCCTCCTTCTCCTGTTCTTCGGCATGTAATGGCCGGACGCGCGCGAAGGAGACTCTCGCGCGCGTCCATCGCCGGCTCGGGGCCTCAATCGGGGGGGCCGGGCGACCGTCCGTCACCCGGATGCTCCCTCCGCCGGTGTCTGCGCCCAGACACAGGTCCGGTCCAGCGGGGGGCACCAGCCCAGCCCCGGCTCCGGCCTTGCCCTGCGGGCTGCGCCCCGCGCCTTGACCATCCGCGCGCGAAGTCCGACATGAGGCGGAACCAGCGGAGACCTCCATGCCCACGCCCAACCCCGCCGCGCTCGACTTCCTCCTCACGCGACGCTCCCGCCCCGCCAAGTCGCTGACCCTTCCCGTCCCCGATCGCACGCAGGTCGAAACACTGCTGACCGCCGCGGCCCGCACGCCCGACCACGGCAAGCTCGAGCCCTGGCGCTTCATCGTGCTCACCCGCCCCGCGCTCCTCCGCCTCGCCGCCGCAGTCCCCGACACCGGCGCGCGGCTCGGCCAGCCCGAGGAGGCCATCGCCAAGATGACCGCCCAGTTCGCCGACGCGCACCTCGCCATCGTCGTGGTCGCGGCGCCGAAAGCCTCCGACAAGATCCCCGCGCTCGAACAGACGCTGTCGGCCGGCGCCGTCTGCCTCGCGCTGCTCAACGCCGCGCTCGCCGCGGGCTGGGGCGCCAACTGGCTCACCGGCTGGGCCGTCCACGACCGCCACTTCGCCACCAACGAACTCGGCCTCGCGCCCGACGAATTCGTGGCGGGCGTCATCCACATCGGCACGGAAACCGCAGCGCCCCCCGACCGCCCCCGCCCCGACCTCGCCCGCGTCGCAACCTGGGTCGAGGCATGATCGCCGACGCCATCGGCAAGGCCCTGGGCCAGCTCGGCGACCCGCGCTTCCGCCGGGTGCTCCTGATGGGCATCGGCCTCACCCTCGCGCAGCTCTTCGCGGCGACGGTCGCCTTCGTCTGGCTCGTGGGATGGTTCGTGCCCGACAGCGTCACGCTGCCCTGGATCGGCGAGATCACCTGGGTGAACGACGCGCTGTCCTGGGCGGTCGTGCCGCTCATGCTGGTGCTGTCGGTGTTCCTGATGGTGCCGGTGGCCTCGGCCTTCACCGGCATCTTTCTCGACGACGTGACGGACGCGGTGGAGACCAGGCACTATCCCGACCTCGGCCCCGCGCCCAAGGTGCCGTTCGGGACGGCGCTCCGGGACAGCGCGGGGTTTCTGGGCGTGATCGTGGCGGCGAACCTCGCGGCGCTGATCCCCTACCTGCTCTTCGCCCCCCTCGCGCCGGTGATCTTCCTCGCGCTCAACGGCTATCTCCTCGGGCGCGAGTATTTCCAGCTGATCGCCATGCGCCGCCTCGGCCGCGCCGCGGCGCGCGAGGCCCGCAGGCGCAACGCGGGCACCATCTGGCTCGCGGGCGCGGTCATGGCGCTGCCGCTCGCCGTTCCGGTGGTGAACCTCCTCGTCCCGGTGATCGGCGCCGCGGCCTTCACGCATCTCTTCCACCGGCTCGAGGGGCGGCGGGGCTGAAGCGTCACCCGTCCCGGCCTCGAGCCGGGACCTCCACCTTTCCGCGAATACCGCTCGCCCCGGTCTTGAGCCGGGGCCTCGCGTCCCGCCAATCCTCACGGCAGGAGGGCCGGGTCAAGCCGGGGCGCGACGGACCAGTTACCCCGCGCCCCGGCTTGACCCGGGGCCTCACGCTCGCGGCAGGGTCAGCCCATCCGGCCGAACCAGTCGATGTCGCGCACGGAGATCACGCCCGACAGGATCACCCCCGCCACCACAGCCCAGACGATGGCCGCGACCCAGGTGACGAGCCGCGCCTTCTTCCACATGTCGAGGTTCGCGGGCGCCCCCGCGGGCGTCCCGGGCTCCACCTCCCCGCGGTCTCCCTGGGTCTCCAGCCGGAGCGGGAGGACCACGAACAGCACGAGGAACCAGATCACGAGATAGAGGACGAGCCCCGTCACCGGCCCCATCATCAGACCTGCTCCAGTTCCACGAGCGTGCCGGTGAAGTCCTTCGGATGAAGGAAGAGCACGGGCTTCCCATGCGCGCCGATCTTCGGCTCCCCGTCGCCCAACACCCGCGCGCCCGCCGCGCGCAGCCGGTCGCGGGCGGCGAGGATGTCCTCGACCTCGTAGCAGACGTGGTGGATCCCGCCCGAGGGGTTCTTCTCGAGGAACCCCCGGATCGGCGAGGCCTCGCCCAGCGGATGGAGAAGCTCGATCTTCGTGTTCGGCAGCTCGATGAAGACGACCGTCACGCCATGCGCGGGCTCGTCCTGCGGGGCGCCGACCTTCGCGCCCAGCGTCTCGCGGTACTGCGCCGCCGCGGCCTCGAGGTCGGGCACGGCGATCGCCACGTGGTTCAGTCGGCCGATCATGGGGTCCTCTCCGGGTTTCGCACGGGTTATGGGCATCGCGCCGCGCACCCGCAAGGGACCGATGGCCGCGGCGTGGTCGCTTAACCTCGCATTAGCCAATCCTCTCCTTACTCAAACCATCGATTCCGGGGAGAGCTGCCATGTCCGATCCCATTTCCGACCTGATCTGGAACCGCCGTCCCACGGCCGACCGGCCGCTTCTGGGGCAGACCGTCCTCGTGGTCGAGGACAGCCGCTTCGCGTGCGAGGCGATGCGGCTTCTCTGCCTGCGCTCGGGCGCCCGCATCCGGCGCGCCGATTCGCTCCGCTCCGCCGCGCGGCATCTCGCGGTCTACCGCCCCTCGGTCGTGGTGGTGGACATCGGCCTGCCCGACGGCTCGGGCACCTCGCTCCTGCGCGACCTCGCCCGCGCCCAGCCGCGTGTGCCCGTGCTCCTCGCCATCTCCGGGGACGACGCGCACAGGGAAGCGGCCCTGGCCGCAGGCGCGGACGACTTCCTCGCCAAGCCCTTCACCTCGCTCGCCGCCTTCCAGTCGGCCGTCCTCGCCCACCTCCCGCCCGAGGCGCGCCCGCAGGGTCCCCGCCCGGTGACGGAGACGGCGGTCCTGCCCGACCCGATCGCGCTCCGCGACGACCTCTCGCACGTGGCCGAACTCCTCGCGGCGGCCCCGGACGGTCCGGCGCTCGACTACGCCGCGCAGTTCGTGGGCGGGGTCGCGACGAGCGCGCGGGACGAGGCCCTGTCGAAGGCCGCGGCCGCGCTGCGCGACAGCCGCTCCTCGGGCACCGGCGTGCAGGCCGCGATCCAGTCGCTCGCCCGGCTCATCGACACGCGCATCGCCCGCGCGGGCGTCGTCTAGCCCGGATCGCGCGCGACAAGGATCGGCCGCGTCAGGTCCGCGAGCGCCTGCCGCTGCCGACCCTCAGCGTCGAAGTTCGCCGGATCGAGCCACGCCTCGTGGGCCGCGCGAAGCGCCGGCCACTCCCTGTCGATGCAGGCGAACCACGCGGTATCGCGGTTGCGTCCCTTGACCACCGCCGCCTGCCGGAAGACGCCCTCGTAGCTGAACCCCAGCCGCTCCGCCGCCCGGCGCGAACCCATGTTCAGCGCGTTGCACTTCCACTCGTAGCGGCGGTAGCCCGCCTCGAACACCCAGTGCATCATGTGGAACATGGCCTCGGTCGCAGCGCGGGTCCGCTGGAGCGACGGGGCGAAGTTGATGTGCCCCACCTCGATCGTCCCGGCCTCCGGCGTGATCCTGAGGTAGGAGGCCACGCCGCACCACTCTCCCGTGGCGCGGTCGCGGATGGCGTAGAAGAAGGGGTCGGTCTTCGCCGCCATCTCCTCCACCCACGACAGGTACTCCGCGCCCTCCGCGAAGGGCCCGTAGGGCAGGAAGTCCCAGATCGCGTCCGACGCCCGGTTCGCCGCATGCAGCGCCTCGGCGTGCTTGGCCGCGTCGAGCCGCGCGAGTTCGCAGTAGCGTCCCAGAAAGCCGTCCGGCCCCGGGCGCGGCGGCGGCGTCCAGCCGGGAACGGGCTCCCCGAGGTTCATTCCTTCTTCACCACCCTCAGCCCCAGCTCCATGAGCTGTTCCGGCGTGGGCTCAGACGGCGCGCCCATCATCAGGTCCTCGGCCCGCTGGTTCATCGGGAACATGATGACCTCGCGGATATTGGCCTCGTCCGCCAGCAGCATCACCATCCGGTCGATGCCCAGCGCGCATCCGCCATGCGGCGGCGCCCCGTAGCGGAAGGCGTTGACCATGCCGCCGAAGCGCCGCTCGACCTCGTCCTTGCCGTAGCCCGCCAACTCGAACGCCTTGTACATGATCTCGAGCTTGTGGTTCCGGATCGCGCCCGAAATCAGCTCGTAGCCGTTGCAGGCAAGGTCGTACTGGAACCCCTTCACCTCGAGCGGATCGCCCTGAAGCGCCTCGAGCCCACCCTGCGGCATCGAGAAGGGGTTGTGCGAGAAGTCGATCTTCCCGCTCTCCGCATCCTTCTCGTACATCGGGAAGTCCACGATCCAGCAGAAGGCGAAGCGATCCTCGTCGGTCAGCCCCAGCTCTTTCCCGATCACCGTCCGCGCCCGCCCCGCGACCGCCTCGAACGTCGCGGGCTTGCCTGCCACGAAGAAGACCGCGTCGCCGGCGCCGAGACCGAGCTTTCTTCGAATTGCTTCAGTCCGCTCGGGTCCGATGTTTTTCGCCACCGGCCCGGCACCGGCGATGTAGTGGTTTGCATCTATCCAGCGGAAATCCGCATTGCCAGCCACCGAAAGTTGCTGATCTTCGCTTAGCTTACGAAGCGGGTGCTCTAGGTCGGAGTAAGCTTCATTCGGAAGCGGCTCCTGACGCCAGAAGATGTACCCCATCCCCGGCAGCCCTTCCTTCTGCGCCCAGGCGTTCATCCGGTCGCAGAAGGCCCGGCTCCCGCCCTTGGGCGCCGGGATCGCGCGGACCTCCGTCCCCTCCTGCTCCAGCAGCTTGGCAAACACGGCGAATCCCGAGCCGCGGAAATGCTCGCTCACCCGTTCCATCCTGATCGGATTCCGCAGGTCCGGCTTGTCCGTCCCGTACCAGAGCGCGGCGTCGGCATGAGAGATCCGCGGCCACTCCGCATCGACCTTCCGGCCCCCGCCGAAGCTCTCGAACGCCCCCTGCACGACCGGCTGGATTGCGGCGAAAACATCGTCCTGCGTCACGAAGCTCATCTCGAGGTCGAGCTGGTAGAAATCCGTCGGCGACCGGTCGGCGCGCGGGTCCTCGTCCCTGAAACAGGGCGCGATCTGGAAGTAGCGGTCGAACCCCGCCACCATGATCAGCTGCTTGAACTGCTGCGGCGCCTGCGGCAGCGCGTAGAACTTGCCCGGATGAAGCCGCGACGGCACCAGGAAATCCCGCGCCCCTTCTGGCGACGAGGCCGTGATGATCGGCGTCTGGAACTCGGTGAATCCCTGCGCCCACATGCGCTTCCTCAGGTCCGCCACCACCGCCGACCGCAGCATGATGTTGCGGTGCAGGCTCTCGCGGCGCAGGTCGAGGAAGCGGTAGCGCAGCCGCGTCTCCTCCGGATACTCCTGCTCGCCGAACACGGTCAGCGGCAGCTCCTCCGCCGCGCCCAGCACCTCGAGGTCGCGCACGAAGACCTCGATCTCCCCCGTCGGGATCTTCGCGTTCACGAGCGAGGCGTCGCGCGCCTTCACCACCCCGTCGATCCGGATGCACCATTCGGAGCGCACCTTCTCCACCTCGGCGAACACCGGGCTGTCGGGGTCGGCCAGCACCTGCGTGATCCCGTAGTGGTCGCGCAGGTCGATGAAGAGGATGCCGCCATGGTCGCGCACCCGGTTCACCCAGCCGGCCAGACGCACGGTCTGCCCCACGTGGGAGGTGTTCAGCTCGGCGCAGGTATGGCTGCGGTAGGCGTGCATGGGGGTCTCCCGGAGGGGCGTGAAGGTCCGCGCCGATACACCGCCTCAGGCCGGGGAAGTCAAGGGAGACAGGTCCGCCGCCGCTTCCGCGGGCGTGAGCAGGCGGAACACGCAGGCCGGATCGCCCTTCGCCTCGCAGGCGGTCTCGATGCAGCGGATGCCCGGATGAACCACGGCGCGGAACTGCTTCTCGAAGAAGCCCGCGTGGTAGAAGCAGATCGGGCGGTTCGCCTTCTCGCCCCGCACCAGCGGATTGTCGAGAAGCGACAGCCGACCCGCGCTCTCCACGAGGAACCGGCCCGATCCGGTGAAGGTCCAGGCCTGCTGCTCCATCCGCCGCGACAGGAGCCACGCCGCCGCCGACCGCGGCATCCGGAGAAGCAGCTGCCGCCCCCGGTCGGGCAGGCGGTGGTCGACGACGTAGCGCCCCGCCTCCTCCCCCGCCCGGCGCAGGAGCGCATCGGCATCCTCCGGCCAGAGCCGCCGCACCGTCTTGTGGAGCCGCGCGGCCTTGTCCTCCCGCACGGGTTCGTCCGGCCCGGGCACGCGATGGATCAGCGCTTCGCGCAGGACCTCGGCCTTCGCGTCCGCGCCCAGCAACTCCTCCACCGCGCGCACGAGCTCCAGAACGGCAAGCGGGCTCATGAACCCGCGCCGGCTCGGCCGCCTCAGGATCCCTGCGGTCGGTGCCACCATGTCCGGTCGCCACCCCTCTCTGGACGGTGCCCCGCCTCTTCTGACTGCCCGTGCAGTCTGCGAAACGCGGGACTTTGGACGCAACTCCAAAACGACAGGAAAAGTGTCAGGCTTTCGTGACATTCGATTGAGAATTGTCACGGACCGGCGGCCTCTCGTGCACGCGCCTTCAGACCGCGGTCACCTCGAACCGGCAGGCGGGCGCGCCGCAGGCGCAGCAGGCCACCTCCCGCGCGCGGGCGCGGTCGGTCACCAGAACGCGGTAGAGCCGTTCGAACACGCCCGCGTGCCAGTGGCAGACGGGCGCCTCGGCCTGTTCCCCCCGGACGACCGGGTTGTCGTGGATGAGGAAGACGGCGGGCCAGGCCCGCAGCACCTCGAACCGTCCCGACCCGGCGAAGGTCCAGGCGTTCCGCGCGATGGCCTTCGACAGGACCGGCCCCGCCGCCCAGGCGGGCAGCCGCGTCAGCACCGCCTGCACGGGCCTGGGGATGCGGTGGGCCAGGATGTAGTCCGCCGTCCTCGCCCCGGCCTCGAAGGCCAGCGCGGGCGCGAGCGCAGGCACCTCCGCCCGCATCGCCTGGTGCAGCCGCGCCACCGGCGCCTCGTCGATCAGCCCCGTCATGTCCGGCAGCGCCGTCACCCCGGCACGGGCGAGAAGCCTCTCCCTCAGCTCCGCGCCCCCCGCCCGCTCCAGCACGGGCAGGAGCTGCGTGAGGGCGTTCGGCCCGATGAGCCCCGCCCCCGCCGCCACCTCAGGTCTCCTCCATCTGCTCCCGCCCGCCGCCGCAGGCCATGACCTCGGCCCCATTCGGCATCCGGAAGGCGCCCGACCGTTCCACGGCCCGCTCCTTCATCTGCGCCTTCACCGCCTCGCGCCGTTCCTTGGCGCGCGCCGCCCGGTCGGCCGCAGCCTCCCAGTCGGCCATCTGCGCCTCCGCGATCGTCCGCGTCTCGTCGAAGTCGAAATGCACGCCCTTCTTCGACTGCGGCCCGGTGTAGCCGACCTTCCCAAGGTCGTAGAACGTCCGGCTCACCCCCGCCTTGAAGAAGGCCTTGAGACAGCCCAGAAGATACTTCCGCCGGAACCCCGTGCCGCGCCACGGATAGTAGAAGAGCGCCTTCCTCATGTAGAAGCGCCGGTAGTTGTGCATCACCCGGTCGAGAAGCGTCGCCCGGTCCATGGCATCCGGCGCCATGATCGGCGTCACGAAGTTGTATTTCGAGAAGTCGAAGACCTCGACCTTGTCCCGGATCTCCTGGAAGAGCGGCGTGAACGGCCAGGGCGTGTACATCGACCAGTTGGCAAGGTCGGGCTGCCAGTCCCACGCCATCTGGAACGTCTCCTCCAGCGTCTCGGGCGTCTCGTTGTCGAGGCCGACGATGAACTGCGCCTCTGTGAAGATGTCGGCCTCGCGCAGAAGCCGGATCGCCTCCTTGTTCTCGGAAACCTTGGTCTCCTTGTTGAAAAGGTCGAGCTTCAGCTGCGCCGCGGCTTCCGTGCCGAGGCTCACGTGCACCAGCCCCGCCTTCCGGTAGAGCGGCAGAAGGTCCTTGTCCCGCATGATGTCGGTCACGCGGGTGTTGATCCCCCACTTGATCCTGTCGGGCAGCCCCCGCGCGATCAGCTCCTCGCAGAACTGCACGAACTTCTTGCGGTTGATCGTGGGTTCCTCGTCAGCGAGGATGAAGAACCCCACGCCGTGGTCGTTCACCAGCCGCTCGATCTCGTCCACGACCTTGATCGGGTCGCGCACCCGGTAGTCGCGCCAGAACTTCCACTGGGAGCAGAACGAACAGGTGAACGGGCAGCCCCGCGCCATGTTCGGGATCGCGACCTTCACGCCCAGCGGGATGTAGATGTATTTCTCCCACTCGATCAGCGACCAGTCCGGGTCGAGCCCGTCGAGGTCCTTGACGGTGGAGGCGGCTTCCGTCGCCACGATCTCGTCCCCGTCCCGGAAGGCCAGTCCCTTGATCCTGTAGCGGTCAGCCGGCCACCGCCCGTCCTCGGCCGCCAGCATCAGCTCGGTGATGATCTCCTCGCCCTCGCCGCGCACGATCACGTCGATCCACGGCGCCTCGGACAGGACCTGCCGGTACATGAAGGTCGCGTGGATGCCGCCCAGCACGCGCAGTGCCCCCGGCACTTCCTCCTGCGCGATCTGAAGCACCCGCTCGGCCACGTAGATCGACGGCGTGATGGCGGTCGTGCCCACCACGTCGGGCTTCAGCTCCCGGATCCGGGCGCGCAACTCCTCCTCGGGCAGGTTCAGCGTCATCGCGTCGATGAATTCGATGTCGTCGAAGCCCGCGCGCTTCAGCGAGCCCGCCAGATAGGCGACCCAGGCGGGCGGCCAGTTCCCCGCGATCTCGGCGCCGCCGGAATGGTAGTTCGGGTGGATGAACAGGATGCGCATGCGGGTCTCCCTTGTGTAAATCTGAGTTTACAGCGCGGGTGACAATTAAACTTGACATGGATCAAGATGGCCGCAAGCCCTTGCCGCCCCTCGCGCTTTTCCGCCGGCGCCTGCCACCGCCGCCTTTACCGAATCAGGCGTCAAGGACAAACTGTCCGACGCAAAGGGGAAACGGCTGCCGGCTGCCGGCGGCGTCGGAGGGAAAGTCAGACGACAGGCGCCGCGACCGGCGCGAAGGGGGTGGACCATGCTGGAACGGCTTGTCGGCCGGATGGCCGAAACCATCGTCCGTCACGGAACGCTCCACCTCACCCTGCCGGACGGCCAGCGCATCACCGCAGGCGACGGCACCGGTCAGCCGATCTCCATCCGCTTCACCGATCCCGAGACCCCCCGCCGCCTCCTCCTAAACCCCGACCTCGCCGTGGGCGAGGCCTACATGGACGGCACCCTCCTGATCGAGGACGACGACCTGCGCGGCTTCCTCGCGCTCGTCATGAAGAACCTCGGCGCCACGGCGGGCATCGACCGCCTCCCCGGCCTGTGGTGGCAGCGCCCGCTCACGCTCGCCCGCCGCGCGGCGCGCCGCTGGCACCAGTGGAACCCCGCCCCCCGCGCCCGCGCCAACGTCGCCCACCACTACGACCTGTCGGGAGAGCTCTACGACCTCTTCCTCGACGCCGACCGCCAGTATTCCTGCGCCTACTTCGCCGACCCCGCGATGACGCTGGAACAGGCGCAAGCCGCCAAGAAGCGCCACATCGCGGGCAAGCTCCTGCTCGAGCCGGGGATGCGCGTCCTCGACATCGGCTGCGGCTGGGGCGGCATGGCGCTCACGCTCGCCCGCGACCACGGCGCCCGCGTCACCGGCGTCACCCTGTCGGAGGAGCAGCACAAGGTCGCCACCCGCCGCGCCCGGGACGCGGGGCTCGACCACCTCGTGGAGTTCCGCCTCGCCGACTACCGCACCGTGTCCGAGTCCTTCGACCGCATCGTCTCGGTCGGCATGTTCGAACACGTGGGCGTTCCGCATTACGGCGAATACTTCGCCAACGTCTCCGACCGCCTCGCCGAAGGCGGCGTCGCGCTGATCCACACCATCGGCCGGATGCGCCCGCCCGGCATCACCAGCCCCTGGATCGAGACCTACATCTTCCCAGGCGGCTACATCCCCGCCCTGTCGGAGATGACCGCCGCCATCGAACGCCAGGCGCTCTACATGACCGACGTCGAGATCTGGCGCCTCCACTACGCCGAAACGCTAAGGCACTGGCACGACCGCTTCATGTCCAACATCGACCGCGCCCGCGCCCTCTACGACGACCGCTTCTGCCGGATGTGGCGCTACTACCTGCTGGCCTGCGAGCTCACCTTCCGCCACAACTGGCAATGCGTCTTCCAGGTGCAGCTCGCCCACCGGCAGGAAGCCGTCCCGCTCACCCGCGACTACCTCCACCCCCCCCGGCAGGTCGCCCACGCACAGGCGGCCGAATAGCGCGCGCTTGCGTCCGCCCGGGGCGCGGGCGCATAGTTCCCGCGCCCGCCGCCCGGAGACCCCGATGCCCCCGCCCCCCGGCCCGCTCCAGCGGCCGCGCCCCTGATGCCCGACGCCGTCTACACCGCCGCCGGCACGCTCGGCGCCTTCCTCTACCTCGGCGCCTACGCGGCGCTGCAACTCGGGGTCATCCGCGGCGACGGCTACGCCTTCCCCGCGCTCAACCTCGTGGCCTCCCTCTGCGTCCTCACCTCGCTCTCGGCCTGGTTCAACCCCTTCTCGGCCTTCATCGAGGTGTCCTGGCTTCTCCTCAGCCTCTTCGGCATCGCCCGCCTCTGGCTCCTGACCCGCGGCCTCACCTTCACGGACGAGGAGCGCCGCTTCCTCGACGCCGCCCTTCCGGGCCTCTCCCGCCTCTCCGCCCGCCGCTTCCTCTCCCGCGGCGCCTGGGAGGACCTGGCCCCCGGCACGGTCCTCACCCGCGAAGGCGCCCCGGTCGACCGGCTGACCTGGATCGCTTCGGGCGCGGCGTCCGTCACCCACGACGGCGCAGAGGTCGCCACCATCCCCGAAGGCCTCTTCGTGGGCGAACTCGGCGTCCTCTCCCGCGATCCCGCCACGGCGACCGTCATCGTGACGGCCCCCACCCGCGCCTTCACGATCCCCGCCGCCCCGCTCGCGGCCCTCGTCGCGAAACACTCCGACCTCCGCCTCTCCCTCGACGCCGGCATCGGCGCCGACGCCCGACGCAAGATCGTGGGCGCGAACCGCCGCCTGCGCGCGCTGAGCGGCCCCGCCGCCTGACCGCCCCGGGGCTTCATCTCGGCCCAAATACTCCCGCCGGAGGCACCGCCGACCCCGGAGGGGTCGGCCACCATCGCGTCGCGCCGAAGGCGCGCCAACTTCGGACGCGCCGAAGGCGCGTCCGCAGGGATGCGCCGCAGGGCGCATCCTCCCCCGCCGTCCGCCCTTGCGCCCGAACCCCCAATCCCTATAACGCAGCCAATTTGCCCGGCCGCAGGGGAATCCGATGCCGAAGAGAACCGACATCCGCTCGATCATGATCATCGGCGCGGGGCCCATCGTCATCGGCCAGGCCTGCGAGTTCGACTACTCGGGCGCCCAGGCCTGCAAGGCGCTGCGCGAGGAGGGCTACCGCGTCATCCTCGTGAACTCGAACCCCGCCACCATCATGACCGACCCGGGGCTCGCCGACGCCACCTACATCGAACCCATCACCCCCGAAGTCGTGGCCAAGATCATCGAAAAGGAACGCCCCGACGCGCTCCTGCCCACCATGGGCGGCCAGACCGGGCTCAACACCTCGCTCGCCCTCGAGGAGATGGGCGTGCTCGCAAAGTACGGCGTCGAGATGATCGGCGCCAAGCGCGCCGCCATCGAGATGGCCGAGGACCGCAAGCTCTTCCGCGAGGCCATGGAGCGGATCGGGCTCGAAAACCCCAAGGCCACCATCGTCTCCGCCCCGAAGAAGGCATCCGGCAAGTACGACATCCGTGCCGGCCTCGACCTCTGCATGGACGCGCTCGAAACCGTGGGCCTGCCCGCCATCATCCGCCCCGCCTTCACGCTCGGCGGAACGGGCGGCGGCATCGCCTACAACCGCGACGACTACCTCGAAATCTGCCGCCGCGGGCTCGAGGCCTCGCCTGTCGCCCAGATCCTGATCGACGAGAGCCTCCTCGGCTGGAAGGAATTCGAGATGGAGGTGGTCCGCGACCGCAAGGACAACGCGATCATCGTCTGCTCCATCGAGAACGTGGACCCGATGGGCGTCCACACGGGCGATTCCATCACCGTGGCGCCCGCGCTCACGCTGACCGACAAGGAATACCAGATCATGCGCAACGGCTCGATCGCCGTCCTGCGCGAGATCGGGGTGGAAACGGGCGGCTCGAACGTCCAGTGGGCGATCAACCCCGCCGACGGGCGCATGGTGGTCATCGAGATGAACCCCCGCGTCTCGCGCTCCTCGGCGCTCGCCTCCAAGGCCACGGGCTTCCCCATCGCCAAGGTCGCGGCCAAGCTCGCCGTGGGCTACACGCTCGACGAGCTCGACAACGACATCACCAAGGTCACCCCCGCCTCCTTCGAGCCGACCATCGACTACGTCGTGACCAAGATCCCCCGCTTCGCCTTCGAGAAGTTCCCCGGCTCCAAGCCCGAACTGACCACCGCCATGAAATCGGTGGGCGAGGCCATGGCCATCGGCCGCACCTTCCATGAATCGCTCCAGAAGGCGCTGGCCTCGCTCGAGACCGGCCTCACCGGCCTCGACGAGATCGACATCCCCGGCGTCGCGGCGGGCCCCGGCTCGGGGGCCGGGGCGGGCCCCGGCTCGGGGGCCGGGGCGGGCTCTCTTGTGACGGCCTCCTCCGAAACACCCGCCCCGGGCTTGACCCGGGAGCCCGCCCCGGGCTTGACCCGGGAGCCCGCCCCGGGCTTGACCCGGGGCCTCGCCCCCACCGCCGGCCTCTCTCCCGACGCCCGCGCGGCAGTCACGGCGGCCCTCTCCGCCCGCACCCCCGACCGCCTCCGCATCATCGCCCAGGCCATGCGCCACGGCCTCTCGGACGACGAGATCGTCGCCGCCACCGCCTTCGACCCCTGGTTCCTCGCCCGCATCCGCGAGATCGTGGACGTGGAGGCCGATCTCCGCCGCAACGGCCTGCCGATGAAGGAGGCCGAACTCCGCCGCCTCAAGATGATGGGCTTCACCGACGCCCGCCTCGCCAAGCTCACCGGTCGCACCGAAGACCAGATCCGCCGCTCCCGCATCAACCTCGGCGTCACCGCCGTCTTCAAGCGCATCGACACCTGCGCCGCCGAGTTCGAGGCGCAGACCCCTTACATGTACTCCACCTACGAAACCCCCGTGATGGGCGACGTGGAATGCGAGGCGCGGCCGTCGTCGAAGAAGAAGGTCGTCATCCTCGGCGGCGGCCCGAACCGCATCGGGCAGGGCATCGAGTTCGACTACTGCTGCTGCCACGCCTGCTTCGCGCTGACGGATGCGGGCTACGAGACCATCATGGTCAACTGCAACCCCGAGACGGTCTCGACCGACTACGACACCTCCGACCGCCTCTATTTCGAGCCGCTGACCTTCGAACACGTGATGGAAATCCTCCGCGTCGAACAGCAGGCCGGAACCCTGCATGGAGTCATCGTGCAGTTCGGCGGCCAGACGCCGCTGAAACTGGCCAATGCCTTGCACGAAGCCAACATCCCGATCCTCGGCACCTCGCCGGACGCCATCGACCTCGCCGAGGACCGCGAACGCTTCCAGCAACTCGTGACGAAGCTCGGCCTCAAGCAGCCCGTGAACGCCATCGCCGCCTCCAAGGCGCAGGCCATCGCCGCCGCCGAGACCATCGGCTTCCCCCTCGTGATCCGCCCCTCCTACGTCCTCGGTGGCCGCGCGATGGAGATCGTCCGCGACATGGCCCAGCTCGAGCGCTACATCGCCGAGGCCGTCGTCGTCTCCGGCTCCTCCCCCGTCCTCCTCGACAGCTACCTCTCCGGCGCGACCGAGGTCGACGTCGACGCCCTCTGCGACGGCACGGCGGTCCACGTCGCCGGCATCATGGAGCACATCGAGGAAGCCGGCGTCCACTCCGGCGACAGCGCCTGCTCCCTCCCCCCCCACACCCTCCCCGACCCCATCATCGCGGAGATCGAGCGCCAGACCCACGCCCTCGCCCTCGCCCTCAACGTCGTGGGCCTGATGAACGTCCAGTTCGCGGTCAAGGACGGCGAGGTCTACCTCATCGAGGTCAACCCCCGCGCCTCCCGCACCGTCCCCTTCGTGGCGAAAGCCACAGACAGCGCCATCGCCGCCATCGCCGCCCGCCTCATGGCCGGCGAGACGCTCTCCGACTTCCCCCTCGCCCCCCCGCACGTCCCCGTGGACGACGCGACCGTCATCCCGCTCGGCGACCCCAACGCGCTCGCTGGCTGGCGCACGCCCTGGTTCTCGGTGAAGGAGGCCGTCCTCCCCTTCGCCCGCTTCCCCGGCGTCGACACGCTCTTGGGCCCCGAGATGCGCTCGACCGGCGAGGTCATGGGCTGGGACCGCACGTTCCCCCGCGCCTTCCTCAAGGCGCAACTCGGCGCGGGCACCGCGCTCCCCGACGGCGGGACCGTGTTCCTCTCGATCCGGAACGAGGACAAGGGCGCCCACCTTCTTTCGACCGCCCGCCTCCTCACCGACCTCGGCTTCCACATCCTCGCCACGCGAGGGACGGCCGCCTACCTCGCCGAGCACGGGATCGCCTCCGAGGTCGTGAACAAGGCCTACGAGGGCGGCCGCACCATCGTCGACATCATGAAGGACGGGCTCGTCCACCTCGTGATGAACACGACCGAGGGCAACCAGGCCGTCGAGGACTCCCGCTCGATGCGGAACGTGGCCCTGATGGACAAGATCCCCTACTTCACGACGCTGGCCGGGAGCCACGCCGCCGCGCTCGCCATGAAGGCCGCGCGGGAGGGGGAGCTGGGGGTGAGGCCGCTGCAGGGGTGAGGAAGCCCGTTACCATAGGGGTAAGGTGCCGCTAACGATGCACCACCACGAAATCAACCTGAATTTCTACGATCAGCCGTCGGTCTGGCATCTGTTGACGATCTAGGTACTCTCGCTCAAGGAGCGAGAGAAAAGTCACTAAGCGCTGGGCAACTCGTGTCTCCTTGCACTTCATCTTCACCCACGAAAGCTTGCGAAATCTCTGCGCGCCGTTGTTACGCCTTGGCGACAGCCTTCTGAAATCACTGTCATGGGTAACTAAGATCGCTTCATTCTCCTCCGCAACTTTCGCGACTAGTGGATCAGGAGAACCTTCGGCAACGAAGTCCGTAATCCTGAAGGCTTGGTGCCCAGCCGCGATCAGCACTTCACGCGCGGAGTCTTGGATGTTCTCATCGAGGTAGAACAGCATGCGGAGAGACTACGCTGCACCCCGCAGCTCGCGCTTGACGAACTGAATATCTTCAGCTGTAAGTGACGGAAATTCTTCGAGAATCTCCTCATCTTTATAGCCCTCTTCAATAAAGCTCTTTACCGTTGACACAGGAATGCGAGTCCCGCTGATCACGCGAGAGTTGCGAGATACAAACCTCTCGCGGCTTGTCTTTGCGATCTGATCTTTGCCACGCATTGACAAGACTTTTGCCTCCTCTTCCACCTCCCCGATAACGCGGCGAAGTGGAAGGTTTTTGAGGGTCAATTGACCAGATGTTGGCTCACGGAATGCCGCTGAGTCTGGCTCTTGCAGATATACTCGCTTTCCAAGGATATAGAGCGTTGTATCAGCCCAAAGCTCCTGCGGCTGCTTGAGGGTCTCACGAACCTTCCTCAAATAACGCGTTGGGATTTCATACTCGTTTATCAAAATACCCAGAGTTCTAAGGCCGACGACGTCGACGAACGAGTAAATTCTGCTGTACTTCAGCCGCCGATTTGGGTCAGCCATCGAGGGTTTGAAAAAGTCCGTCGTATCCCAATACCGGAGCTGCTGTTGACTCACATGGGCCAACCGCGCTGCCTGTTCCTCCGTGAAGGCGGCAAATGTTGTGGATCGTTCCATTGTTCCTACCTTCAAGTACGGACTCTATACGTTACCACCGAGTTCGGCAACCTGAGCAAGCGTAGGGTGCGTGCTCGCACGCACCATCCCCACCCTTCCCCCCGGCCCTCCGCTTGCGCTCCGGGCGTTCGGCGCTGACGACCGTCCACCGGACGGTCGTCCGGGCGCGCCTCACCCCCACCGGAACGTGAACGGAACGCCCCCCGCCCCGGCGCGTTGACCTGCACATCCGCAACCGGAGGACATGACCAATGGACAACGACCGCACCGAAGGCAAAGCCAAGGACATCAAGGGCTCCGTGAAGGAGACCTGGGGCAAGGCCACCGGCGACAAGGACACCGAGCGCAGCGGCAAGGCCGACCAGGCCGAAGGCAAGGTCCAGGAGACCTGGGGCAAGGCCAAGGACGCCGTCCGCGGCAAGGACTGATCCCCGCGCGGGGCGGGGGCTTCCCCCGCCCTGCCGCCTAGAACAACGGCGGCCGCGGCTCGCCCTTCGCGTCCGCCTCCGCCGCCTTCACCTTCCACGCCTCGAACTTCACCCGCGCGCGCTCCTCCATCGTCGCGCGCTGGGCCTCCCCGCGCTCCCGGATCTCCGCCGCGGCCCGCGCCGCCCGCGCGTCCGCGGGCGGGGGTGGCGTGTCGAGCGACGCCTCCGCCTGCCCCCACGCCCACATCTCGGGCTCGTCCGGGATGCGCTCGGGGTGGAGGATGTAGTCCGTCGTGTCCGGCCCCTTCACGATCTTCGCCATCCGCCCGTGGACGTAGGCGCGCAGCACCTCGTTCATCCGCCACTGGTAGCCGGGGCCGAGCCCCTTGAAGAACCGCACCACGTCGGCGTCGAAGGCCGTCGTCACCTTCACGCGCTTCGGGTGCCGCTCCCGCCGCCGCTCGAAGATGCCGTCCCACTCGGGCGGGATCGTGCGCAGGTCGAGCAGCCGGTGGTGGAGGTCCGTCTCCACCTTCCGGAAGGCGTCGATCATCGCCCAGGTGTCGCTGCGCTCGCGCTTGGTCTGGGTTCTGGGGTGGGGAACCATCGGGGTCTCTCCGCGAAAGATGCTCGCCAAGACTTCCCGTAAAGCCTTAACGACCCGTCAGAGCGGCGTCCGCATGGAAGCCATACGACATCCATACGCGTTCCATACGCCCCCTCAGCCGGCGAAGGTCAGCCGCCGCTCCGCCGGGACGAGGCGCGGAAGCGGCACCATCGTGCCCTCCCGGACGGACCGGAACGCGACCACCTGCGCCCCGGTTTCCCAGGCGACAAGCGCGTCCATCGCCTCCTCAAGCCGTTGGCAAACCTCGGTCATTCCCTTGGCCTCCGCAGCCTCGCAGAGCTCGACCAACAGGTCGAAGAACCGATCCTCGCGCCGCACAGTCGACATCGCCAAGCCCCCAAGGTGGTGTCGTGCCTCCATCTACGCCCGGAATCGTTAAAAACCAACCTGCGCGGACGGGGGATCTTCACGCCCCGGCAACGACCTCGCGTTAACCCTTCCGGCGTGGCGAGTGCCGGCGCCCCCGATGCCGGATGCGTGCGCCCGCCGTGCGTGGGGGCGGCCCCTCGGGGATGCGCGGCGGGCCTTGGTGCCAAGGGCTTGCGCGCCCGCGCGGGCAGGGCTAGGGCGGGCGCATGGCCAAGCTCTACTTCCACTACTCGACCATGAACGCGGGCAAGTCGACGCTGCTTCTGCAGGCCAGTTACAACTACCGCGAACGGGGGATGAACACTGCCCTTCTGACCTACGCCTTCGACACCCGGGCGGGAGAGGGGCGAATCGGCTCCCGCATCGGCATCTCGGCCCCGGCCGCGGCCTTCCGCGAGGGCGATGACCTGTTCGAGTTGATCCGCGCCTGGCAGGCGCGCGAACCCATCGCCTGCGTCTTCATCGACGAGGCGCAGTTCCTCGAACCCGCACAGGTCTGGCAGCTCGCCCGGGTGGTGGACGACCTCGGCCTGCCGGTGATGTGCTATGGGCTTCGCGTTGATTTCCTTGGCAATCTCTTCCCCGGCTCCGCCACGCTTCTCGCGCTGGCCGACGAGATGCGCGAGGCGCGGACGATCTGCCACTGCGGGAAGAAGGCGACGATGGTGGTCCGCAAGGACGCCGACGGCCGGGTCCTGACGCAGGGCGACCAGATCGCCATCGGCGGCAACGACCGGTACGAGAGCCTCTGCCGCCGCCACTGGCGCGAGGCCACGGGGGACCGGTGACGCCGCCCCGCCTCCAGATCGCGTCGCTCTTCGCAAGCTACGGAATCGCCGGGATATTCTGGGGCGCCTTCGCCGCCTCCGCCCCCGCCATCCAGGCGCGCGCGGGGCTGGAGCCGGGGGCCTTCGGCCTCGCGCTCGGCACGATGACGCTGGCCGCGCTGCCCGTCATGCAGCTCTGGGGCCGCATCGCCGGACGTATCGCGCCGCTGGCCATCCCGCTCGCCATGACGGCCTTCGCGGGCGGTTGCCTCGCCCTTGCCACGGCGTCCACCCTCCCGCACCTCATCGCGGCCTTCGCGATCCTCGGCGGCGCGTCGGGCGCGCTCGACATCTCGCTCAACCTCCGCACCGCGCGGGTGGAGGAGGCGACGGGCGCCCGCCTCTTCAACCGCACCCACGCGCTCTTCCCCGCAGCCATGCTGGTGGCCAGCGCCGGCACCGGCTGGCTCCGGGCCGAAGGCGCCACCGTCGCCCTGATCTTCCCCGCCATCGCGCTCGGCCTCCTCGCCGTGGCGCTCATCGAATGGCGCGCAGGCGCCCACCAGCCGCGCGCCACGGGGCCGTCGCCCAAGACAACGGGCGGCATGGCGCGGGCGGCGGTGCTCCTCGGCCTCGTCGCCGCCCTCGGCGCGTTCCAGGAGGCCGGGCCGCAGCACTGGTCGGCGATCTTCATGGAGACGGTGCGCGACAGCGGCCCCCTCCTCGCGGGCCTCGCGCCCGCCGCCTTCACGCTGGGCCTGAGCCTCGGCCGCCTTGCCGCGCACGAGGTCGAACACCGCCTGTCCGCCATGGCGACCGTCCGCATCGCGGCCGTCCTCGCCATCCTGGGCTTCGCGGCCACCGCGCTGCCGCTTCCTGCCCCGGCGACGCTGGCGCTCTACCTCCTCGCCGGCATGGGCGTCGGCCCCGTGGAGCCTGCCGTCTTCCGCGCCGTCGCCCGGCGGACGGACGAAGCCTCGCGCGGGCGGACGCTCGCGACCGTCACCTCGGTCGCCTACATGGGCTATCTGCTGAGCCCGCCCGTCCTTGGCCAGGTCGCGGGACACGTGGGTTGGGGGGCGCTCTGGACCGTCGCCGCCTGCGCGGCGGCGACTGTGGCGGCGCTGACCTTCGCCGTCCGGCGGGTGTGAGTCAGACCGGGTTCGGCACCGGGCGTCCGTCGAACATCGCGATCACGTTCTCCACCGCCATCATCCCCATCGCCTCGCGCACCTCGAGCGCGGAGGTCCCGATATGCGGCAGGAGCACGACGTTCTCCAGCTTCTTCAGCGCGTCAGGCACCTTCGGCTCGAACTCGTAGACGTCGAGCCCCGCCCCCGCGATCCGCCCCTGCTGGAGCACGCGGACCAGCGCGGCCTCGTCCACCACGTCCCCGCGCGAGATGTTGACGAGGTAGCCCGTGGGCTTCATCGCCTCGAACGCCTCCGCCCCGATCAGGTGCTTCGTCTCCGCCCCGCCCGGCACGGCGACCACGACGACATCCGCCGCCGCCATGACCTCGGCGACCGAGCCGAGCTGCGTGGCCTCGACGCCCGGATCCTCCACGCGGGAGCGGTTGTGGAAGACGACCTTCATGCCGAAGCCGCCCTGGGCGCGCCTCGCAATTGCCTTCCCGATCCTGCCCATCCCGATCACGCCCAGCGTCTTGCCGGTGACATGCATCCCCAGGAACTCGGTCGGCTGCCAGCCCTGCCACTTGCCCGCGCGCACGATCCGCTCGCCCTCGCCCGCGCGACGGCAGGTCATCAGCACCAGCATCATCGCGATGTCGGCGGTGGCGTCCGTCACGGCGCCCGGCGTGTTCGTCACCTCGACCCCCACGGCACGGGCGGCCTTTGCGTCAATGTGGTTGTAGCCCACCCCGAAGTTGGCGAGGATCTTCGTGCGCGGCGTCTCCTCGAAGGCGGCGGCGAAAAAGGCGTCGCCGAGCGTCGGGATGATCGCGTCATAGATCCAGAGCGCGGCGCGCGCCTCGCTCACGGTGAGCCCCTTGGTTTCGGCGCGCACCTCTGTGTCGAACCGGGCGCGGGCCGCCTCCATCACGCGGTCAGGCAGCTTTCGTGTCAGAAGTAGCTTCGGCATTCAGTGCAGTCTCCCACCAATCGGAACATCCTTGTCGGGACGGGCGAGCACGATGGCCCCATCCGCGTCCGAGAACCCGAGCACCAGCACCTCGGACATGAACGGCCCGATCTGGCGCGGGGGGAAGTTCACGACCCCCATCACGAGCCGGCCCACCAACTCCTCGGGCGCATAGTGCACCGTGATCTGGGCCGAGGATTTCCTCTCCCCGATCTCGGGGCCGAAGTCGATCCAGAGCTTCATCGCGGGCTTGCGGGCCTCCGGGAACGGCTCGGCGCGGAGGATGCGGCCCACCCGGATGTCGACCTTCTGGAAATCGTCGAAGCTGATCGTCATCTCCCCAGCTCCCTGCTGCGCCCCGCCGCCGCCGCCACCGTGCGCCGGACCAGTTCCTTCAGCCCCTGCGTCTCGTGCATCAGCACCTCGAGCCCCGCCTGCGTCGTCCCGTTCGGGCTCGTCACGTTGCGGCGAAGCTGCGCGGGGTCCTCGCCCGTGGCCTCGGCCAGAGCGCCCGCGCCCGCCACCGTGGCGGTAGCGAGCCTGAGCGCCAGTTCCGGCGCCAGCCCCTCGGCCTCGCCCGCCGCCGCCAGCGCCTCGATCAGGTGGAAGACGTAGGCTGGACCCGATCCCGAAACACCGGTGACCGCATCCATCTGCGCCTCGTCGTCGAGCCGCACCGTCTGGCCCACCGCCGACAGGAGCCCCTCGGCCAGTTCCATCTGCGCCTCGGTCGAGACCGCGTTGCCGATGAGCGCCGTGATCCCCCGCCCGATGGCCGCGGGCGTGTTGGGCATCGCCCGGATCACCGGCGTCCCCGCCCCCAGCACGTCTTCGTAGAACCGGATCGGCGTCCCGGCGGCGACCGACAGGAACAGCGTGCCGCCCCCGCCCATGGGCTTCAGACGCGGCAGCGCCGCCTCCATCATCTGCGGCTTCACCGCGATCAGCGCGATGGCGGGGCGCTCGGGCAGGTCCTCGTTGAGATGCAGCCCCGCGATCCCCCTCACCCAGTCGGACGGATGTGGGTCGATCACCCAGACCGACGTGGCCGGCAAGCCCTCGGCCAGCCAGCCCTCCAGCATCGCCGACCCCATCTTCCCGCACCCCAGAAGCACGAGCCCCCGCGCCGCCACGTCCTCAAGCATCCCCGCCTCCCTCCAGCGCCTTCAGCACCTCGGCCGCAGCCCCGCCGGGTGTCCGCGCACCCGCCGCCACATCAGCGCCCAGGCGCTCCATCCGATCCCGCAGCCCCGCATCGCCCAGAAGCCGCGCGAGGACGCCAGTGCGCACATCCTCCTCGAACCACCGCCGCCCCTGCGCGGCCCGCCGGGCATCCCAGTGCCCGTGATCCTTCCGCCAGTCCGCGAGCGCCCGCATCTCGGCCCAGGCCTCGGGCAGCCCCGTCCCCTCCACCGCCGACACGAGCATCGCCTTCGGAAACCCCTCCGGGTCCTCCGGCCGCTTCCGAAGGAGCCTGAGCGCCCCGGCATAGTCCGCCGCCGTCCGCATCGCCGCCGACTTCAGGTCGCCATCGGCCTTGTTCACGAGGATCAGGTCCGCGATCTCCATGATCCCGCGCTTGACCCCCTGCAACTCGTCGCCCCCCGCAGGCGCCATCAGCAGCACGAAGAGGTCCGACATCCCGGCCGCCATGGTCTCGGACTGGCCGACGCCCACCGTCTCCACGATCACCACGTCGAACCCCGCCGCCTCGCAAAGCGCCACCGCCTCCCGCGTCCGCCGCGCGACGCCGCCGAGCGCCGTCTGGCTGGGCGAGGGCCGGATGAAGGCCGCGGGCTCCCGCGCCAGCCGCTCCATCCGCGTCTTGTCGCCAAGGATCGAGCCCCCCGAGCGGGCCGAGGACGGGTCCACCGCCAGCACCGCGACCGACAGCCCCTGCCCCACGAGCATCATGCCGAACGCCTCGATGAAGGTGGACTTCCCCACCCCCGGCGTCCCCGACAGTCCGATCCGCAAGGACTGCCGCCCCGCCGCCGCCAGCGCGTCGAGCAGCGCCAGAGCGTCCGCCCGGTGGTCCGCGCGACCGCTTTCCACCAGCGTGATCGCGCGGGCGAGTGCCCGCCGGTCGCGCGCGAGGATGCGGTCCTTGAGGTCGGCGTCGGTCATGCTGATCCGGAAGTCGGCGGTGACGGGATTGTCATTGCTATTGCATACTCTGCCGCTGTCTTGCCTGTTCGAAACCTCTAATGTCCAGACCGGCAGGCAGCAAAAAAGGCAGGACCCCCGATGCTCCGGCTTCTCCTCTCCGCCCTTCTCTCCCTCTCCGCCGCGACGGCGCAGGCCCAGACCTCGCACGCGGCCACCTTCGACCTCAAGCTCGGCGGCCTCCGCGCGGGCGTGGTCAGCTTTTCCGCCATGGAGGACGGTCGCCAGTATTCCGCCGCCGCCCGCGCGGTCAGTTCCGGGATCGTCTCCCTCGTGCGCGACCTCAGCTACGACGCCCGGTCCACGGGGCGGAAGACCGATCGCGGCCTCGTCCCCACGCGCTACCAGGAAAGCGCCAACACGGGCGAACGCACATCGCGCGCGGTCATGGAATACGTGGGCGGCGTCCCGCAGGTGAAAGCCTACGACCCCCCGCAGGAACGCCGCTCCCGCGACGTGGACCCGGCGACGCAAGGGGGCACCGTCGACCCGATGACGGCGATCTACGCGCTCCTCCGCGACACCCCGCGGGCCGAGGTCTGCACCCTCTCCGTCGCCGTTTTCGACGGGCGGCGGGCTAGCCGGGTGACGACCGCCTCGCCCAGGGCACAGGGCGACCGGATCCTGTGCGAGGGCGAATACCGCCGCGTGGCGGGCTTCTCGGGCAGCCAGATGCGCAAGAAGACGAGCTTTCCCTTCTCGATCACCTACGCCCCCGCGGGCGACCGCTACCGGGTCGAACGGATCTCCATCGATACGCTCTATGGAAGGGCGACGCTCGATCGGCGATAAGCCCCGTGTGACCGACCGACTGCCCATCGACGATGCGATCCCCGCCCTCCTCGCGGCCCTCCGCGAGACGGGCCGCGCCGTCCTTCAGGCGCCGCCGGGCGCGGGGAAGACGACGCGCGTGCCGCTCGCGATCCTCGCGGCCGGGCTGACCCCCGGCCGGATCGTGATGCTGGAGCCCCGCCGCCTCGCCGCCCGCGCAGCAGCCGAACGCATGGCCGAGACGCTGGGCGAACCCGTGGGCCGCACCGTGGGCTACCGCATCCGGGGCGAGACCAAGGCGGGGCGCGACACGCGGGTCGAGGTGGTCACCGAAGGCATCCTGACGCGGATGATACAGTCGGACCCGGGGCTGTCCGGCATCGGGGCGGTGATCTTCGACGAGTTCCACGAACGCTCCCTCAATGCCGACCTCGGCCTCGCATTTGCGCTCGAGGTCCGCGCGGCGCTGCGGGACGACCTCATCCTCCTCGCCATGTCCGCCACGCTCGACGCCGCGCCCGTGGCCCGCCTGATGGACGCGCCCGTCGTCACCTCCGAAGGCCGCGCCTTCCCGGTGGAGACGCGCTGGCGCGACCGCCCGCTGCCCCGCGACCGCACCCGGGACGCCGCCATCGCCGCCGACATCGCGGCGGCGGTGGAGGAGACGGAGGGCGGCGTCCTCGTCTTCCTTCCCGGCGAGGGCGAGATCCGCCGGGTGGCCGCCGCGCTTGCAGGCCGCCTGCCGGAAGGCACCGCCGTCCGCCCGCTCTACGGCGCGATGGACTTCGCCGCGCAGCGCGCCGCCATCCGCCCCGATCCGGCGGCGCGCAAGGTGGTGCTGTCCACCTCCATCGCGGAGACCTCGCTCACCATCGAGGACGTCCGCGTGGTGATCGACGCCGGACTCGCCCGCCGCGCCCGCTTCGACCCCGGCTCGGGCATGTCCCGCCTCGTGACCGAGCGCGCGACCCGCGCCGAGGCCGACCAGCGCCGCGGCCGCGCGGGCCGGGTGGCGGCAGGGGTCTGCTACCGGCTCTGGACGAAGGGCGAGGAAGGGGCGCTGAGCGCCTACCCGCCGGCCGAGATCGACTCCGCCGACCTTGCGGGCCTCGCCCTCGAACTCGCCGTCTGGGGCGCACGCGACCCTGCCGCGCTCCCTTTCCTCACGCCGCCGAACCCCGGCGCCTTCGCGGAAGCCCGCGCGCTCCTCGCCGACCTCGGCGCGCTCGACCCGGGCGGCGCGATCACCTCCCATGGCCGCGCCATGGCCGCGCTGCCGCTCCACCCCCGCCTCGCGCACATGCTCCTCCGTGCAGGACCCGCCGCCGCCCCTCTCGCGGCGCTCCTGTCGGACCGCGATCCCCTGCCGCGCGGCACCTCCGCCGACCTCACGCTCCGCCTCGACGCGCTCGCCGACCCCCGCCGCGCGCCCCCTGACCGCCGCGCGGCGCTCGAGCGCATCCGGACGGAGGCGCAGCGCCTCGCCCGTCTCGCGCCCGAGGCCACGGCGCTTTCGCCCGCGCAGATGGCCGCGCTCGCCTACCCGGACCGGGTGGGGCTGCGCCGTCCGGGGGACGCGCCGCGCTGGGTGCTTTCTGGCGGCAAGGGCGCGGCGATGGAGCCGGGCGATCCGCTGGCCTCCGCAAGGTTGATCGTCGTGACCGACACGGACGGCGACCCGACGGAGGCCACGATCCGGCAGGCGATCGCCATCGCCGAGAGCGACCTCCGCGCCGTGCTCGGCGACCGGATCGCTTCGGTGAAGCTCTGCGAATGGTCGCGCCGCGACCGGCGCGTCGTGGCACGGGAGCAGGAACGGCTCGGCGCGGTGGTCCTTGCGGACCGCATCTGGCGCGACGTGCCGGAAGAGACCGCCGCGCGCGCCATGCGCGACGGCGTGCGCGAGCTCGGGATCGTCCTCTCCCCGGCGGCGGAGCGCCTGCGAACCCGGTCCGAGATGCTCCGCCGCGCAGGGCACGACCTCCCCGACCTCTCGGACGACGGGCTCATGGCAAACCTCGACGACTGGCTCCTCCCCCACCTCGGCCGCGTCCGCACGGCCGAGGACTGGCGCGCGCTCGACCTCCTCGAGCCGCTCCGCCTCCACCTCGGCTGGGACCGCCTCCAGCTCCTCGACCGGCTGGCGCCCGCATCGTTCACGACGCCGCTCGGCCGGGAGGTGCCGCTCTCCTACGACCACGGCGCGCCCGAGATCGCGGTCAGGCTGCAGGAGATGTTCGGCGTGACGGTTCATCCGGTGGCGGCGGGTCAGCCGGTCCGGGTGACGCTCCTGTCGCCCGCCGGGCGGCCGGTGCAGACGACGACGGACCTGCCGGGCTTCTGGCGCACCTCCTACGCCGACGTGCGCAAGGACATGCGCGGGCGGTATCCGAAGCACCCCTGGCCCGAGGACCCGACGCAGGCGGAGCCGACGTTGAGGGCCAAGCCGCGCGCGTGACGGGTTTCGCCCGCTGGCGCGGGCGATCCATGCGAGGGGGCGTTGCCCCCTCGCGCTCCCCCAGAGTATTTGTCCCGAGATGAAGGTGCATCCGGGTCCCGCGCGGCACCGACCGTCCGCCGGGGGATGTCCGTCGCAGCCGTCCTCATGGAGTGCCGTCAGATGACCCTTGCCCGCGCGATCCTCGTCCTGCTTGCCCTCGCGCTGCCCGCGCGCGCCGAGCCGGTGTTGGTCCTCGTCCACGGCGCCTTCGTGGGCGCGTGGTACTGGGACCCGGTTGTGGCGGACCTCGCGGCGGCGGGGGCGACGGCGGTGCCCGTCACGCTGCGCGGCTTCGGCGCGCGCGCGGGCGAGAACGCCGCCGGGATCACCGCCGCCGACCACGCCGCCGACATCGTGGCCGCAATCGATGCGACCGGGTCGGACGAGGTGATCCTCGTCGCGCACAGCGCGGGCGGGAAGGCCGCGACGCTCGCCTGGGACCGCGCGCGGGACCGGGTGGTGCGGATGGTCTATGTGGAGGCGGTGCCGCCCGATACGGGCGGCCCCACAGCCTACCCCGAGGACCGGGTGGCGCTCGACTGGCTTGCCGCGAACCGGGCCGCGATGCTGGAGGCCGGGCTCATGCCCGTCCCGGCGGCCATCGCGCCCGAGTACCGGGGGCGGTCGAACCCGATGCCGCTGTCGCTTCTCTTCGGGGAGGTCCTGCTGGAGAACGGCCCGCTCCCCGACACGCCGCGCGTGCTGATCCTTGCGAAGGACAGCTCCCTCCCGGCGCTCACGGCGCTGGCGGAGCCGCTCCGGTCTGATCCGCTCTGGACGGTCGTCGAGATCGACGGCGGCCACGACGTGGCGCGCGACAATCCGAAAGGGCTGGCGGACGCGCTGCTGTCCTTGCGCTGATCAGACGCCGAGGCACCAGCGCAGGATCGCCTTCTGCGCGTGGAGGCGGTTCTCGGCCTCGTCAAAGATCACCGAATGGGGCCCGTCCATCACCGCGCTCGTCGCCTCGTCGTCGCGGTGGGCGGGCAGGCAGTGCATGAAGAGCGCGTCGGGCTTGGCCTTCGCCATGAGCCGCTCGTTGACCTGGTAGGGGCGGAGCTGGTTGTGCCGCCGCTCGCGCGCCGACTGGGGGTCGTGCATGGACACCCATGTGTCGGTGACGACAAGGTCGGCGCCGGTCACGGCGCGGTCGGGGTCGCGGTCGATGGTGATCGGTCGTCCCTTCGATGCGGCAAGGTCGAGCCATTCGCGTTCGGGGTCGAGCGTCTCGGGGCCGGTGAAGGTGAGGTCGAAGCCGAACTGGCCAGCCGCATGGGCGAAGGAGGCGAAGACGTTGTTGCCGTCGCCCGACCAGACGACCTTCCGGCCCGCGATGGGGCCGCGGTGCTCCTCGTAGGTCATCACGTCGGCCATGATCTGGCAGGGATGCGTGCGGTTCGTGAGCCCGTTGACAACGGGCACGGTCGCGTGGTCGGCCATCTCGAGGAGCGTCGCCTCCTCGAAGGTGCGGATCATGATGAGGTCGACGTAGCGCGAGAGCACGCGGGCCGTGTCGGCGATGGTCTCGCCATGGCCGAGCTGCATGTCGGCACCCGAAAGGACCATCGTCTCGCCGCCCATCTGGCGCACGCCCACGTCGAAGGAGATGCGGGTCCGGGTGGAGGGCTTTTCGAAGATCAGCGCCACCATGCGGCCCGCGAGCGGCTGCGCGTCGTCGGGGGCGCCCTTGGGGCGGCCAGCGCGCGCCTCCTTCATCGCGCGGGCGCTGTCGATCATGGCGCGGAGGTCGCCGGGGTCTGTCTTGTGGATGTCGAGGAAGTGGGTCATCTGGCACCGCGTCTGGCACCGGGGGAGCGAGGGGGCCGTCTGCCCCCTCGCGCTCCCCCGAGGATATTTGTGGGTCGATGGAAGCGGGGGAGGGTCACGCCGCGTTGCGGGCGAGCGACGTGGCCGCGCGGTCGAGGCGGGCCGTGCCTTCCGCGATCTCCTCGTCCGTGATGGTGAGCGGCGGCAGGATGCGCACGACGTTGTCGGCGGCGCCGACCGTGAGGACGTGGTTGGCGTAGCCTGCCGCCACGACGTCGGTGTTCGGGATGCGGCACTTGAGGCCGAGCATGAGACCCGATCCCCGCACGCCCTCGAAGACGTCCGGGTGGGCCGCCACGAGCCCCTCGAGCTTCTGGCGGAAGAGGCCCGCCTTGCGGTTGACCTCTGTCAGGAAGGCGTCGTCGGCCACGATCTCCATGACCCGGCAGCCGACGGCGCAGCCGAGCGGGTTGCCGCCGTAGGTGGAGCCGTGGGTGCCCGCCGTCATGCCGGAGGCGGCGGCCTCGGTCGCCAGCACGGCGCCCAGCGGGAAGCCCCCGCCGATGCCCTTGGCGACCATCATGATGTCGGGCGCGACGCCCGCCCATTCATGGGCGAAGAGCCGGCCCGTCCGGCCCACGCCGCACTGGACCTCGTCGAAGACGAGGAGCGCGCCGGTGGTGTCGCAGAGGTCGCGCAGGCCCTTCAGGCAGTGGTCCGGCACGGGCCGGATGCCGCCTTCGCCCTGCACCGGCTCGATCAGGATCGCCGCCGTGCGGTCGGTGACGGCGGCACGTAGCGCCCCGTGGTCGCCCCAGGGGACGTGGACGAAGCCCGGCAGGAGCGGGCCGAAGCCCTTCGTCATCTTCTCGGACCCGGCCGCCGCGATGGCGGCGGAGGAGCGGCCGTGGAAGGAGCCCTCGAAGGTCACGATCTCGACCCGGTCGGGATCGCCCTTCTCGTACCAGTACTTGCGGACCATCTTGACGGCGAGTTCGCAGGCCTCCGTCCCGGAGTTCGTGAAGAACACCGTGTCGGCGAAGGTCTTCTCCACCAGCCGGTCGGCCAGGTCCTGCTGCTTGGGGATGCGGTAGAGGTTCGAGGTGTGCCAGAGCTTGCCCGCCTGCTCGGTCAGCGCCTCCACCAGCGCGGGGTTCGCGTGGCCGAGCGCGTTCACCGCGATGCCCGCCCCGAGGTCGAGGTATCGCGTCCCGTCGGCCTCCACGAGCCAGGTGCCTTCGCCCCGTTCGAAGGACAGGGGGGCGCGGTTGTAGGTGGGCAGGATCGACGGGATCATGGGCAGGGTCCTCGGGAGTGAACCCAAGACGTGCCAGCGGCACCGGGCTAAGTCAACGATGAGGGAGGGGTGCGCGAGACGCGCGGGATCGGACGCTGGGGTCAGCGTCGGCGTCGGAGCGTGGAGGCGACGGGTGCGATCATGGCGCCCCTCTACGCCGGACCGCCCGCGAAATCCAGCGGAATCACGCCTTGAGCCGGTAGCCCGTGCGGAACCAGGCCCACGCGAGCGCCAGCACCGCCGCCGTGGCCCCGGTGCAGACGGCGAGGCCGAGCCAGGGCGAGCTGTCCGAGACGCCGATGAAGCCGTGGCGGGTCCCGTCGATGAGGTAGAAGACGGGGTTCAGGTGCGTGATCGTCTGCATGAGCGGCGGCAGCCCCTCGATCGAGTAGAAGGTCCCCGACAGGAACGAGAGCGGCACCACGAGGAAGTTGGTGATCGCCGCCATGTGGTCGAACTTCTCCGACAGGATCGCCGCGACGATCCCGAGCCCGCCGAGGAAGGCCGAGCCGAGGATCGCGAAGGCCAGCACCCAGAGCGGATGCGCCATCCCGTGGCCGAGCACGATCATGAGGACGACGGAGATCGTGGCCGCCACCAGCACCCCGCGGGCGATGCCGCCCGCGATGTAGCCGATCACCAGTTCGGCGGGCGAGAGCGGCGGCATCAGCGTGTCGACGATGTTGCCCTGCACCTTCGAGATCATCAGCGAGGACGAGGTGTTGGCAAAGGCGTTCTGGATCACCGTCATCATCAGGAGGCCGGGCGCCAGGAACTCGATGAAGGGCACGCCCATCACCTCGCCCCGCACCGGCCCGATGGCGAGCGCGAAGACCGCGAGGAACAGCCCCGCGGTCACGAGAGGGGCGAGCAGCGTCTGCGTCCAGACGGCGGTGAAGCGGCGCACCTCGCGCTCGATGAGGGTGGCGAGGCCCACCCGGTTCCAGCGCCCGAAGCGGCGCGTGCCCATCCCTGGCGCATCGGTCATGGCGATCCTCCCGAGGGTCGGACTTGTAACGGCGGGGCCGGTGACTACAATAGGGCTCCGGAAATTCATGCGGGCGGCCGTCCCGGGACGCGCCGCCCTTCGCCTGAGGAAACCTGATGTCCTGGAACGACGAGCGCGTGGAGCTCCTGAAGAAGATGTGGTCCGAGGGGCAGTCGGCGAGCCAGATCGCCAAGGAACTGGGGAACGTGACGCGGAACGCGGTGATCGGGAAGGTGCATCGGCTGGGGCTGTCGAACCGGGCGGGGGCGGTGCCGGTGAAGCCCGCCGAGAAGGTCGAGGCGGCGCCTGCGCGGCCTGCGCCGAAGGCGGTCGAGGCGGCGGCGCCCGCCCCGGAACCGCGGGCGGAGAAGGCACCCGTTCAGCAGCAGGCGGCGCAGCCGCAGGTCCCCGCGCGCCCGAAGATCGTGCCGGCCGGCCAGCCTCTGCCGCCCCAGCCTTCGGCCAATGAAATAAGCCCCGAGGCGCTCGCCTCCGTCCGCGAGGTGGAGAAGAAGGCCAAGCGGATCACGCTGATGGAGCTGACCGAGCGGACCTGCAAATGGCCGATCGGGGACCCCGCGACCGAGGACTTCTGGTTCTGCGGGCTGGCCGTCCAGCCGGGCAAACCCTACTGCGACGCGCATGTGGGCGTGGCCTTCCAGCCAATGTCGAGCCGGCGGGATCGGCGGCGGTAAGGCGCGAGCGGCAGACTCCTTCTGGCGGGATGCAGATCGTGGCATACTCGCCCAATGGAAAAGCGTCTCCGACTGACTGACGCCCATGCACGGCTGGTGCATCGCGACGTCCCCGACACGGGGGCGTGGCCGGGGCTGCGGCATTTCACCGACGCCGACTACGATGCCTCGCTGAACGCCATTCTGGCCGGGCGTCCCGACGGGCCCGTGGGACTTTTCGCCTACGGCTCGCTGATCTGGAAGCCCGTGTTTCCGCCCGTCGAGGAACTGCGCGCCACGGCGCTCGGCTGGCAGCGGGCCTTCTCGCTCCGCCAGATGCGGTTCCGGGGGACCCCGGAGTTTCCGGGACTCATGATGCAGATCGACCGCGGCGGCCGCTGCGACGGCGTCCTCCAGATCGTGCCCGAGGAGCGCACGTGGGAGATCCTGAGCGACGTCTGGCGGCGCGAGATGACCGTGATTCCGCCGAGCTACGTCCCGAGGTGGATCGACGTCGAGATGCACCATGACGGCAGCATCCGCAGCGTGCTGGCCTTCACTGCCAATCCCGAGAGCCCGAACTACGCGGGGCACCTTCCCCCAAACGAGGTCGCCGCCTGCCTTTCCCAGGCGTGCGGGCATTGGGGATCCGGGGCGGAGTACCTCCTTCAGACGGTGCGGTCGCTCGAGGCGGCTGGCTTCCACGACCCGTATCTCTGGGATCTGCAGGACCGGGTCGCCAGCCTGATCGAGCACCGCCACCCTGACGGGTTCGGGAGCACCTGAACCGGAACCGACGCCGCCTTCCGGCCTCGCCGCAGGGTCCGCGCCCTCACGCCTTCTGGCGTGCGGACCTCACCACGCGGACGCCTTCGCGACCGGGGGCCACCACCGGCGCAAGCGCGGCCACCGTCAGCAGGAGCACCGAGAGCCCGATGAAGATCACCGAAAAGCCCACCTGCTCGACGCTCACCCCGATCAGTGTCGGCGCGACCAGCATCCCGCCGTAGCCGATGAACGAGACCGCCGCGATGGCTGCGCCCGGGTTGGTGCCGCCGTGCCGCCCTGCGGCGGAGAACAGGATCGGCACGAGGTTCGCCAGGCCGATGCCGCAGAGGGCGAACCCGGCAATGGCGAGCGCTGGCGAGGGTGCGAGTGCGGCCAGCGTCATGCCAGCGGCCGCGATTACGCTAGATGCGCGCAGGAGCGGCACCGCGCCCACCCGGTTGCGCACCGCGTCGCCGCAGAAGCGCATCGCCGCCATGCAGGCCGAGAACAGCGCGAAAGCCATGCCCGAGGCCGCCACCCCGGCGCCGTGGTCGGACGAGAGGTAGAGCGCGCTCCAGTCCAGAACGGCGCTTTCGGGCACGAAGGACATCAGGACCATCACGCCGATCAGGTAGATCGTCCAGCCCTGCCGCCAGATCCCGGGCCCCGTGCCGGCGTCGGACACATCCTCGGCCACCGGCACGCGGACCAGCCGGGACCAGCTGAGCACCACGATGGCGAGGGACAGCGCCGCAACCGTCAACGCGTGGCCGGCGGGCCCGAGCGCCGCGATGCCGGGGCCCCCGAGGGCGCCGCCCAGAAAGCCGCCGACGCTCCAGAATCCGTGGGTGGAGGAGAGGATCGCGCGGCCCGTCGCCTGCTCCAGTTCGACGGCGTTGGCGTTCGTCGCCACGTCCATCATCGCGATGCTGGCCCCCATCGCCGCCATGGCGACGGCAAGCGTCGCGATGCCCGGCGCGAGCACGGCCGCCGGCAGCGTCACCGCGCAGCCCACCGCCGTGACGAGCACCGTCGCCCGCGATCCGTGCCGCGCCATCAGCCGCCCGGACATGACCATCGCGGCCATCGCGCCCATCCCCATGCCGAAGATCAGGAGGCCGAGCGTCGACTCGGTGATGCCGTGGCGCGGCAACAGAAGCGGGATCTGCGGGGCCCAGGACCCCATGATGGTCCCGTTCAGGAGGAAGAGCGCCGAAACGGCCATCCGCCCCTTGCGCGCAATTGCAGGGTCGAGCGGCCGGCCGCCCGGAGAATGCTCGATCAAGATGTCCGTTCCCGCGTTTCCCTTACGTCAATGATAGGTGCGCGCGGTTCCCGCGCAAGCCTTCCCCCCCTTCCCGCCCCTCCTCCACCCCGCTATACCCGCGCGCATGTCCGCGAACCCGCCCGATCTCCGTCCAGACCTTGCGCAGGCGCGCATCCCGGAGGACCGCCGCCCCGGCCAGCCGACCATCGGCATGGTCTCGCTCGGCTGCCCGAAGGCGCTGGTGGACAGCGAGCGCATCCTCACGCGGCTCCGCGCCGAGGGGTATGCGATCTCGCCCGACTACGCGGGGGCGGAGGCGGTGATCGTCAACACCTGCGGGTTCCTCGACAGCGCCAAGGCCGAAAGCCTCGAGGCCATCGGCGAGGCGATCCAGAAGAACGGGCGGGTGATCGTCACCGGGTGTCTGGGCGCGGAACCCGACTACATCACGGGGGCGCATCCGAAGGTGCTGGCCGTCACGGGGCCGCAGCAGTACGAGCAGGTGCTGGATGCCGTGCATGCCGCCGTGCCGCCGTCGCCCGATCCGTTCGTGGACCTGCTGCCGGCTTCGGGCGTCAAGCTGACGCCGCGGCATTACAGTTATCTCAAGATTTCAGAGGGCTGCAACCACACCTGCAAGTTCTGCATCATCCCGTCGATGCGGGGGCGGCTCCAGTCGCGCCCTGCGCGGGCGGTTCTGCGCGAGGCGGAAAAGCTCGTCGAGGCGGGGGTGCGGGAGCTTCTGGTGATCTCGCAGGACACCTCGGCCTATGGCACCGACTGGAAGGAGCGCGAGGCGAAGTTCCCCATCGTGGACCTCGCCCGCGATCTCGGCAGCCTCGGGGCATGGGTACGGCTCCACTACGTCTACCCCTACCCGCACGTGCGGGAGCTGATCCCGCTGATGGCCGACGGGCTGATCCTCCCCTACCTCGACATCCCGTTCCAGCACGCGCATCCCGACACGCTCCGCCGCATGGCGCGACCCGCCGCCGCCACGCGCACGCTCGAAGAGATCGCGGCGTGGCGGGCGGTGTGCCCGGAGATCACGCTGCGCTCGACCTTCATCGTGGGGTATCCGGGGGAGACGGACGACGAGTTCCAGACGCTGCTCGACTGGCTGGACGAAGCGCAGCTCGATCGCGTGGGCTGCTTCCGCTACGAGAACGTGGCCGGGGCGCGGTCGAACGACCTGCCCGACCATGTGCCGGAGGAGGTCAAGGAAGAGCGCTTCCACCGCTTCATGGAGCGCGCGCAGGCGATCTCGGAGGCGAAGCTCGCCGCGAAGGTGGGCCGCGAGATGCGGGTGATCGTCGATGAGGTCGACGAGGAGGCCGCCACCTGCCGGAGCATGGCGGACGCGCCCGAGATCGACGGGAACGTGTTCCTCGACGAAGGCTTCGAGGGGCTCGCGCCTGGGGATATCGTCACCGCGCGGATCGAGGAGGCGGGCGAGTACGACCTCTGGGGGCGGCTGGTGTAGGACAGGCGCGCGATTTCCCGATCCCCGCTTCGCTCCGGTCGGATCGCGCTAGAGCCAACCCTTCCGCCTGAACCAGAGATACGGCCCCACCGCGGTCGCTGCCATCAGTCCGAGCGCCATGGGGTAGCCCCAGGGCCATTGCAGTTCCGGCATCCATTCGAAGTTCATTCCGTACATCGACGCGACGAGCGTGGGCGGGAGGAACACCACCGCCACGACCGAAAAGAGCTGCATGATCGCGTTCTGGCGGATGTTGATGAAGCCGAGCGTCGCGTCGAGGAGGAAGTTGATCTTCTGGCCGAGAAAGTCGGCATGGTCGGCGAGCGCCCGGACGTCGGTGCCGAGGGAGGCGATCTCTTCCCTGTGCGCCTCGAGCCGGGGGTGGCCGCGGGTGTGCGCGCCGAGGAAGGTGGCGAGCCGTTCGAGCGTCAGCAGGCTTTCGCGGATGTTTGAGGACAGATCGCCCTTGCGCCCGATCTCCTGGAGGAGCGCGCGGTAGGCGGCGTCCGTCCTCATCGCATGGATCGCGTCGCCGAAGACCTGCCGCGACAGCGCGTCCACGTCGCGGGCCACGCGCCCCAGCACGTCGGCCTGCCGGTCCACGATCTCGTCCAGAAGCTGGACGAGCACCGTATCGCCGTCGGTGCAGCCGGTCTGGTGGCGTTCGGCCCGGCGGACGAAGGTGTCGAAGGCGCGGGGTTCGTGGTCGCGGAGCGTGACGAGCCGGCCGTGGGCGAGGATGAAGCTGATGGGCGCCATCTCGGGGTGGTCCTCGTCGGACCGGGCCGGGATCGTCGCCGTCATCACGAGCGCGCCGTCTTCGACGTAGAGGCGCGAGGAGATCTCGATCTCCTCCCGGTCCTCGCGCGTGGGCAGCTCGAGCCCGAGGAGCGCGCCCACCGCCGCCTCCTCGTCGGGGTCGGGGGACAGGAGGTCGTGCCAGACGGCGGCCTCCGGCGCGTCCTGCACCACCAGCTTGCCGCCTGCGGTGCCGTAGCTGCGGATCATGGCGCCCGCGCGGTCAGAGCGGCTGCGGGCGGAGCGGGGGGACCGGCCTCGCGTCCACGCTGTAGAGGACGTAGCCGCCGACCCGCGCGACCGCGATCCCGCCCGTATCGGCCGCGAACTGCTCGAGCGCGGGCATGGTCGCCGGACAGGCGACGAGCGCCCCGCCCTCGCGCAGCCACTGGCTCGTGTAGGCCGTGACGCCGACGTTGCGGCAGGGGTCGGCCGCGGTCCGGTGCCCGCCGTAGAGGACGAGCGAGGGCACCACCGGCCCCGGGGCGCAGGCGGCCAGCCCGGTCAGGGCGGCGAGAGCGGCGATTGTCAGACGCGTGTTCATGGGGAAAACCCTCCTGCGGCGGACCGTAGCAATCGCCCAACCGGATGCCGAGGGGGAAAATGCCCGTCAAGGGGCGGACCCGCAAGGCCGGCGGACCTCACGCTGCGGGATATCCACATGGAATCGCGCCCCCCCGCCCGCCGGACGCTTCCCTCGCCCCCTGCCACAACATATAGTGGCGCGAAGCGGGGGGCTGCGCTGTCCCTTCCATCACACCAAGGGCAGGCACATGGCGCATATCATCGTCGTCGGGAACGAGAAGGGCGGGTCGGGGAAGTCCACGACCTCGATGCATCTGGCCACGGCACTGTCGCGGATGGGGCACCGGGTGGGGACGCTGGACCTCGACCTGCGCCAGAAGAGCCTTGGCCGCTACATCGAGAATCGCCGCCACTTCGTGGAGACCTCGGGCATCGAGCTTCCGACGCCGGTCTATGCCGAGCTGCCGGAGGTGGCGAGGGAGGAGCTGGAACCCGGCGAAAACGTCTTCGACCGGCGCCTCTCGGCCGCGGTCTCGACGATGGAGGGAGACTTCGACTTCATCCTGATCGACTGCCCCGGATCGCACACGCGCCTCTCGCAGGTCGCCCATTCGCTGGCCGACACGCTGGTCTCGCCGCTCAACGACAGCTTCGTGGACTTCGACCTTCTTGCCCATTTCGATCCCGACACGAACCGCATCCTCGGCCCGTCGATCTACTCCGAGATGGTGTGGAACGCCCGCCAGCTGCGCGCGCAGGCGGGGCTGAAGCCGATCGACTGGGTGGTGGTCCGCAACCGCGTGCCCACGCAGGCCATGCACAACAAGGAGAAGATGGCGGCCGCTCTGGACGAACTCGCGCGGCGCATCGGGTTCCGCGTGGTGCAGGGCTTCTCCGAACGGGTCATCTTCCGCGAGCTCTTCCCGCGCGGGCTCACGCTGCTCGACCTGCGCGACATCGGGGTGAAGGGGCAGATGAACATCTCGAACGTGGCCGCGCGGCAGGAGCTGCGCGATCTCGTGAAGGCGCTGCGCCTGCCCGGCGTCACCGTGAACTTCTGATTTCCTCGACCCCGGCCCAGACAAGCCGCAAGAGCCCGGCGATCCCGCGCACAAGAAGCCGAACCGCCGCCGTCGCCGCCCGGAGCGTCACGAGCGCGCCCGCGCGCAGCCGGTCCGCCGCGGTCGGGCCTCCGCTCTCCGCCACGTCCTCCTGCAACGGCAGGGGCGCGAAATGGGCCGATGCCATCGTGCGGGTGGACGGGGGCGCCCCGGCGATCTTCGGCGCGCGCTGCGGCAGAAGCCGCGCTCCCGGCAGGAACCGCCGCCATCCCGCGAGGAGGGCGAGGAGTACGCCCAGCCCGATGGGCCAGAGCCACTGGCGCGACCGGTCCGTCACCGGCTGCAGCGCCGCCTCGCGCCCCTCGGGATAGGGCTGCACCGCGACGAACCTGTCGCCGACCCACCGCCCCTCGACCGCCAGTGCTCCGGCGAGGATCAGGGGGAAGTCGCCCGGATCGACGGCGCGGCCCGTCACCTGCACGACTCCGTCCGAAAGAATTTCCGCAAGAGCCTCTGCCGGCGGGAGTCCCTCTTCCGGCGCAAGTGGAAGGAGGATGGCGCCCAGCGCCCCCTCCCCCCCGGCGAGCGGGTAGAGCGGCACCGCGAGTCGGCGGTCGCCCGTGCCGGGCATGGTGAGGACGATGCGCCGCGACGGATCGGCGGCGGCGCGCAGGACGACCTCGCCCGCGGGGCTGCGGTGCGCGATGCGGCGGTAGTCCTCGACCGCGACCGGGGCGGGCGGACCCTGCCGGAGGGCGAGGGCGCGGTCCGCGTTCTCCTGCACGGTGGCATAGGCCCACAGGAGACCCGCCGCCATGCAGACGCCTGCCAGGGCGAGAAGCCGCCGCGGAGAGAGGAGCCAGCCGACGATGATCCGGACGAGATGCATGATTCCCAGGGTGAATGTCAGATGACATCGGGGATGCCCCGGCAAGGAGGCATCAGTATGGCGACGGCGCCGCGGATCGCGTCAGGGATGTGACGATGCGCGCCACGTCGCGCGATTCAGGCCCTTGGCGCAGCCGGATCGCTCTCCGCGACGTCGTTGCCGCTTCACGGACGGGTCCGTCCGTGCGACCGTGTCCGGGCGGACGCCGTGCCTGGCGTCCGCCTTCCGGCGGAAGGGGGGTCCGTGGGACATCTGCAGGACAATGCCGCGCGGCGCCTTGGCGTTCTGAGCGAGCGCGGCTGGCTGGCCCGGCAGGACCCCGCGTTCCAGGCGCTCATCGCGCGGCTTGGCCGATGGCGCGAGTTCAAGGCGGGCGAGACGCTCTACCTCGCGGGAGAGGAGGCGGACTACCTCGCCGGGCTGGCCGAGGGCATCTTCGAGATCACCTTTCCCCTGGTGGGCGACGAGCCCGTGGTCATTCACCGTGCCGAGCCCGGCTTCTGGACGGGAGAGGCGAGCCTCGTTCCGGGTCAGGGCCGCGTCATCTCCATCGCCGCCGCGACCGACGTGCGCGTCTTCGTGGTGCCCGCGTCCAGCCTGCACCGGATGCTGGCCGGCGAACCGCGCTACTGGGGGCCGTTCTACGACCTCAGCCTGTCCAGCTCCCGGACGGCGGTGACCCTGCTCGCCGAGGCGCTCGCGCTGTCGCCCCGGGCGCGGGTGGCGCGCATTCTCCTGCGGCTGGCCCGCCCCGACGGCGGCGTTCCCGGGAGCCAGGAGGACCTCGGCCGCCTCCTCGGGATGACACGGTCGAGCGTGCGCCGCGCGCTGGCGAGCCTCATCGAGATCGGCGCCGTCGAAAGCGGCTACGGGAAGCTGTCGGTGCGCGACCGCGCCGCGCTGGAGCGCCTGACGCACGAAGCCTGACGGCTGCGCCGCAGCGTCACCTTCCGTTCACACCCGGCGCCGCAGGAGCGGCTGGAACCGACGCGCGCGGGCCGTGTTTATGCGGGTGCGGCAGGACCCGGGGAGGACATCCGGGCCCGCCGGAGACTCAGGCGCCCGACGGCGGCCGGGGCGCAGGGAGCTTCCCGCGCAGGCCGTCCGAGGGCTTCCGGAATGATCGTGCCGGTTCGGCCCTGCGGAGCGCGTCAGCGCCTCCGGACGGTCGCGGCCGGCCCTCGCGCAAGGACGCTTCCATCGTGACCTCTCACTCCGCCTTCCCTCCTGCCCCCGGCGCCGACCTGATCCTCTGCCTGTCCCACCTGCGGTGGGACCTCGTCTGGCAGCGGCCGCACCACCTGATGAGCCGCGCGGCCGCGACGCGCGCGGTGGCCTACCTCGAGGAGCCCGTTCCCGCCGAAGGCACGCTCTCGCGCCTGCAGGAGCGGCGCGATCCCTCGGGCGTGGTGATCCTGACCCCTGCCCTCCCCGCGGGCGCCGACGCCGTGGCCGAAACGCGCCGCCTTCTGGGGCGGTGGCTCTCGCGCCGGCCGCACCGGCGGCTCGTGCTGTGGTTCCAGACGCCCATGGCGCTCGACCTCGCGCGGCACCTGCCGGCGGACGCCTGGGTCTACGACTGCATGGACGAGCTTTCGGCCTTCGACTTCGCGCCCGAAGGGCTGCGGGACCGGGAGGAGGCGCTGATGACCCGCGCCGACGTCGTCTTCGCGGGCGGGCGCAGCCTGCATGCCGCGCGTGTCGCGCGCCGCCCCGACGCGCGGCTGATGCCGTCGAGCGTGGACGCCGCCCATTTCGGGGCGGCGCGGGCCGGGCGGCCCGATCCGGCGGATCAGGCGGGGATCGCCCGCCCCCGCGTGGGCTTCTTCGGGGTGATCGACGAGCGGATGGACCTCGCGCTCGTCGCGTCTACGGCAGAGCGGATGCCGGAGGTGGCCTTCGTGATGCTGGGGCCTGTGGTCAAGATCGACCGGGCGAGCCTGCCGCGACTGTCCAACATCCATTGGCTGGGACCGAAGACCTACGCGTCGCTGCCCGACTACCTCGCCAACTGGGACGCGGGGTGGATGCCCTTCGCGCTCAACCGCTCCACGCAGTTCATCAGCCCGACGAAGACACCGGAGTTCCTGGCCGCCGGGCTGTCCGTGACCTCCACCGCCGTCCCGGACGTGGTGCACGACTACGGCGGGCAGGGCCTCGTGCGGATCGCGGATGCCGCGACGATGCCCGAGGCGCTGGCGGCGTCGCTCGAGGCCCCGCGGCCCGACTGGCTGCCGCGCGTCGATGCCCTGCTCGCCCGCACCTCGTGGGACGCGACATGGGCGCGGATGGACGCGGCCATCGCCGCCGCGATGACGCGGCCAGCGGTCGCGTCGGCCGCCAACGGAGGCGAGGTGCGCCATGACGTATGACTGGCTCATCGTCGGCGCGGGCTTCGCGGGCAGCGTGCTCGCGGAACGGCTCGCCTCCCAGCGGGGCGACAGCGTGCTCGTCATCGACCGCCGCTCCAACGTGGCGGGGAACGCCTACGACCACAAGGACGCGGCGGGCCTCCTGATTCACCAGTACGGGCCCCACATATTTCACACGAATTCCGAGAAGATCGTCGACTACCTCTCGCAGTTCACGGAATGGCGCGACTACGAACACCGCGTGCTCGCCCATGTGGACGGGCAGCTCGTCCCCATCCCGATCAACCTCGATACCGTGAACCGTCTCTACGGGCTGAACCTCGACGCGGAAGGGATGGAGCGGTTCCTCGCCGAACGGCGGGAGCCGGTGGAGGAGGTGCGGACGTCCGAGGACGTGGTTGTCTCGACCGTGGGGCGCGAGCTCTACGAGAAGTTCTTCAAGGGCTACACCCGCAAGCAATGGGGCGTGGACGCCTCCGAGCTGTCGAAGTCCGTCACCGCCCGCATCCCGGTGCGGACGAACCGCGACGACCGCTACTTCGGCGACACGTTCCAGAAGATGCCGGCCGAAGGGTACACGCGGATGTTCGAGCGGATGCTCGACCACCCGCTGATCGACCTGCGCCTCGGGACGGACTGGAAGGAGGTCCGCGACCAGGTGTCGTTCCGGCGGCTGATCTTCACCGGCCCCATCGACGAGTTCTTCGACTACCGGCTCGGCAAGCTCCCCTACCGCTCGCTTCAGTTCCGGCACGTCACGCTCGACACGGAATGGGCGCAGCCGGTGGCCGTGGTGAACTACCCGCAGACGGAAGACTACACCCGCGTCACCGAATACAAGCACCTGACCGGGCAACAGCACCAGAAGACGAGCCTCACCTACGAATACCCGTCTGCCGAGGGCGACCCCTACTACCCCGTGCCCCGGCCCGAGAACGAGGCGCTTTACCGCGCCTACCGGGCGATGGCGGACCGGCTGCCGGACGTGCTCTTCGTGGGTCGGCTCGGGACCTACCGCTACTACAACATGGACCAGGTGGTGGGTCAGGCGCTCGCCACCTTCGAGCGGATCGCGGGGAAGGCGGAGATGCGGGCGGGTCATGCCGCGGAGTGAAATCCTCCGCCCGCCGCTCCGGATGTGGGGCGGGATCGAGTGCTCTCACGTCCGGGTGGGCGACCGCGTGCGCGACCAGATCGCGGAGACCGGGCACCGCGAACGGGAGGGCGATCTCGACATGGTCGCCGACCTCGGGGTGCAAACGCTGCGCTATCCGGTGGTGTGGGGCGCAGCGGACTGGTCGTGGGTCGACGCCCGCCTCGCCCGGCTCCGCGCGCTCGGGATCGCGCCCATCGCCGGGCTTCTCCATCACGGCTGGGGACCGGGAGAGATGCACGCGCTCCACCCCGGCTTCGCGGAGGGCTTCGCGGCCCATGCCGAGGAGGTCGCGCGCCGCTACCCCTGGGTGCGGGACTACACGCCGATCAACGAGCCCGTCACCACGGCGCGCTTCTCCTACCTCTATGGCCACTGGTTCCCGCACATGCGGGAGGAGGCGGCCTTCCTCCGCGCGGTCGTCGCCTGCGCCGTGGCGACGGCGGAGGCGATGCGGCGCATCAGGCTCCACCGACCCGACGCGCGGCTGATCCAGACGGAGGACATGGGGCGCATCTTCGCGGTGCCTGACCTCCAGTATCAGGCGGATTACGAGAACGAACGCCGCTTCCTGGGCACCGACCTTCTTTCGGGCCGCGTCACCCCGCACCACCCGTTCCACGCCCGCCTCCTCGCGGCGGGGGTCTCGGCAGACGACCTCTCACGGCTCGCGGACGCGCCCTGCCCGCCCGACATCCTCGGGATCGACCATTACCTGACGTCGGACCGCTTCCTCGACACGGACCTCGCCCGCCATCCGCCCGCCACCCACGGCGGGAACGGGCGCGACGCCTACGCCGACACGGCGGCCTACCACGAGCCCGCGCTCCTGCCCGAGCTCGGCTTTCGCGCCCGGCTGCGCGAGGTGCACCCCCGCACCGGCCTCACGCTCGCCATCACCGAAGCTCACGCCGCCTGCACGCGGGAGGAACAGGTGCGCTGGCTCTGCGAGGCGTGGGACGCGGCCGAGGCCGCGCGGGGCGAGGGCGTACCGGTCGTCGCGGTGACGAGCTGGGCGCTCTTCGGGTCGGTCGACTGGAACTCGCTCCTCACGCGGGAGGCGGGGCACTACGAGAGCGGGGCCTTCTGCCTGCGCGACGGCGCCCCGCGCCGGACGGCGGTGGGCGAGGCCGTGGCCGCGCTCGCGACAGACGGCGCCTTCCCGCACCCGGTGACGAAGGGGACCGGCTGGTGGGGCGGCGCGCCGGGCGCCCCCGCCGGGATCGCGGTCAGCCTGTCGGGTGACGCGGCGCACCGCGCGCGCGTTGCGGCGTTGTGCCGGGATCGCGGGATCGACGTGGTCAGGGCCAGCGCCGCGCAGATCGGCGTGGAGGCGCCGCCGGACGGTCCGATGCGCCTCACGCTCCGTCACCTCGGGGCGTCGCATGTGCGGGAGGTGCTGCACGTGGACGACCTTGTGCACCACGCCCATGGCCTTCTCGACCGGCTGGTGGACCTGAGCCTTGCGGACTGGCGCCCCGCCCCCGCGCGCGTTGCGCGGCGGCGGCGCTAGGCGGCCTCGGGCAAGGGCAGCGGCAGGGGCGCCCGCGCGATTCCGTAGCGCCAGCGGTTGTTCGTGCCCGCCACCCTGCTCTGGTAGAAGAGCGTCAGCACGTCGCCCGTGACGAGCACGGTGGAATGGCCGTTCTCGCCCACGTCGCCGGGCTCGAGAACCGGTCCCACGGTGCGGTAGGGGCCGGTCACCGTTTCGGCGATGGCGAAGAACACGCGCTGCCGCGTGCCGCGCGCGCCTTCGGGCAGGAAGCAGGTGGCGTTCAGCATCACCCGCCCGTCCGGCAGCTCCACGAGCTGCGGCCCCTCGATCCCCCACTCATAGTCCTCATGGGTGCGCGGGTTGTGGTGGGGCACCTCGTCGTGGTCAAGGATCTTGCCGAGCCGCTCCCACGGCCCCGACCAGAGGCCCGAGACGCTCCGGGCAAGGTACACGTCGGGCTGCGGCACGCGCTGGAAGCGGGGCATCCCGGAATAGACGAGGTACTTCTGCCCGGCCACCACCGCCGGGTGCGGGTCGTAGATCCCGTCTTCCCCCGTGCCGGGGAGCGAATGCAGCGCGGTGCCGAGCGCCACCCAGGTGAAGCCGTCGTTCGACACGAGGTGCTCGCAGGTCCCGCCCGACTTCATGAACTCGGTCTGGATGAACATGTGGAAGACGCCCGCGTCGTAGATCACGCCCGGCGCGGCCACGCCCGAGCCGTCGAGCCTGGGGTCGATCAGCGGCTCCTGCGTCCAGGGGCCTTCGAGCGCGGGGGCGGTGGCGTGGAAGATCTTCCACGTCTCTGTCGTCACGGTCCCGCCCGAGCCGAAGACGTGCCAGCGCGTGCCGTCGAAGACCGGACAGGGGTCCTTCACGTCGTCCAGCCCCATCGGCTGAAAGACCGGGAAGAGGTTCGTCGCGAAGTTCATCGCCATTTTTTCTGCTCGATGTGGAACCCGGGGTCATGTCCCTGCGTTCGAATCTTTCACTTCGGTGCCCGACTCGCAAGACGCGCGTCGGGCACAAACTGTTACTTTTTCTCCACATCGGCGTGAGGCCGCGCCTCAGTGCTTGAGCATCACGTGGCGAACGGTGGTGTAATCCTCGAGCGCGTACATGGACATGTCCTTGCCGTAGCCCGACTGCTTGAGCCCCCCGTGCGGCATCTCGTTCACCAGCATGAAATGCGTGTTCACCCAGGTGCAGCCGTAGCGGAGCCGCGCGGCCGTCGCCATCGCGCGGCCCACGTCCTTCGTCCAGACCGAGGAGGCGAGGCCGTAGTGGGAGTCGTTGGCCCAATTGACCGCCTCGTCCACGTCCGAGAAGCGCGTGACCGAGACGACGGGGCCGAAGACCTCGCGCCGGACGATCTCGTCATCCTGACGCGCGCCCGCGATGACGGTGGGGCGGTAGTAGAAGCCGCTCTCGCCGTGGGTCGCGCCGCCGGTCGTCACCTCGATGTGCGAAAGGTCACGCGCGCGTTCCACGAAGCTCGCCACGCGGTCGCGCTGGCGGCGGGAGATGAGGGGGCCGATCTCGTTCTGGGTGTCATCTCCTCGCGCATAGGCGATGCTTTCCACCGCCGAGGTCAGGTCGGCCACGAGCTTGTCGTAGGTCTTGTCCGAGGCATAGACGCGGCAGGCGGCCGTGCAGTCCTGGCCTGCGTTGTAGTAGCCGAAGACCTTGAGCGAGGAGACGACCTCGTCGATGTCGGCGTCGTCGAAGACGATGACGGGCGCCTTGCCGCCAAGTTCCAGATGCGTGCGTTTCACGCTCCGCGCCGCGGCCTGGAGCATCTTCTTGCCCGTCGCCACGTCGCCCGTGAGAGAGATCATGTCCACGAGGTCGTGGTGGATGAGCGCGTTGCCCACGCTGTCCCCGCGCCCGGCAATGACGTTGACGACACCCTTGGGCAGCTCCTCGGCGAGGATGCGGGCCAGTTTCAGTGCCGTGAGCGGAGTCTGTTCGGAGGGCTTGAACACCACCGTGTTTCCGCCCGCAATGGCGGGGGCGAGCTTCCACGCCATCATCATCAGCGGATAGTTCCACGGCGCGATGGAGGCCACGACCCCCACCGGATCGCGCCGGATCATCGAGGTATGGCCGGGCAGGTATTCGCCCGCCACGGGGCCGTTCATCGTGCGCACCGCGCCCGCGAAGAAACGGTAGCAGTCGACGATCGCAGGGATCTCGTCCCCGATGGCGGCATTGATCGGCTTGCCGCAGTTCAGCGCCTCGAGCTTCCCGAGCGCCTCCGCCTCGGCCTCGATGCGCGCCGCGATGCGCAGGAGCGCGGCGGACCGTTCGGAGGGCGTCGTGCGGGACCAGCCGTGGAACGCCTCGGCCGCGCCGTGCACGGCGGCGTCGATCTGGTCGGCCGACGCCTCGGGCAGGTCGAGAATCGTCTCGCCCGTGCGCGGGTTCAGGATCGTCTCGGGCGTTTCGGTCCCGGCGACGAACTCGCCGTTGATGAGAAGCTGGGTGTCCATGGGTCTCCTCCCTGAAGGGATCTATTTTCCGGAACCGGCGGTCTCGGTGCCGCCGCGGGTGAGGTAGTAGGCCGCGAGGATCGGCAGCGCGGTGACGAGCACCACGACCATCGCGACCACGTTGGTGACGGGGCGCTGGCGCGGGCGGACGAGCTCTTCCAGCATCCAGATCGGCAGCGTCTGCTGTTGACCGGCGGTGAAGGTCGTCACGATCACCTCGTCGAAGGACAGCGCGAAGGCGAGCATCCCGCCCGCGAGAAGCGCGGTCGCGATGTTCGGCAGGACCACGAAGCGGAACGTCTGGAACCCGTTCGCGCCGAGGTCGGCGGACGCCTCGAGCATCGAGCCCGAGACGCGGCGGAAGCGGGCGACGGTGTTGTTGTAGACTACGACGATGCAGAAGGTCGCGTGGCCGAGCACGATTGTCAGTGTCGAGAAGGGGATCGAGCCGAGGTTGAAGGCCGACCGCAGCGCGATCCCCGTGATGATCCCCGGCAGCGCGATGGGCAGGATGACAAGCAGCGTCACCGCCTCCCGCCCCCAGAACTGCGCGCGGGACACGGCGGCGGCGGCGAGCGTGCCCAGCACCAGCGCGATGCAGGTGGAGATGGTAGCCACCTTGAGCGACAGCGACAGCGCCTGCCACACGTCGGGGCGGTTCCACGTCACGCCGAACCACTGCGTCGTGAAGCCGGGCGGCGGCCACTGGTAGCTCTTGTCCTCGGTCGTGAAGGCGTAGACGAAGATCAACAGGATCGGCAGGTGCAGGAAGGCGAGCCCCGCGAAGGCCGCGATCTTCAGGCCCAGGGGCGCACGGTCAGAGCGCATCGAACGCCCCCTTCCGCTTCGCCATCCAGAGGTAGACCGCCATGATGACGATGGGCACCACCGCGAAGGCGGCGGCCAGCGGGATGTTCCCCGCCGTGCCCTGGTGCTGGTAGACCGCCTGCCCGATGAACCGGCGCGAGGAGCCCACGATCTGCGGGATGATGTAGTCCCCGAGCGTGAGCGAGAAGGTGAAGATCGACCCCGCCATCAGCCCCGGCATGGCAAGCGGCAGGATCACGTGCCGGAAGGTCTGGCGCGGGGTGGCGCCGAGGTCGTCGGAGGCTTCGAGCAGGTTGTGCGGCACCCGTTCAAGCGACGCCTGCAAGGGCAGGATCATGAACGGCAGCCAGACGTAGAGGAAGACGAGGAAGGTCCCGATGTAGCTGACCGACAGCGAATTGCCCCCGATCACCGGCAGCGCGAGGACCGCGTTCAGCACGGCCGAGGCGCCGATCCCTTCCACCGCCCAGTTGAGGATGCCCTCCTTGGCGAGGATCAGCTTCCAGGCGTAGACCTTGACGAGGTAGCTCGACCACAAGGGCAGCATGACCGCGAGGTAGAAGAGCGCCTTCATCCGGCCCCGCGCATACCGCGCGGCGTAGTAGGCGATGGGGAAGGCCACGATCCCGGCGGCGATGGTGACGCAGGCCGCCATCGTCACCGTCCTCAGGATGATGTCGAAGTTCGCGGGCCGCAGAAGCTCGGCATAGGTCTGGAGCGTGAACTCCCGGTTGATGAGGCCCGAGAACTCGTCGATCGAGAAGAAGCTCTGGAGGAGGAGCGCGGCGAGCGAGCCGATGTAGATGATCCCGAGCCACAGGAGCGGCAGGGCGAGGAGGAGGACGAGGAACAGGCCCGGCCGGCGCCAGAAGAGGTCCGACAGCCGCGCGAGCGGCCCGTCGCCCCGGGGCGCGGAACGGACGGGTGGAGCCGACTGGACCGCGTCCGTCACGCGCCGCCCTCCATCTCGTGGAGCGCGTCACCCGCCCAGTCGATCCCCACGGGCGCGCCCTGGGCGGGTAGCGGATGGCCGGCGGGAACGGTGGCGGTGAGGTCACCCTCGGCGACGGCCACGGTGACCCGGTTGACCGCGCCCATGTAGCGCACCGACCGCACGGTTCCCGCGATGCGCCCGGCCCCGGGGGCCACCAGCGTCATCGCCTCGCCCCGCAGGCTGGCCCAACGCGCGGGTCCGCCGGCGCGGGCGCTGAGTTCGGGCGACAGCACGTTGGCGGAGCCCACGAAGTCCGCCACGAAGCGTGTGCGGGGGCGTTCGTAGATCTCCTGCGGGGTTCCTTCCTGCACGATGTGGCCGTCGTTGAAGACCGCCACGCGGTCGGCCATCGACAGCGCCTCTCCCTGGTCGTGGGTCACGAAGATGAAGGTGATGCCAAGCGACTGCTGGAGGCTCTTCAGCTCCTCCTGCATCGCCTCGCGCAGCTTGAGGTCGAGCGCCCCGAGCGGCTCGTCGAGGAGCAGCACGCGCGGCCGGTTCACCAGCGCGCGCGCGAGCGCCACGCGCTGCCGCTGCCCGCCCGACAGCGCGGCAGGCTTGCGGTCGCCGTAGCCTGCGAGCTTGACGAGCGCGAGCATCTCCTCGGCGGCGGCCTCGCGGGTGCGCTTGTCGACGCCCGCCATCTTCGGCCCGTAGGCCACGTTCTCCCGCACGGTCAGGTGCGGGAAGAGCGCGTAATCCTGAAAGACCGTGTTCACCGGCCGCCGGTTCGGCGGGATGGCCTCCGAGTTCTGCCCGAAGATGCGCACATGGCCCGCCGTCGGCCGCTCGAACCCCGAGATCAGCCGCAGGCAGGTCGTCTTGCCCGAACCGGACGGCCCGAGCATCGCGAAGAAGCAGCCCTCCGTTATCGCCAGGGACACCCGGTCCACGGCGCGGACGGCGCCGAAATGGCGCGAGACGGCATCGAATTCGACGGCGAGGGTCATGCGGGATACACCGGAGCTTGTCCCGGCGGCAGCGCCGCCGGGTTCAGGGTCAGGAGGACGGGCTGCGCCTCAGCGGCCGCCGATCACGCCGATGTAGTCGGACACCCAGCGGTAGTAGGGCACGCATTCGCCCTGGCTCGCGCAGTTGGTGACGGGCGTGGTCCAGAACCGGATCCGCTCGAAATCGTCCATCCCGTTCTTCGTGCAGCCCTCGGCCGTCTGCATGCCCCGCCCGTCGGTGCAGGCGGCCGGCACGCCCGGGTTCGCGCCGAACCAGACCGACAGGTCCGACATCAGGTTCGAGGACAGCGTGTGCTCCATCCACATGTAGGCGCAGTTCGGGTGCGGCGCGTCCACATGCATCATCGTGGTGTCGGCCCAGCCCGTCGCGCCCTCCTGCGGGATCACGCTCGCGATGGGCGCTCCGTCGCCCTGCAGCAGGTTCACCTGGAACGGCCAGGAGCCGGAGGCCGCCATGCCTTCGTTCTTGAAGTCGTCGATCTGGATGAAGGCGTCGTGCCAGTAGCGGCTGACGAGCTTGCGCTGCTCGCGCAGGAGGTCGAGCGCGGCGTCGTACTGCTCCTGGTTCAGCTCGTAGGGCGAGGTGATGCCAAGCTCGGGCTTGTGGAACATCAGGTATTGCGCGGCATCGGCGATGTGGATCGGGCCGTCATAGGCCTGCACGCGGCCCGCGTTGGGCTTGCCGTCGGGAAGGTCCTGCGCCTCGAACACCACGTTCCACGAGGTAGGCGGCGTGTCGCCGAACACCTCGGTCGAATACATCAGCACGTTCGGCCCCCACATGTAGGGCACGCCGTAGTGGACGCCGTCCACCACATACCACGGCGCCTCCTTCAGGCGGTCGTCCACCGTGTCCCAGGACGGGATCAGCGACAGGTTCACCGGCTGCACCCGCTTGCCCGCGATCAGCCGCAGCGAGGCGTCGCCTGAGGCGGTCACGAGGTCGAAGCCGCCTTCGTTCATCAGCGCCACCATCTCGTCCGAGGTGTTGGCGGTCTTGACGTTGACCATGCAGCCGGTCGCTTCCTCGAACTTCGTTACCCAGTCGAAGGCGGCGACCGTCTCGCCGCGCTCGATGTAGCCGGGCCAGGCAACGATATCGAGCCGCCCCTCCCCTGCCCCGATCTCGGTCATCTGCGCGAGCACCGGCTGCGCGGCCACCATCGCCGCCAGAGCGGCCGTCCCCCAAAGTCGTGCATGCGTCATCTTGAGTCTCCCTGTGAATGCCCCGGTCCAGCGCGGGCGCGCATTCGGCGTCTTCCGGCGCTGTCGCCGCAGATGAAGGGGAGATCGGCGGGCCTTCGCAAATACAAAATGATGAAGATCGTTATCGGAGAATCCGAAACCATAGCCGGCGCAGCATGTTAGCGGGCCGGCCCCATGAAGGAGCTCTGCGCAAGGCGCACGAAATCGCGGCTGATGTCGGACAGGGGCGCGCCCCGGCGCCACGCGAGGCCCACGCGCACGTCCGGAAGGTCGCCCGACACGTCGCGGATGCCGATCCGGTCGCCTTCCAGCGACCAGGGCCGGTAGATGAGGTCCGGCATGATGGCGAGGCCCATGCCCGTGGCGACGAGGCTCCGCACCGCCTCCACCGACCGGGTGCGGAAGGCCACGTTGGGCCGCGCCCCCAGCGAGGACAGGAGGCGCGAGGTCCCCTCCTCGATCTCCTCGACCGACAGCATGATGAGCGGCTCCTTCGCGATGTCGTCGAGCGTGATCGCCTCGAGCGCCATCAGCGGATGGCCGAGCGGCAGCCAGAGCCGCATGGCCGACACGGCGATGCTTTCGACCTGAAGCGCGCTGCGGTTCCTGAGGTTCGAGGTGATGAGGAAGCCCACGTCGATCTCGCCCCCGATCAGCAGGTGTTCGAGGTAGTCGCCCGTGTCCTCGATGGCCGACACGCGCACCGCCGGATAGGTCCGCCGGAACCGCGACAGCGCGTCCGACAGCCCGTAGCCCGCGACGAGCGCGGTGACGCCCAGCCGGATCTCCCCCGTCCGCGTCTCGGGCCCCGCGGCGAAGGCGCGGCGCGCGTCCGACACGTCGTCGCGGATCTTGCGCGCGTGGCGGAGGAACTGGTGCCCCGCGTTCGTGATCTCCACCCCGTGCGCCTTGCGCTCGAAGAGCGTGACACCCAGATCGGCCTCGAGTGCCTTGATCGCCTCGGTCACGGACGATTGCGAGATCGACAGCGCCTTGGCCGCGCGCGAGACGCTTTCGTGCTCGGCCGCGGCGACGAAGAACTGGAGCTGGCGCAGCGTGAAGGCCATGGCCTCGCGACCCCCGTGTGGACCGGGCGGATAGTGCAGGCGCAGGCCGGGCGCGGCAAGCCGTCGCCGCCGGGCATTCCGCCCCTTCGCCCTGCCGGGAAGGCGGGATATACCGCTGACAACGGCCACCGGATTCGACGGTCGCCCTTCCGACCGATCGCACAGGACCGCCCCATGCCCCCCGCCGCCGACATCGCGCTCGACGCCGCCCCCTCCGCACCGGACTACCTCCAGGCCAGCATCGCGACGCGCCTCGCCTTTCTCGCGGCGGGGTTCGTCATGGCCTGCTGGGCGCCGCTCATCCCCTTCGTCAAGGCGAACTCGGGCGTCGACGAGGCGCGGCTCGGCCTGCTGCTCCTCTGCCTCGGGATCGGGTCGGTCATCGCCATGCCGCTCACCGGCTACTTCAGCGCGAAGACGGGCGCGCGGCCGATGATCCTCCTCGGCGGCGTGGGCCTCGTGGTCTTCCTGCCGCTGCTCGCCTACCTGACCTCGCCCCTCGCGCTCGCCGGCACGCTCCTGTTCTTCGGCGCCTCCCTCGGCACGATCGACGTCGCCATGAACGTCCACGCGGCCGAGATCGAGAAGGCGCGTGCCCGCCCGCTCATGTCGGGCTTCCACGCGATGTGGAGCGTGGGCGGCGTGCTCGGCGCGGGCGGCATGACGCTGCTGCTGTCGCAGGGGCTGTCGCCGGTGACCGGCGCGCTCGCGGGCAGCGCGGCGGCGCTGGCGGCGCTGCTCTACGCGCGGCCCCGCTTCCTCGTGGCGCAGGGCGGGGAGGCGCCGGCCTTCGTGCGGCCGCGCGGGATCGTGCTGCTCCTCGCCGTGCTCGCCGGGATCACCTTCCTCGTCGAGGGCGCGGTGCTCGACTGGAGCGCGCTCCTGATCGTCGGGCGCGGGCTCGTGGGCACCGAGATGGGCGGGCTCGGCTACATGCTCTTCTCGGTCGCGATGATGGTCGGGCGGCTCACCGGCGACCGCACGGTCGCCTTGCTCGGGCCGCGGCGGGTGCTCCTCTGGGGCGGGATCGTCACGCTCGCGGGCTTCGCGGCGCTTCTTCTCACCGACTGGACGCCGGGGGCGATGGCGGGCTTCGTGCTGATCGGGTTCGGCGCGGCGAACCTCGTCCCCGTGGTGTTCAGCGCGGCGGGGCGTCAGTCGATCATGCCCCCGGGCCTCGCCATCGCGGCAGTCACGACGACGGGCTACGCGGGCATCCTCCTCGGCCCGGCGGCCATCGGCTTCGTCTCGCACGCGACGAGCCTGCCCACGGCCTTCTGGATCCTCGTGGCGCTGACCGCGGTGGTGCCGCTCTGCGCTGGCGTGGCGACGCGGGCGCGGTAGCCGCGCGTCACTCCCGCACGGTCAGGATCTCCTCGAGCGGCTTCTTGATCTTGGCCACCGCGGGCACCGTCGCCCCGGCCGCGGGGTGGCCGACGGCCAGGATCATCATGGGCTTCTCCGACGCCGGCCGCCCGAGAAGGTCATTGAGAAACCGCATCGGGTTCGGCGTGTGCGGCAGCGTGGCCAGCCCCGCGTGATGCAGCGCCGCGATCAGGAAGCCCGTCGCGATCCCGGTGCTTTCCGGCACGTAGTAGTTCTTGAACCGCGCCCCGTCGTCGAATTCGCCCCAGCGCTGCGCGAAGACCACGATCAGCCAGGGCGCGATCTCCAGATGCGGCTTGTCCGCCGTCGTCCCGATGGGCTCGAGCGCCTTCAGCCACTCGTCGCCCGCCGCCCCGGCGTAGAAGCGCCGCTCCTCCGCCTCGGCCTCGGCCCGAATGCGCCGCTTGGTCTCGGGGTCCGCGACGGCCACGAAGTGCCACGGCTGGTGGTTCGCCCCCGACGGGGCGGAGCCCGCCGCGCGGACGCAGGCCTCCACCACCTCACGAGGCACCGGCCGGTCCGAGAAGTCCCGGACCGTGTGGCGGCGCGCCATGAAGTCGCGGAACGCCCCGGCCCGGGCGCGCATCTCGGCGTCGGGGAAGTCGAAGCGGTCGGGCAGCGGCAGGGCGTCGTAGACGAGACGGTCACGGGCGAACATGGGCGGCGCTCCGGCGATTGCGGTCCGCCGCGATCTTTCCGGATGGCGGGGCGCGGAGGCAAGCGTCTCCAGCCGTCCAGCGGGGTCGGGAACATGTCGCCCCGCGCGGTCCCGAACCGACCGGCGCAGGCGGAAACGCTCCGCGTCAGACCACGGTGACGGTCAGGTCGCCCACGCCGTCCACATGCGCCTCCATGACGTCGCCCTTCACCACCGCGCGGGGGCAGGAAAGCCTTGGATGTGGAAGGTGCCTTTCGCCCGCACCTGAACGTCCCCGTCCGCATGCCCCCGGGGATCCGGCCCCGTCGGTCGGACCGCGACGGTCCGGCCTGCCCCGGCCTCAGTTCACCGCCACCTGCTCCGGACGCGGCTTGGGCCGCGGGAGAGCACGCCCGCCCTCGGGCGGGAGCGCCGCCGCCGTCTCGATGACCGCGGCGCCGGCGCCATCGGTGCGGGCCGCGGACATGGCGCTCTGCTTCCGGCAGGGGATGGTGGTCTCGATCAGCTCGTCGCCGCGGCGGGTGCGGACGGTGCAGCTCGCCGCGGCCTCGACGGTGATGAGGTTCGAGATCCTCGCCCCGCCGGCCGCGAGCGTCGCGAGTTCGACGGCCTGACGCACAGCCTCCTCCGACGTCGCGCGCCCGGACAGCACGAGCGTCTCGCCCAGCGCGTGGACGCGAATCTCCTCGTGCGGGAGGATCTCCGCCAGACTCCGCTCCACGCCCGCCACATCCGGGACCACGGCGACGGGCGCCGGAAGGTCGGGGGCCGGGGTCTGGGGCGCCACGATGGTCAGCAGGTTCGACACGCGGTCGGGGGCATAGTGACTGGCAAGAGCGAGCGCGCGGTCGATCTCGGCCTGCCCGCTGACCGTTCCGGTCAGCACGATCCCGTCGTTCGCCGTGAAGGCCTCGATCTGCTGGCCCGGAAGGATCTCCGCGAGGCGCGCCTTGAACTCGGACAGGTCGGGCGTGACCCGGACGTCGATGATGCTGATCACCTGCCCGCCATCGCCCATGAGCATCAGGGTCGTGCGCCCGGGCCTCTTGCCCAGCAGGTAGACGCTGTTGCTGGAGATCGTGGAGATGTCTGCGATCGCCGGATTGGCGATGGACAGCTCCTTGAAGGGTGTGCCGCTTTCAAGAGCGAGCGCGGTATCGGTCGTGAGTTCGACGAGGCGATGCTCCACCTCCTTCTGGACCGCGATCGTCGGGCCGTTGATTGCCGCCCCCCCCTCCGCGGCGCCCGCCACGGGCGGCCACATCGCGCCCGCCGCGATGGCGCTGATCACGCAGATCGACTTCGTCACTTGCCGCACCATGGCGTCCTCCACCTTCCTGCCCCCGACCGGACGGCATCCTGCGACAGGCGGGGCGCCGTGTCGAAGATGCTTAGGTCATTGCCGAACCAACGCCGACAATGCCGGAGCGCGGTGGCAAGCGTTTCGCGCCGGGGGCCAATGCGGCGTCTCTTCGCGCCAGTCGCTCGGCATCGGTGGTTGCGTCGTGCGGAAGGCGGGAGAGGCTCAGGCTGCGCCAGAAGTACGGGGCGCCGTCAAGGCTGCGGCGACACGAAGGGACTGGCGTCGGCCTTGGGGAGTTCGGGCGTGTGAGGGGCTATTTGGCGCGCTGGGGAGGATTCGAACCCCCGACCCCTTGATTCGTAGTCATACGCGGACCCGTAACGCCCCCTCACAGATTAGAACGCCAAAGGTGATCTAACACATTATTTTTCTTGCCATTCTCTCCGCCCGATCGCTAGTGTTAGGAACGCAGGGTAACGCCCCGTAACGGGCGAAAGCGTTACCCCTGCTGTACCTGAGAGGAGGTGACCACATGGCGAAGGCATTCACACCCGTGGCGGTGGAGGCGTTCAAACCGAACCCGGACAAGCGGGTCGAGAGGGCGGACCCGGCGCTGGCCGGGCTGTACCTCGTGATCCAGCAGAGCGGCGCAAAGTCGTGGGCGTTGCGCTACCGCTTCGCGGGCAAGCCCAAGAAGCTGACCCTTGGGCGGTGGCCGGTGATGGGGGTCGCTGAAGCCCGGCTCGCGGCAACCAAGGCGCTAGAGGTTCTCGACCACGGCAACGACCCCGGCGCGGTGAAGAAGGCGGCCAAGGCGAATGCGCTGGCGGCACAGATGACCGAGCGGGACACTGTGGCCAAGCTGGTGGAGCGGTACGCCGACCGGCACCTCGTCACCCTAAAGAGCGGCGACCACGCCCGGCAGTTCCTCGACCGCTTCGTTGTCCCGGCGTGGGGCAACCGTGACGTTCACACCATCACCAAGCGGGACGTGATCGAGTTACTCGACCGGATCGTCGCCAGTGGACGCGGCATGACCGCTAACGCCGTGTTGTCCTACGTCCGCGCCTTCTTCAACTGGTGCGTGGAGCGCGACGTGCTCGCGGTAGCTCCGACCAACGGCGTCAAGCGCCCGACCAAGCCGAACCCCGGCGAGCGCGTCCTAGATGACGACGAGATCCGATGGTTCTGGCGCGCCTGCGACGAGATGGGCCAGCCGTGGGGACCGATAGGCAAGCTGCTCCTCCTCACCGGCCAACGACGTGGCGAGGTCGTTGGCATGACCACAGGGGAACTCAAGGGCGACACATGGCATCTGCCCGCCGAGCGCACCAAGAACGGCCGCGCCCATATGGTGCCTCTCTCCACCCCCGCCAGCGCGGTTGTGGCGGCCGTACACCGGGTGCCCGGCCCTCGCGGGTACCTCCACACCACCACGGGGAGCACCCCGCCCAGCGGCTTTAATAGAGGGTGTCATAACATTGCCCGACGCATGGCGCGGATCGCAGCGGAGGAGCGCGGCGAACCTGTGGACATTCCGCACTGGACCTTCCACGACCTGCGGCGCACGGCGGCCACCGGCATGGCGCGGCTCGGCATTCCGGTCCAGGTCACCGAGGCGGTGCTGAACCATGTCAGCGGCACCCGCTCGGGCATCGTCGGCGTGTACCAGCGCCACGACTACGCGCAGGAGGGTCGGCAGGCGATTGAGGCGTGGGGGCGGTTCGTGATGGAACTAGTCGATGGTAAGCTCGCCAACTTGGAGAGTTTGGATACGCGGCGCTGAATGTCCGACTAAGGCAGTTTGCCGACACCATCTCATCTCTACTACTGGTTTGAATCAGAGAGAGATGCGTGTAGGCACATGCTAACCAGTCACTTGCGACGACTGCACGACTGCCCGCGACCAAACTGAACCTGGGAACAGGACGACTTGAGGTCTTAGCTATGGATCATCTAACTCTCACTAATTGGCGGGCATTTAAGACAGCGTCATTTGACTTCTCAAAGATAAACATCTTTGTAGGCCCGAATAACTCCGGAAAGTCGAGCGCCCTCAGTGCGCTCAATGTTCTTGCACAGACACTAAATCCATACTCGACGGACTCTGGCCCCCTAGTTCTGAATGGACCCTATGATCAACTTGGAACTTTCAAAGATACCGTGTATGGCGGCTTTGGCGGGACACCAATACGCTTCTCCTGCCGCTATCAGAAGTCGACCATAGAATGGGAGATCAAGTTTCGATCTCAGCGTCGAGAAATAGATATAACCAAATTCCGAATGTCTCAGGCGGGATCAAATGTGTTTGAGTACACCTCAAGTTCGACTCGCTACGACCTGCTCTACTCAGGTAAGAGCCTAGAGGAACTCGGACTTTCTTCTTTCAAGAGGCGACCGAGATTTCGGGGGTTCATGCCGATTGTGCGGAGCTACGAACTTCGCCGAGAACTCAATGCGGTTGCTGGAAGCAGGGACAAGGAGCTATATAACTTTCTGATGAAATGCGAGCAGCGGATTTCCGAAACGGAAAGCCTGATATTTGGTGATTTCTTTAATTTCGAATCGCTTGGTCCTTTCCGAGTACAGCCTCAACGCACCTATCTCTTCTCCGGGGAGACAGCGGCCGGTATAGGCAGGAATGGTGAGAACACGATTACAATATTAGCCAATGATGCCTCAAAGCGAGGTGCCGAACGGGTTGGCTATCTCGAGATAATCTCTAATTGGCTTGAACGTTCCAGCATCTCGCCGGCAGTAAATGTGAGAAACCTCACGGACAGGCACTTCGAGATATCATTAAAGGGGCCAGACGGTAAGGAGCACAACATTAGAGACGTCGGCTTCGGAATTAGCCAAGTTTTGCCTGTACTCGTTGCAGGCATCAAGCATGCGAAGAGCACAAATCGGCGCGGAAGTTCCGTTCTGGTAGTGCAGGAGCCCGAGATTCATCTGCATCCCAATGCCCAAGCTGAACTCGGAACTTTCTTCGCCAGCGTTGCTAAATCTCCGGGGCAAATTTTCTTGGAAACCCACAGCGACAGCTTGGTGCTACGTATTGCCAGACACGTAGCACTTGGCGACCTAAGTCCTGATGACGTGCGGATTTATTATACATCCAATTCGCCAGGTGTTGACGCAATTACGAGGCTACAGATAGACGAGACTGGCTCCTTCGTACCAGACTGGCCTGGCGATTTCTTTCCGCAGCGACAGATCGAGTCATTTGAACTAGCTCGCGCGAGCGTTGCAAAGATTCGAGGTAAGGCACAGAAACAGCTTGAGCTTTTCGAGTTCTGAAATGTCAAAGCCCACAGTAGTAGATGCATGCGCGCTGGTGCTATGTTATCAGGATTTCCTAGTTGAGGAGGAGACGAGTTTTGCGATGTTTTTGACGCGCGTTTTCGAGCGCGGGCATATTTCAATCGATGATGAGGGTCACGCCATCCAAGAGTACGATGATACGGCCAAGCCCGGCGCTGTTCGAGAAGGCTTGAAGACGTGGATTGCGGAGCAGGCTCGTATTGGAAAGGTGATAGAGTATCGAATGGACAAGAAAGAAAAGAAACGATTCCGACTTCTTGGCTTACCCCAGAAGGACTACAAATGGATCGGAATAGCGCTTGGCTCCAGGTCATCAGTCATAGTAACGGACGACATTGATCTCTTTGATCCGGGGGAGAAAAAATCCAATGGCGAAAGACGAAAAAAGTTGATGGAAGCCAGAGGTGGAAAGATCGCCATTTGCTGCCGAAAGACTTTCAACATTCACATATGCACTTGTTCTGGGTACGATGATGTCCTCAGTATTGTCGACGAACCTTAGGAGAAGCTCTCTCGGTGTCATTTATTGCGGGTCTTTCGGGGGTCGACTTCTACTTGCCTCCGAGTGGAATCGCTTGGTTGAAGGCCCCCCCCGGCAAGCGTGCGAGGAGCCCATCAGGTGGCGGCGCGGAGCCTAACGCAACGCGCCTCCCTGTCGACAAGGCGTGCTTCGAACGTTCAGTAGTCGCGCAGGACGCGCGCCAGTTCATCGGCCCGAGCCGCGTCAGGGTTGCCGCCCCGCCACGACGTGTCGAACCCGCCGCGCCCGAGGAGGACGGCGAGAACTTGGCTCACCTCCTGGCTGGTCGGCAGACCCTCGGGTACCTGTGTGCCGAGGCAGTCGGCGGAGGGCGTCTTGCCCAACGCATGCGCGGCGACGGCGTGGCCCGTGCGGACGCGTTGCATCTCCTCGGCGAGCCGGGTCGCCCCGCCCATGATCCGCAAGTCGGCAATGAAGGCGCGGACCCGGTTCGAGGCCTCGACGGCGACCTGCGCCTGCTGCGCGAGCCGTCCGACCTCCGCAGGTCCGTCCTCGGCGAGGCGTTCGAGCCGCGCCTTGGCATCGGCCAGCTTCGCCTCCCGTGCGCGCACCTCACGCTCGGCGCGCTCGGCCAGTTCCTTGCGGATCGCCCGCGCCAGTCGCTCCATGCGCCGGACGTTGGACTCGGTCGGGTGCATGCTGCGGTCGCGGTTCGCCCGTTCGTACCACTCGGGCGAGGCGTACCCATCCTCATCCGGTACGGCGTCCCACTCGGCGAGCAGCACCTTGATCGTCTGCAGCGCCTTCGGCAGTTGCGCGGCCAGTTGCTCGTCGCTGGCGGTGGACACGGTCGGCATGTAGAGGCCGCCGGGTAGCTTCGGGTCAACGAAGTCCAGCATCGGTCAGCCCTCCGCCGTGAGCACGCCACGCGGGCGCAGGGGCAGGTTATGCCCGTTGACCACAGGGGCGGGCTTGCGAACCCGGCCCAGCGTCAGCACCCCACGCGACGGGCGCAGCGGCTTGGCCGCGCGATTGGTGGCGAGGTCCGCGGCCTCGGCATCGAAGGCGGGCTGCTTCGCCAGCGCACGCTGGATCGAGGCGTTCAGTTCTTCGAGGTCCGCCGGGGTCATCTGTTCGACCGCCGCCAGCACGCTCGGATCGACCGCGTTCGTCTTCGGTCGCTTCCCGGGCAGCGTGTAGCCCTTGGCAATGTGGAATCCCATCGTTCTCGTCTCCTATGTCGGTTCACGTAGCTTCTCGCGCATCGCCTTGCGCAGTTCGTCGTCAGTCATCTCCCGCACCCGAGGCGGCTTGCCCGGCAGCAGCGGACCGGGCAGCGGAATGTCCGGGCCGCCGAGGAGCGGCCGCATCGTCGGTTTCGCCTCCGGCTCCTCCGGCTCCGGCTCGTCCGGCTCCTCGGGTTCCGGCGGGCGAACGCCGAGGTCAGCCAGCAACCGCCGCAGGGTGTTCGTCACCGTCGCGTAGGTGTCGGGGTTGAACGCCGCGCCCTGTGCCATCGCGGCCTCTTGGTCCTCGCACCAGATGCACAGCCCACAGGCGCGGGCGAGGAGCGCACGACGACCTTCGGACAGCTCGCCGCCAAGCTCCTCTTCGATGTTCCGGTACAGCTCACGGAACCGCCGGGCCGCGTTGCTGCGACCGTCGACGCCTGCGAGGAGGTACCCCTTGGCGGACTTCTTCGTGGCGAAGGCGGCGGAAGCGGTACTCATTGTGCAACCTATGGTGTCCCTTGGGTGTAGCTATACCACCTATAGGGACTCCTTGTAAACCCTAAGTATGTGATATTATTAGTTAAAATTCGTTCCGTATCTTGATGACATATCAAGCGGCCGGGGCTGGACCGGGAAAAAATGTGGTACCCACAGGGTGCCGAGGCGGGGTTCGGGGATTAGGGCCGCCCCTGCACCACAACCGCAAAATTTACCAAGAGAGAAAGAGGAGAAGCAGACGGTTCCGATAGCCTTGGACTCGTGAGATGGTGAGCCGATTGTGCGAAGGCGCTACTGGAAGGGAACGGCATGGAATATCACAGGGTTCGTAGTAGCTCGGATCGCAAAATCGCAGAGAGCGTAGTCCGTGGGTACTTAGAGAGTGAGGCGCTCCGCGAAATTGGATCACGCCTCGTACAGAGACTCTTTCCGCTATTCATCGCCTTGTCTTTAACGTTGGCGGTGTGGGCGACCGTACAACACTACCGGACCGTTGAGGTGGTAGATATTCGGGGAGCGGCGTTGTATGGCGCCAGCGCCCTCGCCGCTTACGTTCTTGTTGAAGTGGCTTTAACGCTCATTACCAATAAAATTCTAGCGGGCAAGGCCAATGATCAAGTTGAGATCTTCTTGAGTACTTTGAGTGCCCATAATGTACCTCAGGAACCTTTCAATGAGGCACCAGCAATCTTTCACCCCGGAGAAACCAAAAGCGAGAGCTTTCGGAAGTACCTTGTTGAAGTTCTTGACGGCGATCAAAGCACAAGAACAATTCCAACTGAAGCTCGCGAGGCCCTTGGAGCGATGATCTCAGTGAGCAGAGGCTTTGAAGGCGTTTCTCCTAGAGCTGCCGCATTCTATTTGGGTTCTCTTGAAGCCGCACTCGCCGAAAGAGGACGAGCGGAGAGCACATAGGGCGTCGACCCAAGTTCCTCACCTCCTACCATACCCCGACCTCGCAGGTACTCGCCAAACCCCGTAGGCTCCTCGCTGGCGGGTTTTGTGGGGGTAGTTGGGGGTACCCCACCGAGGAGGGGTTACAACTCGCCTCCACGCGTTTTTCGGGGGTGTCGATTGGCCGCCGCAGCTTCGCTGTTCTTCCTTTTCTTGGGGCGGGGCGAGCGCCCCAAGGCGCGTACGCCCCCTAGGGGGTATGGGGGGGGTGTGTGTACAGGGGGGCTGCGGGGGGATGCATGGGGGGCCACAGGGGGGGCTGCTATGGGGTTGTAAGGGGGGGTTGTAGGGGGGCTGTACGTCTTTTTCGGGTTCACTTCACAACCCTCCTGAGCCCCGTTACGCGTTTTCTTTCGTAGACCTCAATCTCTCTGCGGCTAAGCAACGCCTCCATGGCCTTTGAGAACATCTGCTTCGTGATCCCCTCGGCGTTCGGGTGTCCAGAAAAGACGAGAGCGGCGTGCGACGTTCCACCGTGTGCATTCACGTGTCGCCCTTGACTTGTAATCTCATCCAGCAGCTTCAAGAATACGCGTTCGGCACGTTCGAGCGGATTAGCTTGTATTCCCTGTTCGGTGACACGGAATAAACCGTCGCTCCATTCCAGACGGATCTCTCCGCCGATTGGTCCGTAATTCGACTTCATGGTCTTGAGTAGCCGTGCGTCGGGATTGCCCTCGACGCCGCCTTTGTCCGTAATGCGCTCAAGATACAAGCGCGAGCGCACCGAGTTATTCCACCCGGTCGAACCGGAAGTGCCGGTACCGCTGTTCATGCCGGACAGCGACGGGTGTGCCAACAGGATAACGGCACACTCATGCTTGATCGCCCAATGGCGAAGCATTCCGACGAACTGGCGCACCTTGGCGCGGTCGTTCTCATTCGCCGGATACACATCAGCGAGGGTGTCAATAACGACGAGCGCCGGGCGCGTGGCGCGGATGTGGTCCTCGACCTCGTCGTAAAGATCCGTCCGCTGCAATGGTGCCCCGGCCTCCTCCAACGCCAGTAGCGCGTCCTCGCCCGCCAATGACCGACAAGAGAGCCCATTTAAAGTGCCGAGGTCGATCCCCATGCCGTTCGCAATGGCGTTCACCCGCCGGTGCATCTCGTCCTTGTCGTCCTCGGCACCGAAGTAGATCGCCGGTCCACCGTGGACGATACGCTGGAGCCACCAGCCGCCCGAGGCGACTGCGACCGCCAGTTGCAGCGCCAGAAGGCTCTTGCCGGTACCCCCATCGCCGCCGAGGAGCGTCACCTGCTTTTTCGGGATGAGGTTGTGCACCAGCCACTCCTGCGGGGGCACCGCCTTGCCCGCGAGGGTGTCGGCGGTCCAGAACTGACTTTCCCGCTGCGGGGCGTGGACCCGGAACGGCGGACCCTTGGCGAACCCCGCCTCCAGCCCGCTCTTCAACGTGCGCTCAATCTCCCCACGTTCGAGGCCCAGCGCCTCCGCCGTTGCCATCAGTGGCGGCAGGACCTCCTGCTGCGTAATCCCGCCGCCCGCGAGTACGCGCCCCATGACGAAAGCGACCTCGTTCAGCGTGTCGTTTCGGCGGCCCGGTTCTGCCGCCTTTAGACGTGCGACCTGTTGGTCCAGGACTTTGTGGGGGTCCGGCATGAGTTGCGGGGCGCACCACGTTGGAATCTCGTTCATAGCGCGTTGTCCCCGCTCACCCACGCGTAGGCGGGTCCGTTGAAGTTCGGGATCGACGGGGGGAGAACTATGAAGCCGCCGTCCCCTCTCACGTCGACGCCAGGTATCTCTCTCACCGCGTTCTTTACCTTCCCCGAAGGAGGTCGCCGGAAGTAGAAATGCAGCCCGCCGGTCGGCGACTGTGCCACCAGTGACGTCAACGCAAAGGGGTCGATCCCTACAGCGCGCAGCTCCTCAAGGCCGTCCACGCCGTTCTTGCGGTCCACGTCGAGCACGACGAAGCCACCGGCGCGCCCCGTGGGCAGGCCAATCATGGCCAGCGGCCACTTCGCCCACCATAGCCGCACCGTCACGTCGTCGCAGGTCGCGCGACGCTGTCGCAGGTTCGGATGATCGTCTTCACCTTTTCCCCACTTGACCAATGGCTTCTTCGCCTCGTTTACGGGGAATATCGGATAGCCTCGGCCGGCGTACCACAATGCCGAGTCTAGAATGAGTTGGCGATACGCATTCACCCGCGCGCCGAATTGGTCGAGCTCATTCGGGATTTTCATTGTGCCCTTGCCTCGCAATTACGGTATTGAGACCGGCGGCGTTTTGGGGTACAACGTAAAAGTCTCGTACTTGCACTGTCGTACCCCGGTGTCCGCCGGGAATCAGCCCCCGCCCATTCATTTGGGCGGGGGTTTTTCAATCGAGCCACGGGGGCGCGATGGGCTCATTTGTCTTAGTGGGACTGGAGGGACGGCTGTTCAACCAACCAATGACCTCGGTTTCTCGCCAGTATTTGCGAGTACCAATATAGATTGGCTCAGGGAACCCGCGATCCTGCGCCCAGCGCCACAGTGTCATGTCCGAGATACCGCCGCACAACTGACGAACTTGGGCCGAGGTCAGTCGGCGCTCCGACTCAATCGTTTGCATTTCCATCGTACCATCCTTTCTAATTGGGTTAGGAACGGTTTTAACGGTGGCGTATGCGGTATTTGATCGTCAATACCAATAATGTAGGCGAGCCAACTTAATTTAATTCGCCAATTCTTCCGAATTTGAATTACATTGAGTTAGGCGAGCTTAGCTTCGTGTCCACATTGGCGTCGAATCCACCCTCGGCGAGAATCGCGTCCACGACCTTGCGCGCTGGCATCTCCCGCGACCGAATCGGACCCCCAACGCCCAACTGGCGCAGCACCTCGGCCGCGACACGGTAGAAGGTTGCGCCCTTGGGTTCACGCCCCGCAGCGTTCCAACGATGCGCCATTAGGTGTAGCAGGTTCTCGCGTAGGTCGATGCTGTAGGCGTTGGAACCTTTCCCGCCGGTGTCCGAGGTGGCCGCACGGGTTGCCTCCCGTTGCAGTTGCCGAAGGGCAGTGTTTGGTCGCGATGCCAGTCCTCGCGCTTTGCGGTCCGCAAGTAGCGTCCGCAGCTTCTTGGCGGCGGTGGCTACCTCGGTGGCGTGGCTGCGCAGTTCGGCGAAGCTGATCCCGACCTCGGCGCGCTCGCGCGCGGCCTCTTGCCGGTACCGTGCGGCGGCAGCTTCAATGGCGGAGCGGTCGCGCTCGGAGTAGGGCAACGGTGACTTGGCGACCCTCGCGACAGCGCCCCAGTCGAGGAGCGGTCGCGACTCAGTGATATCGGGTTCTGGCTCCGTCACAAAGCGTTACCCCAATTGCTACCCTCGGCCATCATGTGAACCCGGGTCAGGGGAGGTGTCTGTGTAACTACCTGTTTTTCTTGGTATTTTTGGCGCGCTGGGGAGGATTCGAACCCCCGACCCCTTGATTCGTAGTCAAGTACTCTATCCAACTGAGCTACCAGCGCACGCCCGGGCGATGTAGCGATCCCTCACCCGCGATGCAAGGCCGTTTTCACTCGGCCGCCGCCGCGCCCAGTGCCGCCACCGTCTTCGGCAGCCGCACCGCGAAGCCCGTTCCCCCGGGCCCGGTGTAGAGCAGCTCGAGCCGCCCGCCGTGGCCCCGCACCAGCTCCGCCGCGATGGCGAGGCCAAGGCCCGTGCCCTCCTTGCGGGTGCCGCCCTGGAAGGGGCGGAACAGGTACTCCTGCGCCTTGGGCGGCAGGCCCGGGCCGGTGTCCTCCACCGCGATGGTCCATTCGGCGTCCGTCTCGGTCGCCTGCACCCGGATCTCGCCGCCCTTCCCGCTCGCCACGATGGCCTGCCGCGCGTTGCGGACGAGGTTGGTGAGGATCCGCCAGATCTGCTCCTGGTCCGCGCGGATCGTGAGGCTTCCCGGGACGTCCTCGGCAAAGCTGATGTCGGCCTCGCCCGCCGCCAGCCGCTCGCCCTCGATCACCTCGTCCACGACGCGGGCGAGCGCGACGCGCGTGAGCTGCGGCGGCGGCTCCTCGGCCTTGCCGAAGGCCAGAGTCGCCTCGCAGAGGTTCACCGCGCGGCTGATCGACCCCACGAGCTTCGGCGCCATCCGCTTCACGCCGGGGTCCGCGCTGTCCTCCATCCGGTCCGCGAAGAGCTGGGCCGAGGTGAGGATGTTGCGCAGGTCGTGGCTCACCTTCGCCACCGCTCCCCCGAGCTGCGCCAGCCGCTCCTTCTGCCTCAGCGCCGTCGTGAGGTCGGTCTGGAGCGCGAGAAGCGCGCTCTCCGCCTCGCGCAGCTCGGTCACCTTCGCCCCCGGCACGATCACGCGCCGCGCGTCCTCGGGCGCCTCGGCATAGCTCTTCATCGCGCCCACCACCCCCCGGATCGGCTTCACGATGAGCCGGCGGACCGCGAAGAACAGAAGCGCCGCGGTCAGGACCGAGATCACCGCCGACAGCAGCAGGATGCGCACGCCGTACTCGACCATCGCCTCGCGCAACGGCAGCGTCTCGAGCGTCACCTCGATCAGCAGGCCCGCGTCCTGCACCGGGTTGCCGATCACCCGGATCACCTGCGGCTCGGGGTCGGCAAGGCGGAGCATCGCGTCGCGGATCAGCTCCATGCTGCCCGGCTTGCGCAGGTCGTAGGTCGCCGCGATGGGCTGCGGGATGGGCGAGGACAGCACGAGCTGCCGCACCTCGTCGCGCCTCAGCACCACGTTCAGCACCCCCGCGTTCTCGAGAAGCTCGCGCTCCAGATCGGGGTCGATCATCTCGTTGGCGAGCACGGCGAGCGCCGCGATCTGCGCGCGCTCCAGCCGCTGGAGGAGGTAGTTCTCCCGGAACCGGGCGACCGAGGGCACGAAGATGAACACCTCCGCGATCATCACGAAGACGACCGTGAGGATCAGGAACCGCCCGGAGAGTGAGTTCAGAAACATCGCCTCCTCGTGCGGAGGTCAGGGCAGCCACCTCTGGACGAGCCCGACGATCCGCTTGACCTTCGGATTATCAAACAATCTCGGGGAGAAATAGGCACCCGCCGCGCGCTTTGAAACCTCGCCCAGCGTCGGATAGGGCGCGACCATGCCCGCGATGGCGCTCATCTTCAACCCGTTCGACAGCGCAAGCGCCCAGAGCCCGATCAGTTCCCCCGCCTGCGCGCCCACGATGGTCGCCCCCACGGGGCGCCCCTTCGCCACCATCACCTTGATGAATCCGGTCGTCTTGCCCTCCGTCACAGCCCGGTCGTTCTCGTGGTAGGGGAACCGCACGACCTCGACCCGCGTCCCATGCGCCTTGCGCGCCTCGGCCTCCGTCATCCCCACCTGCGCAAGCTCGGGGTCGGTATAGGTGACCCAGGGGATGTGCGACGTCTTCGCCTTCGCCGGCAGTCCGAACAGGATCGCTCGGATCACGACGCCCGCGTGATACCCCGCCACATGCGTGAACTGGAGGCTCCCCGCCGCGTCCCCCACGGCATAGACGCGCCGGTTCGTCGTCCGCAGATCCGCGCCCACCTTCACCGCCCGGTCCCAGGCGATGCCCGCCTTGTCGAGCCCCATGTCCTCCACATTCGCCTTCCGCCCCACCGCGACCAGCAGGTGCGACCCCTCCACCACCTCTCCGCCCTTCGTCGCGACCCGGATCGCCCCCGCCGCGCCCGACACCTCCACGACCTCCGCGCCTTCGAGAATCCGGACCCCCTCCCCCTTCAGCGCCGCGATCACCACCGCCGCCGCCTCGGGATCGTCCTTGCCCAGCGCCGTCGCGCCCTCGATCACCGTGACCTCGCACCCCAGCCGTCGGTGCGCCTGCGCCATCTCCATCCCGATGGGGCCGCCGCCGATGACGATCAGGTGCGACGGCTTCTCCCGCAGGTCGAAGATCGTCTCGTTCGTGAAGTAGGGCACGCCGAAGATGCCGGGGATCGGCGGCACGAAGGGGCGCGAGCCCGTGGCGATCACGAAGCGCCGCGCCTCGATCACCGCATCTCCCGCCTGCACCTCGGTCTTCGAGATGAAGCGCCCGTGGGCCCGGATCACCTCCACCCCCAGCCCCTCGAACCGCTCCTGGCTGTCGACCGGGGCGATGGTCTCGATCACGCGCCGCACGTGATCCTTGGCGGCGGCGTAGTCCACCTCCGGCTCCACGGGAGCGACGCCGTACTTCGCCCCGCCCCGCATCGCGTGCGCCTGCTTGCCCGCCGCGATCAGCGCCTTCGACGGTACGCAGCCGAAGTTGAGGCAGTCGCCCCCCATCAGGTGCCCTTCGATCAGCACGACGCGCGCGCCCATCTGCACCGCCCCGGCGGCGACCGACAGCCCGCCCGATCCCGCCCCGATCACGCAGACATCCGCCTCGATCCGCCGCGCCACCGGCACCGCCGCCTCGATCCGCGCCTGTTCCATGGTCACAGCTCCTTCCGCCCGCGCAGGGCCTTCACCGCGATGGGCAGCGCGGCCAGCGCCGCTAGCCCGAGGATGGGGAGAAGCACCTGAGGCTCGAATATGATCCCGAGGTCCGGCGCCTCGCCCCGCGCGAAGACCTCCCCCAGCCCCGCGCCGACCGAGGTGTAGACGACCGCGCCGGGGATGATCCCGAGGAAGGTCGTGATGACGTAGCGCGACAGCGGCACGCCGACGAGCGCGGGCAACAGGTTCGCCACGAAGAACGGCACCGCCGGGACGAGCCGGATGAGGAACAGCATCTCCCACTGGTTCTCGTCGATCCCGCGCTTGATCCGCTGGACGCGCCCCTCGCCCTGATCCATCCGCGCCGCGAGCCGCTCGCCCAGCCCCCAGCGGGCGGCAAGGAAGATGAGCGTGGCCCCGATGGTTGCCGCGGTGACGTTGAAGAGCGCGCCGGGGAAGACCCCGAACAGGAACCCGCCCGTCAGCGTCGCGATGGTCGCGCCGGGCAGGGAGAAGGCGACAATCGCGATGTAGGCCGCCATGAAGGCCGCGACGGTCGCCGCGTAATGGAGATCGCGGAAGGCGATCAGCCGCTCCCGGTTCTCCGCCAGCGTCTCGAACGAGATCACGTCGCGCAGCGTGAAGGCGCCGACCGCCGCGACGACAAGGATTGCGATCAGCGGCAGCCGCCGGGCGAGGCCGGACTTCGCGGGCGTGTCGGTCGTCTCGGCCATCGGGGTCCTCACGGGGCGCTCATGCGCCTAGATGCGCCGAACCGGCCGCTCCGCGTAACCCACTTCACGCTCCGTTGATACCGGGTGATCCCGTGACGCCCGCGCGCCCCGGGCCTGTAACAATCGGCACGCGGTGCGCCCCCGAATGTTTCAGCATTTCCGGGCAGCGGGCGTTGACAGGCCAAGGGGATGCCCCTAGAGAGCGGGCTTCTCGGAATACACCTTGCTCGAATCCGTCCGGGGTTCGGGCCGGACGACGGAGCAAGCGATGTCGAAACGCACCTATCAACCCTCGAACCTCGTGCGCAAGCGCCGCCACGGGTTCCGCGCCCGCATGGCGACCGTCGGCGGCCGCAAGGTCCTGAACGCCCGTCGCGCCAAGGGGCGGAAGCGCCTGAGCGCGTAAGCGCCGGGCCACTACGGTTCATGGCACCGCCGGAGGCTCCCGTGGCAGGCGACAGCGCCCCCGCCGCGGAGACGCCTCCGGCGGTGTCTTTTCGTGTGGAGCGTCTGCGCAAGCGTGCGGACTTCCTTGCCGCCTCCCGCGCCCGCCGCGCCTCGACCCCCTCCTTCACGCTCCAGGCCCGCGCCCGCGCGGCCGGAGAAGCGGGCGAGGCGATCCGCGTGGGCTTCACCTGCTCAAAGAAGGTCGGCAACGCCGTCGCCCGCAACCGCGCCAAGCGCCGTTTGCGGGAAGCCGCCCGCCTCACCCTCCCCCGCCTCGGCCTCCCCGGCTGGGACTACGTCCTGATCGGCCGCCCCGAGGCGACGGCCGCCCGCCCCTTCGACGCGCTTCTGGCGGACCTTGAAGGCGCCCTCGCCCGCGTCCATGTCGGGAGCAAATGAGCCCGCTCGCCCATATCGTCGCCCTGCCCGTCCGGGCCTACCGGCTGGTCCTGTCGCCCTGGGTCGGCCACTCCTGCCGCTTCCACCCCACCTGCTCCGCCTATGCACTCGAAGCGCTGGAGAAACACGGCGCAATGCGTGGCAGCTACCTCGCCGCCCGCCGCATCCTCCGTTGCCACCCTTGGGGCGGGCGGGGAATCGACAACGTCCCCGAAAAGTGAGGCAGACAGGTCAACACGCTTGACTTGTCGCCCCATTCAGCCCATGTCCCCCTCACAGACGTCGTCCGCCGCGTGAGCGGACCGGCCCCGGAAATGGCAGGCCAGACGTCACGATCTTCCCAAGGTTCCCAATTCACGCGGGGGTCCGGCGCAAAGGCGACGCGCGGGCAATCCGGCCCACGCGTGAGCCCTTCGCGCAACCCGAAACGCAGGCCCCCGGTCATCCCGACCGGCGGCACCCCATTCCCGCGGCCGGGCAAAGCCCCCGCGACATAAAGGATACGAAATGGACTTCGACATGCTGGGGCTCCAGCCCCGCCTCATCGCCGCGCTCAAGGCGCAAGGCATCACCGACCCGACGCCGATCCAGACGAAGGCGATCCCCCACGCCATGAACGGGCGCGACGTGCTGGGCCTCGCCCAGACCGGCACCGGCAAGACGGCGGCCTTCGGCCTGCCGCTGCTGCACGCGCTCATGAAGCAGGGCATCGCCCCCGCACCGAAAACGGCGCACGGCCTGATCCTCGCGCCGACGCGCGAGCTTGCCAAGCAGATCGCCGACAACCTCCGCGCCTACTCCGACGGCACCCACCTCAAGGTGGCGCTCGTCGTGGGCGGCGCGTCGCTCAACGCCCAGGCCCAGCGCCTCTCGCGCGGCGCGGACCTCCTCGTCGCCACCCCCGGCCGCCTGATCGACCTGCTCGACCGCAAGGCCGTCCGGCTTGACGCGACGCACTTCCTCGTCCTCGACGAGGCCGACCAGATGCTGGACCTCGGCTTCATCCACGCGCTCCGCCGCATCGCGCCGCTCCTGCCGAAGGACCGCCAGACGATGCTCTTCTCGGCCACCATGCCCAAGCAGATGGCCGAACTCGCCGCCGCCTACCTCACGGACCCCGTCCGCGTGGAAGCCGCCCCCCCGGGCAAGCCTGTCGAAAAGATCGTCCAGTCCGTGCATTTCGTCGCGCAGGAGGAGAAGGTCGCCCTTCTCATCAAGCACCTCGACCGTCACCGCGACGACCTCGCGCTCGTCTTCGCGCGCACCAAGCACGGGGCCGAGCGGCTCATGAAGCAGCTCGACCGCGCGGGCTTCGCCGTCGCCTCGCTCCACGGCAACAAGAGCCAGGGGCAGCGCGACCGCGCCATCACCGCGGCGCGCGAGGGCGACCTCCGCGTGCTGGTGGCGACCGACGTGGCCGCCCGCGGCCTCGACCTTCCCGGCGTGCGGCACGTCTACAACTTCGAACTGCCGAACGTGCCCGACGTCTACGTCCACCGCATCGGCCGCACCGCCCGCGCCGGCCGCGACGGCACAGCCGTCAGCTTCTGCGCCCCGGCCGAGATCGGCGATCTCCGCGCGATCCAGAAGACCATCGGCGCCACGATCCCCGTCGCGGGCGGCACCGCGCCCGAAGCGGAACGCGCGCCCCGGCCCGCGCAGAAGCAGCAGCAGCAGCGCCGCCGCTCCCGCGGGCGCGGCCGGGGCCAGCGCGCGGCGGCCTGAGGCCGCCCGGCCCGGCGTCCCTCACATCTGGGGGACGCGCCGCCCTTCTGCCGCCGCCTCGGCCACGGCCTCCACCCGGCGACCCCGCGTGGGCGCCGTCTTCGCCCGGGCGATCCACCTCAGCACGTTCCGCCGGTACGACGGCGCGGCCGCGTCAAAGGCCGCCCGCGCGCCCCGCGTCTCCAGCGCCTGGGCCAGCGCCTCCGGCACAACCAGCGCATCGACCGCCGCCTCCGCCTCCCACAGGCCGGCCCGGACCGCCGCGGCGACGGCGGCCTCCCCCGGCGGCTGCATCCGCCCCTCGGCCCTGAGCCGCGCGACCCGCTCCCGATAACTCTGCGCCCAGACCTGCTGCCGCCGGGGAGAGATCAGCTGCATCGTCCGCGCCTCGTCCAGCACCCGCCGGATGCCGTCGGTCCAGCCCCAGGCCACCAGCGCGTCCAGCACCTCCTCCCGCGAGACATATCGCGCGCCAGCCGCCTTCTTCCAGGTGACGAGCCAGACGCTCTCCGCCTGCCCGTGATTGGCCGCGAGCCAGTCCCACAGCGCCGCGGCGGAGCCGACCTCCACCGCCTCGAAGCGGTCGGTCTCGATCACGGCTTCTCGAAGAAGATGATGACCTCGCCGATGTCGACCCCGAACCGCTTCATGTAGGCCCGGTTCAGGAGCCGATCTTCGGACAGGAGCCACATCCAGTCGTCGAAGGTCACGCGTAGCGTACCTGTCTCCCCCTCGGCCGAGGGCACCGGCAGGTCGATGGTATAGCGCCAGTTGAACGCATCCCCCCGCTCCTCCCCGGTCGCGACGCCGATCACGCCGGGCGCCGTGCCCTCCCATGTCTCGGGGCCGGTCTTGCGCAGCGTCCAGACCCGCTGCTCGGTGGATCCGTCCTCATAGACGAAGTCCTCGACGAGCCGCAGCCGCTCCCCGTCCCACGTCCCCTCGATCTCCACGTCGAACCGGCGTCGGACCGTCCCGAAGACGTCCTGAAACTGCCCGCGTGCGACGGTCCGGCCCTCGAAGAACTCCTCGAGGTTCAGCTCCCGGTCGCTGAGCGGCGGATCGTCGAGCGACGGCTTGCCGGTGCAGGCGGCGAGCGCGAGGACGAGAAGAAGGGCGGCGGGGCGGAGGAGACGGTGCAGCATGATGCGACTTATACGCACGGACCGGCGGGGCGGATGTGCCCATCGTCAGCCATACGTCTCCCATACGCTTCCCATACGCTTTCCATACGCTCAGAAACCGTGCCTTCTGGACGGACGGTGCATTAACGGCTACGCCCCGCCCATGCTCGACGACGCCGACGACATCCACCCGCTCTTCCACGGAGCGCCCAAGTCGACCGAGTTCCGGAAGCTCCGGAAACGGATCGTGGCGGCCGTGCGCGAGGCCGTGGACCAGTATGGCATGGTCGACAGGACCCGCCCGGCCGACGCGCCCCGTGACCGCTGGCTCGTCTGCCTGTCGGGCGGCAAGGACAGCTACACCCTGCTCGCCGCGCTGACCGAACTCCAGTGGCGCGGGCTCCTGCCGGTGGACATCCTCGCCTGCAACCTCGACCAGGGCCAGCCGGGCTTCCCGGCGACCGTCCTGCCCGAGTTCCTGACGCGGATGGGCGTGCCGCACCGGATCGAATACCAGGACACCTACTCCATCGTCGTGGACAAGGTGCCCCAGGGGCGCACCTATTGCGCGCTCTGCTCCCGCCTCCGGCGCGGCAACCTCTACCGCATCGCGCGGGAGGAGGGGTGCACGGCCGTCGTTCTCGGCCACCACCGCGACGACATCCTCGAGACGTTCTTCATGAACCTCTTCCACGGCGGGCGGCTCGCGACCATGCCGCCCAAGCTGTTGAACGAAGACGGAGATCTCTTCGTCTATCGCCCCCTCGCCCACGTGGCCGAGGCCGATTGCGACCGTTTCGCGAAGGCCATGAACTACCCCATCATCCCCTGCGATCTCTGCGGCAGCCAGGAGGGGCTCCAGCGGATGCAGGTCAAGGCCATCCTCGACGGATGGGAGAAGAACGCGCCGGGGCGGCGGCAGGTCATGTTCCGCGCGCTGATGAACGCGCGGCCCTCGCATCTCCTCGACCCCGCGCTCTTCGACTTCGCGGGGCTTGCGCGGAAGACGGATAGCTAAAGCTCTAGCGAATTCCCCGCCCCGGATTAACCGGTGCGGGAGGCGCACGCGCTACGTTCCCGCGAAACGTGAAGCCTCCCGGGGATGGTCCGCATGTCCGTCAGAACCACGATGCGCGCCCTGCCGCGCCGGCTCGCCGCCGCGCTGGCGGAGGGGCCGCAGGCCATGGCCTTCCTGCCCGCCCTGACTCTTGCCGCCTTCTGGCTCGGGGGGGAGGCGTACCTGCTCGTCACCGCCGTGGTCATCCCCGCGCTCTTCGCCGTCGGCGGGGTGCTCAGGCTCTCCCGGCGCCAGGACGGGCGGGAGGGTGAGAGGCATGGGCTGCCCGGCCGTACTTCGGCGGCGGCGCGGGCCGAGTCGCTCTTGCAGGTGGGCGGCGGCGCGGCGCCCAGCGTCGCCGTGCTCGCCATCGGCATCGACGACGCGGGCGAGCTCGAGGATCGGCTGGGTCCCGCAGCCTTCCGGACGGCCATGGATATGACGACGGACCGGATCGTCAGCGCGGTCCGCGGCTCCGACCTCGTCACCCGCCTCGCGCCCTCGACCTGGGCGCTCGTGCTGTCGAGCCCGCGGAGCGACGATCTGGAACTGCTGATCCAGGTGGCCGCCCGCGTGCAGACCGCGACGGGCGACCCCCTGCCGCTCGGGGGGGGCCGCATCTACATCAGCGCCTCGGTGGGCATCGCGCGGCCCGGCAACCGTCTCTTCACCTCGGGCGAGGCGCTGGTCTCCGCCGCCGAACACGCCCTCACCGAAGCCCTCACCCAGGGGCCCGGCTCCGTTCGGGCCTATGCCGGCGCGGCCCCCGCGCCCGCGCGACCCGCGGGCGGGCTCCGGGCCGAGATCGGGGAGGCCCTTGCCAGCGGCCAGATCGTGCCGTGGTTCCAGCCTCAGGTCCGCACGGACACCGGCGCCCTCGTCGGGGCGGAGGCGCTGGCGCGGTGGGCGCACCCGTCGCGCGGGCTGCTCCTGCCATCGGAGTTCCTGCCCGCGGCGGAAGCGGCCGGGCTGGGGGAACGGCTGGGCGCCACCATGCTTCACGGCGCGCTCTCGGCGCTGCGCGACCTCGATGCGGCCGGCCTGCACGTCCCGACCGTTTCGGTGAACTTCGCTCCGATGGATCTCCGCAACCCCGCGCTCGTGGACCGCATCCGCTGGGAACTCGACCGCTTCGGCCTCGAACCCCGGCGTCTGACGGTCGAGGTGCTGGAGACGGTGATCGAGGAGGTGGGCGACGACATGGTGACGCGCAGCCTCGCGGGGCTTGCCGCGCTCGGCTGCGGGATCGACCTGGACGACTTCGGGACGGGGCACGCGGCGATCGGAAGCATCCGTCGCTTCTCGGTCCGGCGCATCAAGATCGACCGGTCCTTCGTGCGCCGGGTGGATACCGATCCCGAACAGCAGACGGTGGTCTCCGCAATGATCCTTCTCGCCGACCGGCTGGGGGTCGGCACGCTGGCGGAAGGGGTCGAGACGGCGGCGGAGCAGGCCGCGCTGGCCCGGCTGGGATGCGGGGAGGTGCAGGGCTACTTCGTCGCCCGGCCGATGCCCGAGGAGGCCCTCCACGCCTGGCTCGGCGCCCGCGCCGCGAGCGTGGCGGTGCCTCTCCGGGCCGCCCCCACGGCAATCACGCCCGCGGCCGGACCCTCGGGGAAAACGGCTTGACCTTTCGCCCCGCGGCCTGTTGAACCTCGCCTGACCCGAAAACCGGACAGGCTTGGCCGACATGGACGATCAGAACAGGAACCTGCTGCTTGCGACGGCGCTGAGTTTCCTCGTCATCCTGGTGTGGTTCCTGCTGTTTCCGCCGCCCGAGCCGCCGGTGACGCCGGCTCAGGAAACGGTGGCGGAACAGTCGGATGCGCCGCCCATCGCGGCGGCGCCCCCCGTGCCCGGGGCCGACCCGTCCGCGACCGGCGCAGCCGTCCCGCCGGCGGCCGAGCCCGCCGCCGCCCGGGTCGAGATCGAAACCGACCGCCTCGAAGGCTCCATCCTGCTCACGGGCGGGCGAATCGACGACCTGAACCTGACCGGCTACCGCGAGACGCTGGCGCCCGACTCTCCCACCGTGTCGCTCCTGCAGCCCGTGGGGGGGCCGCAATCCTACTACGCGCTTTACGGCTGGATTCCCGGCGGCGGCCTGACATTCGACCAGGTACCGGGCGCCAATACCGAATGGCGCGTTGCCGCGGGCGAGCGGCTGGCTGTCGGCGCCCCCGTGACGCTCGAATGGGACAACGGCGCGGGCCTGACCTTCCGCCGCGAGATCGCGATCGACGAGGATTACCTCTTCACCGTGACCCAGTCGGTCGAGAACCGCACGGGCGAGGCCGTCCGCCTCGCGCCCTACGGCCTGATCGCGCGGCACGGGGTGCCGCCCGACCTCAAGCGGTTCTTCATCCTCCACGAAGGCATCATCCAGATGGCCGACGGGAAGCTGACCGAGATCAGCTACAGCGACGCCACCGACCTGCCGGTCGTGGAACGCGAGGGCGCGCGCGCCGAGGCGACCGAGGTCGCGGCGAACGGCTGGATCGGGATCACCGACCACTACTGGATGACGACGCTGATGCCCGCCCCCGGGCAGGCCTTCACGTCCGTCGCGAAATACGTGGCCGGCGCCGACATCTTCCAGACAGAGGCCCGCCTGCCGCCAATGACGGTGGCGCCGGGCGAGACGGCGGCGGCGACCACCTACCTCTTCGCGGGGGCGAAGGAGTGGGCGACGATCCGCAACTACCAGAACGTGAACGGGTTCGAGCGCTTTCTCGACTCCATCGACTGGGGCTGGTTCTTCTTCCTGACGAAGCCGATGTTCGCCGTGCTCCACTGGCTGAACGTGCTGATCGGGAACATGGGCTGGTCGATCATCGCGCTGACCTTCCTGCTGAAGGCGGTCCTCTTCCCGCTGGCCTACAAGTCCTACGTCTCGATGGCGAAGATGAAGGAGCTTCAGCCGGAGATGGAGAAGATCAAGGAGCGCGCGGGCGACGACCGCATGAAGCTCCAGCAGGAGATGATGGCGCTCTACAAGGCGCAGAAGGTGAACCCCGCCTCGGGCTGTCTGCCGATCCTGCTGCAGATCCCGATCTTCTTCTCGCTCTACAAGGTGATCTTCGTCACGATCGAACTGCGCCACGCGCCGTGGTTCGGGCCGTTCCGCGACCTGTCGGCTCCCGATCCGACGTCGATCATCAACCTCTGGGGCCTCCTGCCCTTCGCGGGTCCCGAACCCGGATCGATCCTCGCGCTCATCTTCATCGGGATCCTGCCGCTGCTCCTTGGCATCTCGATGTGGCTCCAGCAGAAGCTGAACCCAGCGCCGACCGACCCGACGCAGGCGATGATCTTCGCCTGGATGCCCTGGATCTTCATGTTCATGCTGGGCGGGTTTGCGAGCGGGCTCGTGATCTACTGGATCGCGAACAACACCATCACCTTCATCCAGCAGTACACGATCATGCGGACGCAAGGCTACAAGCCCGACGTCTTCGGCAACATCGTCTCGGGGTTCAAGCGGAAGCCGGCCGAGGCGAAGGCGTCCGAGACGAAGCCGGCCAAGCCCCCGGCCAAGAAGTGACCGCCCGGCTCGCCCATATCGTCCGGCATCCGCTGAAGGCGATCGGGCGGGAGGAGCTGGAGGAGGTCCGGCTGTCGCCAGGCGGCTGGCTGCCGTTCGACCGGCTCTGGGCGGTCGCCCATGCGAACGCAAAGCTGGGCGGCGGCTGGGGCGTCAAGGCGAACTTCCTGCGCGGCGTGACGGAACCGGCACTCATGGCGGTGACGTCGCGGCTGGATGAGGCGGAGGGGCGGCTCACGCTCGACCACCCCGAGGCCGGGCGGATCGTGATCCGGCCTGACGATCCGTCGGAAACGGCGGTGCTCCTCGATTGGCTCGCGCGGCTCTGGCCCGCGGACCTGCCCGCGCCCGTCGGCATCTACCGGGCGGCGGAGGCGCATCTGACCGACGTCCCGGAGCCTTGGGTTTCCGTCAACAACCTTGCGACGCTGCGCGCCGTGGGCCAGCGGGCCGGGGCGGACCTGTCGATGCACCGCTGGCGCGGCAACCTCTGGATCGAGGGGCTTGCGCCCTGGGAGGAGTTCGACCTCGTCGGCCGCACCCTGCGCGTGGGCGAGGCGACGCTCGTGGTGCGCGAGCGCATCACCCGCTGCAAGGCGACGATGGCGAACCCGGAGACGGGGCGGCGCGACGTCGATACGCTTGCCGCGCTCAGGACCTGGGATCATCAGGACTTCGGCGTCTATGCCGCCGTCATCGGCGGCGGGAAGATCCGGACGGGCGACCCGGTGGAGCTCCTCGCGTGAAGCTGCCCTTCCCCGTGGCCGCGCCGGACGACGCCGCGCGCGAGGCGGGCACGGCGCTCTTCCGCGTGCCGGCGGAGTTCGTGAAGGGTGTGGTCGCCATGTCGGGCCTGCCGCCCGCGGACCGGGTGGAGGTCTGCTTCGCGGGCCGGTCGAACGTCGGCAAGTCGAGCCTCATCAACGCGCTGACGGCGCGGCGCAACCTCGCCCGGGCCTCGAACACGCCGGGGCGGACGCAGGAGCTGAACTTCTTCGCGCTGTCGGACAGCCACTACCTCGTCGACCTGCCCGGTTACGGCTTCGCCAATGCGCCGAAGGATGTCGTGGCGAAGTGGCAGGCGCTGCTGCGCGCCTACCTCGGCGGGCGGACGACGCTGCGCCGGGCCTTCGTCCTGATCGACGCGCGGCATGGGGCGAAGCCCGTGGACGAGGAGATCTTCACGCTGCTCGACAAGGCGGCCGTGCCGTTCCAGATCGTGCTCACCAAGGCCGACAAGATCAAGGACAGTGACGTCGACGCCGTGCTCGACCAGGTGCGCGACGCAGCGCGCCGGCACCCGGCGGCCTACCCCGAACTGATCGTCACCTCGTCCGAGAAGGGACGCGGGATCGACGATCTCCGCGCGATCATCGCCACGCTGTGACGGGCGTCAGACGTGCTGGGCGCCGTTGATCTCGATCTCGGCGCCCGAGATGTAGCTCGAATCCGATGAGCACAGGAAGTAGATCGCCGCCGCCACCTCCGACGGCTGGCCGAGCCGCCGCATCGGCAGCTGCTCCACGATCTTCTCCGTCCCCGGGGACAGGATCGAGGTCTCGATCTCTCCCGGCGCGATGGCGTTCACGCGGACACCCAGCGGCCCGAAATCATGCGCCATCTCGCGCGTCAGCGCGACCAGCGCGGCCTTCGAGGTTGCATAGGCCGCGCCCGCGAAGGGATGCACGCGCGCCCCGGCGATGGAGGTCACGTTGACGATGGACCCTTTCGTGGCCGCAAGTTCGTCGCGCAGCCCGCGCGCCAGCACCACGGGGGCGAAGAAGTTGACGTGGAAGACCTTGCCCCAGGTCCTCAGGTCCGTGTCGAGCGTGGATAGCCGCGCCCCGCCCTCGCCCTTGGGCGATATCCCCGCGTTGTTCACGAGCGCGTCGAGCTTGCCGTCGATCTTCTCCCGGATCCCGGCGATGGCGCGAATGGTATCGTCGGGGCTCGAGAGGTCGACCTGGATGTGGTTGTCCTCTCCCCCCGGCCAGGGGCAACGGTCGTCGAAGGGCTGGCGCGAGCAGGTGAGCACGCGCCAGCCTTCGGCCGAGAAGCGCTTGACCGTGGCGTGGCCGATCCCCCGGCTCGCGCCGGTCAGGAGGAGGGTCCGCTGGCGGGTATCGTCCGGCATGGGGGGCTTCGCGCTTGAGTGCTGGGAAGCGACAGACTAACAGATGCGCAACCGAGGGCCAGAGATGAAGACACGCGACATGAACCGCGACTGGATCGCCACGGCGCGGACGCTCAGTTCCGCGCTCCCCTACCTGCAGCGCTACGACGACGCGACGGTCGTCATCAAGCTCGGCGGGCACGCCATGGGCAGCCAGGAGGGGCTCGAAAGCTTCGCCCGCGACGTCGTGCTCATGCGGATGGTGGGGGTGAACCCGGTGGTCGTGCACGGGGGCGGCCCGCAGATCAACGACCTTCTGAAGCGGCTCGACATCCAGTCCGAGTTCCGGAACGGCAAGCGCGTGACCGACGCCGCCACGATGGAAGTGGTGGAGATGGTGCTCTCGGGCCTCGTCAACAAGCAGATCGTGCAGGCGATCAACGCGCAAGGCGGCAAGGCGGTCGGCATCTCGGGCAAGGACGCGAACCTGATGGTCTGCACGCAGACCGACCCCGACCTCGGGCTCGTCGGCACGCCGGTCAAGATGAACCCCGACTTCCTGCGCTCGCTTGCCGCGGCGGAGATCATTCCGGTGATCGCCCCCATCGGTGCAGGCCCGAACGGAGAGACGTTCAACGTCAACGGGGACACCGCGGCGGGCGCGATCGCGGCGAGCCTTCAGGCGGACCGGCTGCTCCTCCTCACCGACGTGGCGGGGGTGAAGAACGCCGCCGGAGAGGTCATCACCGAGATCAGCCCGGACCAGATCCGCGACATGATCGCGGACGGGACCATCGCGGGCGGCATGATCCCGAAGACCGAAACCGCGCTCGACGCCATCAAGGGCGGCGTGCGGGCGGTCGTCATCCTCGACGGTCGGGCGCCCAACGCCTGCCTTCTGGAGCTTTACACCGACCACGGCGCGGGCAGCCTGATCCGCCGGCCGAGATGACGCCGGGCGCGGTCGCGGACGCCGTCCGCGCGGCGCAGCTCGAGATCGTGGGCGGGTTCCATCCGGGGCCGGAGGACATGGTGCCGGAGGGGGTCGGGACGCTCCTCCTCCTCGGGCCCCGCGAGCCCGGGTTCTGGGAGGCGGCGTCGGCCTCACCTGAGTTCGACGACGGGACGGGCGACCCTCTCGACCGCTGGTCGGCGCGGGTGATCGGGCGGCTTGCCGGCGATCTGGGCGCCCTGCCCCTCTTCCCCTTCGGCGAGCCGCGCCAGCCCTTCATCCGCTGGGCGCTGCGCACGGGGCGCATCTGGGTGTCGGAGGTCAATCTCCTGATCGGCGCGGAGGCGGGGCTTCTCGTCTCCTTCCGCGGCGCGCTGGCGTTGCGCGAGCGGTTGGACCTGCCGCCACCCGGCCAACGGCCCTGCGACACCTGTGCCGGGAAGCCGTGCCGCACCGCCTGTCCGGTCGGCGCGCTGACCGCATCGGGCTACGACGTGCCCGCCTGCCGAGCCTACCTCGCCTCGCCTCCGGGCACGGCGGGCTGCCGGACGACCGGCTGCGCCGTCCGCCTCGCCTGCCCGGTCAGCGCCGGGCACCCTCGCGCCCCGGCGCTCCACGCCCATCACATGAGGTACTTCGCGTGACGCTGACCTTGATCCTGACCCGCCACGCGAAATCCGACTGGGGAACGCCCGGTCGCCCGGACTTCGACCGGCCGCTCAACGACCGGGGGCGGCGGTCAGCCGCTGCGCTGGGGCGGTGGCTGGCGCAGGCGGACCGCAGACCCGCGGAGGCGATCCTGTCCGGCGCGCTCCGCACGGTGGAAACGTGGCGAGGGATGGCGGAGGCCTTCAATCCCCCGCCGCCCGTTCGCGCGGACCGACGCCTTTACGACGCCCCGGCGGAACGGATGCTGACCGTGCTGCAGGAGGCGGCGGCCGACCCCGTCCTCCTCATCGGCCACAACCCCGGCATCGGCGAGTTCGCCAACCGTCTGGCCATCGTCGCGCCCGCGCACGAGAGGTTCGCCGATTACCCGACGGGCGCCACGACCGTCTTCCGCTTCGTCCGCGACGCCTGGGCCGATGTCGGCTGGGGCGAAGGCGAGGTCGTGGACTTCGTCACGCCCCGCCAGCTGACCGATTAGTGCCCGAGGATCTGGCTGAGGAACAGCTTCGTCCGGTCGGACTTCGGGTTGTTGAAGAACTCGCGGGGCTCGTTCTGTTCGACGATCTGCCCCTGGTCCATGAAGATCACCCGGTTCGCAACGGCCTGCGCGAAGCCCATCTCGTGGGTCACGACGAGCATGGTCATCCCCTCCTCCGCCAGCGCGATCATGGTGTCGAGCACCTCCTTGATCATCTCGGGGTCAAGGGCCGAGGTCGGTTCGTCGAAGAGCATGATGCGCGGCTTCATGCAGAGCGACCGCGCGATGGCGACCCGCTGCTGCTGTCCGCCGGACAGCTGGCCCGGATACTTGTTCGCCTGCTCGGGGATCTTCACCTTGTGCAGGAAGTGCATCGCCGTCTCCTCCGCCTCCTTCTTCGGGATCTTGCGGACCCAGATCGGGGCGAGGGTGCAGTTCTCGAGGATCGTGAGGTGCGGGAAGAGGTTGAAGTGCTGGAACACCATCCCGACCTCGGAGCGGATGGTGTCGATGTTCTTCAGGTCCGAGGACAGGAGCGTCCCGTCCACCTCGATCCGGCCCTTCTGATGCTCCTCGAGCGCGTTGATGCAGCGGATGAGCGTCGACTTGCCGGAACCTGACGGGCCGCAGATGACAATCCGCTCTCCGCGGTAGACGGTCAGGTCGATGTCGCGCAGGACGTGGAACTGCCCGTACCACTTGTTCATCCCCTCGATCCGGATCGCGACCTCGTCGGAGACGCGCATCTTCGCGCGGTCGATCTCGCGCCCGGGATCGAGGGTGACGGATGCGTCGGTCATTGCGGTCTCCCTAGCGGTGATCGGTCCGCAGCTTCCGCTCGAGGTAGAGCGAATAGCGGGACATGAAGAAGCAGAAGGTGAAGAACAGGAGCCCGACGAAGATGTAGAGCTCCCAGTAGATGCCGTTCCATTCGCCCGTCGCCCGGATGGCGTTGGTCAGCCCAAGCGGATCGCGCAGCCCGATGAACACGACGAGCGTCGTGTCCTTGAAGAGACCGATGAAGGTATTGACGATGCCCGGAATGGAGATCTTGAGCGCCTGCGGCAGCACGATGAGGCGCATCGACTTCCAGTAGTCGAGCCCGAGCGAATCCGCGGCTTCGTACTGCCCCTTCGGCAGCGCCGCGAGCCCGCCCCGGATCACCTCGGCCAGGTAGGCGGAGGCGAAGAGCGTCACCATGATGATCACGCGCAGGAGCAGGTCGAAGGTCGTGCCGGGGGGCAGGAAGTAGTTCAGCAGCAGCGAGGCCGTGAAGAGCCAGACGATCAGCGGGACGCCTCGGATCACCTCGATGAAGACCACGCTGGCCTTGTTGATGATGAACATGTCCGACTGCCGGCCAAGGGCGAGCGCAATCCCGAGAGGCAGGGACAGCACGATGCCGGAGGTCCCGATGATGATCGCCAGCATGAAGCCGCCGAACGCCTCGGACGGGATGTAGCGCAGGCCGAACGGCAACGCGGAATCGAGCGCGCCGCGAAGGTGCGGAAGGATCGGGAACAAGCCCGTGTCAAACCCGGTGAGGGAGAAGGGGTCGAAGAAGAAGAGGAGGAAGAACCCAAGCCCCGCAAGAAGCCCCACGAGCGCGCCGCGCAGCGCGGTCACGGCCCGGCCGACCAGCACCGAGCCGGCAAGGCCCGCGGCGGTGAGCACCGGCAGCCAGACGGAGCCGCCCCAAAGAAGGAAGAAGGCCACGAAGGGGTAGGCGAGCGAGAACCACAGCATTCGCCGCGGGAAGCTGGAATAGAGGATCGGCAGCACGGCCACGACGAGCAGCGCGAGCGCGACGAGCGGGCGCCAGTAGCCGAAGAAGAAGACGATGGTGTTCCCGAGCTCGGCCTTCATGCCCGACACGAAGGCGATGCGGGCGGTCGAGTTCGACCCGGGGCCGAACACGGCGTCGACCCCGCCGGCTTCGGCAAGCTGCTGGCTGTAGAACATCGTCGCCAGCAGGCGGTCGTCGGTCGGATAGAAGCCGAAGAGCAGCTGGAGCCAGCGTTCGTTGATCACCGCCCAGCAGGCGGCGCTTTCCAGCCCGCGCGCGTCCCGGATCGCCCGGCACTCGTTCAGGGAGCTGGCGTTCCACACCCCGTTCACCGCCCATGGCAGGATGCCGGACAGGACCCACCAGATCACGAACAGGGACAGGACCGTGAGGATGGCATTGCCCCAGGTCGACAGGAGGTTCTCGCGCAGCCATTTGACCGCGCCCGCCTGGCCGACCGGCGGCGGCACGGGCGGGATCATCTGTCCGCGGACGAAACCGACGGTATGGGCGTGGACCTCGCTCATCTCACCGCTCCTTCAGCTTCACGCTGGAATTGTAGAGGTTCATGAAGCCCGAGATGATCAGACTGGTGATCAGGTAGAAGATGCCGAGGAGCAGCATCCCCTCGAGCTCGCGCCCCGTCTGGTTGATCGTGATCCCACCGAGCGTGGAGCGCACGTCCATGTATCCTACCGCAATGGCGAGCGAGGAGTTCTTGGTCAGGTTCAGATACTGCGAGATCAGCGGCGGGATGATCACGCGCAGCGCCTGCGGCAGGATGACAAGCTGCATCGTCCGGTTGGGCCGCAGGCCGAGGGCGAAGGATGCCTCGGTCTGCCCCTTCGAGATCGCCTGGATGCCGCCTCGGACGATTTCGGCAATGAAGGCCGAGGTGTAGAGCGACAGCGCGAGCCAGAGCGCGATGAAGGAGTTGCGGATCTGCAGGCCGCCGCTGAAGTTGAAGCCGCCGAGCGTCGGATAGTCGAGCGTCACCGGGCGGCCCATCACGTAATAGGCGAGCAGGGTGGGCAGGAAGAACAGCCCGAGCGACATCCAGAGCACCGGCAGCTGTTCGCCGGTCGCCTCCTGCTTGCGCCGGGCGTAACGGCGCAGGGCGAAGATGCCGATCAGCGACAGAAGGAAGACAATGACAAGGACCACCGAGCCGTCGCCCCAGATCGGACGGGGGACGAAGACCCCGCGATTCGAGATGGCGACGCTGTCCCACAGGAGCATCGACGCGCTCCCGCCGGGCGCGAATTCGCGGGGCTGCGGCGTCGCCTCGGTCATCACGGCGAAGACGATGAGGATCCAGATGAGCAGCGGGGTGTTCCGCATCGCCTCGACATAGACGCCCATCAGCCGCGACACGAGCCAGTTCCCGGACAACCTCAAGACGCCCACGAGGACACCGAGGATCGTGGCGAGGATGCAGCCGAGGAACGCGACGAGCAGCGTGTTGAGGATGCCCACCAGTGCGGCCCGGGCATGGGTGTCCTGCGACGTGAAGGGGATGAGCTGCTGGTTGATGTCGTAGCCGGCAGTGGTCCAGAGGAACCTGAAGTTGATGTCCTTGCCCAGCGCCGCGAGGTTGGTGACGGTATTGTTCACCAGCTCCACGAGCAGGAGCATGATCAGGATCGAGGCGATGACCTGGATGGTCAGCGACCTGTAGCGGGCATCGTACAGGAGCTGGCTGAGATGAAACGAGTCGCGTGGCGGTGCGGAAACTTCGGCCATGCAAGCTCCAACATGGGAAAAGGGCCGCCTGTCGGCGTCACGACGCCTCAGGCCGGTCTGGTCCGGCGATCAGTCTGGGTGGAGGCGCAGTCCCAACGGACTGCGCCCCTCGTTCTCCAGCCTCAGCGGAAGGGCGGCGCGTAGAGCAGACCGCCGTCGGTCCACTGAGCGTTCAGGCCACGGGCAAGGCCGACGGAGGTCGCTTCGCCGATGTTGCTCTCGAAGACTTCGCCGTAGTTGCCGACCGCGCTGATGATCCTCACGGCCCAGTCGTTGTCGAGACCCATCATCGCACCCATCTCGCCCTCGGTGCCGAGGATGCGGTTCACCTCGGGATTCGGCGTCGGTCCGGCGGCGAGTTCGGCGACGTTGGCCGAGGTGATGCCAAGCTCTTCGGCCGCGATCATGACGTTGAGCGTCCAGCGGACGATGTCGCCCCAGTCGTTGTCGCCGTGGCGCACGGCCGGACCGAGCGGCTCTTTCGAGACGACCTCGGGCAGGATGATGTGGTCGCCGGGCGCTTCGAAGGTCGCGCGCGTCGCCGCGAGGCCGGACACGTCGGTGGTGTAGACGTCGCAGGCCCCGGCCAGGTACTGCTGCTGGCCTTCGGCGTTGGTCGCGACCGGGACAGGCTCGTAGGAGATGTTGTTGGCGCGGAAGAAGTCCGCGAGGTTGAGTTCGGTCGTCGTGCCGGTCTGGATGCAGACCGTCGCACCGTCGAGATCCTTCGCCGACGTCACGCCGAGGTCCTTGCTGACCATGAAGCCCTGGCCGTCGTAGTAGTTGACGCCCACGAAGTCGAGCTTGAGGTCCGTGTCGCGCGAGTAGGTCCAGGTGGAGTTCCGCACGAGCACGTCGACCTCGCCCGCGGCAAGGGCGGTGAAACGCGTCTGGCTGGTGAGCGGCACGAACTCGACCGCCTGCGGATCGCCCAGAACGGCGGCCGCGATCGCGCGGCAGAGCGCGACGTCGAAGCCCTGCCACACGCCGTTGGCGTCAGGGGCGGCGAAGCCGGCAAGTCCTTCGTTCGACCCGCACTTGAGCGAGCCCCGGGCCTTGACGTCGTCCAGGGTCGCGGCGGCGGATGCACCCGCAGCCAGACCGGCGACGGCCAAGGTTCCGAAGAATACGGACTTTTTCATGTTTACCTCTTCCTATTTTTCTCGTCCGGTGACCGGAGAGTTATGTTGTGGCTACCTGTGGCAGCCAAGTTGATTGCGCGGGTGCCTTAACCCGCGATCTACGGATTTGCGCGAATTTCCGCCATCAGGTCAACCCCGCGCGCCGTTGAATCCAGCAGATGCTCGCCCGCTAGGCGAACTTGGTCGGTCCGGATCAAGGGTTCGGCAGCCCGCCAACGGCGGAGAGGAGGCGCGTGAATCGCACCGCCTCGACAAACTCCTCCCACCTCCGCCCGGCCGCGGCATCGGCTTCGGCATCCCGGCCCCACCGGGCGGCCTGCCACTCCTCGTCGATGCGGGACAATGCCCAGGCGGTGTCGGGCGATCGCACCTCCTCCGCGGTCGCAAGGCCAAGCACGAGCGATCCCGTGAGGCTGACGAGTTCGTGGAGCGCGGTGAGCTGCCAGGGCGATCTCGTGCGCACGGCAGCGGCAAGACGGTCGAGGGCTTCCGAGGGCTGATCCACCGGGAAGACCCCGGAAGTCGGCACGAGGCGGGCGCCATACTTCCCGGCCGCCCAGTCGAGCAGAGCATCCCAGCTCTCCGCCTGAAGGCGCCTGAGCGCCTCAGGACCCTCGGCGCGATAGCAGAGCAGATCGGTCTCCGCATAGGCCGCGACGATCGCGGCCACGGCGTCGAATTCGGGCGCAACACGGTCGATCGTCGTGTTGGCGAGCCGGGTCATCGGCATCGTCTCGGGGCGGAGGACGCTCTCCTGCCGCGCCCACTCCTCGGCCACGGCCTCGGCGAGGGCCGCGGTCGGCAAGGCGAGCGCGGCCTTGGCGGGCGTCCGGATCGGCTTGCCGTCGAGATGGACGGAGAACCCGCCGGCGGAGCCATCCACGGTCACGTCGGTCCAGAAGCGTTTCGGGGCCCAGCCGGTCATGCGCGGTCTCCGTTCGTCAGTCCGGATCGTCGAACGGATCGGCGGGCACATCGGTTTCCCGCCATTCGAGCGTCTTCCATGTCCGGGCCATGTGATCGGGCAGCGGCGCGGTGATCGTGACCCTCTGGCCCGAGATGGGGTGGTCGAAGCTGATCGAGCGGGCATGGAGGTGCAGCTTTCGGCTCATCTCTCCGCCCAGTTGCGCGCCCCACCCTTCGCCGAGGTTCTCCTGCCCCGAGCCGCCGTACTTCCCGTCGCCCACGATCGGATGCCCGATCTCGGCCATGTGGGCGCGAAGCTGGTGCGTCCGCCCCGTGACGGGCACCAGCGCGACCCAGGAGACGCGGGTCCCGAGCGAGGCGAGCACCGAATAGTCGGTCGTGGCGCGCTTGGCGTCCGGCGTCCTGTCGACCTCGGACGGGTGGATGCAGAGCATCTTCTCTCCCTCGCCCCCCCTGCCCCGCCCCGGCGCCTTGACGAGACCAAAGCGGATCGTTCCCATGCGGGGCTGCGGGACGCCGGCGACGGCGGCCCAGTAGATCTTGCGCGTCTCGCGCGCCCGGAACGCCTCGGACAGCTTCCGCGCGATCCGGGTCGACCGGGCGAGGAGCAGGACGCCCGAAGTGTCCTTGTCGAGCCGGTGGACGAGCGAGGGCTTTTCGGACCGCCCGAACTTCAGCGCCTCGGCCAGAGCGTCGACGTGGCGCGCGCCCTGCCCGCTGCCGCCCTGGCTCGGCAGGCCGGGAGGCTTGTTGATCGCAATGATGTGGTCGTCCTTCCACAGGACCGCGCGCTGGATCATCTCGGCATCCGGCGCGGCGGGCGCGGCGGCGGGGCGCTCCGTCGTCCTCTCCTCGGGCTCGGGAAGCGGGGGAATGCGGATCACCTGCCCCGCCTCGATCCGCGTCGCTCCCTTCGCGCGGGCGCCGTCCACCCGGATCTCCCCCTTGCGGCACATCTTCTCGATGCGCACCTGCGAGACATGCGGAAAATGCGCCCGGAACCAGCGGTCAAGCCGCTGTCCGCCCTCGTCGGGCGCGACGGTGAGCGTCTGGACGCCGGTCATGCCGGAACCCCGCGCGGGAACGGGCGGAGGCGCACGCCGGGAGCAAGCTTGAGGACCGCGGGAAACATGCGCGTTCCTTCGACCGCGGGGGGCCGATTGTCAACCGGACCGCTTCTCGCGGAGCTTGGCGAAGTAGTCCACGCGGCGCTTCAGCTCCCGTTCGAAGCCGCGCTCCACGGGCGCGTAGAAGACCTGCCGCTTCATGTCGTCGGGGAAGTAGTGCTGGCCCGAGAAGGCGTCTTCCGCGTCGTGGTCATAGGAGTAGCCCGCGCCGTAGCCCTGCTCCTTCATCATCCGCGTCGGCGCGTTCAGGATGTGTTTGGGCGGGGGCGCGGAGCCCGTCGTCCGGGCGGCGGCACGGGCGGCCTTGTAGGCTACGTAGGCCGCGTTCGACTTGGGCGCGAGGGCGAGGTATACGACCGCCTGCGCGAGTGCGAGCTCCCCTTCGGGCGAGCCGAGCCGTTCGTAGGTCTGCCAGCCGTCGAGGCAGACGGCCTGGGCCTGCGGGTCGGCCAGCCCGATGTCCTCGACCGCCATGCGCGTCAGACGCCGGGCGAGGAAGCGCGGATCCTCCCCGCCTTCGAGCATCCGGGCGAACCAGTAGAGCGCGGCGTCCGGGTCCGAGCCGCGCACCGACTTGTGGAGCGCGGAGATGAGGTTGTAGTGACCGTCGCCCGACTTGTCGTATTGCGCCGCGCGGCGCTGGAGCCGGGAGGAGAGCGCGTCGGGGCCGATCTTCTCGGCCAGACCCCAGCCCGCAACCTGTTCGACGATGTTGAGGAGCGCCCGCCCGTCGCCGTCGGCCATGCCGAGCATCGCCTCCCGCGCCTCGGCCGTGAGCGGGAGGGCCGTTCCCATCGCCCCCTCGGCGCGCTGCGCCAGCCGCTCGAGATCGGCGAGCGAGAGCCGCTCGAGCACCATGACCTGCGCCCGCGACAGGAGCGCCGAGTTCAGCTCGAACGACGGGTTTTCGGTCGTGGCGCCGACGAGAAGGATCGTGCCGTCCTCCATGTGCGGGAGAAAGCCATCCTGCTGCGCCTTGTTGAAGCGGTGGATCTCGTCGACGAAGAGGAGCGTCCCCTGCCCCGTGCGGCGGCGGAGCTTCGCTTCCTCGAACACCTTCTTCAGGTCGGCGACGCCGGTGAAGATCGCGCTGATCTGGACGAAATGCAGGTCCGTCTCGGCCGCAAGAAGCCGGGCGATGGTCGTCTTGCCCACACCGGGCGGTCCCCAGAGGATGAGCGAAGAGAGGTGCCCCGACGCCAGCATCGCGCCCAGCGGTCCCTCGGGGCCGAGGAGCTTGTCCTGCCCGATGACCTCGCCCAGCCGCTGCGGGCGCAGGCGATCGGCCAGCGGGCGCTGGCGGTTCTCGCCCTCGGGCGGGGTGATCTGATCGAAAAGGTCGGCCACCGGCGGAACGTAATGCTCCGCCGGCGCCGCGTGAAGGGCGTAGTGCCTTCCCTCAGTGCAGCGAGTTCGCGAGGTTCATCATGATCGCCTGGTTCTCGGCGCCGCCGATGTCGAGGCAGGGGCCGACATGCTCGGTCGTGTAGCCGAGCCGGCGCATCCAGCGCATCCATACGCGCGGGCAGAGCCCGAGGATCATGCTCGCCCCGTTCTCGCGCGCGGTCCGCACCATCTCGGACATCAGCGCGGCCTGCACGCCCGTGCGAAGCTCCGCCGGCACCTCGCTCGCCACGAAGACCCGGGAGGCCTCCCAGACATGGTCGGCCACGGGCGCCTCCCCATAGAGGAGGTTCGACGGGATCGTGTCGAGCAGCCCCCGCTGCGCGTCGCGGATCATGTAGGTGTAGATGCCGCACCGCGCCGTCGTGGGCGTCATCCGGATACCGGCGAGCACCCGGTCGAACTGGTGCACGGCGATCCACCGGCTCTGCGGCGTGTCGTACTGGTCGAATTCCATGCCGTCGACGGTGGGGAGGTCCCACTTTCTCTGGACGATGAAGCTTTCATGGCGTGCCTTCAGCACGTTGGTGAAAAGCGTGCCGTGGACGTGCAGGTTCTGAAACGAGAGAGTCGTGGTCTGCATAGGTAGCTACTCCAGCTTGGTCGGGTTGAAAAAAACCATTGCAAGCCGGACGACAGACCTAGAGCAGATTATACTCCCGGGCGCGTTGGATGGCCTCGGCTGTCGTGCGGGCGAAGAGCCGCTCCCTCGCAGACTTCAGGCGCGCCTTGAGCGCGCTTTCCGAGATCCCGAGCAGGTCCGCCGCCTCGGCATGGCGGCACCCCTTCGCAATCGCGCGCAGCGCATGCCTCTGGGCCGGCGTCAGGCCGTCGGTCGGCGTGGAGGCTTCGTGGAGGTGGCGCACCGTCTCTTCGATCATGCCCATCTCGGCGTCGGTGAACTCGCGGTCGGCCCGGGCGAAGCCGCCGATCGACCGTGAAGAGACGGGGCCACACGAGACGGCAACGCCATACCTCAGGCCGAACTCCGCCGCCTGCCCCATGATGTTGTGGGGGTCCGGCATGGGCAGGCCGCTCCAGCGCACGGCGCCCTCGGTGCTGAAGCCCCAGGAGACCAGCGGATCGTAGAGCATGTAGCCCCGTTCCGTGTAGCGTTCGATCCAGCGCGGGTCGTACGTCTGGAACATCAGATTGGCGGACGCGAAACGGATGTGGAGCGCAAGCGCATAGCCTTCGGGTGCCAGCTTGCGCAACCGGGAGAGGCCGAGTTCGACGCTCGTCAGATCGTTCGTGATCTCTTGCATACCTGCCCCACGGGCTGAGCCACCTGCCGAATTAGACAGGTTGCGCCCCGAATGTTCAACCCTAAATTGAAATTGTTGCGCCTATGGAAGGTCCCGCACCGTGAGCCGATCTGACGAAGACGCCATCCGGAACCTGAATGATCTTCCCGACGCAACGCGCCGGAATGTCGCCGATTTCCTGAAGGTCAGTGCCCGTCCGACGCGCGATCCCGAAACCTTGGCGGAAGCGCTGCGCGACTCGCTCGCCCTGTCCGCTTTGGGGACATCAGGCGCGCGCTGCTGAAATGCAGGAAGGGCCGGCGTTGCGGCCGGCCCCTCGGGTGACATCCGATTCGGGCTTACGCCTCGGCGTCGGCAGCGGCCTCTTCAGCCTCGAGCCGGGCACGGTCGGCGGCGCCCTTCGCCGCGGGGTCGCGGTCCACGAGTTCGACGATCGCCATCGGCGCCATGTCGCCGTAGCGGAAGCCCGCCTTCAGCACGCGGACGTAGCCGCCGTTGCGCTCCTTGTAGCGCGGGCCGAGCACGTCGAAGAGCTTCGCCACATGGGCGTCCTGCTTGAGCTGCGCGGCCGCCTGGCGACGGGCGTGGAGATCGCCGCGCTTGCCGAGCGTGATGAGCTTGTCGACGACGCGCTTGAGGTCTTTCGCCTTCGGCAGGGTCGTCTTGATCTGTTCGTGCTCGATGAGCGAGCCCGACATGTTGGCGAACATCGCCTTGCGGTGTTCGTGGGTGCGGTTCAGTTTGCGGTAGCCGGCGCCGTGACGCATTTTCCTGGTCCTTTCCGTCTTTTGCTTTGTCCGGCGACCCCTGCGTCGGGGCCGCTCTCCTTGGGGCGGGATTGCCCATCTTCGGCGTATGGAAAGCGTATGGAAAACGTATGGCTTCCATACGGACGTTTCAGCAGGGCGGGGTCAACCCCGCCCTACCGCTTAGAACTGGTCCTCGTACTTCTTGGCGAGGTCCTCGATGTTCTCCGGCGGCCACTCCTCGACGTCCATGCCGAGGTGGAGGCCCATGCCCGAGAGCACTTCCTTGATCTCGTTGAGCGACTTCCGCCCGAAGTTGGGCGTCCGCAGCATCTCGGCCTCGGTCTTCTGGATGAGGTCGCCGATGTAGACGATGTTGTCGTTCTT
>VFQR01000207.1_pt1 | contig 115690 bp, 68 predicted proteins | sample 3512321 | NCBI WGS metagenome assembly VFQR01 (sample SAMN10412374, study PRJNA504923) | tailings metagenome | isolation source: Relicate 3 Philex TSF1 revegetated site | place: Philippines: Tuba, Benguet | collected 2017-08-29 | reverse complement strand
TGCCCGTCAGCCTTAGCTTTCTGCTCTCTCCATCATTTTTGTCCTGGTACCTTGGCTTCGGGTAGTTAAGGCTTGAGGCTGGGGCTTTCTGCCCATAGGTTAGTGATTTCTCGCCGCTGTTCCCGCACCCTAGCGACCCAACTCTTGGAACGGCGCTCAGGCTGAAATTCTCACTTCAGCAGATGGCCTAGTAAAATCCCCAGTCGGTTTCTGAGTTCCTGGCGCTGCTGCCGACCCAAGGACTCAATTTCCTCGACTAAATTTGCAACGTCTAGGGCAGACCACTGCTGAGTTTGAAGCAGATGAGACTGTGTTAGTGTCTAGGCGTAGAAGTCAGCCTCGTAGAGAAACTGGGGCTGAATCAAGTTTCTAGCGGATTGATTCTCAGCAACCACTGTGGTGCCCTCAGCAAATGACCTAAACCTACGATAGCCCAGGGCCACTTGCTAAGGGCTAGATCATGTAGAACCTACAGCTGGCCGCAGTCGGCAATGACTACCGGTTCAGAGGTTTGGCCGCTGCGGCTGCCCACCTGTTCCATGGCGCTAACTACGTCCATGCCCTCGACTACGCTGCCAAACACTACGTGCTTGCCGTCAAGCCAGGGGGTAGCTACCGTGGTCAGAAAGAACTGCGAGCCATTCGTATTGGGGCCGGCGTTGGCCATGCTCAGCAGGCCGGGGGTGGTGTGCTTGAGGGTAAAGTTTTCGTCGGCGAATTTCATGCCGTAGATCGACTCGCCGCCAGTACCGTTGCCGCGGGTAAAGTCGCCCCCCTGGCACATGAACTCGGGGATGATGCGGTGAAAGCTGGAGCCTTTGAAGTGCAGCGGCACACCGGAAGTTCCCATGCCCTTTTCGCCAGTGCACAGGGCGCGGAAGTTTTCGGCGGTTTTGGGGGCGACATCGGCCCGCAGCTCCATCACAATACGGCCTACGGGGGTGCCGCCAATGGTGATATCAAAAAAGACTCTGGGATTGGTTACTTCAGCCATAAATCGCTCTCTCCGTGCAGGACATGGGTTAACCTCTGCCATTAACCCACAGTTTTGGCCTGGTGGGTATATCCCTGGTGGGTGAGCAGAAACTCGGCAAAAAATTCCTGGGTTCTCTAAGAACCCAGGAATCGAGCCTTGGGTTAATCCACCCCTTCAATGGGGGCAAAGCCCTGGCGCTGGACGTTTTCGCTGACGTGGCGAGGCTCTAAAAATTGCAGCAGGTAGTCGGGGCCGCCCGCCTTGGAGCCAACGCCCGACATTTTGAAGCCGCCGAAGGGCTGGCGGGAGACGATCGCTCCCGTAATCCCCCGGTTGATGTAGAGGTTGCCGACGGCAAACTCGTTCTGCACCCGCTCGATGTGGGAGGGGGTGCGGGAGTAGAGGCCGCCTGTGAGCCCGTAGTCGGTGTCGTTGGCAATGCGCAGGGCCTCGTCAAAGTCCTGGGCTTTGATCACGGCCAGGACCGGGCCGAAGATCTCCTCTTGGGCAATGACGGCATCGGGTTTCACGTCGGTAAACACCGTGGGGCCAACGAAGTAGCCCTCGGCGGGGGCGGGCATTTCCAGGGCCAGGGTGGCTTCGGCCTTGCCCTTTTCGATGTACTCCTTAATCTTGGCCTGGGCGTTGGCGTCGATCACGGGGCCGACCTTGGTGCTGGCCTTGACCGCTTCACCCACGTTGAGGGATCGGGTCGCTTCGATCAGGCGGCGCACAAAGGTGTCGTACACCGAGGCCACCACCACCACGCGGGAGCAGGCCGAGCACTTCTGGCCGCTGTAGCCAAAGGCGGAGTAGACTACGCCCTGCACCGCCTGATCCAGGTCGGCGCTTTCGTCGATGATGATGGCGTTTTTGCCGCCCATTTCTGCGATGACCCGCTTCAGGTGGCGCTGGCCGGGTCTCCACTGGGCCGCCTCGGCGTAGATGCGGCAGCCCACTTCGCGGGAGCCGGTGAAGGCGATCAGGTGCACGTCGGGGTGGTTGACCAGGTGTGCCCCCACGGTGGAACCGCGCGCCGGCAGATACTGGAACACGCCGGGGGGCATGCCCGCTTCGATCAAAATTTCGGCGATTTTGGCGGCGATCACGGCGGAGTTTTCGGCGGGCTTGAGGATGGTGCAGTTGCCCGTGACCAGGGCGGCGACGGTCATGCCCGTGGCGATCGCCAGCGGGAAGTTCCACGGCGAGATCACCACCGCAATGCCGCAGGGGAAGTAGCGGTAGCGGTTGGTTTCACCGGGGTAGTCGTAGGCGTACCCGGCGTCCAGGCGCTCCATTTCGTCGGCGTAGTAGCGGCAGAAGTCGATCGCCTCGGAGACTTCGGGGTCAGCCTGCCCCAGGGGCTTGCCGACTTCGTAGACCATCCAGGCATTGAGGTCGTGGCGGCGTTCTTCCATCAGCTCGGCGGCGCGGCGCAGGATGGCGGCCCGCTCCTTGGCGGGGGTGGCGGCCCAGGCGGGGAAGGCGGCCTTGGCGGCGGCGATCGCCCGATCGGCCTGTTCCTGACTGGCCAGCCCCAGCTTGCCCACCAGTTCCGCTGGCTTCGACGGGTTCACCGAGTCGGCAGTGGCTTCGGTCTCGACCGCCTCCCCATTGATGATCGGGTTGTAGCGCCGACCCAGCTGGGCGTGGACGGTCTTGAGCGCTTCAGTGGCCTGGGAACGGCGGGTGGCAATGGCGAAGTCGGTGTCCGGGGCGTTGGGGAAGGGGGAACGTTCAAAACGTTCAGAACGTGCCACGTTGTCTTCCTCCGCAAACTCCGGTGCCGCGAGGAGGGTTTCGACGGGCACGTCTTCCTGGTTTTGGCGCAGGAAAGAGCTGTTGGCGGTGTTCTCCAGCAGGCGGCGGATCAGGTAGGACATGCCGGGAATCAGCTCGCCGAAGGGGGTGTAGACCCGCACGCGGTAGCCTTTGTCTGCCAGGGTTCTGGCCAGTTTGTCGGCCATACCGTAGAGCACCTGAAGCTCAATGCGGCGGCGGGGAATGCCCAGTTCTTCGGCGATCGCCATGGCGTGGGCCTGGGAGCGGACGTTGTGGCTGCCGATGGCGGCGTATAGATATTGATGGTTCTCTAGCAGCAGCCGGGTCATGCGCTCAAAGTTGGCGTCGGTGGAGATCTTCTGGTTGTAGACCGGGGTGGGCCAGCCGTTCTGCCGGGCGGTGATGGTCTCTTGATCCCAGTAGGCCCCTTTGACCAGGCGCACGGTGACGGGAGTGCCTCGATTCTTGGCCCACAGCACCAGATCTTTCAGGTCGGTGTAGCTGTCGCGCAGGTAGGCTTGCAGGGTGACGCCCAGGTCGTCGCGCTGGCGAAACTCGGCCTCCATCAGAATGTCTTTGAGAATCGCCAGGGTGAGCGCCTTGTAGCGATACTGCTCCATGTCAAAGTGGACGGCGACGCCGAGTTCCTGGGCACGGCGCAGCAGGGTGCGAATGTGCTCGCTGACTTTGGCCCGGCTGCCCTCGGCATCCAGCGGGTCGAACTGCGAATAGAAGGCGGTGAGCTTGACCGAAACCTGAACTTTGGAGAGTTCCTTGCCGTCTGCCACATCGATCGCATCGACGGTTTTCCAGCTCTTCGCCGCCGCAGAGAGCTGCTCCATCAGGTCCAGGTAGCGCTGCAGGTAGGCCTGGGCCTCCGCCTCGGTGATTACCGCCTCACCGAGCAAATCCATAGTGAAGGTGAGCTTGTCCTTCCGCATGCGCTCGATCGCCTTGATCGCCTGGTCCATCTTTTCGCCGGAGATGTAGCGGTAGGCCAGGGTCTCAACGGCGGGGGCAACGGTAGTGGCGGCCAGCTTACCGGGAGCCGAGTCCGGGTCGGTGAAGTTGAGCAGCCCTTTGAGCACGCCGGGTAGCTCCACGGCTTCGGCGGACAGGTACTCTTGCAGGTGGCGGGCGATCTCGGGCTTGCTGCGCAGGGCCGGCAGGGCATCGATGAAGCGAAACAGCTGCACCTTGAGGCCGGGGTTGGCCATGGCGAAGTCCATAATCTTGTCGTCCCAGCGCATCTGGTCGCGCATCTGGGCAAAGAGGTTCTTCTTCTCGCGGGTGGCGGCCAGCAGGGCGGTGGCGATCGCGAGGGTCTGGGTTTCGTAGGGGTGCGAGTCGGTCTGGGGCTGAATGGCTGGGGCTACCACGGTATATATCTCCTTATTCCCTACCTCCTATCTTGAGCGAAAAAAAGCGCTGTAGGGTCACCGCGTCATGATACTTTTCTCGCCCAGGAGTAAGGCTTGAGCGGCTTATGATGTGGCCTTGGTCTGGTAACCGCTGGGCTAGGCTACGGCGTAGCCAGTATGTTCTCGCACTTCGGGAGCGTGAAAGGCCAGCACAATGTGGTCTTTAGGTACGCCTGCCGCCACTAAATCCGCCGTAATGCTGCTTTCAATACCGTCGTAGTGAACCCAAACTTTGCTATCGCGTATTTCTGCATGGACAACCATACCGTGAATGCGCTTGCTGCCATCCCAGCCTTCATGGATTAAAAAAAAGTGGTTATTGTCACGGCTGACCACAACGTCAGTTCTGACATCGCCATAGCGATAGGGCAAGTCAGCATAGTACCGGAGCGTATTTTCTAAAATCTTACGCCACTGCTCTAAGGTTTCCATTCAATAATTTCCTCAGTTGCCGAATTGAAAACGAACAAGCGAAAGCCTGGTTCCGCCAAGAGAAGTTGCCCAGCCTCCTCGGCAAACAACGTTTGAAATACCGTTTGGTTTACAGCCAGGTAGAGGATGCGATCAGGTTCTTGCTTTTGCAGTGTTCTAGCGTAAAGAAAGTATTGTCCCCATGCAATTTCAAGATCGCTAATAGGAGAAGGACTGAGAAAGCTTTTGACCTCTACCGCAATTTTTTCGGTGCCACGCTCAGCCGCAATTAGTTTTTCAGCGCCTAAATCTACAAAAACAGAGCGTAACCCAATCGTTAAAATTAGCGGATCATCGGTAATCGTCCACCCATCTTTCTCTAATGCTACACGCACGGTATCGTGGTAAAGATCTTTGGCTGGCATAGATCTATGACTCTTTATGGGTTGCTCAACCCCATAAAAGTCAGTCTACATTGGTAACAGGCTAAGGACGCTTAAGAAGACCTAACAGTTTACCCATGACCGACGACACCCGCGATCGCGCCCAAACCCAGTATGCCTACGGCCAAACCGCCTTTGAGCGCGGGAACTACCGCGAGGCGGTGGAATGTTTTGAAGCTGCCCTCAACCTGGCTAAGGCCACTACCCCCCTGGGGGGCGAAATTCAGACCTGGCTGGTGAATGCCTACAGTGCGGTGGGGCGGCAGAGTGATGCGATCGCCCTCTGCCAGGCCCTGACCCGCCACCCCGACCTGGAGACCCGCAAGCAGGGCAAAAACCTGCTCTACATTTTGCAGGCCCCCCAGCTCCAGCGCCCCACCAACTGGATGACCGAGATTCCCGATCTGGACAAGCTGTCCGCCGAGGGGGCACAAAGTCTAGGCCAGGCGGGCTATTCGGGAGCAAAGACAACCGCTCGCCCCAGACCTAAGCTCGAAGAACCAACCATTGACCCCAGTGAAATTAACCGCAAAGACAACGGGTTTCTGTGGGTGGCCCTGGTGGGGGTGACCCTGATTCTGGGCGGCTTGCTTTGGCTGAGCTAACCCCACCTTTCATTTGGCTGAGCTAACCCCACCTTTCAAAAGACTATGGCAGACTGTGGCCGGGCCTGCGGCATCCTCAGAAATGGGATTGCTTTGGGCAGGATCCGACCGTATGATCTAAAGCTGCTGTTTTAGACGTTGGTTAAACCATGGTGAGCGTTCGCCGTTCGTGGATTGTGGGGGTGTCGAGCCTTTTACTACTACTGCCTCTGGGGGCCTGTGGTACCTCAGCCCCAGAGCAGGGTTCAGAGGCAAACAGCGCGGGGGAGGCAACTACCAGCACCATTCCCCTCACCGCCGGGGCGATTCCTGACCAAGACCCGGAGCTGCTCCAGCGGCTCTACAGCAAGCTGGCCGACTACCTGGAGGCCGAGCTGGGCGTGCCGGTGGAGTATAAGCCCGTAACCGACTACGCCGCCGCCGTCACCGCCTTTCGGGTGGGCGATCTCGACCTGGTCTGGTTTGGCGCGCTGACCGGGGTGCAGGCGCGGCTTCAGCTGCCGGGGGCCGAGGCGATCGCCCAGCGCGACATCGACGAGCAGTTCCACAGCATTTTTATCGCCAACGCCGACAGCGGCATTGCAGAAATTCAAGACATCGGCGACCTGGCTCAGCTCAAGGGCCGCACCTTTACCTTTGGCAGCGAGTCATCGACCTCGGGGCGGCTGATGCCCCAGGCGTATCTAGAGCAGGCCGGAGTCGATGTAGAGAACGACTTTCGCGGCGAGGTGGGCTTTTCGGGCAACCACGACGCCATTCTCAAGCTAGTGGAGGCGGGCACCTACGAGGTGGGGGTGCTCAACGAGCAGGTGTGGCTCGACCGGCTGGCCGCCGGGGCGGTGGACACCGACAAGGTGGTGCAGATCTGGCGCACCCCGCCCTACTTCAACTACCACTGGGTGATCAGCCCCAAGGTAGACGAGCGCTACGGCGAGGGGTTCTCGGAGCGGGTGCAGGCGGCGCTGCTGGCCCTCGACCCGGCGGTGCCCGAGCACAAAGAGATTCTCGACCTGTTTGGGGCCGAGCGCTTTATCGTCACCACCAACGAAAACTACGCTGAGATCGAAGCCGTAGGCCGCAAGATCGGCAAAATTCAGTGAGCCCATTGCCCGTGTTCCAGCTAGAGGGGGTGAGCTGTCGCTTTGGGGCGGTGACGGCCCTGAGCGATTGCAGCCTGGCGATCGCCCCCGGTGAGCGAGTGGCGCTGATTGGCCCCAGCGGCGCGGGCAAGAGCACGCTGCTGAGCCTGCTCAACGGTAGCCAGGTGCCCACCACAGGCCGCGTCACGATCCTGGGCCAGGAGGTAAACCGTCTCAGCGCTAGAAAACGACGCCGGATTCAGCGGCTGGTGGGCACGGTCTACCAGCAGCACCACCTGGTGGGCAACCTGGCGGTGGTGCACAATGTCAATGCCGGGCACCTGGGCCGCTGGTCTTTAGCCAAGGCCCTCTGGTCGCTGGTGTGGCCCCAGGGAGTGCAGCGGGCGGCCGAGGCCCTGACCCAGGTGGGCATTGCCGACAAGCTCTACGCCCGCACCGATCGCCTCTCGGGCGGCCAGCAGCAGCGGGTGGCCCTGGCCCGGGTGCTGGTGCAAGACCCGGCCGCGATTCTGGCCGATGAGCCGATTTCGAGTGTGGACCCGGAGCGATCGCGGGCCCTGATGGCCCTGCTGCGCCAGCTCAGCGAAACCACCGGCAAAACCCTGGTGATCAGCCTGCACGAGGTGGAGTTTGCGGTGAAATACTGCGATCGCATCATTGGCCTGCGCCAGGGCAAAATTCTCTTTGATGCCCCAGCCACCCAAGTGAGTGACGCCATGATGGCTAGCCTCTACCAGCTTTAAAGCGGGTTCAGCTCATAACGGTGAACCTTCAAACATAGCCCCGGCGGCGGCCCATGGGCTGGTATAGCTTTAGCCAATCGGGTTGAGACATTGACCCAGCGAACGTTCAGACGATTGAACGTTCTCGGGTTTATCGATGTCCTAACGACCATGGCTATGGCTACAAAAGTCACCCTATCCCTTCAAACATGCCTGACATTAGAGCAAAATTTGCCCGCCAAACATCCTGAAAGGGCAACAGACCGACAGTTTTGTATTGAGGAATATATGCAAAGGGCGAACTTCCAAGGTTAAGTAGTGGCTGCTACAAAAAATGGTTTCTGTAGCAGCCTGTTTACCGACCCTGAATGAAAATCGCCACCTGGAACCTTGAGCGCGCGCTGCCCCAGTCTGTACAGGCCGATCGGCAGCGACAATGGCTCAGCCGCATCGATGCCGACATTTGGATTTTGACCGAGACCCACCTAGACATTACCCCCGGCGTAGACTATTCCTCCGTAGTCAGCGGGCCGCCCGATCGCCCTGGCGACGACGGCGAACGCTGGGTGCAAATCTGGGTGCAAACTGGGGAACTCACGCCCCTAGACACTAGCGATGCAGCACGCACCACCGCCGCCCTGCTAACGCTACCCAACTGCCAGCAGTGGGTGCTGTATGGCACCGTACTGCCCTGGTTAGGGAGTAGCTGGCAAGCGTACCCTGCTTCCCAGGGCCAGGCCTTTGCCGCAGCCCTAGCCGCCCAGCAGGCCGACTGGCAACAGCTGCGGGCAACCTATCCCCAGGCCGTTTTAGTCGTAGCCGGAGACTTCAACCAAGACCTCAACGCTCTGCACTACTATGGGTCGCGCCGCAACAAGCAGGCCCTGCGGCAGGCCCTAGACAGCGTCGGGTTAGTCTGCCACACCGCTGGGGAGCACGACCCGGTGCATCAGCTCATTGACGGACAGCACTCCAACATAGACCACATCTGCCTCAGTCAAGACCTGCCGGGGCCGTTCCAGCGGTCCTTTGCCTGGCCACCCCGGTTAGACGATCTGCGCGGTCTGTCTGACCACTTCGGGGTTGGCGTTGACATTGGCTGTGCACCGTAGTGGGGAGATGGGGGGAAAGTCATTACCAGAGGCAAATTTTGGTCACCGCAATGTTGCCGCCAAAGCAAACGGCCACGTCTGAGTCAGGGTCGTGGCGGCGATCGCCGTACTGGCCCGTATAGTAAAACTGGCCCTGGTCAACCTTAAACTCCGTTGGCAGGGGCTGGGTACAGGGGGGGCAAAAAACCAGTTCGGGTTCGCCAGCCCCCGGCGGCAGATGGGGTAAATTCACATTCCAAAAGCAGCCCGGTGGCAGCACCTCGGCCATCAAGATCTCAATTGTCCGAATCGCCAAACCCATGGCCAGTTCCCAATCAATAGGACGGCGATTCTGAATGTAGTGGGAAATAGCAATCCCCGGCACCCGCAGCAGCGCCGCTTCGCGCACCGCAGCCACAGTGCCCGACAGGTAAATGTCGGCCCCCATGTTGCCCCCGGAATTAATACCTGAAAGCACCCAGGTCGCCTCAGGGCACAGGTGGCTGAGGGCAACGCGGGTGCAGTCGGCGGGGGTGCCGCCAATGGCAAAGGCACGATCGCTGCGCTGGTCGATGGCGATCGGGCCGCCCCGGTTCATCTGGTGGCTACAGCCTGAGAGATGCTGGTCGGGGGCCACCACCCAGGTGGGATAGTTGGCCAAGGCATTGTGCAACGCCTGAATGCCCGGCGCGTCGATGCCGTCGTCGTTGGTCAAAACCAGGGTCATAGACAGATTCGCAGAATTCCTCTGCCTGAAGCATAGAACGTAGTCCCCGGGGATGTCGCCTGTGTACGCAAACAGAACATCGGCCTGGTTCAAATACCGAGACAAATGCACCTATTGATCAGTAGTATTACCGAGTGGTAAAGTAATACAAATGAACTATTTCCAATCATGCTTCTCCTTCCTTCTGAACGCCGCTTACATGACTGTTTGAGGCAGTGGGTAGCTATTCACGGCTACGCCCCCACAATCCGAGAAATGAAGACTGCCCTGAAGGCGTCTTCAACATCTTCAGTGCAAGATCTACTGGAACGATTGCAGCGTAAAGGGTTGATCGATCGACAGCGCGGGCGATCGCGAGCCATCCGCCTGCGGTTTAGCGAACTGCCTTTGCAGGGAAGGATTCAAGCGGGCTATCTGACAGAGCAGCCAAACTGTTGGGAGTGGATCCGATTAGACGGCAATTGTTACGAAAAGGGTGACTATGCCCTTAAGGTATGCGGCGATAGCATGGTAATGGCGCAAATTTTTGACGGCGATGTCGTCGTTATTCGCCCGACCCAAGATATTTGGGCCATTCGCCCAGGGCAAATTGCCGTTGTTTTGATTGAAGGTGAAGGCACAACGCTCAAGCACGTCTACTGCCGCGAAGGCGATCGCCATGTGATCTTAAAGCCCGCCAACCCAGCCCTTCCATCCCGAACACTAGAGTGGTCTCAAGTAGGCGTGCAAGGTGTCATGGTTGGACTGCATCGCCTTAGCGATGAGCTATGGATAGCAATTTGACCAGCGCGACTGAGTACCCTTCTAGTAGACTGCCAAGCTAAAGATGACGGGACAGTGGGGTATACGGTTCAAGGTTTCAGGTTCTAGGCGAGCCGTAGACCATATACCTTGCACCCTGCACCCAGAACGGCTGGCCCCTGTCAAAATCAGCTTGGTCAAGTACTAGTACCCTGAGGCATAAGTCAGCCAACCATTCCTGACACCTGACACCCGAGACCTGACAACCTCAGCAACGGTGGCCATATTTCTGCCAGGCAGTACTAGGCAAATGCCCCCGGGCAAACGATTACCCCAACCAGCGAGCGACATCCTTAGCGTGGTAGGTCAAAATCAGGTCAGCACCGGAGCGCTTGAAGCTAGTCATGGTTTCCATCACCACTTTTTGCTCATCGATCCAGCCGTTGAGGGCGGCGGCCTTGACCATGGCGTATTCGCCCGACACGTTGTAGGCCGCTACCGGCAGGTTGGTGGCCTGCTTCACCCGCCAGATGATGTCCATGTAGGCCAGGGCGGGCTTCACCATCAGCATGTCGGCCCCTTCGGCGATGTCGAGCTCAATTTCTTTGAGGGCTTCGGTGCCGTTGGCCGGGTCCATCTGGTAGGTGCGGCGATCGCCAAACTGGGGCGCACTCTCCGCCGCGTCCCTAAACGGCCCGTAGTAGGCCGAGGCGTACTTGGCCGCGTAGGAGAGAATCGGCAAGTCTTCAAAGCCGCTCTCATCGAGCCCGGCACGAATCGCCTGCACAAAGCCATCCATCATGCCGGAGGGGGCAATGATGTCGGCCCCCGCATTCGCCTGGGCCACGGCGGTTTTCTTTAGCAGCTCCAGGGTGGGGTCGTTGAGCACCCGACCGCTGAGGTCACCCACCTCTAAGTAGCCGCAGTGGCCGTGGGAGGTGTACTCGCACAGGCAAGTATCGACAATTACCATCAGGTCGGGCACCGCCTCTTTAACGGCGGTGGTGGCCTTTTGCACAATGCCGCAGTCGTGCCAGGCCCCGGTGGCATCGGTGTCTTTTTCGTCGGGAATGCCAAACAGAATGATGGCGGGAATGCCCAGGTCGTAGACTTCCCTGGCTTCTTCGACGATTTTGTCAATGGAGAGCTGGTAGACCCCCGGCATCGACGAAACTTCCTTCGCCACCTGGTCGCCCGGCACCGCAAACAGCGGATAGATCAAGTCGGCCTGGGTGACCAGGGTCTCTTGCACCATGCGGCGGAGTTGGGGGTGCTGGCGCAGACGGCGAGGGCGATGGGTCGGAAACATGGCCTGTAGTGTGATGAGGACTGGTCTAAACAATAAAGCTTCATTAAACTAAAGCTTTATTTAGGGCCTAAAACAAGCGCTTGGTTACGTTCCGTAACTAAGTTTTGAACCACGCTGAGGTCTAGACTTCACGGGCTGTGCCGGTATGCGGGTAGAAGTGGATGCCACCCAATTGGCGGTCGCTCAACTGGTTAGGTCCCAGATGGGCGATCGCGCACCCGCTCTACCCCACCGAACCAATCCAAAACCACCCCCTACCCAAGGCTGAAAGGATTTTTTTAAGCCACGTTGCAAAATCCCCACGGCGGTATGCTATGTTTATAAGCCGTGTCCGGTAAACAACTGCACACGGTTCCCCGCGAGGGGGTCGCTAGCTCAGCGGTAGAGCACTCGGCTTTTAACCGATTGGTCCTGGGTTCGAATCCCAGGCGACCCATAAATTTTGTTTACTTTGACCTACTCCTCAAGTAGCAAAGTTCACGGTTCGTGCCCCCAAGTGTTTTATGATGGGGCAGAGCAGCGGGATAAACACATCCCAGCTGAGTGGGGAGTTCTTTTAAGCTTGACTTTAGCTTGTCCAAACATTTCGTTATATATCCATCGATCTATTCTAAGATTGATGAGTAAGGCTACCTACTGAAACGTCTGAAGGCCTAACGGCGAGAACACACTAGGAGGATTTTTATGGCGCTTGTCTCACTGAGGCTACTGCTGGATCACGCAGCTGAAAACGGCTACGGCATTCCGGCCTACAACGTAAACAACCTGGAGCAAATTCTGGCCATCATGAAGGCGGCGGATGACACCGACAGCCCCGTGATTTTGCAGGCCTCTCGCGGTGCGCGCTCCTACGCTGGTGAAAACTTCCTGCGTCACCTGGTGCTGGCCGCCGTTGAAACCTACCCCCACATCCCCGTGGTCATGCACCAAGACCACGGCAACTCTCCCGCCACCTGCTATTCAGCCCTGCGTAACGGCTTCACCAGCGTCATGATGGATGGCTCGCTCGAAGCCGATGCCAAGACCCCTGCCAGCTTTGAGTACAACGCCGCTGTGACCAGCGAAGTTGTTAAGGTGGCTCACGCTATCGGTTGCAGTGTAGAAGGCGAGCTGGGCTGCCTCGGCTCCCTCGAAACCGGCGCGGGCGAAGCGGAAGACGGCCACGGCTTTGAGGGCACCCTCAGCAAAGACCAACTGCTCACCGACCCCGATGAAGCAGTTCAATTTGTGGAAGCCACCCAGGTCGATGCTCTGGCCGTTGCCATCGGCACCAGCCACGGGGCCTATAAGTTCACCCGCAAGCCCACTGGCGAAATCCTGGCCATCAGCCGCATCGAAGAGATTCACCGCCGCCTGCCCAACACCCACTTGGTGATGCACGGGTCTTCCTCTGTGCCCCAGAAGTGGCTGGACATGATCAACGAGTACGGTGGTCAAATTCCTGAGACCTACGGCGTGCCCCTCGAAGAGATTCAAAAGGGCATCAAGAGCGGCGTTCGCAAAGTCAACATTGACACCGACAACCGCCTGGCCATTACCGCTGCCATCCGTGAAGCGGCGGCGAAGGATCCTTCTAACTTCGATCCTCGCCACTTCATGAAGCCCTCGATGAAGTACATGACCGAAGTCTGTGCTGAGCGCTACGACGCCTTCGGCACCGCTGGCAACGCCAGCAAGATCAAGCAGGAGCCTGTGGAAGTCTACGCTGTTAAGTACGCCAAGGGCGAACTCGACGCCAAAGTCTCTACCGCCGCTGTGGCTTAAGCAGAGCTAGGTCGCTTTCCTCAGGGAATTTGACCTAAATCTAAAAAAGCAGGGCTTCTTCGTCGAGGAGGCCCTGCTTTTTGGTAGTCAATTGGGTTAAACCATTCAGCAACTCTAGGAACGTTCAAACGTTTGAACGTTCCTGGGGAAATTGTCCTAACCAGACTGGCTACAGCTATAGCTGCCTAAATCAATCGATTGAGGGTCTCAAACAGCACATCCTGGGTGAAGCTGCCCTTGGTGATGTAGGCGTTGGCCCCGGCCTCGGCCCCCCGGCGGCGATCGTCTTCGCTGGCCAGGGTGGTCACCAGCACTACGGGTAGCTCACTGTACTCGCGCTGCTGCCGTATGCGCTGGGTGAGGCCGAGACCGTCTAGGTTGGGCATCTGCACATCCGACACGACGGCATCAAAGGAGCGCGATCGCAGCTTGTTAAAACCGTCTAAGCCATCTACCGCCGTCACCACCTCGTAGCCCGCCGACTCTAGAATGCGTTTTTCCTGGGTGCGGGTGGCGATCGAGTCTTCCACCAGCAGAATGCATCGGGGTCGCGCCTCAGTCTGGGCTTCGGCCAGATTGGCCGCCGCTGGGGCTGGAGAGCCCCGGCGATGGCGCACTGACGCGATCAAATCCTGGGGGTTGAGCACCATACAGACATCGCCAGTGCCCAGAATAGTGGCTCCAGAGATGTACCGCACCCGCTTAAGCAGTTGGCTTTGGGGCTTGAGCACCACCTCCTGCTCATCGAGCAGCGCCTCAATAAAAATTCCTAAACGGTCGGGGCCAGCCTGCAAAATAATGCAGGCAAGCCGCCGCTGAACAGGGTCTCCGGGGTTGGAGCTGGGCGATCGCCGGTTGTGTTTGGGTTCGACTCTGGGCAAATTCAGCAGGTCGGCCAGCCACACCACCGACACTGGCCGCTCGTTTCGCATAATCGCCGGGTGGCCCTCCAGGGTGAAGATCTCGCTGCTCTGAACCAGGCAGGCGGTCTCCACTAGCTCGGCGGGCAGCGCAAAGGTTTGCCCGCCCGCCGCCACCAGCAGCACATGGGCGGTGGCCAACGTCGTTCCCAGCTGAATGCTGAGGGTGCAGCCCTCCCCCGGCGTAGACTGCACTGAGATGCTGCCCTTCAGGCGTTCTACGTTAGTGCGCAGCACGTCTAGGCCAACTCCCCGTCCCGAAATCTCGGTCACCATGGTGCGGCTCGAAAACCCAGGACTGAGGATCAACCCTTGAATTTGAGCCGGGGTGAGCAGCTCTAGCTCCTCTGGGCGATACAGCCCCCGGCGCACAGCGGCCTGCTTAATCGAAGTCAAATCGAGTCCTCGACCGTCGTCACTCACTTCAATGCGAATTCCGGCGGAGGTGCGGTAGCCGCGCAGGGTCAGCGTTGCTACCTCGGGCTTGCCCTGTCGCAGGCGCTCGGCGGGGGACTCAATGCCGTGGTCAATGGCATTGTGGATCATGTGGAGCAGGGGATCTTTCATCTCCTCAAGAATGCGCTTGTCGGCGTGGGTATCGCCGCCTTCGATCACCAGCTGCACCTGTTTGCCCTCCTGGCGGGCCAGATCGCGCACCAGCCGGGGAAACAGGTTGAAGATGGTAGAAAGGGGAAGCAGGCGCAGGGTCCGAATCCCTTCCTCCAGGCGGCCTGTAATTCGCTCTAGGCGATCGCTGTCTTCGTGGAGAGCCGTGCTGAGCCCATCGGCCATCGCGCCGAGTTGTTCGAGCCGCTGCTCAGCCCGCTGGTGAAAGCCCTCAATCTGCGGCCACACCGGTTTGCCCTGCTGAGCCTCGTGGAGCAAGAAGCGGTTGATCAGCAGATCGCGGCTCCACTCTTCCCGCAGGGTGGCGATGGCATCGATTTCGGTGAGCCGGTGGGTGACTCGGGTCTTAGCCACGGTCAGCTCACCGCTGTCGTTCATCAGCGCATCGAGGCTCTGGGTAGGCACGCGAATTGTGTCGATGCGGTAGTTGGAGGCTTCGGTGAATGAAGCGTCGGGGGGGGAAGTGTCGGGCCGGGGGGGAGCCGGGGCGACCGGAGAGTCTGAGGCGGGCGGGGGAGAAACCAGTAAAGCAGGCGGTTCGGCCGGCAGATCGGGGCGAGGGGAGTCTGGGGAACTGGGGCTGGGGGCAGCTCCCATGAGTTCGGCGAGGACGTAGAACACGTTGACCCCGGTGGGCTCGCCAGTGGTGGCTTCGTGGACGAGCTGCTTGAGGGCGGTGAGGCCGTGGGCAAGGCGATCGCACAAATCCGCCGACAGGTCTGCTTCGCCGCGCAGCAGACCGCCGAGGATGTGCTCAATGTGGTGGGCCACCTTGCCCAGATCGCCTACCCCCAGCATATTGCCGTCGCCCTTGAGGGAGTGGGCCTCACGCATCAGCGCTGCGATGGTGGCGGAGTCATCGGGATGGTTTTCGAGGTGGAGCAGCCCGTCGTCGAAGGCTTGCAGACGCTCCTCACTGGCGGCTTTAAAGATATCGCGCAGCTCATCATCGGCAATGTAGCGATCGCTCAAACCGGGCGATTCCAGGGTGAGCACCGCCACCCTGGGGTTGCCGTTGAGCTCAGGTTCGGCTAGATGCTCCGCTGAAGACACGAAGTCTACACTAGAGTCTGCGGGGGCGATCGCGTCCTCGAAAATGGCATCGTCTAGCCCTAGGACCGTAGCCTCAGCATTTGCGGCGGCGATCGCGCCCTCGAAAATAGCATCGTCTAGGCTTGGGGCAGCAGCTGGCGCAGCGACTTCGGCCCCCATCAGCGTTGCCAGCACGTAGAACACCTCCACATCGGCAGGGGCACCGGTGACGGCGGCGTGGACGATCTGGCGCATGGCCGCCAGACCGTGGGCGAGGCGGTCAAACAGATCGGCGCAGAGGGTTTGCTCTCCCCGCGCGATCGCCCCAAAAATGTGCTCAATATGATGGGCAACTTTACCTAGATTGGTGACCCCGAGCATATTGCCATCGCCCTTGAGCGAGTGCGCCTCGCGCATCAGATCGGCAATGGTCTCAAGATCGTCAGGGTGTTTTTCCAGGTGAAGTAGCCCCTCGTCGAGGGCTTGCAGGCGCTCCTCACTGGCGGTTTTAAAAATGTCGCGGAGTTCGATATCGTCGATCATTAGGGTAGGGTGCTCCCCTCCGGTGTCTGCACGGGCATTGGTCAGGCTCTTAAGCTTTCTGGGCGTTTTGGGGGCGATGTACCTGGGTTCCCCTGAAGCCCATTGCAAACCTGGGGTAGGCCTAAATGGCCACCTTGAGCCGCAGGGCGCTCTCGTTGAGCTGGTGGGTGCCAACTTTGATCTGGGTAATGCCGTGGGCGTTTTCCTGGGCCCCGGTGTTAAGGCTGTTCATGGCGCTGACCACCTGCTGAATAGCGACGGCCTGCTGCTTGACGTTGAGGGAGATCTGCTGGCTGTTGAGCACCACATTGTTGACCGCGTCCGCCACCCCGACAAAGGCCTCGGCGGTTTCCTCGGCAATTTTCACCCCTGCTTCCACCTGCTTGGTACCTTCGTCAGTCACCATAACCGTAGAGTTGATGGCGGTTTGAATGTCGGCCACCAGGGCGTTGATTTTCTCGGCCGATTTTTTGCTCTGGTCGGCCAGCTTGCGAATCTCCCCTGAGACCACCGCAAAGCCCTTGCCGTGTTCACCAGCCCGTACCGCCTCAACCGCCGCGTTGAGAGCCAGCATATTGGTCTGGTTAGCCAGGTCGCTGACCAAACCAGAAATGCCGCCAATTTGGTTAGTTTGCTCGCTCAGGCGCAGAATCTGATCGGCGATCGCATCCACCTTTTCCCGTAGAACAGTCATGCCCTCCAGGCTGCGCTCCACGGCGAGGGTGCCGCCCTCCGCCAGCGCCAGCGCCTGCTGGGCTCCAGCGGCTGCCGATTCGGCCTGCTCTGCCGACTGCCGCGACGAGGCCCCCAGCTCGTCCATGGTGGTGCTGGTTTCGCTAACCGAGGCCACCTGCTGGCTGCTGGTGCGCTCCTGCTGCTCAACGCTGGTGGCAATTTCGCTGGCTGAGCTGACAATATCTCCCGCCGCTTGATTCATAATGCGAGAGGCTTTGAGCACCACCAGGGTGCCAAGCAAAGCAGACAAAAGCAGTGAGAGCGTGGCCGCTGTCAACAGCGTAAACTGTAGCCGACCCAGGGCCGCCGCCAGTAGAGCTTGATCTCGGGCGACAATTCCATCCTCAAGTTCTTCCATGGTCGTCAACAGACTGGCGATCTCGCTGTTGAGGGCTCGGCCATTGCTTTCTCGCCAAGCCTGCACGCCCTCAGCGCTCTGGTTTTGATTGACCAGATTGATCATATTTTGATGCCCATCAATAAACTGATCAATCAACGCCGTAATCTCAGCTAAATTTTGCCGCTGCTCTTCATTAGTAACCTGAATATTTAACTCCTCGACTACGGTTCTGTAATCTGTTCTGGCCTTGTTAAAATCAAGTAGCGAGGTAGGGTTTCTCTGGAGCAAGTAGCCGCGGGTAGCGCGATCCATAATCTGCATGTTGAGATTGACATGATCGACCTTCTCGCGCACTTCCCAGGACTGTTGCAGCTCCTCAGAAATTTTAGCCAGGTGACGAACGTTGACTACGGTCACACCAGCGGAAACGACCAGCGCGACCACCGGCACCGTGTAGCCCAGCATAATCCAGTGGCGCAGCTTCCAAAATTTGCGTTGATTCATCGATTCACTCCCCCGAGCGCGGTTCATGCGAAATGATTTAGCAGGCGAAACAAGCTGATTTATATTCATCAATTTTTCATCTCTTGGTCGTTTGACTGATCAACTACAAGCTGGCCCTGGGTGAGTAACTTCGGCAAGTCTAAAAGGCTCATAACTGAGTCCCCGTAGCGGGCAACGCCTCGCAGGTAGGGAATCGCATTGGCGTGAGCCGCTGTGGGCATAACCGCCACTTCCGATGCATCCACATAGACCACATCAAAGACCTCGTCGATCAGCACCCCAGCCACTAGCGACCCCAGGCGCATAACCACAGCCTTTTGAGCACTAGCGCCAGCGGCAGGGGACAAATTTAAGCAGTGCCGCACATCTACCAGGGTCAAAACTTCGCCGCGCAGATTCATGTTGCCGACGATGTGCGGTGGGCAGCAGGGAATGGGGGTGATCTGAGATACTTCGGTAAATTCGTGCACGGTCTCTAACCCCAGGGCAAAATGCTCGCCGTCTAGCCCCACCACGGCTAGGGCCGTCTGGGTTGAGGTGCTCTCGTCAATCAGCTGCTGAGTCAGCCCGGCGGCCCGAAGCTGTAGCACCTGCCGATCGGCGGGGCTAAACTGCGCCATAAATTGGTCAGTCTGGCCCAGGGGAGCGACGCTGAGATCGGGGCAGCCCTGCCCCAGGCCCATCGGATCTAGCAGCACCACGACAGTGTCTTCCCGCCGGGTCAGGCCAACCACGAGGGGAACCTCTGCCTGGCCCAGGTAGGGGGTCTCAAGGGCGAGGGTAATGCTGCTGGGGGCGATCGCCTCCACCTGCTGAATCTGATCCACGACCAGACCCAGCGGCTGATCGCCGCACCGCACCACAATTACAGCCTGGCTGAGATCGTTGGGCTGACGGGAGTAGCCCAAACAGACTTGCAGGTCAATAACCGGCAGCAGCTGGCCCCGCAGGTTGAGAATTCCCACCACCTCGGGGCCGACCTCGGGTACCGAGGCCAGGGCGGGCAACAAAAACATTTCCTGCACGGCTTCGGCAGCTAGCCCGTAGTCGGCACCGCCCAACGTAAATAACAAATACGATATCGAGTCCATTACCCATACCCCCAGGGGGACAAACACAGCACAGGAGGGCGCAATTCCATTGGCAAAATCGATCAAACTCTGCCCTGGGGGAGGAAAATCCAGCGCTTTCGGCTTAGCATTCCCCGATGGGGCGAGCAATCAGCAATTTAAGGCAAAAGAGAACAGTACAGGGCTCAAAGGCAATTATTCATCGGCCACCAAATTTTCACCTGTAGCCCGTGGTTGCCCCAGCAAACCGATCGCCTGGCCCTCAGCTGCCGTTGGGGAGCCGACGCCTGTTTAGATGCTCTTGCCACTGGGCAACAGTGACTTCACTTTGGTCATCTAGTAGGGCACCGGGAGGGAGTTTGGCCAACAGCGTCAGGGCGTGGTCGCGGGCTGTGCTGGCTTTTTCTGGCTGTTTGATACGGTCGTAAATGCTGGCTAAATCGAGGTAAGCTTTGACAAACTCGGGGTCTAAATAAATGATTTTGCGCAGGTGCTCTTTGGCGGTGGCCAAGTCATTTTCATCTTCGGCGATCTGGGCGAGCAGATAGTGCATGTCTAAGCTCAGAGGGGCCGCTTGAATTACCTGCTGGCAAAGCTGTTTGGCCTGGCTGTAGCTGCCAATGTTGGCGTAGGCCTGGGCAGCAATTTTGCGGGCGGTGGCGCACCGGGGGTGGGTCAGATAGAGCCGCTTGGCGGCCGCAATGGCGCTGCTGTAGGCGTCTTGTTTGAGCAAGGCGGCCGCCTCTTGCAGGGCCTGTTCTAAACTGGCATCATCGCTGGGGGCCAGCGCCCCTGAGGGCGTTGGCGGCGGTGAAACCACGGCTCGCTTGGGGACTGAGACGGGCGAGGCGGGCCTCACCGACGGCAACGGCTCAGGCAAGGGCTTTGGTGCCGGGGGTTTTTGATAGACCACCGACCCAGGGCAGCTGATGATCTGAAATTGACTGGTGTCCTGACCGTGGAGCTCGGTGTGACCGGTGAGCAGATAACCCTGGGGCACCAGAGCGCGGTGGAATTTTTGCAGAATTTGTCCGATCGCCCCGTGATCGAGATAGATAAAGACGTTGCGGCACAGAATGAGATCGATAGCCCAGCTGCCATCGCTCGCCCTCGGGCAGGGATCGTGGAGCAGATTGCCGTACTGAAAAATCACGCGCTGCCGCAGGCGATCGCAGATTTTGTAGCCCTGGCGATGGGGCTGAAAATACTGCTGCTGAAGGGCCGCTGACGTCTGCCGAAACGACCAGCTGCCGTATAGCCCCTCGCGGGCGCTGTGAATGGCGGTAGGGCTGATGTCGGTGCCGATCAGCCGCACGTCCCACTGGGCCCACGGAAAGTTGAGCTGGTCGAGGGCAATGGCGATCGAGTACAGTTCTTCCCCCGTTGAGCAGCCCGCGCTCCAAATGCCCAGGCGGGGTTTGCTGCCCAACGGAGCCGCCGCCTGCTGACGTTGAATAATATCGGGCAGGAGGCGATCGCTCAACAGCTTGATTTGGTTGCTGTCTCGAAAGAAATAGCTCTCATTTATGGTCAAAATCGAGTACAGTTCCCGCCACTCAGACCGGGCCTCTAGATGGGGTGCCGTCTTGAGCAGGTAGCTGTGGTAGTCCTCCAGCGATCGCAGCCCCAGCGCCTTAGCGCGCCGCCAGACTTTCTCCGACAAAAGCTGAAAATCTTGGGGGCGAACGCATAGACCAGAGTGATCGGCGATTAGGCTACTAATGCGCTTGAGGATCAGATCGTCCATGGCTAGTTTAGGGAGCTGGAGTCGACAGTAATAGCGTCTCTATCGTGGCCTGGGTGAGTCAAAATTAGCTGCCCCAGGTTGACGCGCCACAGGTTAGTTTTCTTGAAATTGGCCCCGGCCAGCTGGGCGTAGTCGAGGCAGGCTTCAGAGAGATTGGCCCGAAATAGGTTGGCATTTTCCAGGGAGGCATTGCTCAAATCGGCCAGTCGCAGTACCGCTTCGCGCAGGTCGGCCTCGGTCAGGTCAGCACCGCTGAGCACAGCGCGAAACAGGTTGGTTCCCACGCAGCTCGCCCGCCTCAAGTTGGCCTTAGCCATGTTGGCTCCCATCAGGCTGGCGCAGTTTAAGTTGGTTTGGCACAGATTGGCGTTGCACAGATTGGAGTAATAAAAGGTGGTTCGCACCAGGCTAGCCGATTGCAGAATGGCTTCACGCATATCGACTTCGTAAAAGTTAGACTCTCCCAGATCGGCATCGTTGAGCAGAGTCTCCTGCATATCGGCTTTGTAGAAGTGCGAATGCCGCAGATTGGCGTTGCTCAAATTGGCGGTGTAAAGATTGGTTTTGTAGAAGTCAACCATGCTCAGGTTGGCCCCCCTCAAATCAGCCATACACAGGTCACAGCGATAGAGGGTTGACGATTCAAAATTGGCCCGAGTAAATACACTTTCTCTGAGATTGGCCTCGTAGAAGTTGGCGTGGCGAAAATCAATGCCGGGCAGGTGTAGTTTGCCCAGGTCGGCCCCCTGAAAGTCTGGTCTAATACCAGGATTGTGAAGCCGCCAAGCATTCCAGGACTCCACCCCTCGGTTGAGAATGTCTAAGTGTTCCGCGTTTGCCATGAATGGGTACTCCCTAAGTTACGCCTGGGGCCGCCCTGCGGGAGCGCCCTGCGTGTGACGATGCCAAAAAAGACGTCAACTAAAGGGGGTGATACGGTGGTGGCGAACCTGAGCAGCACAAAAAACCGCCAGGTCAATTTTGCCAGCCCAGAAAATGCCTCAGCCTGTCGGCCGAACAGTAGATCCTCAAAAAGCTTTGCAGCTAGCCCCAGAACGGTGCCGCAGTAGCTTAACCCCAGTCCCAAGTTTCCCCAGAAGGGAGGATTGTTAACGCTTATTCATATAGTTGCGTAATTTCTCAGGGATGCGCGGAGCAGCCACCCCACCTAGGTAGCGGCAACGGGCATGTGCCCGACGATACTCTCCTATAGCCAGAGTCACCTGGGTCACGACATTTGAAAACGTATGGGCGTTCGAGCGTTTGAACGGTTAAGCGTTTGAATGTTTTGAGGGGAAATGCCTTAACCGGGCTGGCTACTGCTATACATCTAAAGAAAATCCCCACCAAAGACCGAGCCGAGTAAAAAAGGCGCGATCGCCCCCAAAGGCAACACCTGCTGGGCAGCCCCCAGGGCGATCGCCTCCTTAGGCATGCCAAACACCACACAGCTGGCTTCGTCCTGGGCGATGGTGAGGCTGCCCGCCTGGGCCAGGGCATGGAGCCCATCGGCCCCGTCGCGCCCCATGCCGGTGAGCAGCACGCCCACTGCCGAGCGGCGGTAGTAGGCCGCCACAGACTTAAACATTACCGATACCGACGGGCAGTGCCCCGCCACAGGAGCGCCCTGGGAAAGCTGGAGGCGACCGCCCAGATCGAGTTCCAGGTGATGGCGTTCGGGGGGGAAATACACCACCCCCGGCTGGGGCACCGCGCCAGGGGTGGCAATGGTGATTCGCAGCGCACAGCTGTGGTCAAGCCAATCGACTAACCCCTGCAAAAACCCGTCGCTGATGTGCTGCACACACAAAACCGGCACCGGAAAGGTTTTGGGGAGCTGCTGCACAATTGCCAGCAGCGCCTGGGGACCACCCGTAGAGGCACCGAGGGCCAGGATGCGAGGGCGGCTGTTGCGCACGGGAGCACTGGTCGTTGGGGCGATCGGGGCAATGGGGATGGAGCTGCGCCGCCGATGGGTGAACACCGACACCCCCGCCAGCACCCGAATTTTGGCCAACAGCTCGGCCTTGGTCTTTTCATACTCCGAAGCCAGACCGGTGCGTGGCTTGGGAAAAATATCCAGCGCCCCCGCTTCGAGAATGCGAAAGACGGTCTGGGTGTCTTCTTTTTGTACCGAGGCGCTGATCACCAAAATCGGGCAGGGGCAGCGGGCCATCACCTCCTCGGTGAACTCCAGCCCGTCCATCTTTGGCATGTGCAGATCGGTACAGATTAGGGTGGGCTTCACTGTGGGTATGAGCGCCAGGGCCTCCTGGCCATTGCGGGCCACCCCTACCACCTCCATGTCGGGGGCCTCCTGCAAAATGCGCTGCAAAAGAACCAGGGCAACGGGGGAATCTTCTACCAGCAGTAAGCGAATGGGGCCAGAGGGCATCTAGGGAGTTCTCGAAGTAGGCGTGGGCGCTTGGTTTAGCGTATAGCTTTAGCGAGGTACAGGGTACATTGAGGCCAGCCTTGGGGCAAGGGTAGGGCGCTGAACCACCGTTTGACTGGGTCGAAGACCAGCTCCCCCCGAGCGCCGCAGCTACCGCTCGGCATCAAAACCAATCTTCCCAGCTAACATTGCCCGTTCTCGACGGCGGCAGCATAGCTCAGTTATATAACTCAGCAATTCAACCTGCCAGCAAACGGCGTTGCCCTGGGGATGGCTCAACTCCCCTCAGCCAACCCCAGGGGAGAGTTCCCCTGGGGTTGGACAACGTTCGGGGTTTAGCCCTGCCCTAACTGCCCACCACAAAGTTGACCAGCTTGCCCGGCACCACAATCACTTTTTTAATTTCTTTGCCCTCCAGGTAGCGCTGAGCCACCTCTGACTCCCGAGCGTACTGCTCCAAAGCCGCTTTGTCGGAACTGGCGGGCACCTCCAGGGTGCCGCGAGTTTTGCCCATGATTTGAATCACCAGGGTGATCTCATCGACGACTAGGGCGCTGGAGTCAAAGGCGGGCCAGGGGGCGCGGTGAACCGAGTCTGGATTCCCCAGCTGGTGCCACAGCTCGTCGGCCAGGTGGGGGGCAAAGGGGGCCAGCAGCAGCACCAGGGCGCGCACCCCCTCAGCGTAGACCGGAGAATCCTTTGCGGGGGAGTCGGTGAGGGCGTTGCTGAGCTTCATCAGCTCCGAGACAGCGGTGTTGAACTGGTAGTCGCCGTCGATGTCTTCGGTGATCGCCTGAATAGCGGTGTGGATGGCGCGGCGCAGGTTTTTTTCGTCCTTGGAGAGGCTGGTGGCCCCATCTCCGGTGGGCGAACCAACGTTCGCCCCGACGGTGGTGAGGTATTCGGTGACCAGCCGCCAGACGCGGTTGAGGAAGCGAAACTGTCCCTCCACATCGGCGTCGTCCCATTCGAGATCTTTCTCGGGGGGTGCCTTGAACAGAATGAACATGCGGGCGGTGTCGGCCCCGTACTTGGCCAGTACCGCCTTGGGGTCCACGCCGTTGTACTTGGACTTTGACATCTTTTCGTAGAACACCTCCAGGGCATCCCCCGTGTCGGGGTCCACCGGGTTTTGCGGGTCGGCGACGCTCTCGGGGGCGACGTATTTGCCGGTTTTTGGATTTTTGTAGGTAGTGTTTTGCACCATGCCCTGGGTCAGCAGCCGCTGGAAGGGCTCATCGCAGGAGATCAAACCGCGATCGCGCAGCACCTTGGTAATAAAGCGCGAGTACAGCAGGTGCAGAATGGCGTGCTCAATGCCGCCCACGTACTGATCCACCGGCATCCAGCCGTTGGCCTGGGCGGTGGCAAAGGCCGACTCGGGGTTGCGGGCATCGGTGTAGCGCAAAAAGTACCAGGACGAGTCAATGAAGGTGTCCATGGTGTCGGTCTCGCGCCGGGCGGGGCGGTTACAGGCGGGGCAGGGCACATTCACCCAGTGCTCTAGCTGGGCCAGGGGCGAGGCTCCACGGCCCGAAAACTCCACATCTTCGGGCAGCGTCACCGGCAGCTGCTCGTCGGGCACGGGCACAATGCCGCACTCCGGGCAGTGCACCACCGGAATTGGCACCCCCCAGTAGCGCTGGCGGGAGATCAGCCAGTCGCGCAGGCGGTAGTTTGACTCGCCCTGCCCCTTGCCGTTGGTCTCTAGCCAGGCGATCGCGGCGGGCACGCTCTGCCCCTCGCCCTTGCCCGCCGGGGTGCCGTCCAGCGGTCCCGAGTTCACCATCACCCCGTCCCCAGGCCAGGCCTCGACCATGGTTTCACCATTGAGGGATTCTCCCACCGGCTGCACCACTACCCTGACGGGCAGGTCAAACTTGCGGGCAAACTCAAAGTCGCGCTGGTCGTGGGCGGGCACCGCCATGATCGCCCCGGTGCCGTAGCCCATCAGCACGTAGTCGGCAATCCAGACAGGAATTTTCTCGTTGTTGACGGGGTTGAGGGCGTAGCTGCCCGTCCACACGCCGGTTTTTTCGCGGTCCTCGGCGGTGCGATCGATCTCGCTTTTGGCGGCGGCAGCTTTGCGGTAGTCCTCTACGGCGGCGACGCGATCGGGAGCGGTCAGCTTCTCCACCAGGGGGTGCTCGGGTGACAGCACCATAAAGGTGGCTCCCCACAGGGTGTCGGGCCGGGTGGTGAATACGGGCAGCGCATCGCCCGCCTCGGTCTTAAACACCACCTGGGCCCCGGTGGACTTGCCAATCCAGTTGGCCTGCATGGTGCGCACCCGCTCGGGCCAGCCGGGCAGCTGGTTCAGGTCATTCAACAATTCTTCGGCGTAGTCGGTGATCTTGAGGAACCACTGGCGCAGCAGCTTTTTCTCTACCAAAGCACCCGATCGCCAGGAGCGGCCCTCGCTGTCCACCTGCTCGTTGGCCAGCACCGTCTGGTCAATGGGGTCCCAGTTCACCGCCGCCTCTTTCTGGTAGGCCAGCCCCATCTTCAGCATTTGAATAAAGATCCACTGGGTCCAGCGATAGTAGTCGGGGGCGCAGGTGGCCACCTCCCGCTCCCAGTCGTAGGAGAGGCCCAGCTCTTGCAGCTGAGCGCGCATCTGGTCGATGTTCTGGTACGTCCACTGGGCGGGGTGCACGCCCCGGTCAATGGCCGCATTCTCGGCGGGCAACCCAAAGGCATCCCAGCCCATGGGGTGCAGCACTCGGTAGCCCTGCATGCGCCGCACCCGCGCCACCACGTCGGTGATGGTGTAGTTGCGCACGTGGCCCATGTGCAGGTTCCCCGACGGATACGGGAACATCGACAGCGCGTAAAACTTTGGCTGGTCGGGGTTTTCCACCGCGCGGTCTAGCCCTTGCTCAGCCCAAACCTGCTGCCACTTTGTCTCAATCTCGGCGGGGGAATATTTGTTGGACTCCACGTCCCTAACTCCTACTGCTGCACTGGTGCGATGTTCCCCATGATAGACGGGAGTGGCGGCGGGAAGGTACGGACAGCTCACGGGTGCGCAGAGACCTGCCCAATCCCTGGGCCATCGCCTTGTAACGCACAGGTCAAGCTAGAGAATTGACTAAACTACACCGTTCAGTTAAATTCAGGGTAGAAATGCATCCACCCTAGTTTTGGGCGATTGGCTGGCACCGCATTTTACGTTCCTTCGCTGTCTTTGCCTCCGCAACGCCTATGTCTATCCACTCTGGTCAACCCTGGCAAAAGCCAAGCTTTTGGCTCTTGATCGGTGCGCTGCTGATTGTGGGCACCGGCTCTACCCTGGCCGTTCGCAATGTCATGCAAACGCGCCAGGCCGCCCGCGAACAGGCGGAGCTGCCGCCGCCGCGCCAGGTCAAAGTGGTGGCCCTGGGCCGGGTCGAACCCGCCAGCCGGGTGGTGAATGTGGCGGCCTCTGAGGCGGGCCGCATCGACCGGCTGGAGGTGCAGAAGGGCGATCGCGTGGAGCAGGGCCAAATTCTCGCCTACCTCGACCTGTACGACGTGCGGCGGGCCGAGCGCGACCTGGCCGCCAGCCAGCTGGCTGAGGCCCGCGCTCAGCTTGCCGCTGAGTCCGCCCTGGGCAACTCCCAGGTGCAGGAGGCCAGCACCCGAGTCAGCCAGATCGACGGGCCACAGCAGGCCGCGATCGCGGCTCAGCAATCTGCCGTGGAAAGCCTCCAGGCCGAGCTGAGCGTAGCCGAAATCGATCTGACCCGGTTCCAAGAACTCAATGCCTCAGGGGCGATCTCCCGCCAGGAACTCGACCGTCAGCAGGCTACCGTCAACAGCTTGCGCGCCGATCTGGGCAATGCCCAGGCGACCAAACAGCGGCTCGAGCAGGCTCGCCTCAGCGACATCAGAAACGCCGAGGCCCAGGTGGTTTCGGCCCGTGCCACCAGCAGCCGCGCCCAGGTGGCGAGCCAGGTTGATTCTGCCGCCCAAAACCTGGCCCTGGCGGAGGCCCAGCTGGCCCGGGCGGTGGTGCGATCGCCCCAGGCCGGGCAGGTGCTCGATGTCTTTGCCTACCCCGGTGAAGCGGTGTCGCAGTCGGGGGGGCCCATTCTCGCCCTGGGGGATACCCGCCAGATGGTGGTGGTCGCCGAGGTCTACGAAACCGACATCGGCCTGGTGGCCCTGGGCCAGCCCGCCACCATCACCAGCCGCAACGGAGCTTTCAGTGAAACGCTGACCGGCACCGTGGCCGAGATCGGGCTGCAAATTGCCAAAAACGATGTGCTCGACGACGACCCCGCCGCCAACGCCGACGCCCGCGTGGTGGAAGTGCGGGTGGCGGTGGATCAGAGCGAGGCGCTGGCGGCTCTGACCAACCTCCAGGTTGACGTGGCCATCGACATTGAGTCGTGAGGGTGCGATGAAACGCTTTGCCCTACCCCGCATTCCGTTGGCCTGGTACAACCTGCGCCACGATCGCCCCCGCCTGCTGGTAGCCGTGGCCGGGGTCACCTTTGCGGTGCTGCTGATGTTTATGAACCTGGGCTTTTTGGGGGCCCTGGTCAGCACCACCACTAACTTCTACGACCAGTTCAACGGCGATATTTTTTTAATTTCGCCCCAGTCGCTGGAAATCAGCTCTACTAAGGCGTTTCCCCGCGAGCGGCTGTACCAGGCGGCGGGCATTGAGGGGGTGCGGCAAACTATGCCCCTCTACGCCGAGTACGCCCTCTGGAAAAACCCCGAAACCAGCCTCAGCCGGGCGCTGTTTGTCTACGCCTTTAACCCCAGCGACCCGGTGTTTCTCATGCCCGAGCTAAATACTGAGGCGGGCAGGCGTGCGCTACAGCGGCCAAATTCAGCGTTCATTGACCGGCGATCGCGCCCTGAGTTTGGCCCCCAGACCGTGGGCCTCGAAACCGAAGCCGATCGCCGCCGCATTACCATCGTCGGCCAGTACGACCTGGGCGGTGGCTTTGCCGCCGACGGCACGTTGATCATGAGCGATCAAAACTTTCGCCGCTACTTCGACCCTCGCCCCCTCAACCAAATCAACCTGGGCCTGGTGCTGCTGGAGCCCGGAGTCGATGCCCAGCGGGTCAAAGCCGCCCTGCAAGCTCAGCTGCCCGCCGATGTGGAGGTCTACACCAAGCCCGAAATCATTCGCAAAGAGAGCCAGTTTTGGATTCAGACCACCTCCATTGGCTTTATTTTTGGCCTGGGAGTGCTGGTCTCGTTCATCGTCGGCACCGTAATTGTCTACCAGATTCTCTACACCGATATCCGCGACCACCTGCGGGAATACGCCACGCTCAAGGCGATCGGCTACGGCGGCGGCTACCTGTTTAAAACCGTGATTCAGGAGGCCGTTTTGCTGGCCCTGATGGGCTACGTGCCGGGGCTGATTTTGGCGCTGGGGCTCTATACCCTGGCCTACAACGCCACGGCGGGCACGCTGCCTATGCAGATGACAATCTTTCGCGTGTTTTTTGTCTTTACCCTAACGGTGCTGATGTGCGCCCTGTCGGGGCTGATCTCGGTGCGCAAGGCGGTCACGGCTGACCCGGCGGAGGTGTTTGCATGAGTTTTAGATTTTGGATTTTGGATTTTGGAACCTTGCTCAATTGGGTCAGCTTCACCATTGAGCCCCGTAAGGTGGGCTCTGCCCACCACCCGCTAAACCCACCACCCCCGCCAGAACCCCGCTTTCTCCCACAGTTCAATGGTGGGCAGAGCCCACCCTACCCTTTGAGAAATTTTCCGCCACTGCTATTTCCGGCGATCGACCGGCCCACCGAGGCACGCCCCAATCAGCTCACCCTACTCGTCCACCCCATTACCCCTCCACCCATCCACTCCCTCCACTCCCCATGCAGCGAACTCCGCTAGCCCTGCTCAACTTGATCCACGATCGCAAAAAATTCCTCACCTCCATGGCCGGGGTGGCCTTTGCGGTGCTGCTGATGTTCTTGTTTACCGGCTTTAAAAACGCCCTCTACGACAGTCAAACCCAGCTGCTAGAGCGGCTCAACGGCGAGATTGTAATCATCAATCGGCTCAAGGAAAACATGTTTGTGCCGCGAGCCTTTGCCCGGCGTCGCCTCTACCAGGCCCAGGCCTTTGACGGCGTAGAGGGAGCCTACGCCCTTTACATCAACGACGCCCGCTGGAAGAATCCGGAGACGCGCCGAACCCGACCGGTGCGGGTGATCGCCTACAATCCCAGCGACCCGGTGCTGCCGCTGCCGGCAATTTTAGACCGCCAGCAGGAGCTGCGCCTGCCCAATACAGCGCTAATCGACGAGCGATCGCGCACCGAAGTCGGCCCCCGCGAGACCGGTGTGATCACCGAGCTGGCCGATCGCGAGATTCGCATTGTGGGCACCTTTAGCCTGGGCACCGACTTTGCCTCGGGCAACGGCAACTTGATCATGAGCGACCAAAACTTCCTGCGGTTTTTTGCCAATCGCGGCCCAGAGGAAACCGAGCGCAGCTTTGCCACCGCTGACATTGGCCTGCTGCGGGTCGCCCCCGGCACCGACCTCGATCGCCTGGTGGCGGCCCTGCGCGACGGCCTACCCCAGGACGTGCTGATTTTACCCATGGAGGGCCCCGGGGGGTTCATTGCCCGCGAGCGCACCTACTGGGAAGAAAACACCAACATTGGCTTTGTGTTTTCGCTGCTGACCACCATGGGCTTTGTGGTGGGCATTATTTTGGTCTATCAAATTCTCTACACCGACGTGGCCGATCACTGGTCGGAGTACGCCACCCTCAAGGCGATCGGCTACAACAACGCCTACCTGTTTGGGGTGGTAATTCAAGAAGCCATGATTTTGTCGGTGCTGGGGTTCATTCCGGGCCTGCTGATCAGCGCCCTATTTTACAACCTGGGGGCCGCTGTTACCGGTCTGCTGTTCAATATGACCCCAGAGCGGATCGTTAATATCTACATTATGACCTTTGTGATGTGCCTGATTTCTGGTGCTGTGGCCGTTCGCAAGGTGCAGCGCACTGACCCCGCTGAGGTATTTGGGCTATGAATTCTGCTTCCCCACCCCCCCTATCGTCGGCCACTGTGCCGTCGGCCACTGTACCGTCGGCCACTGTGCCCGCCACCGAGGCGTCAATTATGGTAAGCAATCTCAACTATTTCTTTGGCCGGGGCGATCTGCGCAAGCAGGTGCTCTTCGACATCAGCCTCGCCCTGCACCCCGGCCAGATTGTGATTATGACCGGCCCCTCTGGGTCGGGCAAAACCACGTTGCTAACGCTGATTGGGGCGCTGCGATCGGCCACCGAGGGCAGCCTGCAAGTCTTGAGCAAAGAGCTGGTGGGGCTGGGCGATCGCCAGCTGGTTGAGATTCGCCGCAACATCGGCTTTATCTTTCAGGCCCACAACCTGTTTGAGTCGCTGACGGCGGCCCAAAATGTAGAAATGGCGGTGGAACTGACCGGCTCCCTGCGGGGCAAACGCCAGCGGGCGGTGGAGATGCTCAGCCAGCTGGGGCTGGCCGAGCGGGCCGACTACAAACCGGGGGCACTGAGCGGGGGGCAAAAGCAGCGAGTGGCGATCGCCCGCGCCCTGGTCAACCAGCCCCAGCTGATTCTGGCCGACGAACCCACCGCCGCCCTCGACAAACAGTCGGGTCGCGACGTGGTCACCCTGATGCAACACCTGGCCCAGGAAAAGGGCTGCACCATTCTCATGGTCACCCACGACAACCGCATCCTCGATGTGGCCGATCGCATCATCAACCTGGTAGACGGACGGCTGGAGTCCGACGAAAGCCCCCAGCAGTTTGCCGACTCCCACGCCCCCAAAGCCCTCGATCAAAAAATGTTCATCATGTGAGAAAAGCCGCGAACTCCAACACATTTTGAACGTTCGCACGTTGGCACATTCATACGTTCTCACCCTCCCACGTCCTCACGTTCTCACTTCCTCCATCCTCACTCCCCTTCCCCATGCCCATCTCCTTCGCCAGCACCGTCCAGGCCCTCACCTACACCAAAGTTGCCGACTACCTGCAAACCGCCGCCCTGTTTAAAGACAGCCTGCGGGCCTACCCCGACCTGCCGCGCTTCGACATTCTCTACGGCTCGACCCTGGTCGAGGTCGAGGTGCTGCCCTGGGAGGTACACCCCTGGGAAAAAGCCGATCTGGCCACGGTGCGGGCCACCAGCTGCGTCACCATCGGCAGCACCATCGACCATGAGCTCATGCACTTTTTGCTCACCGAAAACCGCCGCATGCGCTTTGGGGCTTTTCATCTCGACGACGCTAACCAGGTGCTCTTTGCCGAGAGCGTTCTCGGCGGCGAACAGATGGATCTCAGGGAGTTACAGACCTGCATTCTCTCCGTGGTGACCATCGCCGACACCTACGACGACATCATTGCCCAACGCTTTGGCGGCCAGCGGGCGATCGATCGACTGTCGGGGGCGATCGCCTCTTAAGCCGTGGCTCTGTCTAGCAATTGCAGAAATCCAAGTGCAATACCCCCTACCAGAGGCTTCTGCCTATCAAAGTGCCCTAACTAAATCAACTGCTGCCATAGCTAAATCTCAAGGTTGTATAGCCATGGTCAATTGAGTTAGGACATTCAGCAATCCCAGGAACGTTCAAACGTTTGAACGTTCCTAGAGAAATTGTCCTAACCAGACTGGCTAAAGCTATAGTCTCCCGTTCACCCGATGGAGAGATAGTCAAGGGCCATCTGAATCGTTTGGCAATCTACTCTAAAAGGATCTTTGAACGGCGATTTTTGGGAGTCAGGAGTCGTTTTATCAAAATCAAGCGTGTTGAGCATTTGGGGAGTAATCTGGCCTCGGACACAGCACCACCTGCCGTTTAGAGCATTGGTCATATACCGATTTTCATAGAAATTCCAGGCGGGAGACATCAGCTCAATCAGCTTAAGGCCGCTGCCTGGTTCAGCACCGGCTTGCAGACCGACACGGTTGAGAATAAAGTTGCTGCTGGCAGCACCATGGACTACCACCACCTCTTTTGCATTGCGGGCGATTGACCACTCATCTTCCAGCGATAGATCCTCAAAATAGAGCGTTTTGAACCCCCGCTCTTCTAAAAACTGAGTTACCTCGTCATTGTTAATTAGGCTACGACTTCCCCGGCGGGAAACAAAGATTCTTTCGCAGGTTTCTTTTTTGTATCCCGGAAACTCAAAATTGAAAAGGTGAGGCCTAATACTAAAGACCCTGTGCTCTGAGCAGGTGACCAGTTCACCATAGACGTCGTCGTCCGTAAAAATTACAGGGTTGCCAAGCAGCCGATACACATCCATAGGCATGCTGTAGTTGGGCACCCTAGAACTCAAAATAATGTGAATTTTGATGTCTTTTTGAAAATGCTCGCTCAAGAGCTTTTGCGCCAAAAAAACTGGAGTTGCCACATTCTCAAGAATATGGCCGATATTTGTAAATACGTCAAAGCGGGCATCAAAGATAAATTTCCCCGAAAAGTCGAGCGCTTCTCCTTCCGTCCTGGCTTCGGGGAGCAGTAATTGAGCCTTGCGCCTTTTTATCTTTGCAACCAGTAGTTTAGCCTTTTGCCTAATTGCCTTTGGCAAAAACAGTCGGGCCTTACGCTTAATTGCTTTAGTGAGAATTAGCTGAGTCTTTCGCTTCCAACTGAGCGTCTTGACCAATTCCAGTTTGGCCGTGGCAGACTTGACCTTGATTTCCACTTCAAAAGGTTCCAGATATTGCGCCGGCATTAGCACCTGCTCGGCGGCTGGACGCCATACATCCATCGCACCTGTGGGAAAGCAGTACATCATTGAAGGCGCAACTTCAAGGCCTGGGACCTTATGTTTTAATGTTATATCCATTTTCAAGTCCTTCTAAAAAATTTTCGGCTGATCGATAATTTTTAGAAAATTTTGACTTTCTGGGCAGCCGAGAGTTCGAGGCTTGTTCAAGTTGATCGGCCACAGTCTTCACAAACAGAAACTGCATTCTTCTATACAATTTTGAGCGCAAGCCCAGAAGAGCCAAAGTTACTAAATCTACAGGAACAAGCAAAGCTGTGACGATTGCACGCACGCTCTCTTAACAAACAACACTGCGTTTGAGAACAGTAGTTTTACTATAGGAGCAAACGTTTAATGCTCAATACTATTGAGTTAGCTTCCTATAAAATTCACTTAATTTGGATTTAAAATCTCCCCTGTGTGAAGGAAGAGTAAAGCCTACGATCGCAGGCAAAGCCACCCAACCCTGTCACTTGATCACGGAAGGGGAGTTAATTTTGTACAAGCCCTTTGCGCTGGCGGGGCGGCCCCTGGGCTGCGCTGGTGTCGCCTGGCAAAAGCGGTGCTAGCTCATTCAATCCCCTGCAAAATGTGCTGGGTGGTGAGCATTGCGCCGAGGCCCACAAACCCATTGCAGCGACCGCGCTGGGCAGTCATACCCAGGGCAATGGACGAAGCCTGGGCCGGGTTTCGCACAAAGCGGGGAGACGTATTGATGTAAACCACTGCGCTGGTGGTCAGCTGGGTAAAGCGGCTGCTCTCAGCGTAGCTCTCGGTGGCGATCGCATTGGCGTGACCGCTGCTGTGGCGATTGATCCAGCTGGCGGCAGTGTGCACGCTGTCCACCGCCCGTAAAGCCACCGTTTTGCCCAAAAACGGGCGATTCCAATCGGCGGCAGCGGCGATTTTCGCATCGGGCAGGTCGGGCAGCAGGGCTTCATCGGCCAGCACCTCAAAATCTTGATCCCACAGGATGTGGCACAGCTGTACCAAAGCCCCAGGGTTACAGCCCCGGTGCACCAATACCTTTTCGACCGCGTTGACCGCGTCAGGCTCCCCCCGGTGGCTGTCTAACACCATTTGAGCCACGGTGTCGAGCTGGCCGGTGGCCGACCAGTAGAGGTAGCAGTTGCCCAGGGCCGTGGGCAGCACCGGCACCCCGGCCTGGCGCACCACCTGCTGCACCAGGCCGGGCCGCCCGTAGGGAATAATCAAATCGACGCCAGGGTCTTGCAGCAGCCAGGTGCGGGCCACATCCCCCTGCTCTTCGGTCAGCGACAGAATACAGTTCTCGGGCAGACCAGTCAATTCTAGGGCCTGGTGCATGGCCTGCAGCAGGGCCTGGTTGGTCTGCCCTGCCTCGTTGCTGCCCTTGAGAATCAGGCCGTTACCCGTGCGTAGGGTGAGCCCTGCCGCGATCGCCGCCAGCTCTGGAAATGCTTCGTACACCAGAGCCACCACCCCCAGGGGCACCACCTGACCGTAGCCCGCCACCGCCTTGCTCAGCCGACTGGGGGCAGGGTGCAGCAGCCCGCGCGGATCGCCCAGGTAGGCCAGCCGCCGCAAAATTTTAGCGGTGGTTTGCAGCCGCTCGGGGGTGAGCTTGAGCCAGTCGAGCACCCGCTCCGGTACAGCCATATCGAGGCTGGCTTCGAGGTCGAGGGTATTGGCTTCGAGAATGTCGTCAAACCGGGCTTCGATGGCGGTGGCCACCGCTTCGAGCAGGCGGCTCTGGGCATCGGCCCCGGCGGCAACCAGGTCGCGACCGGCTTTTCGCACCTGTTCAACCGCCGCGCTAAAGTCTGCCTGGGTGGTTAGGTCTACCATGGGCTCAACGCCGAGAAGCCAGCCAAAACATGCCCACCACCGCCAGCGATACCGCCAGGGTAGTCAGCAATCGCGCCACCGACTGGGCGCTGTCGGGGGTTTGCAGGGTGGCCAGCAGCAAAAAGAACACCATCATGCCGAAGGCGGCCAGCACCACCAGGGGCAGGTAGCTAACGCTCAGAGACGAGCGATCGAGTCGCCACTGCTGCCCTGTCCAGCGCCAGAGGCGTTTGTAGGGGTAGTGGGTGGACAGCTGCTCGATCACGTAGCCGTCGTCTTGCACCACGAAAATCTGCTGACAGCGATCGCAGCCAAAGGCTTCAGTCAGAGTAATAGGCTTGATGCACCCGTTGCGACGACAGGGGCAGGGGTAGTCGGCATTCTGATCGATCTTCTGGCTTTTGTAGGTACGCACAGCACTGCCGGAGTTGGAGCGAAGACGGGCCGATAGTCACCCATCATTCTGACACATTAACCAAAACCTTCCCTTAAGTACAACCTGCTTTGAGATCCAGCCCTGCCCACCGCGCACAGGCAATCTGCCGAGGCATAACTGTATCCCCTGCGGCTTGAATTTTTTAGAATAAACGTGGTAGGAAAGGGCTACTCAAGATCAAGCCCTGACCCACTTCTCCCCTACGGACAGGATATCGCTATGGTTACCGATCGCCTGGAGACGGCAGTGAAAAACTTTCAGCACGTCAATCAGATGGTGGAGCGCTACACCCGCCTCTGTCGGGCCTATATTACTCTGTCAGAGCGATTTAACCAGCTTGACGTAGACCATATGACCCTCAAGGGGCAAATGGTGCCCCTGCTGAAAGCCCTGAAAGCGCACCAGGCCCAGCTGCACACCGTCGAGCGGGAAAAGGCCGAGCTGCAAACCTCCCTAGAGGCCCAGGAAATGCGCCTGCAAGCCGCCCTCGAGCAGCAGGAGGCCCAGCACCGTCAAGAGCTACAGCAGTTGACCACAACCTACGAAGAGAAGCTGCAAGCCCTGGCCAGCCACGTGGCTGAGCTGCAACCCCTCGAACAGCTACTCAACGGCGAGACTCACCACGAACTCAGCGCCGCCGAGGCCCAAATGGAGCTGATTGAGACCACCTTCGAAGAGATTGAGCAAGACAGCTCCCCCGATCTCTCCAGCGAAGAGCAGGCGCTCCTGGCCGCCTATCGCGCCGACCCGGCCGCCTTTTTGGTAGCCGCTGCCGATGCGGCGCGGGGGGGCGTTGGCGCAGGGGCCGAGGCACCCATGGCCTCCCTGTGGCACTACTACGACGACCGGCCCCCCTACGGCGCTGAGCCCTAGGGGGAAGGGCCCTAGGGGGAAGGGGCCGAGGATGAATAAACTAGTACTGCCTGGCGGAAATATGGCCACCGTTGCTGAGGTTGTCAGGTCTCGGGTGTCAGGGGTCAGGAATGGTTGGCTGACTTATGCCTTAGGGTACTAGTCTAAATCAGTCTAGATCCCCCAGGCGATCGAGAGGCCAAAATCGAAAGACGGCCCGGCCAATCAGATGATCCGCCGGTAAGAAGCCCCAGTAGTGAGAATCGAAGCTTTTATTGCGGTTGTCGCCAAGCACCAGGTAGGCATCGTCAGGTACGGTCACCGGCCCGTATTGGTAGTCGGGCTTGGCGGCGATGTAGGGCTCTGCCTGGGGTGCACCGTTGATGTAGAGCTGGCCGTTTTTGACCTCAATCACATCTCCGGGCAGGCCCACCAGCCGCTTGATAAAAGCTTCGTCTTGCCCCAGGGCGTCGGGGGGCCGAAACACCACGATGTCGCCCCGCTGGGGATCGCCAAAGGTGTAGCTCACCTTGTCGATAATCAGGCGATCGTTGATCTCGAGGGTGGGCAGCATCGAGCCCGACGGAATGTAGCGAGCCTCGGCTACAAAAGTACGAATGCCCAGGGCCAGCAGCACGCTGAGGCCAAGGGTTTCAAACATCTCGCGCACAATTCCCTTGGCGGGGCGGGGCGGGGTGGAGCTGGAATCGGTCATCTGACTCACTCTCAACGGTTGAAAGCTAATTATCGTTTAGACATAGCCATTGTCGGTAAACGACAGGGCCAGCTTTAGAATTATGGCGGGGTATGTTTCTAATGATGACGCCTAGATGGGGTTTAGCGGTGTCGTTACCGTGGCAGAGCTGTGGCAATGCTGCCACTGGGCTATGGCCCTCGACTGCCGGTTTGGCTGAAACCCTCAGAGAAGGGGTGAGGGGGCGATCGCCGCGCCTCTCAAAACTCAGGGCAAAGCCTTCCCCGCAGCAGTCTGATACACCTCCTCAAAAATATGTTTTAGCGCCCCCGTCAGCGGCACCACCAAGAGCAGGCCCAATACCCCAGCCAGCTGAGACCCAACTAACAGTAAAACTAAGATCCACACGGGGTTTAAGCCAATTAAATCGCCGAGAATTTTGGGGGCAACGGCGCTGTCAATGAGCTGGTCGATCAGCAGGGCCGCCACCGCCAATTCTACTCCCAGCAGAACGCTGTTAAAGCTCACCACAATGGCCGCTGTAAAGATACCCACAATATCGCCAAAGGGAATCAGCGCCAGCAGGCCAATGCCGATGCCAAATACCAGCCAGTAGGGAATATTGAGCAAAAAGAAAACGGTCGATAGCGCAGTGGCCATCAGCAGGGCAATGGTGGCCTGCCCGACAAAATAGTTCTTAAACTTTTCTTGAAACGCCAGGCGAATCTGGTTGCCCCCATTGCCCGGCAGCCAGCGCAGCAAACCGCCCCAAAACTCCTCCCCGTGGAGCAGGAGGTAGAGAGTCAACACAGCGGTAATCAGCACTTCTAGCAGGCTATCAGCAATGCCCAGGAGCACCTCTAGCAGCTGATCGGGCAGCTGGGCGACCTCGTCGGGCAGCATTTGCGCCACCTGGGTAGCCAGCGCTGTGACATTGAGGGGAATGTGCTTGACCACCAACCAAGTATCTAACACCTGAAACTGCTGGCTGCCCGACTCTAGCCAGCCGGGCAGGCGGTTACCCAGATCTCCCAGCTGCTGAAGCAGAGCCGGCACCAGGGTAAACCCTAAGACCGCCACCAGGCCACCCGTGACGAGCAAAATTAACGCAATACTGATGCCGGGTTTAATGCCCCGCTTTTCCAGCTGCTCGATGGGGTAGTTCAGCAAAAACGACAGCAGCGTGGCCGCAATCAGCATGGTGATCGGCGTTTGAAAGGTCTGGAAGACTTTGTAAAGCAGCCAGAGGTTTAAAATCGTCAAGGGCAGGGCAATTTCCCACACCAGCCAGCGGGGCAGCCTATCGAGTGCTTGCATGGTCAATGGACGTAGCCTATCGGTAATGTCTATAAGATTTAAGGTACTGCCTCCCAGCCAGAACAAGGGGTGTACTCGGGTAGAAATGGCCGTCAGCGGCTCCTGGGAATCTGCGCTCAGTGGCGAAAAATCGGCGCACCCAGGGCAGAGCGATTGGCGGTATACCCCCCCTGCCGCCAAACCAGCCCAATAGGCCGTCCACCTGGGGGTTTATATCACGGTAGAAGGTGTGGATGCGATCGCAGCACCAGCCCAAGCCCTCAGTAACCAGGTGCTGCCGCCCCCCACAGTGATCAAAGTTAGCCAACTATTTCTAACAGACGAGTGACTGCCGTGCTCTGCATCTCCCTCAAGCGAGGGGCATATTTACCCTTAGCTTCTGCCCTTAGGGCGAAGGAGATGCCCAGTTATTTCCCTAGGCTGAAACCATATTCAACCCGCATTTTTAGACCGCTAGAGTTTGTCTACCATCAATGCGGTATTTCACCTCAGGCTAGCTAATTTATTGCACAAATTTGCCTTCGAGACTATATCGACGGGCAAATAATCAACGCTTGAAAATACAATGGATAATGCCATGTTTAAACTTTTCTGCCTTCGCTTTTTTTCGATCGCATTTCGTCGCCAGCTCTCTAGCTTTTTAGCGCAGCTGAGCCTAACTTTTCGGGCTGTGCAAAGTCGCCCGCTGGCCCGCCTGGCCACCCAAACAGCCCTTGTCAGCGTGCTGGCCATGGCCCTGTGGGTGGGCTCAATCGGCACCTACACCCAGGCCGCCCAGGCAGGCGACAACCTCGATGCCAGACCCTACGAAGCCGAGGCCGTGCGCCAGTCGCGCAGTCCCGGTGACCGTCAGAATGTCTCTGGGGGGAATCAACCCGTAGAAGCGCCGAGGGGGCTTTCCCAAGCACCCGAAGATCAGGCCCAGGGCGTACTTGACAACGTTAAAGATGCGGTTCAGAGTGTCTTACCCGGCAGGTCTGGCGATGGGGGCCAAAATGCCTATAATCCAAACACCAACCCAGATACTAACGCCAACGCCAGCCAGACCTCTGGTCAGCGCTAGGGGCCAGCGCCAGGGGACGTGACCGATTGCTTCGCTTTTCGCTCAATGCTGGGCACGCTCTGCTCTGCCCAGCCTGCGGAGGCCTGGTATCTTGCCAGTCTCAGTATCAACGCCGAATCCCATAACCCCGACTTCACCAGAGGTAGTTGAGGCAGGTTAAATATAGAGCTGCTTCCATTGCCCACCAGTCTGGTCAGACTGGTGGGCATAGCCAATTCAAAGCAGACCGTCTCTCCCCTGGGGAGCTGCCCCTTGAGCGATCCAGGGCCAGACCATAGGCAAACCGTGGGGCAACTTGAACCGGATAGTCGGCTATTGTGGGTATTACGCTCTATAGTCTTGCCCACAGCTTGCCGGTACTAGGCCAGACCATAGACTAATCCTTTAGTACTCAGACGCGCCATGCCGACCTACCGCTCTAAAACCTCCACCCAGGGCCGCAACATGGCCGGGGCTCGCGCCCTCTGGCGGGCCACCGGCATGCAGACCGCCGACTTTGAGAAACCCATTGTTGCGGTGGCCAACTCCTTCACCCAGTTTGTGCCGGGCCACGTACACCTGAAGGATCTGGGGCAGCTGGTGTGCCGCGAGATCGAGGCAGCGGGCGGTGTCGCCAAAGAGTTCAACACCATCGCCGTCGATGACGGCATCGCCATGGGCCACGACGGCATGCTCTACAGCCTGCCCTCCCGCGAGATCATCGCCGACTCGGTGGAGTACATGGCCAACGCCCACTGCGCCGACGCCCTGGTCTGCATTTCCAACTGCGACAAGATCACCCCCGGCATGCTGATGGCGGCCCTGCGGCTCAACATTCCGGCGGTGTTTGTCTCGGGCGGGCCGATGGAGGCGGGCAAGACCAGGCTGGCCGAGCACAAGCTCGACCTGGTGGATGCCATGGTGGTGGCCGCCAACGACAGCGCCAGCGATGAGCTGGTGGAAGAATACGAGCGCTCCGCCTGCCCCACCTGCGGCTCCTGCTCGGGCATGTTTACCGCCAACTCGATGAACTGCCTCACCGAGGCGATCGGCCTGTCGCTGCCGGGCAACGGCACGACGCTCGCCACCCACTTCGATCGCAAGGATCTCTTCCTCACCGCCGCCCGCACCATCGTCGATATCACTCGCCGCTACTACGAGCAGGGCGACGAGTCGGTGCTGCCCCGCTCCGTCGCCAGCTTCCAGGCCTTTGAGAATGCCATGATGCTGGATATCGCCATGGGTGGATCCACCAATACCATCCTGCACCTGCTGGCTGCCGCCCGCGAGGCCGAGGTGGGTTTTACCATGACTGACATCGATCGCCTCTCCCGCCAGGTGCCCCAGCTGTGCAAGGTGGCCCCCAATACCCAGCAGTACCACGTGGAGGATGTTCACCGGGCCGGGGGGGTGTACGCCATTTTGGGCGAGCTGGCCCGGGCCGGACTCCTGCACACCAACCTGCCCACCGTCCACAGCGCCACCCTGGAGGAGGCGCTGGAGCGCTGGGATGTGATCCGCACGCAGGACGAGGCCGTACACACCTTCTTCCGGGCTGGCCCGGCGGGCATTCCTACCCAGGTGGCCTTCAGCCAGGACACGCGCTGGCCTTCCCTCGATCTCGATCGGCAATCGGGCTGCATCCGCAGTGCAGAGCACGCCTATTCCCAGGAGGGTGGCCTGGCGGTGCTCTACGGCAACCTGGCCGCCAATGGCTGCGTTGTCAAGACCGCAGGCATTGATGTCAGCATGTTTGAGGCGGAGCAGTTGCGCTACACCACCAGTGTGCCAACCTCGACCCTGCGGGTGTTTGAAGGGCCTGCCCGCGTATTTGAGAGCCAGGATGCGGCGGTGAATGCGATTCTGGGCGATCGCATTCAGCCCGGCGACGTGGTGGTGATCCGCTACGAGGGGCCGCGCGGCGGGCCGGGCATGCAGGAGATGCTCTACCCCACCAGCTATCTCAAATCTAAGGGCCTGGGCAAGGTCTGCGCCCTGCTCACCGACGGGCGGTTTTCGGGCGGCACCTCGGGCCTCTCCATCGGCCATGTCTCGCCGGAGGCGGCGGCGGGCGGCAACATTGCTCTGGTAGAGGAGGGCGATCGCATCGTGATCGACATCCCCAACCGCACCATCAACGTCGCTCTCTCCGAAGAGGAGCTGGCCAACCGCCGGGCCGCCATGGACGCCAAGGGCAAAGCCGCCTGGAAGCCCGCCCAGCCCCGCCAGCGCCGGGTGACCGCCGCCCTCAAGGCCTACGCCCTACTGGCCACCAGCGCCGACCAGGGCGGCGTCCGCAACCTGGAGCTGCTGGAGTAATCGGGACGGGCTGGATTGCGATCGGCAGGTTGACAGGTTGGAACGTTCGAACCTGCTAACATTCCAATCTGCTAACCCGCCCCCCAGCCCCTAATTCCGAATCGGCACCCGCAGAGCAATATGCGTCCCCTTCCCCGGTGCCGAGGTAATCGTCAACTGCCCGCCGATCAGCACGCCCCGCTCCTCCATACCCAGCAGGCCCAGGCTGGTGCCCTCGGTTTTAGCCCGGCCCACCGCCTCCAGGTCAAACCCCACGCCGTCGTCTTGAATGGTGAGGTGCAGCGTGTGGTCGGTCTGCCCCAGAGTAATGGCGACGGTCTGGGCCTGGGCGTGGCGGGCAATGTTGGTCAGGGCCTCCTGCACGATGCGAAAACAGGCGGTCTCAGTGGAGAGCGGCAGTCCCTCGGGGGGTGGGTCGCACGCCAGAGTTACCTGGAGACCCGTGCGATCGGCGTGACGGTTGAGGTACCAGCGCAGGGCGGGCACCAGCCCCAGGTCGTCGAGCATGGAGGGCCGCAGGTCGAGGGAGAGGTTGCGCACCTGCTGGAGCGCCCCATCGACAATGGTGAGGCAGTCTTGCAGGGGTTCACTGGCCCTGGGGTTGTCTGTAATGCGATCGAGGCGGTGCAGGTTGAGCTTGACGGCGGTGAGGGCCTGGCCCACCTCGTCGTGCAGCTCGTGGGCTAGGAAGCGGCGCTCGGTTTCCTGGGCCTCTAGCAGCTGGCTGGAGAGGGCGTGCAGGCGGGCGCGATCGTGCCTGACCTGCTCAAACAAGCGAGCATTTTGCAGGGCAATGGCCAGGTGGTCAGCCACCTCCTGGGCGACTTCTTCGTGGCCGTCGCTAAAGTGGGCCGGGTGGGGCGAGGTCAGCGTAATCTCGCCGATCACATCCCCATTGACCACCAGAGGAATGGTCATCACCGCCTGGATTGGGGTGGCCGTAAACCGCTGCAAAATGGTCGGGAGTGAAGGCAGCTGCTGGGCACTGTGCACCCGCAAGACGGCAGCGGGACGAGGGCCCTGGGCCAAGACAAATTCTCCTAGGGGCAGCACCAGCCGCTGGGGAAAGAGGGGCATGGTAGCCGGGCGTTGGACGCCGGTATCGGCCAGAATCTCTCCCCGCTGAAGGTCTTGGTCAAACAGGGCAACCATGCCCTGGGGGCAGCGGAGCAGCTGGCTGAGCAGTTGCAGAGCAGACTGGGCAATATCCTGGGGCTCAAAGTTGGTGAGAATGGCTCGGTCCATGTCGTGCAGGCCGCGCAGGCGGTGGGCGTACTGCTGGAGAGTGGTTTCGGCCTGCTTGGCCGGGGTGATATCCTGCATCACGACGATGAAATATTTGGGCTGCTGCATCGAATCCCGCACCAGCGACACGGTTAGACTGGCCCAGATCAGCCGGCGATCTTGGCAGCAGTAGCGCTGCTGCCAGGTGAAGCTCTGGCGCTGGCCCTGCAACATCTCGTCGCGGTAGCGCTGATCGATGGCCCGGTCGTCGGGGTGAATCATCCCCTGGAGCGATTCGCCGATTAGCTCGTAGTGAAAGTAGCCGAGAATCTCCCCCAGGGCGGGGTTGAGCCACAGCAGCAGGCCGTCGGGAGCGACGTGGGCAATGCCCACCGCCGCCTGCTCAAAGGTGGCACGAAAACGAGTTTCACTCTCCACCAGGGCAGTTTCGGCCAGCTTGCGCTCGGTGATGTCTTGAATGGTGGTGACCAAGCAGGCGGGGCTGCCGTCCCCGGTGAGAATCACCCTGAGTTCTAAAGACGTGTAGACGATCAGGTTGTCTTTGCGCACAAACCGGGTTTCAAGAACGCTGCTATCGATGGTGCCGGCCAGCAGTTGGGCAATCTGGTCGAGGGCGCGGGGCCGATCGTCGGGGTGGGTGAGATCTGTCCAGAGCTGCTGCTGCATCTCGTCGCGGCGGTAGCCCAGCATGTCGCAGAGGCGGTCGTTGAACCGCACCCAGGTCTGGGTATCGGCGGCAATAATCGCCATACCCAAAAACGGCAGATCGTAGAACAGGCGCAGGGTAGCTTCGGCCTGCTGGAGCTGAAGGTTGACGGCCCGCAGATCTTCCATCCGCTGCTGGGCCTGGGTGCGCAGGCCCCGGTTGCTGTGTCGCAGGGCGGTTTCGGCCCGGTAGCGCTGGGTGATGTCGTAGAGGCTCATGATTGCCCCGTCGAGGCGTCCGCTGGCATCGAGCAGGGGACGGCTATGGATCAGAACCATGGAGCGATCGCCCCCCGGAGGCACGATCGCCAGCTCGAGATCCCCCAGGGTTTCCCCCGCCAGCCCCCGCCACAGGGGAAATTGATCGGCAGGTAGCGGCGTGCGATCGCCCGGTATGTAGAGACTTACCGCCGCCGTCAGGGCGGCGGCGGTCACCGGGCTGGCCCCCAGGCCCAGCAGGCGGCGGGCGGCAGGGTTGATCGCGGTAATGCGCTGGTGGCGATCGCACACCACCAGGCCCTGATCCAGGGTTTCAATCACCGCCGCCAGGTCAGGCTCGGGGGGAGCGATCGCAGAGCCACCGCCCGGCAGCTCAGTCAGGCTGCTATCTGGGGTGGGAACGGATTGAACCATAGCAGCGGCTAGAGATGACAGGAAGTTGACAGAGCACTCTACCTAGAGGGTGCCTGGGGAAGCACCAGTTCAGCACCCCAGGGGCAAAACCGTCACGAAACGTCACGGCTGGTGTCTGGTGCAGCAAAGATCTGGTAGCGATCGCGCCCCTGCTGCTTGGCCTGGTAGAGGGCGGCATCGGCCTGGTCGATTAAGCCCTGCACCGACTGCCCCCCGGCGGGAATCTGGCAGGCAATGCCCAGGCTGAGGGTAATGCGCTGGCCCAGGGGCGAGGCCCCGTGGAACAGGGCCAGCTCCACCAGAGCCTGCTGAATGGCGCGGGCGATCGCCTCAGCCCCGGCCCGGTCGGTGTTGGGCAACACCAGGGCAAACTCCTCGCCGCCGTAGCGGGCCACCAGGTCAGCGGGGCGCTTGGCCACCCGCCCTAGGGCCTGGGCCACCTGCTGCAAACACACATCCCCCGCCGGATGACCGTAGGTGTCGTTATAGGGTTTGAAGTAGTCGATGTCGCACAAAATCAGGCTCAGGGGGGCCTGAACCCGCAGCAGGCGAACCCACTCCTGCTGGAGGTAAATATCAAAGCTGCGGCGGTTGGCCAGCTGGGTGAGGCCATCGTGGGTGGCCAGGTGTTCGAGCTGGCGGTTGACCGTTTGAATGTGCTGGTACAGCTGCGACTGCTGAATGGCGATCGCCAGCTGAATCGCCAGCCGCTTGAGCAGGTCAAGCTCAGAGTCTTCCCAGGGGTGCGGGCCCTGACCGTGGTAGGCCAGCAGCACGCCCCACAGACAGTTGCCCTGCACGATGGGCACAATCACCTTGGCCTTGGCCTGGGTGAGGCGATCCAGCGGGCAGGGAATCGCTTCGTCGGTCTGGATATTGGCGCAGGCTCTGACCTCGCCCCGCAGGTAGCCCGCCAGGTGGGTACCGTCGGCGGCGGTCTGAATCTTTTGCCCCAGCAGGGAGGGCTGCCCCGCCGTAACCGCCTCGGCAATGACCGTACCGCTGCCATCAACTTCAAACCGGTAGAGCATCACCCGGTCGGTGCGCAAAAACTGCTGCACCTCCGTGACGGCGGTGTTGAGAATGGCTTCCAGGTCGAGGGTTTGGCGAATGCGCTGGGCAATCTCGCTGAGCAGACGCTCCTGCTCGGCCCGCCGCCTGAGGGCTGCCACCTCCGAACGCCTCAGCTCGGTAATGTCGGTAAACGACAGCACCACCGCGTAGGGCAGGGAGTCATCGGGGTGCTGCAGAGGGCGAGTACTGCAAGAAACCCAGGTGGTGCCATGGGGCTTGACCAGGCCCAGCACCCGATTGTTGACGGGCTGCCCGGTGCGCAGGGTGATCCAGGCCGGGTGGTCGTCGGGGGAGCAGGGCGAACCGTCGTCCTGGAGAAAGCTCAGGGTCATGTCGGTCAGCGATCGCCCCACGATCTGCCAGCTTTGCAGACCCACAATCTTGGCGGCGCTGGCGTTGCAGGTGAGCAGGGTACCATCGGCCTGCACCACCGCCACCCCCTCAGACAGCGCCGCTACCACCGAGCGGTAGCGCTCCTCACTGTCTTGCAGCTCTTGCAGCAGGATAGTTTTGGCCTCAAATTCCCGCGACAGGTGCAGGCTGGCGGCCAGCAGCCCCGCCATCAGCTGGAGGGTCTGGCGGTCGGACTCGGTAAAGGCGTCGGCCCTGGCCGAAAACACCTTGATCACGCCCACGGGCTCGGTTTGGGCGGTGAGGGGCACCACCACCATCGATCGCAGCCCCAGGGTCTCCGCCAGGGAGCGATTGACTCGCCGGTCGCGATCGCTGTCGGCGCAGTACAGCCCCTGCCCCTCCGTCAGGCACCGCCCGCTCAGGCTGTGGGCCAGGGGCAGCCGCCAGCCCCGATGCACCGCAGCTAAACCGCCCGCCGCCTGGCACACCAGCTCTTTGCCCTCCAGCAGCTCCACGGCGGCCCCATCGGCGCGGGTGAGCTGGAGCGCGCGTTCGACAATCACCGCCATCACCAGGTCGAGGTGGGGGTTGACCAGGGTCACCTCCTGCTGGGTTTCAATCACCTCAGACAGGCGCTGAAGCTCCTGTTGCAGAGCATTTTCGGCCTGCGTACGTTCGGCCTCAAGGCGCGCCTTTTCGCTGATGTCCTTCATAAAGCAGTAGTGACCGTGGGCCTGGTGCTGGTCGTCGTAGGCCAGCACCATAGACAGCTGCTTGTGAAAAACCGAGCCATCCTGGCGCACTCCCCGGGCCTCGACGTTGACCTTGCCCTCGGTCAGCATCCGCCCCCAGGCCGCCGTAACGCGGTCTAAATCGTCGGGGTGGACGGTCATTTGCCAGGGTCGGCCCACCAGCTCTGCGGGGGTATAGCCCACCATAGCGGCGTAGGCCTGGTTGACCTGGGTATAGCGACCGGTTGAATCTAGGCGAGAGATGCCTTCGACCGCATGGGCCAGGGCGGTGCTCATCTCCCGCAGCTCGACCTCGGCCTGCACCCGCTCGGTAATGTCCTGGGCAATGCCAAACAGGCGCACGATTTTGCCCTGGGCATTGCGCTCGGCCTGGCCCCGGTCGTCGAGGTAGCGAATTTCTCCATCGCTGCGGGTGAATCTGAGCCGCAGGCTGTAGGGCTCGCCCGTGGCCAGGGTGTGCTCTACCGCCTGGCGCAGGCGATCGCCATCTTCGGGATGGTAGAGCCGCAGCAGCTCATCGAAGCTGGGTTCGCCCAGGGCGGGGTCGCGCCCCAGAATGCGAAATTTTTCGGCGGACCAGATCACCGTTTGGGTGGCGACATCGTACTCCCAGCTGCCGATATGGCCCACCGCCTGGGACTCCAGCAGCATGGCCTGGCTTTTACGCAGGGCCATTTCTGACTGCTTGCGCCCGTTGATATCCTGAATTTGCGACACAAAGTACAGGGGGTTTTGCTGGAGGTCGCACACCAGCGAGCAGCTGAGCAAAATCCAGGTCCAGTGCCCCTGCCGATGGCGATAGCGCTTTTCGAGGTGGCAGTGGCGAATCTCACGGCGGATGAGCTGCGCCATCAGCGCCAGGTCAGCCTCTAAGTCGTCGGGGTGGGTGAGGGACTGAAAATCGGTGGCTAGCAGCTCGGCCTCGCTGTAGCCGGTAATCTCGCAGAGGGCGCGATTGACCTCCAGCCAGTGGCCCTCCAGGCTGGTCAGGGCCATGCCGGTGCCAGCGTAGTCAAAGGCGTTGCGAAAGTGCTGGTTGCTCAGGTACAGGGCCTGTTTGCTGGCATCTAGGGACTGGTTGAGCTGGCGCAGCTTCAGCTGATCTATCACCAGGTTGGCCAGGTCAACCAGGGTATGGGTTTCGGCGGCGGTGAGCTGGCGGGGCAGGCGATCGAGAACGCACAGGGTGCCGAGGGCAAAGCCATCGGGGGTGGTGAGGGGGGCGGCGGCGTAAAACCTCAGGCCCAGCTCGCCCACCACCAGGGAGTGGGCCTGCGATCGCGGGTCTTGACGGGCATCGGCAATGGTGTAGACCCCACGCTGCAAAATCGCCGAGGCGCACAGCCCCAGTTCCCGGTCGATCTGCTCTAGATCTAACCCGTGGCGCGACTTAAACCAGATGCGATCGCCATCGACCAGGCTGATCAGGGCAATGGGGACATCCAGGACCCGGGCCGCGATCGCCGTGATGCGATCAAACGCCTCCTCCGGCGGCGTATCCAAGATTTGGTATCGCCGCACCGCCGCTAGCCGCTCAGCCTCATCGGTTGCGTCCTTCATCCTGAGCCCGTGTGACGATTTGTTGGCAAATGTGTGCGTTTGCACGTTTTCCTTATCATGCCCTCACTCAGTCGGGGGACGATCGGTGACTCCCCGACCTTCATAGACTGTATTGCCTGTTACAGCCATACTCACCTGGCTCAGGAAAATCAGAAGCTTTAGCAACGTTTGAACGTTCAAAGGTTTTTAGGGAAACTGTCCCAACCAGACTGGCTACAGCTATACCAATCGGGGAACCCCCCGGCGGAGGAAAATCTAGCCTTCCCTCCGCCTGCCCAGCCGGGCCTGACTCCGGCCATCAGGGGGTGGGCGAGCTAAAGCGAGCGGCCAGCCAGGGGCGAAAATCTTCGCCCGCCAGGGGGCGAGCAATGTGGTAGCCCTGGGCCAGGTCGCAGCCAATGGCGGTGAGGTACGCCAGGGTCTCGGCATCTTCCACCCCTTCGGCGGTGCAGCGCAGGCCCAGGCTGTGGCCCAGATCGACAATGAATTTCACCACCGTGCGCGACTCGGAGGAGGCCATCGCCGTCATCACAAAGGACTTATCGACTTTAATTTCTGAAAAGGGCAGCCGCACCAGCTGGAGCATTGACGAAAACCCGGTGCCAAAATCGTCAATCGATAGGTGAAAGCCGATCACCCGCAGCCGGGTGAGCAGATCGAGGGAGGCCACCGGGTCATCCATGGCGCTGGTTTCGGTGAGTTCAAAGATCAGCCGGGCGGGGTCAACCCGGTGGGCCTCACAGCGTTGGTACACGCGCTCAAACAGAGCCACATTGGCCAGGGTGCGGGCCGAAATATTCACCGACAGCATCAGGCGATCGCAGGGAACAGGCGGCGGCTGAGCGGTGCCGGCGCACAGCGAGCCAAACCAGGCCAGGGCCTGGTCGATCACCTGGTCGGTGAGGCGATCGATCAGATCGCAGCTCTCCGCCAGGGGAATAAACTGCCCCGGCGGCAGCAGGCCGTGGGTGGGGTGGGCCCACCGCACCAGAGCCTCAACCCCGGCCAGTTCGCCGGTAGTGCAGAGCACCTTGGGCTGGTAGGCCAGCACAAACTCCCGCTGGTCGAGGCCCCGTTGCAGGTCGGCCAGGGTAATGTCGGCAGGCGAGACAGGCTTGGGAGGCTCTGCGGACAGCGCGCCGCTGCCCCGCTGGCCCAGCAGCATCTCCCGCAGCTGGATGGGCGAGAAGGGCTTGGCCAGCACCCCAGCAATGTCGAGGCCGTGCTCGACCGCCGAGCGCCCGGCGGCATCGAGCACCCGGCTGCCCACGCCGCTGGTGATAATAATTTTGGCCCGGCACGACAGCTTGGCCAGCCGGGCCATCACCTGCACGCCGTCCATGGTGGGCATCACCAGGTCGAGGGCGATGTGGGTGGGTCGCCAGTCGTGGAGCAGAGTGAAAAAATCGCCTGGGTCAGGGGTAAAGCGCACCTCCAGCCCGGCAAATTCAGCAATTCGCTGAATCGTCTCCCCGGTCATGGGATCATCGTCTAGAATCAACAGTCGGCGATCGCCCATCTGTTACCGCGCTTCCCACTTGACTGTGGTGTATAGTCCTGGGTGCCTAGTCTTGCTATTCACCATTCCCCCCATAAGCCTGCCCAGTCCCCCCTACTCATCCAGCACGTCGCGCACTTTTTGGGCTAATTTAGCCCGGCTGAAGGGCTTGCTCAACAGTTTAACGCCGGGGTCGAGCCGCCCGGGATGAACGATCGCCTGCTCTGAGTAGCCTGAGGTATACAGTATTTTGAGGTCGGGCCGCAGTCGCCGGGCGGCGTCGCCCAGCTCTCGACCGCTCATGCCGCCAGGCATCACCACATCGGTAAACAGCAGGTCGATGGTGGGCTGCTGCCGAACAATTTCCAGCGCTGTCGGGCCGCTGCTGGCCACCGTCACCCGGTACCCCATCTGCTCCAGCTGATTTTGCACGTAGCGGCGCACCAGATCGTCATCTTCAACCAAAAGAATCTGCTCGTTACCACCCGCCGTTGCCGTCATTGCTGTCTGCTCAAAAATGTTTTTATCAGGATCCTATCTATAGAGGTAGACACAGTCCGATGGTCGCGCCCTGGCCTTCCACAGGTTGACCTGGGTCGGTTGGGCTACCTGGCAGAACCTTACACCATGCTCAGCCCCAGGCCCAGGCCTTTTGGGAGGAGATAGCCGTCGCCAGAACCGCCAGGATAGGCAGCCATGGTCATCTGGGTTAAGACCCTCAAATTCCTTAGGAATGTTTGAACGTTCGAACGTTTTTAGGCAAACTGTCCTGACCAGACTGGCTACAGCGCTAACCGATCCTCCCTCTCCTGGGCAGAGGCAGGGCGGGGTTAGGGGGGGGCCGCCAGCACGTCGCGAATTTTTTGCGAGAGTTCGGCGCGGCCATAGGGCTTGCTGAGCAGCTGTACCCCTGGGTCTAGCCGACCCTGGTGGACGATGGCATTCTCAGTGTAGCCCGAGGTGTAGAGCACCCGCAGCCGGGGCCTGAGCTGTCGGGCCAGGTCGGCCAGGTCGCGCCCGCTCATGCCGCCGGGCATCACCACGTCGGTAAACAGCAGGTCGATGTCGTCTCGCTGGCGCAGCAGGGCCAGGGCAGTGGGGCCGTCGGTGGCCTCCAGTACCCGGTAGCCCAGGTCGCTCAGCTGGCCGTAGGCGTAGCGACGCACCAGCTCGTCGTCTTCGACCAGCAAAATCAGCTCCGAGCCACCGACTACCGTACTGCCACCCTGGCGAAACTGAGGCTCGGTGCTGCCCCAAAACCGGGGCAGGTACATTTTGATGGTGGTGCCCTGCCCCAGTTCAGAGTAGATCTTGATGTGGCCCCCCGACTGCTTGACAAAGCCGTAGACCATACTCAGCCCCAGGCCGGTGCCTTTGCCCTTTTCTTTGGTGGTAAAGAAAGGTTCAAACACCCGCTCTAGATTCTCCTGGGCAATGCCCAGGCCGGTGTCGGATACCGCCACCAAAACGTACTGCCCCGGCACCACCTCCACATGCTGGTTGGCGTAGTCTTGATTGAGGTAGGTGTTGGCGGTTTCGAGGGTGAGCTGCCCCCCCTGCACCATGGCATCGCGGGCGTTGAGGCAGAGGTTGAGCAGAGAACTCTCCAGCTGCGATGGATCGACTAGGGCGGGCCAGAGCCCGGCCCCCCGCACCAGTTCGATGTCAATGTGCTCGCCCAGGGTGCGCCGCAGCAGCCCGTCCATGGCGGCAATCAGCTGATTGACATCCACAGCTTCGGGCTCTAGGGCCTGGCGACGGGCAAAGGCCAGCAGCCGCTGGGTGAGCTCGGCCCCCCGCTGGGCGGCACTGCCAATCATCTCCGCCAGGGGCCTGAGGCGGGGGTTGACGTCGAGCAGCTCGACCAGCAGTTCGGCATTGCCCAAAATGACCGTCAGCAGGTTGTTGAAGTCGTGGGCAATGCCGCCCGTGAGCTGCCCCACCGACTCCAGCCGCTGGGACTGTTGCAGCTGCTCTTCGAGGACAATGCGATCGCTCACGTCTTGAAAATACACCGCCAGGCCCTCGCTGGAGGGGTAGGCTCGCACGTCGAGCCAGGCGTTTAGAGGCGAGTAAAATTCTCGAAATTCAACCGATTGCCCCGCCCGAATGGCCTGTTTGTACTGCCGCTCAAAAACGGTGCCCACCGTCTCGGGAAACGCGTCCCACAGAGTGGTACCCAGCAGCTCGGCCCGCTGGCGGTGCAAAATTTGCTCGGCCTTGCGGTTTAGAAAGGTCAAGCGCCACTGGCGATCGACGGTGAAAAAGGCGTCGGTAATGCTCTCCAGGGTGGTGTTGAGGCGATCGGCGATCTGGCGCGCCTCCTGTTCGAGGTGCTTTTGCTCGTGAATTTCGATGGCGGTGCCGTACCACTTGACCAGGGTGCCCGCGTCGTCGCGAATGGGGACGGCCTGTACCAGGTGCCAGCGGTACTGGCCGTCGTAGCGCCGCAGACGAAACTCAAAGTGGTAGGGGCGGTTGGTTTGTACCGCCGTAGTCCACACCGCCAGGCAGGGGGCGCGATCGTCGGGATGCAGCAGGGTCACCCAGGTTTGACTGGGGTGGGGCTGGGGTTCATAGATGCCGGTGTAGACCCGCAGGGCGTGGCTGGCGTAGTCTACGGTGCCGTCGGGTTCGGCAGTCCACACGATCAGGGGCATGGCGTCGGCCAGCTGACGAAACCGCTGCTTGCTGTGCTCTAGGGAAGCCTCGGCCTGCTTCTGGGCGGTGATGTCTTGGAAGGCCCCCTGAATGGCCACAATGGTGCCCTCGTCATTGCGCACCGGCTGCCCAATGGAGCGCACCCACACCCGGCGCTGGCGGGCGGTGACAATTTGCAGCTCTTCGTCGAAGGGCTGGCCGGTTTCGACGCAGGCCCTGTAGACTGCGGTGATGCGATCGCGGTACTCGGGCGCGTAAAACCCAATGCCTTCGGTCACCGTAGGAGAAAACCCCGGCTCGACCTCGTGGATGCGGCACACCTCCTCCGACCAGATCACCCTGGCGGTGTTGAGAAACACCAGCCAGCCCCCCAGATGGCCGATCTCACTGGCAATTTCCAGCAGGGTCTGCTGCGACCTGAGGGTCTCGTAGGTGTCGCTCAGCAACCGCTGGGAGGCCTGAACCTGCTCGACGTACCGCAAAACCGCCAGGGTGAGGCCACCGGTCGTGGCGATCGCCAGGGCCGACAACAGCCGGTTGGCAATGCCGTAGGCAAGAGCGCCCTCGGCGGCCGGGGGCGACAGCCAAAAGCCCAGGGCCGTCAGCCCCAGCACCGCTACGGTCGTGCCCACGACCCACCGGCTGCTGCGAGTCAGCGCCGCCGCCCCTATCACCAGCAGATATAGGGTGGCGTGGGCAAACCCCAGGGGCGTCGCCGTATCGGCGACAAACACACCGACTAGACCGGCGAGGGTCAATCCCTTGGCGAGGCGAGGCGAGGGCAGAGTCATGGGAAAGACCATAGCGGCACAGCGAAAAACATCCCGAGGATTAGCCTCTAGCAAAAGCCTGACGAATTTTACAGGCCAGCTCGACCCGCTGGTAGGGTTTGTGCAGCAGTTGTAGCTCGGCCTCCGGCCCCGCCTGATGGCTCAAGACATTCTCGGCATAGCCAGAGGTGTACAGCACCCGCAGCCCGGGCCGCAGCCGTCGGGCGGCGTCGGCCAGCTCTCGGCCATTGAGGCCGCCGGGCATAATCACATCGGTAAACAGCAGATCGATCTCGGGCTGCTGCTGAAGCATCGCCAGGGCCGTGGGGCCGTTTTCGGCGGCTAACACCCGATAGCCCAGGCTTTCGAGCTGCTGCTGGGCGTAGTCGCGCACCAGGGCATTGTCTTCGACCAGCAAGATCAGCTCTGAACCGCCAGAACAGACATTTTCTGTCGAGAGAGGGGCGGGTTCGCCGGAGCGCTGACCCGCCCCACAGCGGGGCAGGTAGAGCCGCACCGTGGTTCCCACCCCCGGCTCGGAGTCAATTTTGACACAGCCGTTGGACTGGCGCACAAACCCGTACACCATACTCAGCCCCAGCCCAGTGCCCTTGCCCTTGGCCTTGGTCGTAAAAAATGGCTCAAACACCTGGCTCAGCAGGTCGGCGGCCATGCCCACCCCGGTGTCTGCCACCGTGACCACAACGTACTCGCCCGGCGGGATCTCCCTCGGGCTAACCTGGCTGAGATGACTCTCACCCGAAGAGGTGTGGGCCCCCAATGGGATGTGCACCGGAGCGGTGGAGAGGGTCAGGCAGCCCTTTTCCCCCATGGCGTCGCGGGCGTTAATGCAGAGGTTGAGCAGGGCGTTCTCCAGCTGGCTGGCGTCCACCAGGGCAGGCCAGAGGGGGGCTCCGTAGCTACAGCGCACCTCAATTTGCTCCCCCAGGGTGCGGCGCAGCAGCCCGTCCATGCGGGCGATCAGCCGGTTGACATCGACGGGTTTGGGATCGAGGGTTTGGCGGCGGGCAAAGACCAGCAGCCGCTGGGTAAGGTTTGCCCCCCGCTGGGCAGCGTCGCTGATCATAGTGGCGAGCGATCGCATCTGGGGCTGGCGATCGAGCTGCTCAACCAGCAGCTCAGCGTTGCCCAAAATCACCGTCAGCAGGTTGTTAAAATCGTGGGCAACGCCGCCGGTCAGCTGGCCAATCGCCTCCATTTTTTGGCTTTGCAGCAGCCGGGCCTCCAGGTCTTTTTTCTCGGTTAAATCAAGCATGCCGCCGATCATGCGAACGGCCTGCCCCTGGGCATCGCGAATGATGTAGCCGCGATCCATGACGTAGGCATAGCGTTCGTCTCGGCGGCAAAAGCGGTACTCATCAGTCCAGCTGGTGGCCTCTCCCGCCAAAGCCACCTGGATGGAGCTGAACAGACGCGGGCGATCGTCTGGATGCACCCGGCTGCGCCACCAGTCGTTGGCGATTTGCATGTCGGCGTCGCTGTAGCCAAACAGAGTTTTGTACCCCTCGCCGCGCCAGGTCGTGTCGTTGAGAATATCCCAGTCCCAAATGGCGTCGTTGGTGGCCCTAGACACCAGGCGAAAGCGCTCCTCGCTGGCCCGCAGATTGGCCTCGGCCTGGGCCTGGGCGGTAACGTTTTGCAGGGTACCAACCATCCGCACGGGGGTACCACTGGGGTCGTAGGCAATTTCACCCCGCTGGTGCAGATAGCGCACCTGGCCGTCAGGGCCGAGCCAGCGGTGCTCGTAGTCAAGGCAGGTGCGCTGCTCAATGGCCTGCTCAAACTGCTGCACGACCAGGGCCAGGTCATCGGGATGCACGTACTGCAAAAAGTCGGCGCAGGTGAGCATGACCCGATCGCAGGGAATTTCTGCGGCCCGGTAGCAGGCCTCTGACCAGTGCAGGCGATCGTTGACAATGTCGTACTCCCAGCTGCCCAGGGCCGCAATGCGCTGGGCCGTTTGCATTTGGTGGTGGCTTTTTTCCAGCGCCGCCTGGGTGGCGACCCGCTCAATTGCCAGGGCCAGCAGGGCCGCCACCGACTGCACAAAGTGGGTGTCGTCTGGGGAAAACCGCCGGGGATGACGAGAATGGGCCCCCAGCACCCCCCAGGGCTTACCCTGCACGCGAATCGCCATGCTCATGCTGCTGGCAATCTGGTAGTCGATGAGCAGCGGCGTCGGGCTAAAGCGGGTTTCCTGACGCAGGTCGTCGACGTAGATGGGGTGCTGCGAGTCCAGGGTGACCTGCGATTGAAAGGCCTGGTCGAGTCGTATGGTGATCGTCTCCAGGCGATCGGGATGCCAGCCCACCCCGGCCACCAGCTGGAGGTCGCTGCCCCCCTGCGTCAGCTTTAAAACCGTGCAAAACTCCATGCCCAGTACCGCCGCCACCTGCTCTGTGGCTTCCTGCAAAAGCGGCTCCAGCCGATCGGCCCCCGTGGCCGCCAACCCCAGCCGGGCCACCGCCTCCTGCTGACGAATGCGGGTGGCCAGCAGCGCCTCGGCCTGCTGGCGTTGAGCCTCTAGCTGTACCCGTTCCGTAATGTCGATCAGGCTGACCAGCACCCGAGCCGACCCGCTTTGAGCATCGGGGAACGTGATCTTGACCCAGGCATGAATCAGATCACCGGTCAGGGTGCGCAGGGCCATTTCGGTCTCAAAGACGGGTTTGCCGAGGCAGAAGGCCATCAGCTCGGCCCTGAACCCCGGCAGGGTGTCGGGGGTCGAAAACACCGCCTCCAGGGAGCTGACAATGTCCGCCTTGGTCTGGGCTTTGAAAATGTCGAGGGTGGCCTGATTCACGTCTAGAATGTGCACCCGCTGCATCGCCTGGGTAACAAACTCGGGGTGCTGCTCAATGTAGGTGGCAAAGTCGGTGACGCCCTGCCGCCGCAGGGCACTCACTAACGCGATTACCGCCGACCAGTCTTCTTCCCACAGCGAAACCGGCACCCCCTGAAAAATCGTCAAATAGCGCTGGTCTTGGCTGTCTGGCCCGGTATTGCCGCCCCTGGGGTGAGTGGGAAAGTTGAGCTGACGCCGACGATGGCGCGCCAGGGCACTGCCCACCACTCGCTCAATTTCGGCGGCGGTCTGCCCTGTGACGAGGTAGTCTTCAGCCCCGGCCTCAACGGCCTCTAGCCCCAGGGCGGTCTGGGTCGGCCCAACCAGCACAATCACTGGCACCGTCACCAGGGTCGCCAGGGCCGCCAGGGTCGCCAGGGCCGGCGGCTCTGGGGCGACTAAATCGAGCAAAATACCGTCTACGCGATGGCCAGCGGCAAGGTAGGCCAGGGCGGTTCCCAGGCAATCTTGAACCGCGATCGTCAGCTCGGGCGCAGCAAACTGGGAGAACGATGCGGCATCGGTGGTCTCTCCAATCCAGAGAATCTGACTTGCCCGTAGCCCAGCCATGTGGTGCCTCCCGCAACCCTCCGCTGATGTGAGCCCCCTAGCTCAGCATGCCCCTAAAGGAAGCCGTAACTAACCCCTGCCATTAGTCATGGCGAGCCCTGGGTGCTGCTGTCGAACTGTCGTTGTACTGCTGATTTTCGAGTACCCCTTCGGCCTGGTGGGCGGCCTGGCGCAGAGCATCTAGCATGGGCGCAGGGGCGGTGGCCCACAGCCCCCGCTGGTGGGCCTCGAGCAGACGCTCGGCCATATCCCGCAGCGCCCAGGGGTTGGAGGCTTGCACAAAGGCCTGCACCGCCGGGTCGAGCAGGTAGGCCTGGGCCACGCCCTCGTACATGTGGTCGGCGACGCAGCGGGCGGTGGCGTCGTAGGCGAACAGATAATCTACGGTGGCGGCCAGCTCAAAGGCCCCTTTGTAGCCGTGGCGCATGACCCCCTCAATCCACTTGGGGTTGACCACGCGGGAGCGGTAGACCTTGGCAATCTCGGCGGCGAGCGATCGCACCCTGGGCTTTTCCGTCACCGCATGATCGCCAAAGTAGGTGGCGGGCTGCTGCCCTTGGAGGGTGCGGGCCGCCACCGTCATGCCCCCCTGAAACTGGTAGTAGTCGTCAGAATCCAAGAGATCGTGCTCGCGGTTGTCCTGGTTGTGGAGCACCACCTGTAGATGCTTAAGCCGCTGCTCAAAGGCCTCGGGCACGGCGTGGCCCTGGGCACCGCGACCGTAGGCGTAGCCGCTCCAGTTGAGGTAGGCGCGGGCCAGATCTTCGTCAGTAGTCCAATTTTGTGATTCGATCAGCCCCTGCAAGCCAGCTCCGTAGGCCCCTGGCTTGGAGCCAAAGATGCGGTAGCGCGATCGCAGCTCCGCCTGCTCGGCACTCAGCCCCTGGGCCTGCCACTCGGCACTCTCCTGCCGCACTCTAGCCGCCAGGGGGTTTTGCTCCGGCGGTTCCTCCAGGGCTGCCACCGCCGCCACCGCCTGATCCACCAGGTCGATCAGGTTGGGGAAGGCGTCGCGAAAGAAGCCCGAAATTCGCAGGGTGACATCTACCCTGGGCCGTCCGATCGCCCCCAGGGGCAGCACTTCAAAATCCACCACCCGCCGCGAGGGGCCGTCCCACACCGGGCGCACCCCCATCAGGGCCAGGGCCTCGGCAATGTCGTCGCCGCCAGTGCGCATGGTAGAAGTGCCCCACACCGAGAGGCCCAGGGTTTGGGGGTAGTCGCCGTGATCCTGGGTGTACTGCTCCACCAGCACCTCGGCGGCGCGCCGCCCCACATCCCAGGCGCTCTCGGTGGGAATGGCGCGAATATCCACCGAGAAGAAATTGCGCCCGGTGGGCAGCACGTCGGGGCGATTGCGAGTGGGGGCACCCGCCGGGCCGCTGGGCACGTAGCGCCCGTCGAGGCCCGCCAGCAGGTGGGCGATCTCGTCGGTGGTGCGATGGAGGGCGGGGATGAGGGTGTGCTGGATCCAGTGGAGTTCTGGGGCGAGGGGGGAGTGGGAGTGGGGGGGGGGGGGAGATGGGTTCAGGAGATCTTCCACCAGCCGGGACGCTGCTTCCTCCAGCATTGCGATCGCATCCCCCGCAATCCGGCAGCCCTCCAGTTCGGTAAACGCGTCCCCAGGCTCGGCGGTGAGGGGGTCAAAGTCGAGGTTCCACGAGTCTGCGATCGCCCGCGTCAATCCCTGGCGACCGGGGCCGGGGTGGCGGGCGATCGCCACGATCAAATCCCGCAGCTGTCGGCCGTCGGGGCAGCGCCCAAAGATGTGGAGGCCGTCGCGGATTTGGGCTTCTTTGAGATCGCAGAGGTAGGTGTCGAGGGTGGGCAAGAGATTGGGGAGTGGGAGGGTGGATGGGTGGATGGGTGGATGGGTGGATGCAGGGGCAGACCCACGTGTCTGACCTGGGGTTGTGGATGCAGGGGCAGACCCACGTGTCTGACCTGGGGTAGGGGAGATTTCGGCGAGAAGGCTGGTTTCGGTGAGGAGGGTGAGGATGCGATCGCCAATAAGCGCCAACCGACTCGGATCTAAACTCTGGGCTTCGTAGTATTCGTCCACCAGACCTTCGAGCTTTTCGAGGGGGCCGTAGAGTTCGGCGCGGGTCAGCGGCGGCGTCAGGTGGTCGAGAATCACCGCCTGGGCGCGGCGCTTGGCCTGGGAGCCCTCGCCGGGGTCGTTGACGATAAACGGGTAAAGGTGGGGCATGGGGCCGAGCATGGCCTCGGGGTAGCAGTTCTGCGACAGGCCCACGCCCTTGCCGGGCAGCCACTCCAGGTTGCCGTGCTTGCCCAGGTGAACGATCGCCTGCGCCCCAAAGCTGTGCCGCAGCCAGGTGTAAAAGGCAAAGTAATCGTGGGTGGGCTCCAGATCGGGTGAATGGTAGTTGAGGGCGGGGTCGCGGTCGTAGCCCCGGCTGGGCTGAATGCCGATGAAGACGTTGCCGAGCTGGAGGCCGGGAATGGGGAAGGGGGCGGGCGGGGTGATGGAGTGATGGGGGGATGGAGTGATGGGGTGTTGAGTGCTATCTCCCCCATCTCCCCCATCTCCCTTGCTCCCCCACTCCCCTACTCCCCCACTCCCCCAGCGATTGATCATGCCAGTGCGAACGGCTTCCGGCAGCCGCTCAAAGTGCTGGTAGTAGTCGGGGTAGGACAGAAATTGGTAAACTTCCCGAAAATCAGCGCCTTCGGGGTCGTTGGTCACCCCGGCGGTGAGCTGGCGAATCAGGTCGTCACCGTCGGTAGGGATGTCGCCGACGGTGTAACCCGCCGCCTTGAGGGCGTGGAGAACTTCGATCGCACTCTGGGGCGTGTCTAAACCAACACCATTGGCCAGGCGACCGTCGCGGTTGGGGTAGTTGGCGAGAATTAGGGCGATGCGGCGATCGCCCGCGGGGGTGCGGCGCAGGTCGGCCCAATGGGCGGCTAGGTCGGCGACAAACTGGATGCGATCGCCCACCGGCTCGTAGGTGACCACATCGGTTTCTAGGGCCTCGCTGCGCTGGTTGAGCGACTTAAACGAAACCGCGCGGGTGATGATCCGCCCATCCACCTCGGGCAGGGCCACATTCATGGCGATGTCGCGGGGCGAGAGGCCCAGGCTCTGGCTGGCCCAGGCGGCTTTGGTGCCACCGCTGAGAATCACTTGCAGCACCGGCACATCCAGGGTTTCCCATAGATCTAAATTGGGGGTGGCACCGTCTAGCTTTGCCACTGAAAAGCTGGTGGTATTCAGCAGCACGTCAATGCCCTGGCCATGCTTGGGCTTGAGCAGGGCGACCAAATCCGCCTGCACCTCAGGATCTTGCAGCGACGACACAAACACCGGCACCGGATGCAGCTGCCGTTCGGCCAGGGCCGCCACCAGGGCATCGATGGGCGCGGTGTTGCCCGCCAGGTAGTGGGCGCGGTAGAAGATCAGGCCAATTTTGGATTTTGGATTTTGGATTTTGGATTTTGAATTGACAGGGTAGAGCCCGACTTTGGGGATAGGCTGGGGCTCGGGAGGGCGGTAGGCGGTGTGGAGGATGCGATCGCACAGCCACATCAGCCCGTGGGCCATATTTTCAACGCCGCCCTCGTTGAGGTAGCGCCACAGCTGGTTGGCCACCGTCAGCGGCACGGTGGAGTGGCTGATTAAATCCGGGGCGGGGCGATCGTCGCCGGGTAGCACAACTAGCGCCGCTCCGGTCTCGGCGGCCACATCCCGCACGACTTCTAAGCCGTAGGGCCAGTAGGCGCGGCCCCCCAGCAGCCGCACCACGATGATTTGGGCATGGCGCAGCACATCGTCGGCGTAGGTGTCGATGGCCAGCTGCTGCTGAAGCTGAAGCAGGTTGGCCACCCGCAGGGCCGGAAAATCGGCCGGGAAACTGGCCCGCGCCAGGCTTTGAATTTCGGTGTCGGCGGCGGTGAGAAACACCAGCGGTGCCGGAGACTGCTCGACAAAAATGACGCCCTCGGTATCCGGCGTCCAGCCGCCGGGGGTAGCGGCTAAGCGATGCATGGGCGACTCCTAGGGCAACAGCAGGACGGCAACGACAAATCTGAAGGAACTCTAGCGTAAGTCAGAGTAGGCCCCAAACGGGGGCTACCATAGGGACTCCCTAACCGGAGCACTCCGCAAAACCTTAAGGCTTTCTTTGGCAACCCGCCGTTTTTATTCACCGCAGTGGTCGCCCTCGGCCTCAGAATGGAATGATGCCTGATTTTACCGACCGTGGCACTGAACAGGTCATGCCCAAGCTGGCGCTGGTCTTGCTGGGGCAGTTTTTGCATCAGTACTGTCAACAGCATCGGCTGACCCTGCTCACCGAAACAAACCTGCCCGCTGACACCGCTGACGGCAGCAGCTTTTGGTGTCTGCTCGGCCCAGAGCTGTCGGTGGTGGTGACTGCCCAGCCCCAGGAGGACGATCGCGCCGTGGTCGAGGTGGCCGCTGAAGCTGCGGTCGTAGAAGCCTTTTTGACCCAGCGCGGCCTGGGTCGCCCCCTGGCAACTACGGGCCTGAACGCCCTGAGCCAGTTTATGCTGGCCTGGCTTCAGGCCTGCGCCGAGGCGGCCCAGGCCGTGGTACCCCCTGTCACCAACCGGCAGCAGGAGCGCCGCCTGCTGCTCAACCAGGTGATTACCAAAATTCAGGGCAGCCTGGAGCTGAGCGAAATTTTAGAGACCACCGTGGCCGAGGTGCGCCAGTTTCTCCAGGCCGATCGGCTGCTGATCTATCAGTTCGATCAGATCTCCAATGCCCTGGTAAGGTCGATGGATAGCGCTGCCCCAGAGCAGGTCAAGGGATCTGACACGATGGGCTACATCACCTACGAGTCGCGATCGAGCGATCGCCTCGCCTCGGTACTCAACTACACCGAAAACCTCTGCTTTCACCACCACCCTGACTACCCCCACCAGGAGCGCCGCTACCGCCACGGTCACCCCCTCGCCATCGACGATGTGGCCAAAGCCTATCCCCACGCCCCCTGTATGACTAGCTTTCTCCAGCAGGTGCAGGTGAAGTCAAAGGCCGTGGCCCCCATTCGGGTAGGGCAGCAGCTCTGGGGCCTGTTGATTGTGCACCAGTGCGATGACCTGCGCCAGTGGCAGCCCTGGGAAACTGAGTTTTTGCAGCACATTGCCGAACACCTGGCGATCGCCATCAACCAGGCCCAGCTCTACCACCAGCTCCAGCAGCAAACCCAAAACCTGGAGGTCTGCGTCGTCGAGCGCACCCAGGATCTGCGCGATGCCCTGGTGGCCGCCGAAGCCGCCAACCGGGCCAAGACCGAGTTTTTGGCCACCATGAGCCACGAGCTACGCACCCCCCTCACCTACATCATCGGCATGTCGGCCACCCTGCTGCGCTGGTCGCTGGGGGAGCTCACCCCCCGCCAGCGCGACTACCTCTCCACCATTCAGACCAGCGGTGAGCACCTGCTGCGGGTGATCAACGACATTCTCGACGTGTCAAAAATTGAGGCCGGGCGCACCGTACTCGAAGTGCGGCAGTTCTCCCTCACCTCCCTTTGCCGCCAGAGCGTCGATGCCTTTCGCAACGAAGCTGCCCAGCACGCCATCGACATCTCCCTTGACCTCAAGCTGTCCACCGGCCAAGACACCTTCTTCGCCGACCCCCGTCGGGTGCGGCAAATCCTCGCCAACCTGCTCAGCAACGCCGTCAAGTTTACCCCCGCCGAGGGCAAAGTCATCCTGCGGGTGCGGCGCGAACAAAACGATGCCGTCTTTCAAATTCAGGACACCGGCATTGGCATTTCGCCCACGGCTCAATCTCTGCTGTTTGAAAAGTTTCAGCAGTTGGAGAGCGTGCGCCAGCGAGAGCACCAGGGCACCGGGCTGGGCCTAGCCCTGACCAAACAGCTGGTTCAACTCCACGGCGGCTCCATTCGGGTGAGTTCAGAGGTGGGCATGGGCTCGGTCTTCACAGTCAGAATTCCGCTACAGCGACTGACCAACCCCCTGGAGCCCTCCCCGGCCACCACCGCCGAACCCGTCGTGGGCCGCATTGTGCTGGTTGAAGACAACGAAGAGACCGCTGACATCGTCTGCAACATGCTCACCGCCGCTGGCTACCAGGTAATCTGGATTGTGGACGGCTCGCGGGTGCTCGACCAGGTGGAGCTACTTCAGCCCGCCGCCATAGTCATCAGCCTCGAGCTGGCCAGCGCCAGCGGCAGCGACATCATCACCACGCTGCACCGCAGAGCAGGCTCCTCGGGGCCTAAAATTTTGGCCTTGATAGATTTGGACAGCCCCGACCAAACCGAGCAGGCCCTTGGGGCGGGGGCCAACGACTGCGTTGGCAAGCCCATCGACCCCAGGCACCTGCTGGCCACGGTCAACGCCCTGATGACCACCCAGGCCGTAGAGGTTCAGGGCAACGTTTAGGGCGTGTCATCAAGTGTGGCCAAAAGTCATGAATATCAAGCCTTGCCACGCCCGACCCAACCGACAGGCTAGGGGCTGCAACCCTTGATTTTTGAGGATTCAGCAGCTGATTGATGACAGCCCCTAGGTCTCAGAGTTAGAAGCCTGGCCGCCGAAGGCAGGGGTCAGATAGGCCACCAGTGCCCCAATCAAGAAGCCGACCACGTTGCGCGTCAGGGGCAGCCAGTCGCTGGTGCGGGTGACCACCGGGCCAATGCCAAAAGCAAAGAACAAAATTCCCCACAGGGGCGAAAAAATCAGCACCCACTGCCAGGCCAAAATCTGACCCGGCTTGCGGGGATGGGCCGCAAAGCCGCAGATCACGCCGCCGACAATGGAGGTAATTAGAGTGAGCACCCACTGCTCCTGGGGCAGGCCGGGCACGACGTTGCAGCCCCCCTGGCGCAGGCAGCCCTGAATCGATTCAAGGGCGCTGAGAATGGAGTTGTCTTCGCCGTTTTCGCGCACAAAGAACTGGTTGCCGTAGCGGGTTTGCAGCTCAATCCAAAAGGTGCGGGGCAGCAGGTCGTAGACGGCATCGCCGACGCTGAAGTTGAGCAGATTGCCGCCGCGGGGGTCGGCCACCAGCATAATGCTGCGATCGTCGAGTCCCCAAAAGTCTTTTACGGCACGGCCTGGGGTCTGGTCGTACTGGGTCAGCACCCGCAGTTTCCAGCCGGTTTCGGTTTCAAAGTCGCTGAGCTGAGAGTCGAGGCTTTCCTCTTGGCGGGCGCTGAGCGACTTGGCCAGATCAATGATAGCGGTCTGAGTGTCGGGCAGAAGCTCGGGGTTGTCGTAGGCCAAAGCCGGTGCCATGGGCAGCCAGGCGCAGAGGCTTACTACACAAATGACCAAAATGTTTAGCGCGTGTCTCATACTGGCTTGCCGTAAAAACATGAAGACGACAGTAGACGCCCCACCGTCGGCCCGGGGTAAGGCCCATAGTGGAGTATTTTCCTTAATTTAGTCTATACCTTTGTTAACAGTTGTTTACACAACTCTAATGTTTCTCCGCACCCGAGACCCGACCCCGGTTCTTTTCAGCGGCCTGTACTGTTTACTGGCCAGAGGGCAGATGTAGATCAAAGCGGGCCTCCCCGGCGGGGCTGGGGGTCAGCAGCAGATCGCCGCCATGGGCCCGGGCGATTTCGCGGGCCAGGCTCAGGCCCAGGCCCAGCCCTTCAGTTTCACGGGTGCGGGCGGGGTCGCCGCGATAGAAGCGATCGAACAGGCGGCTGGTCTCAAGGGCGGTGAGGGGGAATGTGGCGTTGGTCAGCGTCAGCTGCACCTGGGCCTGGGCGCGGCGGGCCAGGACTCGTACCCAGCCCTGGGGCAGGTTGTATTTGGCCGCGTTGGTAATTAGGTTTTGCACCACCTGGGCCAGCAGGTCGCGATCGCCCATCACCGCCAGCCCCGGCTCAATCTCAGCGCTCACCGCCAGCTCCGGGGCCAGCAGCGAGAGATCCTCCAGCTGATCGTGCACCAGGGCCGTAAAATCGACCGGCTGGCGCTGAATACTCATCTGCCCGGCATCGGCCAAAGACAGCAGCAGCAGCTTGCGCACAATGCCGCTCAGGTGGCGCACCTGGTCGAGCAGCTGGCTGAGGGTCTGCTGGGCCGCTGAGCCGGTTTCGACCTGCTGAATGGCCCGCTCTAGCTCGCCCTGGAGAATGGTGAGGGGGGTCTTTAGCTCGTGGGCGGCGTCGCCGCTGAAGCGAGAGGCCTGCTGAAAGCTGCGCTCTAGCCGCTCTAGCATGGCGTTGAAGGCGGCAATCAGCGGCGCAAACTCGGGGTCAGAGTCGGCGGGCACCCGCTGGTGCAGCCCCTGGGCGGTGACCTGACTGATGCTCTGGCTGAGCTGGCGCACGGGCCGCAGGGCCTGACCGGCGATCGCCCAGGACCCGCCCCCAATCAGCAGCAGCAGGCCGGGAATCGTCAGGGCGTAGATGCGGCGCAGGGTAGCCATCTCCTGGCGGAGGGCGTCGAGGTTGGCGGCGATCGCCAGCTGCCCCACGGGCGTAGCCCGCACCACCACGCGCCAGGGCCCATTGGGGGTGCGCACCGTCATCAATCGACGCGACCCCCGCCGTCCCTGGGTTGGACTGGGCGCGGGGGAGATCTGGGCGATGGCGCTGGGCCACTGGGGCGATCGATAGACCACCTCCCCCGTGCGGCCCACCAGTAACAGCCCGACTTCGGCATCGGCGGGCAGGCCCAGGTCTTGGGCCAGGGCTGATTCTGGGTTGGGGGGGATGGTGGGGCGATCGGGCCGTTCCCCGCGATCGCCGGGCCGACCCAGGGGAGTAATACGCTCTAGCCGAGCGTCGAGGCTGTCGAGCTTGGCCTGGTAGATCAGCCAGCTCGACAGCAGCGCAAACCCCAGCAGTGCCCCCCCGGCTAAAGCCGCAGACCACAGCGCCAGCCGCAGCCGCAGGGAAAGTCGGGGCAGCGGCGACCGTGTTACGAGGGTCACGGGCGTTCCCCTCTGGAACTTGCCGAATTGCTCTCTTCGGGGGGGCGAAAGCGGTAGCCCACCCCGCGTACGCTCTCGATCCACTGGGCAGCGTCTAGGGGGTCGAGCTTTTTGCGCAGCCGCTGAATCGCCACATCGACCACATTGGTGCTGGGGTTAAAGTCGTAGCCCCAGACGTGCTCCAAAATTTGGGTGCGGGTCAGCACGCGGCCCGGCGATCGCATCAAATATTCCAGCAGGTTAAACTCCCGCGCCGTCAGCTCCACCTGGTGGCCGCCGCAGGTGACTTCACGGCTGATGCGATCGAGGCGCAGGGGGCCAGCGGCCAAAAAATTCTGCCGTTCGCCGCCGCTGCGCCGCACCACCGCGTGCATGCGGGCCACCAGTTCTTCGACGTAGAAAGGTTTGGCGATGTAGTCGTCGGCCCCCAGATTTAGCCCGGCCAGGCGATCGTCGAGTTCGTTGCGGGCGGTAATTAAAATTACCGGCACGGCGTAGCCCGCCCCCCGCAGCGCCTTGAGAATGGCCAGCCCGTCCATGCCCGGCACCATGATGTCGAGCAGCACCACGTCGTAGGTGCGATCGGTGGCCAGGGCATAGCCCTCGCTGCCGTTGGGGCAGGTGTCTACCACAAAGCCCTGCTCTTGCAGCCCCTGGGCCACAAAGCCGGCAATTTTGGCCTCGTCTTCGATCAGCAAAACGTTCATAGGCGCTCACAGCCTAGCACCGCCAGGGAGCCGCAAAAATGACAAAGTTGTAATCTGGCGGCCATTGTTTTGCCATGGTGCCCAGGCTTAATAGGAATCGTCAACCTCAACCATTGGAGAGATTGCCCATGGCAATGCATCGTTCTCTTGTGACCGCTGGCCTGGCGGCAGCCCTGGTGGGCGGCCTGAGCCTGGCCGCCTTGAGCCAGACCACCCAGGGCCAACCCCCTCAGCCCAACGCTACCCCGAGCGAGCGGGCTCAGCGGCCCGAGGGCCGAGGCCGAGGCCACGGTGAAGGATTAGCCAACGCCGCCGCCGATCTGGGCGTCAGCGAAGCCGCGCTGCGATCGGCCCTCGGGATTCCGACGGAGCCGCCGCCGCGCCCTAACCTGGCTACCGCCGCCGCCCAGCTGGGGGTGAGCGAAGCCGATCTCCAGGCGGCCCTGCGCAGCGGTAGAGACGGCGATCGCGGTCAACGACTGGCCACCGCCGCCGCCCAGCTGGGCGTCAGTGAAGCCGACCTCAAAGACGCCCTGGGTCTGCCCGCCCAGCCGCCGCCGCGCCCCAATCTGGCCGCTGCCGCCGCGCAGCTGGGCGTCAGCGAAGCCGACCTGCAGGAGGCCCTGCGCAGCAACATGGGAAGAGGCCGTGGCCCAGGGTCGCGCCCCAGCGAAGGCAGAACCCCACCGCAGTAGTTCCCCCCTTACGAGTCAATCGTCACTGTCCCTGCTGCGCCCTGGAGACCTCGCTGAGCTGTCCAGGGCGTTTTTTATATAGCTGTAGCCAGTTCGGTTGAGACATTGTCTAGATGAACATTCCAACGTTTGAACGGTTTGGAGGGTTTTGATGTCCTAGCCAGCGTGACCCGTGAAAAATACTGTGGGGTAGCCTCCCGACTGTCCCCTGGCCAAGCTGCCGAGTCTGACAAACTAATCAATTCGGTAGCGAATCAGGGCGCGCACATCGGCGGGCTGGAGGCCCAGGTCGGCGGCCAGGGCCTGCTCGATGGCGGCATACTCCACCAGGGGGTACTCAAATTCCATTTCTTGCAGGGACGAGCCGCTGGTGCGGACGCTAATTTCAGTCACTTGAGACTGGAGGTCGATTTCGGCATCGAGGGCGAGAACCGTGACCTCAAAGGTGACGGTTACCGGCTGGGCACCGGTGGTGTCGATCTGGCGATCGCCGCCGTAGGTCTGGCTCAGCACCCGGCCCGTAAACCAGCCGCTGCCTGCCCACACTGCCCCCCCAGTCAACCCCAGGGGGGCAATGAACCCCAGACCAATCGTCAGGTAGCGCTGGAGCTGGTGCAGGGGCATGGCTGGCTTTAAAGTAGGTAATTTGACGATGGGGCTGGCCCTCAGGAGAACCGCCGCCGATGAAGATTCTACTGGTTGAAGACGATCCGGCGCAGCTCAACCCGCTGCAGCAGGCGCTGATCAAAGCCAACCATCGGGTCGATGCGGTGGCGGATGGCCTGACGGCACAGACGCTGATGGGCGATCGCCCCTACGATCTGCTGGTGCTCGACTGGATGCTGCCCCAGGTGAGCGGCCTGGAGCTGTGCCAGGGCTACCGCCGCCTGGGCAAGACCGCGCCAGTGCTGTTGCTCACCGCCAAAGACACCGCCGGAGACAAGGTGATGGGGCTCGACGCCGGGGCCGACGACTACCTGGTGAAGCCGGTAAACCTCAGCGAGTTTTTGGCGCGGGTGCGGGCGCTGGGGCGCAGGTCGCCGCTGTGGCTGGGCGATCGCCTCACCCTGAGTAATCTCACCCTCGACCTCAACACCCTGGTTTTAGAAGGCCCCCAGGGCTCGGTGCAGCTTTCGGGGCGAGAGTTTCAGCTGATGGAGTACCTGCTGCGCCACCCCCAGCAGGTGCTGACCCGCGACCAGATTGAGCAGGCCCTGTGGGCCTGGGATATGGCCCCCGAAAGTAAAGCCGTGGCCATCCTGGTGCATCGGCTGCGCCAGCGCTTGCAGGCCGTGGGCGCTGACGGCTGGCTACAAACCATCTACGGTATGGGGTACCGGCTGTCCAGCCCCGCCCAGGAGCCCCAGCCCAATGTTTGAGCGCAGTCGGCTCAGTCTGGCCCGCTGGTTTACCCTATCGATGGGCGGCATTTTGGTGCTGTTTGCCGGGCTGCTCTACGCCCGCGAGGCCCGCGATCGCCTGCGTACCTTCGACCAGGCCCTCTACGACAGCGGCCAGGTAATCGCCTCCGGGGTCGAGGAAATCAGCTACGGCGACCGCCGCCGCATCGACCTTGAAGACGCCCCCCTGCTGGGCAGCGACGCCATCCGCATCGACACCGCCATTGTCATCGCCCGCTGGTACACCCCTGAGAAAACCCTGATGCAGTTCATGGGGCCGATTCCAGCCCCCACTCTGGCAGACGAGCTGGGGTTTCAGACCATTTCCGACCCGGCGGCGGCCAGTGGTGAGGCTGGCCATCGGCTGCGGCAGCTCACCCTGCCGGTGTACCGCAACGGGCAAATATTGGGCTATCTCCAGGTGGCCGCCGGGCTCGACCCGGTGGTGCAGCCCCTGCAAGACCTGCGCTGGTTTTTGGCGTTGGGGGTACCGGCGGCCCTGGGGGCGATCGCCGCCGTGGGCTGGGGGCTGGGGGGCATGGCCATGCAGCCCATTCGCGCCGCCTACCAGCGGTTGCAGCAGTTTACCGCCGATGCCTCCCACGAGCTGCGCGCCCCCCTGGCGGCGATCGTCAGCCACGCCCAGCTGGGCCTGATGGAGCCGACCTCGCCCCAGGAGCAAACCGCCTGTCTGCAAACCATTTCTGAGGTGGGCGAGGGCATGAGCGCTCTGGTGGGACGACTGCTGTTTTTAGCTCGCCACCAGGGGCAGCCGCCCTGGCGGTTGGGGCCGCCCAGCGACCTGGTGGACTTGCTCACCCCGCTGGTGGCCAACTACAAAATCTCCATGGCGGCCCAAAACCTTACCTTTGCCGCCACCCTGCCGCCGTCCCCCGTCTGGCTGCGGGCCGAACCCGACCTGCTGCGCCAGGCGGTGATCAACCTCCTAGACAATGCCCAGCGCTACACCCCGGCGGGCGGCACCGTTGCCCTGCGCGGCGAAGTGCAGCACCGCTGGGTCGTACTGCGGGTGGAAGATTCCGGCGTTGGCATTGCCGCCGCCGACCTGCCCCACATTTTTGAGCGGTTTTACCGGGTCAGCCCGGAGCGATCGCGTCAGTCGGGCGGCGTCGGCCTCGGGCTGGCCATTGTGCAGCAGATCGTTGCCCTCCACGGCGGGCAGATTCGGGTCAGCAGCCAGCTCAAGGTGGGCACCGAGTTCGAGCTGCGCTTGCCCCTGGCGGCAGCGCCGCGCCAGTTTCCCCAACGCTGATCTGATATAGCCATGGTTAAGACACTCAGCAGCCTCAGCAACGTTTGAACGTTCACATGTTATCCACCGCCGTCACCGGGCAGGGCGGCACAGCCGCCGAAACCCTGACGTTACTTTTGGCTCGCACAATGGGGCTAGAACAAGACCGTGGGGTCTGACCCTGGGAGGTGGTTAGTGATGACCAGTGTGAGCCGTGCCTTAGCCCTGGTGCCCCAGCGACACCGGCCTAGCGATGCCCTAGCGCCGCGATCGCCCCGCGTGCTGGTCACCGCCAATCGTCTGCGGCTGGCTACCCTGCTTGAAAAGGCGCTGCGCCGTGGGGGCTGGTTGCCTACGCTGGCCCCCAGCCCCCACGCTGTGGTTGCGGCCATGCAGCACGCCACCTTCGACCAGATTTTGCTCGATGCTGACTATTTTCAAACCGATTTGATTCCCCTGGTGGCGGCGGTGGATCGGCGGCGGTCGGGGGTGATTGTGCTGGCTCAGGATGACCGTGTTGGCGGCCTCAACCTGCGCCAGCTAGTGCCTGCCCAGGATATTGTCCTCAAGCCCTTCTCGACCCAGCACCTGGTGGGGGTGCTGCAACAGCGGCAGGCCCAACGGCGCGCCCCGATCGCGATCGGGGCCTAGCTATCTTTGACAACATCGGGCAGCGACCGCCGCCCCACGTACAGCCACAGCAGCCCGGCTGCCCCCAGCGCCATGCCCGCCAGACTCACCACCTGGGCAATGCGCAGCGGCCCCAGCATCAGGCTGTCGAGGCGCAGCCCCTCAATCCACAGGCGGCCCAGGCTGTAGGTGGCAAAGTAGACCAAAAATAGGGTGCCGGTCTTCAGCCGTCCGGGGTGGCGCAGCCCCCAAAAAAACAGCCATAGCACCAGGGCAAACACCCCCAAATTCCACAGCGATTCGTAGAGAAAGGTGGGGTGGTAGTACTCGACGCCGCCCAGCCCCGGCGGACGCTGGGCGGGGGGAATGTAGACCCGCCAGGGCAGGTCGGTGGGGCGACCAAAGGCTTCGGAATTAAAGAAATTGCCCCAGCGGCCAATGGCCTGCCCCAGCACCAGGGCCGGGGCCACCACGTCCGCCAGGGCCCAGAACGACAGCCGATTGCGGCGGGCAAACAGCAGCGCCGCCACCATGCCGCCCAAGATCGCCCCGTGGATAGCAATGCCCCCCTGCCAGATGGCAAAGGCGCTCAGGGGGTTGTTGGCGTAGCGATCCCACTCGAAGGCGACGTAGTAGAGTCGGGCCGCAGGCAGGGCCCCCAGCACCAGCCAGATCGAGAGATCGACCAGGGTGTCGGGGTCGAGCCCGCGCCGCTGGGCCAGCCGCTGGGCCAGGGTAATGCCCAGGGCCAGGGCGGTGGCAATCAGCAGCCCGTACCAGCGAATCGTCAACGGCCCCAGCTGAAAGATCACTGGCCCCGGCGACGCCAGCTGCGCCAGCCCGCCCAATGCCACCGACACCCCGGCCCCCGCTAACTCAATCACACCCTTCGTCCCCATCTCGCTGCACGGCTAACCTGCTAACCCGATTTGCCAACCGACCCGGTTCGCTAACCCGTAGAGGCACCAGAAACACTATGACACCATTGGGGCAAAGCCAAGGGAAAGCCTGCTCTCAAAACGGCCACTTTATTCGGAGTGAAAAGTCCACAGCCGGGCAGGGCCGCCGCCATCCCCGGGGGCTACGATACCCTCGGGGTATACCTTTAGACTGCGAGCAACTATACCCTTGGATGGTCTCGCTGGCTGGGCAGACTCCGCTATGTTAGGAAGCGTAAGAGGAAAAGGCAATCAGTTGCCTACTAATACTTGGAGATGAAGGTAGAACTATGAATATTCTGGCATGGATCGTATTGGGCTTGATTGCTGGCGCAATTGCTAAAGCAATTTACCCTGGCCACCAAGGCGGTGGCATTCTCGGTACGCTCATTCTAGGCGTAATTGGTGCATTTGTGGGGGGTAGCCTTTACACCCTGCTGACCACAGGAACCTTAGCACTGACCGCAACGGGTCTGAGCATCGGTGGTGTAGTAATCGCGGTTTTGGGTGCAATTGTTGCCCTGTTCATCTACTACGCCGCCACCAAGCGCACCGTCTAATTACAACCCCCTAAAGGCAGTCGATGTAAATAGAACACAGTTCTATACGACGTAATCCCCAAGCTTGGAGGTGTGCACAGTTGTCTACGCCTCCAAGACAACTTAAAAACTTGGGCGAAAAGTTTAAATCGAACGAGTTTTGGCTAGACGCAGGGTTTAGTAGAAGGTTTTCATAAATTTAGCTCCGGGTGGTTGGCAAATTGATACTATCCGGGGTAGTTTTTTAAGGTATTTAAGCAAGATTCAGATAAAAACGCCAGGGGCACGCAGCCGTAGCCCGATCGCAAACTGTCCGACCGTAAAGCGCCAGATCGCGAACCGGGCGGCGGCAATGGCCTGATACAATGTACGCCAGTACTTTACTGTATCGTACAAGGCAATGGTTCTCCCCCCTCAGGATTTAGGATAACGTTTAGAACGGTTGTCCTGGATCCTTTTTTAATGGGATTTTTTGACAGGTTATTGAGTGTTTCTCTTAGGTTTTATCGATGGGTCTCCCCGTGAACGATCAGCTAAATCGGTCGGCTCTGCTAAAGCAGGCGCTATACACCTTTGTGCTAGACGCTGAAGGCGACGTGGCGACAGCCTTAGAGCAATACAGCGCCGACCGGCTGAAGCATTGGTCAGCGACCAACCTGCAAGGAATCAGCCGCTCTGACCTGGCGATCGACATGTTTCTAACGGAAGGTCAGGTGGCCAACCAGTCGGTGCTGGATATTTTTGTTCAAAACCAACCCACCTTAGCTGCCGCTGAAGCTGCCCTGGTGCAAAGCTGGAAGCATGCCTTCAACGGCCTCTTTGCCGTGGTGCAGGTGACGGCAGAGCGCTATGAAGTCATGAATTGGCTAACTGCAAAGCGCTACTGGGTAACCCCCAACGGCACCCAGTCGGCAGGGGAGTTGTCTCGGCTGAGCCCAGGGGAAATCGTGGTCACCCGACTCCTGCCCGACGGGGATAGCGGTTGGACGTTTTCTGGCCCCCTGATGCTGCTGGGCAAGCTGGGCAAGCCCAAGCTGGCGGTGGCTATTGGCAACTTTAAAAACTGGTTCCCCAACTACCTGTACGGCGATGCGCCGGAGCTGCTAGCCGAGGCCTGGCAGTCGGTGGAGCACTACCACCACGATTTTGTAGAGTTTTTTGGCGGCGACCGGGTCACCCTCTCGGGGTACGAACTCAACAAAAAGCTCAAAGACTATCAGGAAGTTACTACCCAGCGCCGTCTGGCAGAGCTTGGCGTGGATGGCTCTAAGTCGCTGAAGGACTTGGTAGCTGAGTCGGGCATGTCTGAGGAAGAGGTGGCTGAGTCGGTGGAGGCGTTTGGCGAAGACAGCGGTGAGGTGAGCCGCCTGCTCAAGGGCGACCAGGCGATCAAGATGGCCATGCCGCCCATCAATCTACCCGATGACCTGCGGCGGGCTGAGGCGGTGACGGTGTTTGTCCATCCCCGCTGGGGGCAGACCTTTCTAAAAGACTACGTTCGCCTGACCCAGCTGCTGAGCGCAGCAGATGAAGCGGCCACGGCCAAGGCAGATCAGCTGATTCAAAAGTATCTCAAGGAAGACGCGGTGAATGTCTACGTCTGGCGCAGCCTGGCCCAAGACCACCCAGAACCGCTGATGGCGTCCCTAGGGCGCTGTCTCAACCGTTCAGACCTCACCCCAGACGATTTAGACCAGGTTTTGGCAGAAGCCGGCAAGCCCCTAGAGCCGACGCTGCCCGAGATTGCCAGCGTGCCGGTACACCTGCGGAATCTGTTTCAGGAGGCGCTGGAAGAGGTGGGCCAGAGCGCCTCTAAGAAAAAGTCAAAGGGCAAAGGCAAACAGAAGCAGAAAACGGGCTTTGCGGTGTAGCGATCGCCCCAGTTGCGGGGGCGATCGCCCGCTAGAGCAGCCCGTCTAGGGTAGCTGCGGTGCCCAATTCGTAGAGCTGGTTCAGGTGCTGCCTCACCGCCGCCACAAAGCGCGACGACTGGGGCAAGTCGCCAAAGATCTCCGTCAGGCTGAGCAATGCAGACGGATCGGCACGCCCCGATCGCGCCCGTTCCATCAGCGTTTCGGCCATGGGGTCATCAATGGGCAGGTCATGGCCCTGGTCGTCTTGGCCGCTGAGGTAGCGGAACCAGGCGGCGACGGTGAAACTCAAAAAGTCGATGGGGCCATTTTGCTCCAGCTGTTCCCGCAGGGAACCCAGCGCCCATTTGGGCAGCTTGGCCGAGCTGTTGAGGCACAGCCGAGCCAGCTGATCGCGAATCTTGGGGTTTGAGAAGCGCTCAACTAAAACCTGCCTATATTCGCCGACATCGATGCCGGGGACGGGGCGCAGGGTGGGGGTGACTTCCTCCATCAGCCGCTCCACCGCCTGGCGAATCTGGTCGTCGGCCATGGCCTCGTGGGCGTAGGTGTAGCCCTTCAGCGACCCCAGGTAGCCCAGCAGCAGGTGGCTGGTGTTGAGCAGCCGAATCTTCATCATCTCGTAGGGGTGCACGTCGTCGGTCATCTGCACGCCGACACTCTCCCAGTCGGGACGTCCGGCGCTGAAGCGATCTTCGACCACCCACTGCAAAAAGGGCTCGGCCACCACGGGCCAGGCATCGTCAATGTCGAACTGGTCGGCCACCATCGCCAGGTCGCCGGGGGTGGTGGCGGGGGTAATGCGATCGACCATACAGTTGGGGAAGGCGACGTTCTGCTCAATCCAGTTGCCCAGGTCAAGATTTTGCAGCTTAGCGAAGGTGGTCAGCATGCGGCCCACCATGTCGCCGTTGCCCTGAATGTTGTCGCAGGAGAGCACGGTAAAGGGCGCGATGCCCCGCTGTCGCCGCCGCGCCAAGGCCGCCGTCAGGAATCCGTAGACCCCGAAGGGCTGCTCAGGGTTTTGCAGGTCGTGCCGAATAGTGGGGTGGTGGGCGTCAAACTCGCCCGTGCCCTCCACCACGTAGTAGCCGCCCTCGGTGATGGTCAGGGTAACGATGCGGCACTGGGGGTCAGCCAGGGTTTCGATCACCGCTTCCCGGTCATCCGGGGCAAACAGAAATTGGGTGATGGAGCCGATCACGCGGGCGTTGTCGCCTTCGGGCGATCGCTCCACCAGGGTATACAAACAGTCCTGGGATTGCAGGGCATCGCGCATTTTCTGGTCAAACTCCAGCAGGCCGACGCCGCAGATGGCCCAGTCGCTGCCGGGGTTTTGCTCCAGGTAGTTGTCCAGATAGAGCGCCTGGTGGGCGCGGTGAAAGCCGCCGACGCCGATGTGGACAATGCCGGGGGTGAGGTTGCTGCGATCGTAGCGGGGCACCCGCACCCGATCGCTCAACTGGCCGAGCGATCGCTCAGTCAGCTTGACGAGGGATTTGGTGGGGTTGGGTTGGCTGTTCATAGGTTTGGGTCGGAGCTTCGGTTTGCAGGGGAACTTCGGGATGCTGGGTGAGGGTGAGGTGGTGGCGCTCGGCCTTGGGAATCGCCAGCCCCTGGCCGTCAAACAGGTGGCAGAGGTGGCCGTCGATGGCAACGGGAACGCGATCGCGCACCTGAGCCCGGCTGTCGCCGTCGGTCTGCACGATAAAGGTGTCGCCGCCCGCGATCTTGACGTAGAGGTAGGTTTCGCCCCCCAGCCGCTCGACCACCAGCACCTCGCCCATCAGGGTGGGATTGGCGTTGTCAATTCGCAGGTGCTCGGGGCGAATGCCCAGGGTGGCGCGATCGCCCGCCGACAAGCTTCTGGGCTGCACTGGAATGGTGACGGTGGCGTCACCCGGCAGCCGCACGGTGGTGCCAGAATCCTGCACGCCCACGGTCTGCACCGCCATGAAGTTCATCTTGGGCGAGCCGATGAACCCGGCCACAAACAGGTTGCGGGGGTGATGGTACAGCTCTAAAGGCGAGCCCACCTGCTCAACCACGCCGCCCTGGAGCACCACAATTTTGTCGGCCAGGGTCATGGCTTCGACCTGGTCATGGGTGACGTAGATCATGGTGGATTGCAGGCTCTCGTGCAGCCCCGCCAGCTCAATGCGCATCTGCACCCGCAGGGAGGCATCGAGGTTCGACAGGGGCTCGTCAAACAGAAAGACCTTCGGATTGCGAACTAACGCGCGACCGATGGCGACCCGCTGGCGCTGACCGCCGGAGAGGGCCTTGGGCTTGCGATCGAGCAGCGGTTCGAGCTGCAAAACCCGCGCCACGTCCCGCGCCCGCTCCATGCGCCGCTCTTTTGACACCCCGGCCAGGCGCAGGCTAAAGGCCATGTTTTCGGCCACGGTCATGTGGGGGTAGAGGGCGTAGGTCTGAAACACCATGGCCAGCCCGCGTTTGTCGGGGGGCACATCGTTCATGCGATCGCCATCGACCAGCAGGTCGCCGGAGGTGATGTCTTCTAGCCCGGCGATCATGCGCAGCAGAGTCGATTTGCCGCAGCCGGAGGGGCCGACAAAGACGACAAATTCTTTGTCGTGAATGTCGAGATCGACGCCTTTGATCACTTCGTTATCGACGTAGGTTTTATGGATATCTCGTAGCGTGACGGTTGACATGGGTGGCTCACCTTTAGTGCATGAGAAAAAAGAAGTTTTAAGTTGATTCCGAACTAAGCCCAGACTTTGAGATATTCGCTTCGCCATCCCCTCCAGGGAGGGGCCAGGGGTGGGTTAATCTCGGTCTGAAAGAACTTACTCGCCATCGGTGACGGTTTTTGGGTCGCTGGTTTGAACCCACCCCGCCCTTCGGGCACCCCTCCGAGGAGGGGATGATTTACTTGACGGCCCCAAAGGTGAGACCTCGCACCAGCTGGCGCTGGCTAACCCAGCCAAAGATGAGAATAGGGGCGATCGCCATGCTAGAAGCCGCCGACAGCTTGGCCCAAAACAACCCCTGGGGGCTAGAAAATGACGCAATAAACGCCGTCAAAGGAGCCGCATCAAAGGTGGTCAAATTGAGGCTCCAGAAGGCTTCATTCCAGGACAAAATAATCGAGAGCAGGGCGGTGGAAAAAATTCCCGGCAGGGCCAGGGGCAGCAAGACATGCACCAGTTCCTGATAGGTGGATGCGCCATCCATGCGATCGGCTTCGAGAATTTCCTTCGGCACTTCTTTGAAGAAGCTGTAGATCATCCACACCACAATCGGCAGGTTAATCAAGGTGTAAATGATGATTAACCCGATGCGGGTGTCGAGCAGCCCCGTCTCCCGCGCCAGAATGTAGATTGGCACCAGCACGCCCACGGCGGGCAGCATTTTGGTCGAGAGCATCCACAGCAGCGTGCCCTTGGTGCGCTTGGTGGGGAAAAACGACATGGCGTAGGCGGCCGGAATCGCCAGCAGCAGCGACACAATCGTCGCCCCGAGGGAAATTACCACGCTGTTTAAGGCAAAGTTAAAGTACGAGGCCCGAGTCTGCACCGCCACGTAGTTCTCCAGGGTGGGCCGAAAGAACAGCTGGGGTGGGGTCGCCACCGCCGCCACCTCGGTCTTAAAGCTGGTGATGAACATCCAGAAAATTGGGAAGAACAGCAGGCAGGCCACCAGCCAGCCCAGCAGAGGAATCCACCAGCGGTTGGATCGATTAGTTGCCATATCAGGTGTCCAAATTACGAGCAACACTGCGCATCAGGAAGATCGCCACGATGTTGGCCAGCACGACGGCAATTAAACCGCCCGCCGAGGCCCCACCGACGTCAAATTCCAGCAGCGCTTTCAGGTAGATGTAGTAGGCCAGGTTGGTGGTGGCGAGGCCAGGGCCGCCCCCGGTGGTGACGAAGATTTCGGCAAAGATGGTGAGAAAGAAAATCGTCTCGATCATGGCGACCACGGCGATCGCCCGGTTGAGGTGGGGCAGCACCACAAAGCGGAACAGCTGCATGGCGCTGGCCCCATCCATGCGGGCCGCTTCCATCTGATCGGTGTCGAGGGACTGAATCGCCGTCAGCAAAATCAGCAGGGCAAAGGGCAGCCACTGCCAGGCCACAATGATGATGATCGCCAGCAGTGGGAAGTCGGCAAACCAGTCGATTGCCCCCAGGCCCAGCCCCCGCGTGATCTGGGCAAATAGCCCATTGACCGGGTGCATCAGCATGTTTTTCCAGATCAGGGCGCTGACCGTGGGCATGACAAAAAAGGGCGAAATCGCCAGCACCCGGGCCACGCCGCGACCGAAAAACTCCTGGTTAAACAGCACCGCCAGCACGGTGCCGAGGCCAATGGTAATCGCCAGCACCGACACCACCAGAATCATTGTGATGCCGATGGAAATCCACAGGGTGGGGTCGGTGAGGATGTAGGTAAAGTTGGCAAAGCCAACAAACTCGCGATTGTCGGGAATCAGCAGGTTGTAGCGCTGGAAGGCAAACCAGATGGCCATCGCCAGCGGCACCACCATCCAGAGCACGAGCAGAATCACCGAAGGGGCTACCAGCAGCCGGGCGGGAATTGAGCGGTGCGATCGCGCCCGCGCAGGCGGCGGGGAATGGGCAGGGGTTGCGATAGAGGACGTCATAGTTAGGGAGTGAGGGAGTGGGGGAGTGAGGGAGTGGGGGAGTGGGGGAGGGGGGGAGGTTTTTACCCCATCACTCCCTTACCCCATTACTCGATGTAACCCGTGTGCCGCATAAACCGCTCAGCCACGGTCTGCGACTGGGCGATCGCCCGATCGACCGAGACCTGATTGGCCAGGGCCGAGGCCATTCGCTGGCCGACCTGGGTGCCGATCGCCTGAAATTCAGGAATATCGACGTATTGCACGCCCTGGTAGGGGGTGGGCAGCGGCGACGGGTTGGTGATGTCAGCTGACTCAATGGCGCTCAGCACGGTGGCGGCGAAGGGGGCGGCGGCCTGGTAGTCGGGGTTCTCGTAGGTGGAGGTGCGGGTGCCGGGGGGCACGGCAACCCAGCCGTACTCATCGGCCACCAGCTGCACGTACTCCTTGGAGGTGGCCCAGGCGACGAAGCGCTCGGCGGCCTCGGGCGACTGCGACGTGGCCGGAATCGCCAGGGCCCACGACCACAGCCAGTTCGAGCCGTTGGGGTACGACTCGACCGGGGCGCGGGCAAAGCCGAGGCGATCGGCCACCTGCGACTGCTCGGGGTTAGAGAGCAGCCCGGCGGCGACGGTGGCGTCGATCCACATGCCGCAGCTGCCGGTGGAGAACAGGGCCAAATTTTCGTTAAAGCCGTTGGAGCTGGCTCCGGGCGGCCCGTACTGGTTCATTACGTTGACGTAGAAACTGACCGCGTTTTGCCACTCGGGGCTGTCGATGGTGGGCTGCCAGTCCATATCAAACCAGCGGCCGCCAAAGGTGTTGACCAGGGTGGTGAGAAAGGCCATGTTCTCGCCCCAGCCCGGCTTGCCCCGCAGGCAAATGCCGTAGACGCCGTTGGCCGGGTCGTGGATCTGGCTGGCCCATTCGCCCACCTGCTCGTAGGTGGGGTTGGCGGGCACTGTGATGCCTGCCTCGTCAAACAGGTCGGTGCGGTAGTAGAGCATCGAGCTTTCGCCGTAGAAGGGCACCGCGTAGAGGGTGTCTTCGTAGGAAAGCCCGGTGCGGATCGGGTCGATCAGGTCGTCCACGTCGTACTCGGCGGGCAGCCCGTCGAGCGATCGCAGCCAGCCCCGCCTGGCCCAGATCGGCGTTTCGTAGGATCCAATGGTCAACACATCGAACTGACCGCCTTGGCTGGCCACATCGGTGGTGGTGCGCTGGCGCAAAATGTTTTCTTCCAGCATGACCCAGCGCAGCTGAATGTCGGGGTTGTCGGCTTCAAACTGGCGCGACAGGTCTTGCATCACCACCATGTCGCCGTTGTTGACGGTGGCAATGGTGAGGCGAGTTTGGCCCTCGGCCTGGGGACCTGGGGTACAGGCATTGACCAGCTGCACTGCTAAAAGGCCAATGAGAAATGCCGCCAGCCCTCTGGCGCGCATTCGGGCGCGGCGAAATAGGCGCATCGCACGGCTCCTAGGATTGCTAAAAAAATAAACTAAGTTGAATTTATGCTCTTGTCATGGGCAAAAGCCCAATAATGGAATCATACTGATCTCGCTTCCCAGGGGTGAGGCGTTCAGTAATATTCGCAACAATTCTTGATTGCAGTTCTAATCTTGAGGCCAGCTGTATGAGCGCGACGGCAACCTATGCCTTCATGGGCAAAACCATTCTGATTACTGGCGGGGCGGGGGAAATTGGTAGGGCCACCGCCCACAGATTTGCCGCCAACGGGGCTGCCGTTGTGTTGCTGGATATTAATGAAACTAAGCTTGCCGAAGTGGCCCAGGGGCTAAAGGACTACGGCAACCCGGTCTACACCTTTTGCTGTGATGTGACCCAGTCTGAAGCGGTGGCTCAGGCGTTTGCAAGGGTCATCGAGCAGGTGGGCCACCTCGACTACGTGTTCAACAATGCTGGCTACCAGGGCGCGTTTGCCACCACCGACGAGTACCCTGAAGAAGACTTCCAGAAGGTGATCGATATCAACGTGGTGGGCGTGTTTCACATTCTCAAGGCCGCTGCCCGGCACCTGAGGGCAACGGGCGGCGGGGCGATCGTCAATATGGCCAGCCACGCTGGGGTAGATGGGCCGCCCAACATGCTGGCCTACGCCGCCTCCAAATTCGCGGTGATTGGCATGACCCAAACCGCCGCCAAAGACCTGGCCCCCCACGGCATTCGCGTCAACGCCCTGTCGCCCTCGCTGATTGGCCCCGGCATGATGTGGACTCGCCAGACAGAATTGCAGGCGGGGGTCGGCTCCCAGTATTTTGACAGCAGCCCCAAAGTGGTGGAGCAGCAGATGATAGACTCAGTGCCGCTGCGCCGCCTAGGCCGTTTGGAGGAGGTGGCCAGCGGGGTGGCTTTCTTGATGAGCGATGAGGCCAGCTACATCACTGGCTTTAATCTCGACATCACCGGGGGACAGTAGGGCAATTGGGACAAGATTGAGCAAAAAATCTGACTACAGATATATGCCCATCTATCCTGGGAAAGATTTTTGAGTTTAACAAGCTCCTGCCTGAGAGAGTGGCGGTGGATGAGGTGAGCGATGGGAGATATATATGGAGAAAAGCGCGATGGTCGGAGACCGGCCCAGCAGGGCCATCGCAAACTCGACCAGGCGGCCCACGCCGCCTGGCTGTACTACATTGCCGGCAACACCCAGGAAGAGATCGCCTGCAAGCTCAATGTGTCACGACAGGCGGCCCAGCGCTTGGTGGCCCTGGCGGTCAGCGAAAAGCTGATTAAATTTCGCCTCGACCATCCCCTCAGCCACTGCATTGCCCTGGCCGAGGCCCTGCGCGATCGCTTTGGTCTGTCCCTATGTGAAGTTGTCCCCGACCCCGCCGTGGGCGGCGACCCCTACAACGGTCTGGGGGTCTGCGCTGCCACCCACCTCGAAACCTACCTGGTGGCAAAATCGCCCTCCATTCTGGCCTTTAGCTCGGGCCGCACCCTGCGGGCCATGGTCGATCAGATTCCCTCGATGGATCAGCCCCAGCACAAGATTGTCTCGATTGTGGGCAACATGTCGCACTACGGGCTGGCCGGTCGCCACGAGGTGGTCATGCACCTGTCTGACCGGGTGGGCTCGCAGACCTACCCGGTGCCCACCCCAGCGGTGGCCACCAGCGTAGAAGAGCGCGACCTGCTGCAAACCCAGCGATCGTTTCTGGCCGTCAAAGCCCTGGCCGAGCAGGCCAAGGTCACCTTCGTCGGCATCAGCCACATCGCCTGGAATGCGCCCCTCCACGAGGACGGCTTTATCAACGACGCCGAACTGACCGAGCTGATCGAGCTGGGGGCGGTGGGCGAAATTGCCGGTTGGGCCTTCGACGCCCAGGGCATGCTGCTGCCAGCGGGCACCAACAGCCGCGTGGCTGGCGTGCCCCTAGAGCAACCGGCCCAGCACCTGGTAATTGGTGTGGCTGGAGGGCTGCGTAAAACCGAAGCTATTTTCGCCGCCCTCCAGGGACAGCTAATCAGCGGGCTGATTACCGATGAAACGGTGGCCACGGCAATCTTGGCGAAATGATGCATTGCCTCCCCAAAGTCTACCGATGCCTGCTCACCCGTTAGGAGAAAACCATGACCGAGCCTGTTATATGCCTGGGGGAATGCCTGGTCGATCGCCTGTTTGAGGCCGGAGAGACCCCCGACGCCACCTCAAAGAACGGCACCGATTACCCCGGCGGCGCGCCCGCCAACGTGGCCACCGCGATCGCCAAACTCGGCACCCCCACCCGCCTGATCAGCGCCCTGGGCCAGGACGATCTGGGCGACTGGCTGATTCAAACCGTGGAGCAGCAGGGGGTGACGTGTCAGGTGCAGCGGGTGGCCGATCTGCCCACCCGCACGGTGCTGGTGCAGCGGGACGCAACCGGCGATCGCACCTTCATCGGCTTTAGCGCCCCCGACCCCGCCGCCTTTGCCGACGCCCACCTGGCTCCTGAGTGGATCGATACCGTGGACTTCAGCGGGGTGAGGTATCTGGTGATGGGCACCCTGGGCCTGGCCTACCCCACCACCGCCCGCGCTATGGCGCAGGCGCGGGACAAAGCCCAGCGGGCGGGGGCCAAAATCGTGATCGATCTGAACTGGCGGCCCGTGTTTTGGCCTGAGGTGGAGTTGGCCCCGCCCAAAATCCGGGAATTCTTAAACGCCGCCAACCTGCTCAAGCTCTCCCGTGAAGAGGCCCTGTGGCTGCTCGATACCGACTCTGCCGCTGACATTGTTCACCAGTTTCCCCAGTGCGAGGCCGTGCTGCTCACCGACGGCGGCAACGGCAGCACCTGCGCCACGCGACAGCACAGCGTTTCGCTACCCGCCTTTGCCGTAGACAGCATTGACACCACAGGGGCCGGGGATGCGTTTCTGGCGGGAATTCTGCATCAGCTCTGCCAGCAAGGATGGGAGAGCCTGCAATCGGCTGACACCATTGAGGACATTCTGCGCTACGCCAGTGCTGTGGGGGCCTTGACAACGCTGAAGCCGGGGGCGATCGCCGCCCAGCCCACCCCCCAGGAGGTCGATGCCTTTTTGCACCAGCCTAAACCCTGAAGGCGAATGCCACAGGCACCTCCGGAGGGGCAAACGGTGTTTGCCCGAACCAAACCAGGGCAGATCACCAGAATTTGACGCGATCGCCCCTCAAGCCAGCTCCAGCCCAATCTCAAAACGCCCGGTGTAGCCCTCCCCATTCTGGGTTACAGGCAGCATGAGCTGATCGCCACCGCTACGAAAAATGCCGTCGTTTTGGTTGCGGGTGGTGCGATCGCCCCTGGTGCTGTAGGGGGCCTGGGCGTAGATGCGATCGCTCAAAGCATCGTCAAAGTAGAGCTGTGAGGTAAACTCATAGCCCTGATTGGCCGCAGTACTGCCGCGAATTTTGAAGTGAATATGCACGGCTCTACCCGGATACCAGCCGGGATAGATGGTGGTAAACCCGACCGTGCCGTCGGTGTGGGTGACTTGGGCACCGCGCAGGAATTTCTGGCCTAGGGTGTTGGCTCTGCGATCGGCTACGTCTGAATACGCTCCAGTAGCATCACAGTGCCAGATATCCACCATTGCCCCTGCCAGCGGCACACAGGCATTAGCACCCACCTGGGAAACTTGAAATTGCAGCGTTAGGGGAACACCCGGTTTCACCGTGCCGGTCGCCGGGTCAGATCGAATATCGGAGCGAGTCAACCCGTCATCGACAAAAAAGGGGCCTTCGGTCTGCTGGGGGCGCACCGTACAGGCGGGTTGCCCTGCCGCCCCGGTCGAGGGTTGGGCTACGGTGCCGCTGGGTTCAGCCGAGGTCGAGGGCCTGCGGGCACAGCCCAGCAGCGAAACCATCAGGCTGCCGCCGATGAAGCCCAGGGCGTCTCGACGCTTGAGGCTAAGACCATCTGTTCTGGATACGTATTGTCTTGGCATTGAGTTAGGGGCGTTGCTATATCGACAGTTTCTATTTGGTCAACGCAAAATGACCGTTTGCTCCAACCTTCAGTTACAGCTTTGTCATGGAGCAGCGATGATCATTTACCTGACAACCTTCAGCGACTCGTAGAGTGGGGTGTAGCGCTCAAACGCCGCCTCATAGGCCGCATGCTGTTGGGGCTGCACCGCCTCGATCGCCTCCGGCAGCATCTCAAATGCCACCGCCAGCGATGGATAGACCCCCACCCCCACCATCGCCAAAATCGCCGCGCCGTAGGCTGCCCCCTCCTCTGCCTTGGGGGCCACCAGTTCGGTGCCCAACACATCCGCCAGCAGGTGAAACCAGAGGGGCGATCGCACCCCGCCCCCGGTGGCCAACAGTTGGTTCACAGGCGCAATCTCCTGGATCACCTCCAGGGTCGCCCGCAGGCTAAAGGCCACCCCCTCCAGCACCGCGCGAATCAGGTCGCCCTGGGTGTGGGCCAGCGACAAATTCACCCAGGCCCCCCGCGTGTCGGGGTCGAGGTAGGGGCTGCGCTCCCCGGCCAGGTGGGGTAAAAACAGCACGCCCCGCGCCCCCGGCTCAGAGGTTTCGGCCAGGGCCATCAGGTCATTAAACGCAATGTCGGGGGCAAAGGTATCGCGGTACCAGCGCAGGGCACCCCCCGCCGCCAGGGTCACCCCCAGCAGGTGGTAGCCGCCGTCGGCATGGCAAAACAGATGGACGCGCCCCTCGGGGTCGGGAGTAGGGCGATCGCAGGGGGCAAAAATCACCCCCGAGGTGCCGATGCTGAGGCTGCCCCGGCCCAAATTGCGCTCTGAAATGCCCAGGCCGATCGCCGCCGCCGCGTTATCGCCGCCGCCCGCGACCACGGGTAAACCCTTGGGCAGCCCGGTGCGATCGGCGATCGCTGACTGTAGCCGTCCAACGGTGGCCGTCGATTCCACTACTTGGGGAAACAGGTCGGGGCTGATGTCCAAAGCGGTGAGAATGTCGGTATCCCACTGGCGGCTGGCCAGGTTCAGGCAGCCAATACCCGAGGCGTCGGAGGGTTCGGTCGCCGCTGCCCCCGTGAGCACGTAGCCGAGATAGTCCTTGGGCAAGAGCACCCGCTGCACCTGCTCGTAGGCCTGCGGCTCCTCCTGCCGCAGCCACACCAGCTTGGGCAATTGAAACCCTGTAATCGCCGGGTTGCCCGTGCGCTGTATTAGCTCCTGCCGGGGCACCGCCGCCTCGATCGCCGCCACCGCTTGGCCCGTGCGCTGGTCATTCCAGAGAATGGCGGGGCGAATCACCTGGCCCGCCCCATCCAGGGGCACCAGGCCGTGCATCTGCCCCGACAGCCCCAGGCCAAGCACGCTCTGCCCGTTGAGCTGGTCTGCCACGGTGCTCAGAGCGGCCAGAGTGGCATTCACCCAGTCAGCGGGACGCTGCTCCGTCCAGCCGGGGTGGGGCGTCAGCAGCGGGTAACTCTGGGTGGTTTGGGCGACTACCTGGCCTTGCAGATCGACGGCGATCGCCCGCACCCCGCCGGTTCCCAGGTCTAAACCAATGACTACGTCCGCCAATTCAGCCTCCCCTCTTACGATTCTGCTATGAGTCTGCAATGATCGGTGTCTTTAACTCTCCGGCGGTGCGTTCTGGCACCGGTTGAAGTTCCTGCTCCACAGCGACCGGCTCATCCAGGCGGCTCTCCTCCCAGGTGATCAGGCGTGCCCCGCCCTTGCGGGTGAAATAGTTCCAAAGCCACTGGATCATCACCAACAGCTTGTTGTCAAACTCAATCAGGTAGTAGATGTGCACAAAAATCCAGATCAGCCAGGCCGGAAAGCCCCACACCTTCAACTGCCCCATGGTGACCACCGCCGCGTGGTGGCCAATCACCGCCAGACTGCCCACATCGTCGTAGTGGAAAGGGGGCACCGTTTTCCCCTGAAGCCGCCGCTGCACTAGCCTGGCGATGTAGGCCCCCTGCTGCATGGCCACGGGGGCAACGCCCGGCAGCGGCTTCTTCTCCGAGGAATCTGCACCATTGTCCTGGTGGGCAAAGTGGGCCAGGTCGCCCACCACAAAAATATTGGGCTGCTCCGGCAGGCTGAGGTCAGGATTCACCATCACCCGGCCCGATCGGTCGAGCTGGGCACCGGCCCGAGCGGCCAGCACCTTGCCCATCGCCGACGCCTTTACTCCAGCGGCCCAGAGAATGGTTTTGGCCCGCACCTGCTCGGTCTGATCGCCCTGGCGCACCGTCACCACATCGTCGGCAATGTCGGTTACCAGCGACTGGGTGCGCACCGTCACGCCCAGCTCTGCCAGCGAGTCGGCGGCCTTGGCCGACAGGTCAGCGGGGTAGGGGGGCAGCACGCGATCGAGCCCTTCTAACAGCAAAATGCGGGTTTCGGTGGTGTCAATGTCATGGAATTCGTCTTTAAGGGTGTGAAAAGCCAGCTCGGCTAGGGCCCCGGCCAGCTCCACGCCGGTTGGCCCGCCGCCGACCACCACAAAGGTCAGCCAGGCCCGCCGCCGCTCTGGGTCTGACTCTTTTTCGGCGGCTTCAAAGGCCCCAAAAATTCGTTTCCGCATCTCCAGAGCGTCCTCCAGGGTTTTGAGCCCCGGCGCGGCCTCGGCCCACTGATCGTTGCCAAAGTAGTGGTGGCTGACCCCCGTGGCCACAATCAGCGTGTCGTAGGGCAGCGTTGTATGGTTCAGCTTCACCTGCTGCTGCCTGGGGTCGATATCGATAGCCGTATCCATCAGGACTTTGACGCGGCGATAGCGGCTAAGAATCGCCCGCAGGGGGGAAGAAATATCGCCGGGCGACAGCTTTCCGGTAGCTACTTGATAGAGCAGCGGCTGAAACAAATGAAAGTTGCGTTTGTCTATGAGGGTGATTTCAACCCGCTTGGTTTTTCCTAACGCCTTAGCGGCGTAGAGGCCGCCAAACCCTCCGCCAACGATGACAACCCGGTGAGGTCTGGTTTCAACGGCAGTGTTTTCCATGGAATTGGCTCCACTTTAAATAGCCTTTAAATAGTCCCTGCCGAAGCCCGCTGGGGAGAGTACTGCAATCTAGCGCTACTTCACTCCACAGCGCGATCGCCTTGTCTAGCAGACTATTTCACAAAGTACAGATTCACAAAGTACAGACTGAGAAATGCCCGAAGTAATGCTGGTTAACTTCAGTGTAAGGATTCGGCAGGAGCTTGTGGGCGTTGCGATCGCCCCGGCAACTCCACCCCAGGCTAGACGCTGCCCCTGGCCCGTCTACCTAAGCTGAAGGTGTAGCGCTCGGGCCAGGGGCGATCGGCTCATTGCTTAACCCAGGGCGGCGGGCGGGCTCGCAATCGTTGAGAGGCGATCGCCGCAGCGTCCTGACCTCTGGCGCGGTTGCCCTAGCTTTTGACTACGCCACCACAACTTCAAGGAGATTTACCATGGCTCAAGCACTTAAAAACCGTAGGGTAGCAATCTTAGCCACCGACGGGTTTGAGCAAGTTGAGTTAACCGAGCCCAAGCAGGCTCTAGAACAGGCCGGTGCCCAAGTGCACGTTGTCGCTCCCCAGGGGGACTCCATTCAGGGGTGGAACCACTACGAAAAAGGCGACCAAGTGCCGGTCGATCGCCTTCTAGATCAGGTCAACCCCAGCGATTACGACGCGCTGGTGCTACCCGGTGGAGTGATCAACCCTGACCAGCTCAGAACCAATCAGCAAGCCGTTCAGTTTATCAAAGCATTCTTTCGGGCCAGCAAACCCGTCGCCGCCATCTGCCACGGCCCCTGGACTCTGGTCGAAGCCGATGTGGTCAGAGGCCGCACCGTCACCTCCTGGCCCTCCCTCAAAACCGACCTCAGCAATGCCGGTGCCAACTGGGTTGACCAGGAAGTCGTCGTCGATCAGGGGCTAGTCACCAGCCGCAACCCCAACGATCTACCCGCCTTCAACAGCAAGATCGTAGAGGAATTTTGCGAGGGCAAGCACCTAGCCCAGGCCCAGTCTGCTTAACCTAAAAAGCTCTACGGCAAGCAAAAGCGGTAGGTCAGCCAGAGTGGTCAACCTACCGCCTTTTAGAGTGGCTCGGGGCGAGACACCGCCATCTCGCATGCGGACAGGGGTTTATTCAGCCACAAAGACGTTGTTTTGAGTCAGCCCCAGGCCGGTGCCCAGGGTGGCGATTTGAGTCTGGGTTTGACCGCCGCTGCCGTCGGGGTCAAAGAAGAGGGCTCCCGAAGAGGCATCGTAGATCACCCGATGGCCAGCGGCGGTGGCACTGGTGCCGAGATGAAACGCCGCCGATGCCAGCGGGCTGTTTGCCACCAGCTGCCCGCCGAACCCAGAGGCCGACAGCACAATTAGATCGTCCGCCACACTGAAGTCGGTGATCGTATCGACCCCCTCCTGGGGGGAGTTGAACACAAAGCGATCCAGGCCGCTGCCTCCGGTCAGCGTGTCATTGCCGGTGCCGCCGACCAGGGTATCGTTGCCGTTGCCCCCCGAAATTACATCGTTGCCGGGGCCACCCAGCAGCACATCGTTGCCGTCTAGACCCGACAGATCGTCGTTGCCCGCGCCGCCGTCGAGGTAGTTGTTACCGGCATCGCCGACTAGAACATTGTCATTGGCGTAGACGGAGCCGTTGTTCGCCAAAAACGTGTTGAGCAGGTTGGCTGCTTCTACGGAATTTAACGCTAGGTTTCTCCCCGATTGATAGTTCCAGTTGCTGTCGAGGTTCCAGACCCCCAGGACGTTGGCGCTGGTATTTCTCCAGAGCCCCTGGTTTTGGCCATTGATGGTTTCAGCCGCCAGCATTTCCCACCCGGCAAATTGACCGACGACTATCGGTGCGCCGTTGAGTTTGACGGCAACGTCGCTGCCGCCGCTGTTGACGAGCAAATTGCCAGAGGCACCGCGAATTAAATTGACGGAGCCAACGTTTTCAATCACGCTCGGCATCACCGGCCCCACGACACCATTGCCGTTGATATCCACCCCAAAGCTAGTCTCCAGGCCGACTATCTGGGGCGCTTGGAGGGATAGATTGACCCCAGACTGGTAGTTCCAGTTGCTATCTAGATTCCAAACTCCCACCAGGTTGGCCCCGGCATTTTTCCAGAGGCCCTGGTTTTGGCCGTTGAAGGTTTCGGCGGCCAGCATTTCCCACCCGGCGAACTGACCGACGGATATCGGTGCGCCGTTGAGTTTGACGGCAACGTCGCTGCTGCCGCTGTTGACGAGCAAATTGCCGGCGCTACCGCGAATTAGATTGACGTTGCCAGCGCTTTCAATGGTGCGGGGCACGGGTTGACCAATGGCCCCATCGCCGTTGACATCGACGCCAAAGCTGGTTTCCAGACCGGCAATTTGGGGTGCCTGGAGCGAGAGATTGGTGCCCGACTGGTAGTTCCAGTTGCTGTCGAGCTGCCAGATCCCTGCCTGGTTGGTGCTGATGTTTCGCCATAGCCCCTGGTTTTGGCCGTTGATGGTTTCAGCGGCGATCATTTCCCACCCCGGAAACTGGCCTACGTAGACGGGAGCCCCGTTGAGCTTGACGGCAGTTTGGCTGGTGCCGCTTTTTACCAACAGATCGCCAGCGCTGCCTCGCAGCAGCTCAACACTGCCAATGTTTTCAATGGTGGTGGGAGGCACCGGCCCAATTACCCCGTTGCCGTCGATATCGACCCCAAAGCTGGTTTCCAGGCCAATCACCTGGGGCGCTTGGAGGGATAGATTGACTCCAGACTGATAGTTCCAGCTGCTGTCAAGATTCCAGACCCCGACCAGGTTGGCCCCGGCATTTTTCCAGAGGCCCTGATTTTGGCCGTTGATGGTCTCGGCGGCCAGTATTTCCCACCCGGCAAACTGACCGACGGAAATTTGAGCCCCGCTGAGTTTGACGGCGGTTTGCACCCCACCAACTTCCACAAACAGCTGCTGATTGGCCTGGGCACCGAGGAGAACACCGCCAGAATTTTCGATCACAATTCGGGTGCTCAGGGTGATGAGGTCTTGGCTGTAGGGGGTGGTACCGCCTCGTTTGGAGACATCGATGCCCAGCTCGCCACTGGGGACGATGGCGGTGTTGTCGATTAGATGCAAACTCAAACTGCCGGGCTGGCCTGCGTAGTTGCCCAGGGGCTGGAACCGCAGCTGGGCCTTGGCGGCGAGCACAAAGGCGTTAGTCGCCGAGAGATTTTGGGTGGGCAGATTTTTCCAGCTGCCGCCTTTGTCGGTGGAGTATTGCCAGGTTCCCTGGGTTTGGGGGTTGGCCCCGTTGGCCACGATCGCCACGCCGCGCAGGGTGCCCTGGTCAGCACTGTCGTCAAAGGCACTGCCAAACAGATTGGCCACGGTCTGGGCACCGAGGTCAACCGCACTGCGGGGGGTGGTCAGCTGGATTGAGCCCTTGGTTGCCAGCGGTGCGGTGTTTTTGGGCTCGACGACAATGGTGCGAGACAGCACGGCGGTCAGGTCACCGCCGCTGCCGGTGTTGCCGTTGTCGTTGACCGAGACCTCGAGCAGATCGTTTCCGGAGAAGCTGATCAGGCCCTGGTAGCTCAGGCCGGTCGGGGCCTTGAGGGTGGCTTGAATCTGGGCCAGGGTCGCCAGTAGAGTGACTTCACTGCCGTTTGAGCTGTAGGTGATGTCGTCTGCGGTGACGCCGTTGCCCACGCTGGGGTTGACGGTGAGCTTACCGCTGAGCACCTTGAGGGTGACGCTGAGTTTGCCGTTGGGATGCAGCTGGGAGTCGACATCGCCGATGGCGATATCGGTGATGTAGAGGGGCGAGTTGCTATCGACCGTCAGGGGCACAGAGGGGTTGTTGAACTCCACCGTGGGCCGGTCGTTGACGGCGGTGACGGTGATGGTGCGCGTGGCGCTGGCGGTCTTAGCGCCCCCCTGGCCCACATTGCCGTTGTCGGTGACGGCGATCGCAACCTCGACCTCGCCGTTAAAGTCGGCCTGGCTCTGGTACTGCACCGCCGTCAGGGCGGCCAGGGTGGTGTTGATCTGGGCCAGGGTGCCGGTCAGCTGCACGCTGGCGGTGCCGTTGGTGCCAATTTGACCGGCGCTGAGGCCGTTGAGAATGTCGTCGGCCACGGTGAGGCTGCCGCTGTCTACGCTGAGGGTGACGGTGAGGCTGCCGTCGGGGTTGCTTTCGTTGGCGTCCACATCGGCGATCGCAATGCCCGAGAGATAGACCGCCGGGGTGCCGTCTTCGACAATGCTAGCGACCGGGTTGCCACCGACCAGCAGGTTGCCTGTGGCCGCGACGGTGGGGGCATCGTTGACGGCGTTGATCGCCTGCTGGAGGGTGAGCCCGTTGACGCTGATTGGGCTGGCCTCACTGCGTTCGGGGCGGTTGGGAATTGGGTCAGCGCTGGTAATCGCAGCGATCGCCGACTGCCCACTGCTGAGCAGGTAGCCCAGGTTGGTATCGGTCACGCTGCCATCGACCAGGTAGGCCACCAGGGGATGGGCCGGGCCGAGATTGGTGCCGGTCATGGTGTCGTTGTAGTGCTCGGCAGTCTGCCGGAAGCGCAGCCGGTAAGACTCGGGCAGGTAGAGCCCCTGGCCCTGGCTCCAGCCGCCGACGCTGACCCAGGTGGTGCCGCTGGCGCTGTATTCCCAGACGCCGACGGTGCTGGCGGGCACGTCTTTAATCAGCACGCCCCAGAAGCTGGCGTCGGCCAGAATGCCGTGGGTCACCTCGGTTTGGGTGTAGTCAAACTGGTCGCCATCGGAGCCGTCGGCGGAGCCGCTGGGGCCATCGACAAAGCGCGGCCCAAACAGCTCTGCCACGGTTTTGGCGGGGGGGCTGGTGGTGTCTTCGTCCTGACCGCTGGCGCTGAGGCTGATGGGGGTCAGGACATCTTTGGCCCAGGGTCTGAAGTCGTTGACCGCCTCAATCGCTCCCTTGAGGGTCACGGTGTCTGCCGTGTAGCGGGTGGTGCCACCGACGCCAGTTTGGGTCAGGTTGATGCGCTGGCCCAGGCCCAGGGCCTGGCCTTCGCCGTTATCGACCAGGTAGGCCCTCAGGGAGGGCAGTGGGCCGTTGTAGTTGGCCTTCGGCAGAAAGCGCACCTGGGTGTCCTTGGGCACCAGGTAGGCGTTGGTCTCGCTCACGTCGCTGGGCAGGGAAATCCACTGGCCGAAGCGAATGTCGTAGACCTGCCAGTTACCTTTTTCGCTGGCGATCTGGAGATCGGTGGCGCGATCGCCCGTGTAGGCCGGAAAGTCTTGAACGATCGCCACCCCGATAAACGTGTTCTGGTTGACGTTCTTGCTGTCGATGAGATCCTGGAAGGAGCTGGCAAACAGGCTGTTAACCGTGGGGGCATTGGCGGTTGTCAGCGGCACGTCTTCCAGGAACGAAGGGAAGACCGGGGCCGCCCCCGCAACCACGGTGGGGGCATCGTTTACCGGGGTGACGGTCAGGGTTTTGCTGATCGTGCCCTGGCTGAAGGGGCCGCCGGAGGTGGTAAAGCGGGCGTCCTGAATTTTGCCGCTGGTAAAGTCGGGGTGGGAGCCGTCCACCAACCGCCCCACAATAGCGCCCGGATTGCCGTTGAAGTTGGCGGTGGGAGAAAAGCGCACCCTGGTGTCGGCGGTCAGCAGCATGGCGTTGATTTCGGTCAGCTGGGGCTTAAAATCGGCCCAGGCGTTGTTCTGCCAGTACTGCCATTTGCCCTCCAGGGCGGTAGAGGCATTGTTGATAATGGCAATGCCCTTGAGCGAGTCGCCATCGACATCGGCAAAGTGGCTGCCAAACAGGTCGGCGACGGTCATGCCCTGGGTGTCTTGGGTGTCTTCGCTGAGGGCCGCAAAGCTGCCCGCCGTGCGGTTAAAGGTGATGCTCCAGCCGTTGAGCAGGCGACCAAATTTTTCGGCATCGACGCCGCTGTCGGTGTCGTCTTCGATGTAGAGCTTCCAGTCGCCGTTGAGGGCGCTGCCCGACTGCCCAATGAACGGGTCAAAGGCGGTGGCGGCACCGGCAAAAGCCGCCGGGTCGAGGTCGTTGGCCCCGCCGGAGTTGTTGGTGGGGCGGTAGATGTTGTTGTTGACCAGGGTGGAGGTGCTGCCCGCCAGCGCCGGAGCCCCGGCGTTGTTGAAGGTGAGGGTGAAGTTGTTGAGGGCGGTGCCGTTGCCCGCGTCAGACAGCAGAACTACCCGCTGGCCCTGGGGCCCCTCCAGCCAGATGTCGAGGTTGTTGTCGGCGGTGACGTCGAGGCCCTTGAGGGTGACAGACATATCGGCGATCTTGCCCAGCAGCCCGCTGACCTTGAGCACCGAGGGGTACAGGTCGCCCCTGCCCGCGATGGGGTTGAGGTCGGCGGTGGTGGCGGAGGCGCGATCGCTAATTCGCACCGCCTCGGTCTGGTTAAAGGTGGCGCTGAGGCTGTTGACCGGGGCATCGTTGACGCCGTACACCAGGGTCTGGAAGTTGAAGGTCGGGGTGAAGCTGTTGGGTAGATCGATGGCAATGGTGGCGCGGCTGCCCGAGCTAAACCCGCCGCCGTAGGGCGGATACAGGACCCGGTCATCGATCAGATTGACCTTGAGCAGCGGCGCGGGGCCAGCGTAGTTGGTAGCGGGCGCAAAGCGCAGCAGCGTGTCGGCCCGGAGCAAAAACTGGTTATCGTTGGCCTGGGGGTTGATGGCGGGGATGTTGACCCAGCCCCAGAGCTGCTGCTGCACGTCCACAACGGTGTAGTACTGCCACTGCCCCTGGCTGGGGCTGACCTTGTAGTCGCCGATGGCGATGCCGTAGAAGTTGTTGCCGCTGTTGCTCTCGAAATACTGACCAAACAGGATGTTGACCGTGGCCCCCTGGGGCTGGGGAATGCCGTCTTCCCAGGCGAAGGCGAGGTTGTCGATGGCGGCGGTGGTTTGGGTGAGGCTGGGTGAAGTGCTCATGCCGGATCCTAGTGCAGTGATAGTAGTGGTAAAGGTCAAAACGTCGGTGCTGTAGGGGGTGGTGCCGCCGATGGGCTGGGCACCGCTGCCCTCAAAATTGATGCGATCGCCGGTCTGTACGCGATCGGCAGGAGACTGGCCGTTGAGGTCGATCAGCCGCACCGCCAGGCTAGGCGTGGGCAGCCCCTCAGCCCCCGCTTGGGGAATAAACCGCAGGCGAGTATTGGCCTCTAAAACCAGGGCGCGATCGGGGGTAATCGGCTGATCGAGGGTGAACCAGAGCAGCTGATTGGCGTCGTAGTAGGCCCAGGTGCCCAGGCCCACCTGCGGCGTGTAGCCGACAATGGCGACGCCGTAGAAACTGTCGCCGCTGTCGTCGGTGTAGGCCGCCCCAAAGATGCCGCCCACGGTGGCCCCTTCGTAGGTGTTGAAGCCGGTGAACAGTTTGGAGCCATCGGCCCCAGGAGCCCGGTTGAGCACCTCCGAGAGGGTCTGCTGCGATCGCTGCCCCAGCTCGCCAGCGGTGATAATCTCCTGCTGGTACAGGTCGAGGGCCGCCGGAATATCGGTCTTGAGCAGGATTTTCAGCGGCGTCAGGTTCTCAAAGGCCTGCTGAATCTCGGCGGGGGAGCCGCCAATGTTGGTGGCGGCACTGGCGACGCGATCGTAGGTGTCACCCAGCACGGTCACAATCGTCCCCTGCTCGATCTGGGCCTCGGCCAGCGCGTTGCCCGTCAGCGTCGGCAGAATCTCCGTCTGAAAATATCCGGCCACCACGCTTTCCACAAACGCCGACAGCCGCTCCTCAAAGGTGTCGCCGCCGTCGAGCACCGCCGTCCTCAGCTGCTCGGCCACAAAGTCGAGCACGTTGATCACCAGATCGGCGGTGATGCCCTCGGGGCTGTAGCCCCCGGCCACGCGGCTGAGGTTATAGACCAGGGTGTCTATGATGATGTGGCTCTTGTACACCTGAAGCCCCAGGGCGGCATCGGCTGAGCCGCTGCGAATCGCCTCAATCGGGTGGAAGGTGCTCAGGTCTAGCGAACTCGGCAGGTTGAAGAAGGCCTTGACCACGGCGGTGCTGGCCGCCAGGTCGCCGCCGTTGCTGACGGCCATCTGGGTGGCCAGGGTGGTCAGTGGCGAGACAATACCGCTCTCGGGGCTGGCGATCATCGGGTTGACGATGGGCAGACCGGTTTGCAGGTCGCGCCCGCCGATCACCACCAGCTGGCCGTCCATCAGCGTCAGCTTGCCGTCGCCGTCGATGTCAAACTCCGCCGGGTCGATGCCAAAGCTGTAGCTGCCATCTCCCAGGGTGACGCCCCAGGGCTCCCCTTCGTCAAACTTCAGGTTGAAGTTAGCGTCGAAGAAGACCACGCCGCCAACTACCTCAGACTGCACCGCCGCGCCGTTCTGCTTGGCTCCGCCCACCTGGAATTTGAACAGCTCAAAATCCCACCGCTGCTCAAACAGCTTGAAGCTGAAGATGCCCAGATCCACTTCGATCAGCGCCCGGAGAAAGGCGTAGATGCGACCGTAGAGCTCAAACAGCGACAGCGGATCGCTGATGCCCGCGATAATCTCGGAGCCGCGCACCTTGCCGTCGCTGGTGCCGAGGTTGTCCTTGTATTCGCCCTTGTCTTCCAGGTCGAAGTTGACGTTGGCCCCGACGCCGACGCCCAGGTAGCCCGTGAGGCCCGCGCCAACTTTGACGCCCGCCTCAACCTCGGCTTTGGCGTACAGCTCGGCCTTATCGACAATGCCGGAGGCACTGCTGGATAGATAGCTGTCCAGCGTCCAGTCGGTCAAGAAGAAGCCGTCAAAGATCTGGTAGCTCTCCTTCAGGCTAAAGTCGGCCTCTGACCACTTGCGGAAGCCGTAGGTGTCGTAGCCAAAGCCCAGCTGGGCACCGATTTCAAAGCGCCCTTCCAAAACCCCTGTGACAGGGTAGGCGGGGAAGGGGCGAAACTCAACTTTGGGGTTGAGCTCGATTTTGAGGTCGGGCACTTCGTAGAGCACCAGGTTGACGTCTTTGCCAAACAGCAGGTTCACCAGGGAGACGGGGTCTTCCAAAATGGGGAACCGCAGCCCTTTAATGGAGCGAATTTTGTCGAGCAGGCCCTTCACTTCTGCGGCATTTTCGTTGCCCGAGGCGGCGGCCTGCTGGCTCATACCCGCCGTTCCCGGCAGGGCCGGGGTTTCGGCCTGGTGCTCTATTTTGGAAGTCTCGGAGCCTTTCTTGGGCAGTTCTTTGCTGTCTTCGGCGGGTTTGTCGCCGTCGGGGGTCAGCGACAGGTAGTACTCTTCCAGCAGGGGAACGACCAGGTTGTCGCCTTTGGCCAGCTTGGCGTTGAGCTTGTCGAGGGCCTTGATAAAATCTACGATCTTGACGATCGTTTCAAAGAATTCGGCATATTTTGCCTCCCCTCGCTGTTTAGAGATGGCGGAGAGCACCAGGGCAATTTCTAAGATCGAAACTTCGCCGTTGGCGTCTTTGTCGAACTGAGATTCGAGGCCGATATATTCGAGAAACTGGGTGTCTTTGCTGAGCACCTCGACGAAGGGCTTGATCGGCTTAAAGATGCTGTCCACGGCGCTGATCACCGGGGCGGCAAACTTGGTGATAAAACTGCCCAGATCCAGCCCCAGATCCTTGAGGCCCACGGCCAGGGAGAGGTCGAACTCTTTGCCCTTAGATTTGTCGGCCTTGGCGGCGATCGCCAGATCGACGCTCAGCGACGGGAACGACGTGTTGCCCATGACGCTGGTGACCAGGTTGAAGGCGGCCCCCAGGGAGCCGCTCAGGGTGTAGTCAAATAGCTCCTTGGCCCTGCTGCTCAGCTCTGAGATGCCCACCGACGCCTGGCGAATCGGCGTGCCCACGGCGTTTACGTCGTAGGTTTCTTTAGCCCCCGTGGCGGTGTTTTCGACGATGAACTGCTGGGCGTTGGCCAGCTTGCGGGCGGTAATGCCGCCCTCGGTCACCGTCTGGGCCAGGTTGACGTTGCTGCCCGGCACGATAAAGACATCCACCAGGTCTTTCTTGGTGGCGTTCTTGGCTTCATCCGGGTTGGTGATGGTGATATTGAGCGGCCCGCCCGACGACGGCCCCGAGACCACCAGGTAGTCGGCCACCTGCTTGATGGGCTTGGCCTGGTTGAAGGGCTGCACGTAGTAGATTGCACCGGGGGGCAGGCCATCGGTGGCCGCCGCCGTCTTAGACACCCGGAAGATGAGATCGCTGCCCACGGGCAAGTTGCCCGCCTGAAGGCCGGTGGCAAAGTCGATCACCTGGCCGTTGATGTCTTTGAGAATGACAGAGTTGCTTGACCCACCCGCCGTGAGCTGGCGGCGCAGGGGCTTGAGGGGCGTCTGGGGGTAGGGGTCTTCGGGGTCAACAATGGCGGCCCCCAGGGTAAAGTTGACCGGCTCTAGCTTCAGGCCGGGGAAGAATTCGGCATCGTCGGTCGAACCGGCAGCAGGGTTCTGGCGGCTGGGGTCAATTAGCCGGAACAGCTCGACAACAAAGTGATTGACCACCGGGGAGTTGTTGTCGATGCCGCCCAGGCCAACGGAGAAGGTGCCGGTTTGAGGCCCTTTGTCCGCCAGGAAATCGCTGAGGGCGGTGGTACCAGCGGGCTTGTCGCCGGTATACAGGGTGGGCATCGCCTGGTCGGCGGTCTGGGTGGCGATCGCAAAGGCGTACTTGCGCTCGATTTTGACATCCACCACCTTTGGCCCCAGCAGCCCCAGATCGAGCCCCAGGGCGGCCTCGCTGTGGGTATCGCCCTTGGCCAGCAGACTCTCCGACTCGGCATTCTTTTTCAGCGAGTTGAGAATGTTTTTGTCGCTGTTGTAGGCCTGGAAGGCTTTGTGGGGGTCTTGGGTGTAGAGGCGAGCATCGACCTTGAGGCCCTGCACGTCGCGCTCCCCTTTCCAGTTGACCCGAAAGCGGCGCACGCTGCCGTTGAAATCTACCGAGATCTCGTCGATGGCGGCGTAGTTGAGCCCCGACAGAATAATCGGGTGCTTCCAGTTGGCCGCATTTTTGGTGTAGGTGGCAAAGGTGTTGGCCGAGGTGAGGTCGAGGTCAACGGGGTTGCCCGAGATGTCGTAGGCCCTGACGGTCACGGTTTGCTCGCTCTGGCCCACCTTGGCCACCTCATCCAGCCAGAGGGTGAGCTGGGGCTGGTGGCCGTTGATGAAGTCGTTGAGCGGAATTTGCTCTAGCTCGGCCCGCAAAAAGGCGACGTTGCCCGTGGCCTTAAAGCTGTTGAGGTCGAGGTAGAGGTTGGTGCTGGCCCCGGTCTTGGTTTTGCCCAGGTCATCCTCAGAGATGTCGAGGGTAAAGGCGCGATTCTTGAGGTCGAGGGTCAGGCCCACCCGCAGGTCGAAGTGGAAGATCGAAGACAGGGAGCCCTCGGTTTCGAGCCCCAGCACCGGCAGCCCCAGGTCGGAGTCGAGGCTGACCTCAAACAGGTCGTAGTCCTGGCCAAAGGCCAGGCTCATGGCGATGGTCTGACTCTTGGCGTCGTACTTGATCGACACATTGACGCCGGTACCGTCGAGCTGCTCGTTGAGGGCGTCGCTGAGGGCAGCGGCCAGGGACGGCCCGGTGATGTAGCGCTGCTGCTCCAGGTTGCGAGAAAAGTCGCGAATGAAGCTGGTCAGGAAGGGGGGCAGCTTGCCCGACAGACTGCCGATTAAGGGCAGGCTGTAGTTGTTGATGATTTCCTCCAGCTTTGAGAAGCCGTTGGCCAGCGAACCGGTGACGGTTTCGTTGTCGAGGCGGCGGTCTTTGACGGTCAGCACCAGGGGCGACGGCGCATTGTTAAACGTCTTCGAGTAGAAGCCGTCGTTGCCCTCGGCCTCGTAGACCTTCATCTCCAGGGGCAGAATGCGATCGATGTCGTAGGTTTCGTCGTCCAGGGCGGTGAGCTTGATCCGCTGGAACCGCGTCCAGTTGTTGCTGTCAAAGTAGGCGGCGTTTTCCTTCCACAGGGCAGTGCCGAAGTAGGGATCGCTGCTGTAGTCGCTGGGCAGCAGGGTGCTGGGGGGAACGCCGTCCTCGGCCACCAGCTTGATTGGGGTGTCGGGGGTGCTGGCGGCAAAGGAGGTGAAGACCGCAAAGCGGTTCCAGCGATCGACGGCGACGTCGGTACTGCCGGGGATGGCCACTTTGCCAATGCTGTCGCCCACCTGCACGGCGATCGCCGCCGCGTTGGCCAGACCTGAAATAATTCCCCACCCGGCGGGCTGGTCGGGCCGTTGGGTCGTTTCAAACAGGCTGAGGTAGCCGTCCTGGTTGGTGTCAAAGCTGCCCAGGGTGACGTTGAAGTTGGCCAGGTCAGTGCCCACAGCCAGGGCGCTGAGGTTGTCGCCAAAGTAGTAGCGGCTGTCGCTGAGGGTGACGCCGCTGTGCTCGCCAGCATCCAGCTCGCCGTTGCCGTTGACGTCAAAAAAGACGGCGCTCTTGAGCCGAATCGGCTCGGCCCAGGTCTCTTTGGTGACGTTTAGCGTTAGCTCGGTGGTGAGCTTGCTGCTGGCGCTGCCGTCTACGGCGGGGTCGCGCTCGTAGAAGTGAATCTTGCGGCCGTACTGGTCGTACACCGAAATGGTGACGGTCTGGGTGCCGTCTTCTTTGAACTTGGGCTCCTCCGCCAGGTGCACCTGCATCTCCTGGGCAATGTTTTGATCCCAGCGGGGGTTAAAGCGCAGGGTGACCCAGTTGTCCTGGCCCGCATTGGTTCCGGTCTGCACCGTACCGGGGTCAGACAGCGGCCTGACCAAAAATACCGCCGCCGAAAACTCTTCGCTGTTGTCGATCTCGGGGTGCTCGGCGATGGTGAGGTAGCCCTTGTCGGTGGGGCTGCTGCTGTCGAACACCTGCTGCCCCGGCAGAATAAAGCGGAAGCCCACGGTCTCGTTGTCGTAGATGCGCACCGAGGCTTTGGTGTCGATCGCCGCCAGCTGGTAGCCGGGGCTGGTGCCGTTGGGGTCGCTGAGCAGCTCCAGCTCGACCGCCTCAAAGCGCTTGGTGTTTTCCTTGGCCGCCTCGACGGTGGCTTTGCCGGTGGCGTCGAGCAGGCGGGTCTCGCCAATGCCGCCGGAGGTGAGGTCGATCTTCTGGGTGCGGGCCGGGTCGTTGTACAGCTCGATCACATCGGCGCTGATCACTTTGACGTAGTAGAAGCGATCGTCGGCCAGGCCGTCGGGCACGCGGCCCTCGCTGCTCTCGCTGACAAACACCACCTTGGCCCCGTCGATCAGGCGGTGGGTGGGCAGGGTGATGCGATCGCCCGCCAGATCTACCCCATTGGCCTTAAAGGTGAGGTCAAAGCCCTCGGCGATGTAGTCGTCGATGGGAAAGATCACCACGTTGCCCAGGCTCTGGCCGGGGGCAATAAACAGAAAGTTGTCGCCCTCGGGGGTGAGGTTGACGTACTGCTGGTAGTCGTCGGCGCTGGCGGGGGCACTGGCCCAGCCCTTCACCCGGTAGTGAATCTTCAGCCCCTCGGGGTTGCGCACCTGGTCGGTGTTGAGCCGGAGGCCAAAGAAGCCAATCTGGCCCGGCTCTGAGGCATCGAGCACGGTGTAGGCGCTGACGGTGGGCAGGTCGTTGTCGCGCACGGTGACGGTGACCGGATTGACGGCTATGCCCGCGTAGAGGGGGTCGTCGGATTGCACCCTGGCGTGGACGTAGCTCTGGAAGTCCCCCGTCACCCGGTTGTCGTCCTGGGCGCGCACCTGCACCGTCTGGGGGGCGTTCCAGTTGTAGGGGGTGAACTTCAGCTCAATGGTGTCGCCGTAGTATTTCTTGTCGAGGGCCAGGGCGCTGGAGTCGTTGCCCGCCAGATCGCCGGGGCGCAGGGTAACCAGCACCGTGCCGGTGGGCTTGCTGCGCAGGCTGACCTGGAACTGGCCGCCCTCGACCCCCTCGCGAATGTCGGCCAGCTGGTTGATGATCACCCCCGCCTGATCGTTGTCGAGGATCGGCAGCTCGGCCACCAGGCCGGGCAGGTTACCGTAGACCGCGTCGCTGCTGTCCACGGCAATAGATAGGCGGGGGGCGGCGTCCTGGCCGTTGTCCACCAGGTTGTCGGGGGCCACGGGCCGCAGCAGAATCTGCTGATCCCAGCTGGTGGGCAGAATGGTGAGCTTCATCTGCCCCTGGGGGGTAACGCTGACCCGCTCTTGCAGCAGCTGGTTGGCGTTGAGCCCGACGCCGACCCGGTAGGTGGCATCGTCGCCATCGACTCGAATGCCCACCTGCTTGAGAATGGTCTGCACCGCCGCCGACTGCTGAATTTCGGCCACGCTCTTGCCCGCGATCGCCCCCTGGAGGGTCGCCGCCGTCGCCGCCGTCATCTGCACGGTGTAGGCCCCCTGGCCGTCGCGGCTGACCGACTGCACCAGGGGCGAGCTAAAGCGCAGGCTGTAGTCGGCGGCGGAGTTGGCCAGGCGCGACTGCACCGTCAGGCTGCCGTTGGCGTTGACCGTCAGGGCAAAGGGGTAGATGCGCTCAAACTGGAGGCGATCGCTGGCGCTGTTGCGCAGCACCAGGCTGACGCTGTCCTGGGGCTGGGAGTTGAGCTGGAGCACGTAGAAGCCGTCGCTCTGCTGGCCCTCGGCCAGGGGGCGGGTGGGGTTGGCCGAGGCCGTCAGGTGGCTCGCCACCACGCTGGCGGGCTGCCCGTTGCCGCCCACGTAGGCCAGGGTAACGCCGGGGCGATCGTCGTCGCGAATCAGAATATCGACGGTGCGATCGAGCCCCGGTCGCGCCGTCAGATCGTCGGTGGAGAGCAGCTGCAAGCGCACCCGCTCATCCAGCTCAACCACATTGTCCTGGCGGCTGACCACCTCCAGCACCGCCTGGGGGTTGCCGGGGTCAAACACCACCTCGTTCGACTTTTGGGCCACGGTGCCAAACCGGTAGTGGCCGTTGTCGAGGCTGAGAAACACACTATCGACGCCGCTGTCGTTGAGAAAAGACAGACTCTCCAGATTGCCGATCTGACCGGCGCGACCGCTGAGCGGATCGACGTAGGTGCGATCGCGGTAGCTCAGCTGGCCGCTGCCGTCCAACTCCGGCAGAAACGCCCGCCAGTAGCTCTCCTCGCCCCCGCCGCGCTCGTAGACAAACAGCTCCGGCTGGCCGTCCACCACCACATCGCCAAACCTGAGGGCCAGGGGCAGGTCGCTGGGCAGCACAATGCTGCGGAAGGGGTTGGCCGCATCCGCCAGGGGCACCAGGCCGGTCGCCAGGGTAAAGGCACCGTTGCCCAGGTAGGCCTGGATGCGGTTGTTCCCATCGAGCACCACCGCATCCAGCACGCCGTCCCCGCTGAAGTCGGCAAAGTCGAAGCCCACCAGGGTTCGAGGCCGCCCCGAGCCCAGGGTCGAGCCGGTCTGATCCTCCAGGGCCACAACCACCGGGTCACCGGCAAAGGCGACGCCGTTTTCCACCTGGTTGAGGCGCACCTTCAGGCCGCCGTCCTGGCTCCACACCAGGTCGAGGTCGCCGTCGCTATCCACATCCACCAGGCGCGCCTCCGAGCCGCTAAAGCCCGGTGCCAGTCCGGCGGTGTTGACCTTGGGCTGGTAGACATCCTGGGGGGTAAAGGCCAAGTCGCCGGGCTTAGTCGAGGTGTTCTCGTAGAACTGGGCTCCGGCCTTCTCGGTCAAAATCAGCAGGTCGGCCCTGCCGTCGCCGGTCAGGTCGCCGGTCACCACGGCGGGACGATCGCCCAGGTAGCGATCGCCTGAGATCGGCAGCTTGGCCGAAGCCCCCTTGTTGACCACCACCCCTTCCAGGGCCTCAAAGTCCTGCCCCTGGATCGCGCCGCCCTCGGCAAAGTTGGGGCGGCGGTCAAAGCGGCTCAGATCGGTGGGGGAAATCTCGTCGATCAGGTGCTGCCGCCGCAGCGTTTCTAGCTCGTAGGCCTGGCCCACGTTGCTGAAGTAGGTCTGCACCGGGTCGCTGGGGCTGCTGAGCTGCACGGTGATCTGGCCGATGTCGGCCAGCAGGTCGGCGCTGGTGCCAAAGGAAAACGGCACCGTCAGCAGCGACTGCCAGTTGTTGGCATCGACGGTGACGGTGACGGTGGCGATCGCCGGTTCCGCGCCGCCGGTATAGCTGTAGCGGCGAAAGGTCAGCTCCACCGGAGCCGTCGGCGCGGCGGTAAACAGGTCGGGATTGAGCCTAAACAGCACCTGGCTGTTGGCCCCATCGAGGGTAAAGACCAGCGGCGGCCGGTTAAATACCTCCTGGCTAAAGCGGCGAATCTCGCCCTGGCTCAGCTCCCGGTTCCAGAACCGGGCCCCGTAGACCACCCCCTGGAAGTTGTCCACTGAGCTGACATCGGCGGAGCCAAACAGAGCGGTGACCGTCACCGGGGCAATGGCCGTGGCCCCCAGGCTGCCCGAGCCGATCAGCCGCCCGTCGGCGTAGAGCTGGGCGCTCACCCCGTCGCTGACCAGATTGATCTGGTAGGCTTCGTTGGCCTTGAGGGGCACCGTGCTCTGCACCGTCACCAGCTGGTTCTGGCCGTTGCGGAACTGCGCCACCAGGCGTCCGTCGGTGGCGATCGCCAGGTCGCCGTGGCCGTTGACCCCCTGCACCAGCTGCACCGGCTGGCCCTGGTCGCGGTTGCCGCTCCAGCGCAGGCCCAGCTGGAGGGTAAAGCGGCTGCCCAGCTCAATCGGGTCTTCCAGGGCCAGATGGTCGCTGCCCCCCTGGAGCTGGAGCGATCGCTGGAGCCCCGTCTCCACCACCTTGTAGCGGCCCACCAGCGGGCCGCCCTGGCCATTGAGGTCGGCGGTAATGGTTACCTGGGCGGTCTCGCCCTCGGTGATGGTGAGCTGCCGGGTCTGGGCATTGACCTCAAAGCCGTAGGTGGGGTTGGCCGGGTTGGGCGGCTGGTAGAGCTTCACCAGCTCCTCCGGCTTTAGCTCCGTTGGGGGCTCGGCCATGGCCACGTTGAGGTAGGTGAGGTTGGCTCCCTGGCCGCCAAACTGGTAGGCCGCATCCGTTGTCTGAGCGGGGTCGGTGACGATGGTGGCGGTCACCTGGCCCAGCTGGCTGCCGTCGTTAAAGCCGTCGTTGACGCCGCGAATGCCCACCAGCCGGGGCTGATCCCAGTCGGCGGCGGTGAAGGTGAGCCGACTGGTGGAGAGCGCCACCTCGTCGCTGCCCACAATGCTGCGGGTGGCCTTCAGATCGACCGCCACCTGGCCGTCGCCGTCGATGGGGGCCGAGGTCAGCTGCACGTAGACGTACTCGTTCCAGCTCGACTGCCGCGCCCGAATCGGCAGGGGATTGCCTTCGTTGGTCAGCAGGTGCCCCTGCTCAAAGGTGAGTTTCAAGTCGGCGCTGGCCGGGCTGAGGCGCAGGCTCTCGGCGTCGGCCAGCTCCTGGTTGGCCACCAGCTCCAGGGAAAACGACTGGGCCACGCCGTTGAGGGTGAGAATGCCGTTGAGAATTTTGCCGCCAAAGTCGCCCTGTACGGTGGTGACGGCAAAGCGCTGGGCGTCGGTGAGGCTGAGTTTGGTCTCGCTGAGGGCCAGCCCGGCGGTGTCGGTGATAAAAATCTCGGCGGTGTCGTAGTTCTGAGCGTCCCAGCGCAGGTCGTCGAGGTTAAAGCGCAGGGTCATGGCCCCGTCGTCGGCCTCCCGCACAATAATCTGCTTCACCGGCTCCAGCTGGGTGGTGTTCTCGGTGCGATCGGTGTCGGGGTTGTAGGTGTAGCTGCTCTTGAGGCTGAGCATCTCGACGCCGGGGCGATCGGTATCGACGATCGCGATCGTGCCGCTAGCGCCCGCCACCTGGTAGCGGCTGGCGTCGGCATTGGCCACCCCGCCCAGGGTGAGCTGCAGGCGCTGGTTGCCCTCGGCCCGCTCGTCGTCGGGGGCGCTGATGTAGACCACGCCCTTGCGTGCCCCCTCGGGAATATAGATCGAGCCCGTGAACCCCTCGCCAAAGCTGACGTTCTGGGTCTGGGTCTGGGCGCTGCCCCCCAGGTTGACGGCGGTGGTCACCTGAAAATCGAGCCCCTGCCAGGCCGAGCCGCTGCCGGCGCTGGGCCGCAGAGCACCCGGCTCGGCCAAAGTCAGGTTGCTGAGGCCAAAGTTAACCGTAATGCCGCCCCGGGGCGCTGGCTTGCTGAGCAGCAGCTCAAAGGCGGCCAGCTGATCGCTGCCCTCCACGGTGCGCTGCTGGTCGCTGGGCACGCTGACAACCACCTGGGGAAAGTCGAAGTTGCGGTTGACCAGCCCAAAGCTGGCCGCTTCCTCCGCCAGCATCTCGCGCAGGGCGGGGTCAGCCAGGGGCACGCCGGGGTTCCACAGCAGGGCATCGCCATTGTTGAATACCACCGTGGCGTCGGCGATCGCCGACGCCGGGGCCTGGTTATTCAAGTTGGTGCCCGCGCCTTCGTCCAGGTTGTACTGGGCCTTGAGGGTGCCGACGTAGAGGTTGCCGTCCGCCACCAGCTGATCCCAAAAGCGCAGGCTGCTGATCAGGCCCTGGGCGCTGCCGCCGCTGGCCCCCACCGATTGCAGCGTCAGGCTGGTGTTGGGGGCAATGGTCTGGCTGCCGGCCCGATCGCCATCGACGTAGACATCCAGGCGATCGCCCACCGCCAGCACCGACACCCGGTGCCACTGCTGGGGCTTGAGCTGGTTGCTGTCGTTGCCCACAAAGCTGAGGGCGCTGGTGCCCTGGAGCCGACCGTTCACCAGCGCCAGCGAGCCGCCGCTGGTCTGGAGCAGCGTGCCATTTTCGGAGCTGGGGTTGACCCAGAACTCCAGGGCGTAGTTGCCCGCCAGGGCGATATTGGGCAGCGCCACGTAGTTGCCCGCGCCAATCTGTAGCGCCACCGGCTCCGGCACGTGCAGCCGCGACTGCTCATCCACCAGGGTCAAGGTGCGATCGCTCAGCCCGTTGTAGAACGGGTCGGCAGAGCTGACGTCGAAGGTGACCGCCGTCCCCGGCGCGCCGCTGAGGTTCACCTGCTGGAGCTGGTTCCAGGTGTTGCGATCGCTGGTAAAGACATAGTTTTGCCCCGCCACCGTCACCGTCACATCGTTGGCCGGGCGGCTGGTCAAACCCAGGAATACAGGCGTGCTCGACCCTTGCAGCAGCACCTCCTGGTCAACCCTAAAGCCGTACTCATCCACCAGCCGCAGCCCCGCCTGAAACAGGCCCGAGTCGGCGATATTGACCGTGACGCGATCGCCCGCCGGGGTGACCGGCATCAGCACGTAGCCCTTGTTGATGCCGTCTTGAATGCCGTTTTCGGCGTTGTTCGCCCCTTGCAGCACCGTGCCGTTGGCCGCTCGAATGTTGGCGTACAAAAAGCCTTCCTGGTAGGCGTAGGCGGTGGTGGCGGCACCGCCATCGGCCTTCTCCACCCGATCCATCGAGACAATGCGGATCTCGACGGTCTCCAGCTGCTCCTGAATCTCATCGAGAATCGGCAGCAGGCTGATGGTGGCGCTGCTCTCCCCAGGCTGCACCACCACAAAATTTTCGATGACGTACTCCAGCCCGGCCCCGGTGGTGGTGGTCGAGCGCCCGGTCTCCAGGTTAATGCGCTTAAACCGCAGCTTGTCGCTGAGCAGCTCGATTTCCTCTGGCCCAAAGCTGCCCGTCACCACAATTTCGTACTTAATTGCCAGGCCGTTGCCCAAGGAGTACTCGTCGCGCTTAGAGCCCGGCACGGCCTCGTCGCCGTCGATCACATAGTTCTGGGTGGGGTTTTGCCAGTCCTTCAGCTGTACCTTGACCTGGCCCACCTTATTGTTGTCCTGGTACTCCTCCTTGCTGCCGTAGAGCTGCTCCTGGGCGTGCTGCAACACCTCTAGCTCGTAGCGAATCGGCAGAATGATACCGTTGCGGTTGTGCAGTTCCCGCTGGGTAGGGCTGCCCGGAAAGACCGTGTAGTTGTTCCAAAACTCAATCTTTTCAACGTTGGTGGCCACCACCTGGTTGGCCGCGTTGTTGCGATCGGTGACCGTAAACCGCATGGTGCCATCGGCCAGGGTTTCAGTCGCAATATTGAAGTCTGAGTACTCGCCCACCACGCGCAGAGTGTCGAGACCGGCACCGCCGTCCACGGTGGTCTGCCCGGTAGCCGATCGCCAGCCGCTGCCCGTGGCCACCTTGATCTCCGCCACGTCCCGAGTGTTGGGGTTGAGGGTTGGGGCTCCGCCGTTGTTGGGGTCGGGGTGCGGCCCAACATCCCCATTAGAGACATCGCCGTAGACCAAAATGTCGTTGCCCGCGCCGCCCTCCAGCACATCGTTGCCGTTGCCGCCTTCGATATAGTCATCGCCATCGCCGCCGTAGAGCCGGTCGTTGCCCGCCCCGCCCCGCAGCAGGTCGTTGCCTGCCTCGCCGTAGAAGGTGTTGTCGCCGCCGCCGCTGCTGCCGTTGGCCAGGTCGGTCGTGACAATGTCATTCCCCGCCCCGGCGTAGACCGTATCATTGCCCTGGCGGGTGCGAATGGTGTCGCTGCCGCTGCCCGTGCGAATGGTGTCGCTGCCGCTGCCGCCGGTAACGACGTTGTTGCCGTTGTAGGCGTTGATGTCGTTGGTGCCCCCGGCCACCGTAATGATGTCAACGCCCTGGCTGCCGTGGATAACGTCGTTGCCCGAGCCGCTGGTGATGGTGTGGGTGCCGGTGTCGGGGTCGGCAAAGGCTCCGTTACCGGCGTAGATCGTGTTGTTGCCCTCGCCGCCGTGGAGGGTGTCGGCCCCCGCGTTGCCGTAGAGGGTGTCGTCACCGTCGCCGCCGTGGAGAGTGTCGTTGTCCGCGTCGCCGTAGAGGGTGTCGTTGCCCGCTTCGCCGTGGAGAGTATCGTCCCCCTCACCGCCGTAGAGGGTGTCGTTGCCATCGCCGCCAAAGACCAGGTCGTTGCCGCCTTCGGCGTAGACAAGATCGTCACCGCCAAAGACATAGATACCAAAGCGCCACTCGGTATTATCTCCAACGCGGTAGAGATAGTTATTGGGGCCAGGATAGTCACCGTACCAGACATCGTTGCCGTCGCCGACGTTCCAAACGATGGTGATGCTGTTGCCAAACGAGTCGGAGTCAACACCGCCGTGGTAGCCTGGCCCCGCCCAGCCGTAGGGAGGCACATAGACCTGAAACGAGTCAGGAACGATCAGGATGTCGCCATCGGGAGGGTTGTCGAAGTCTGTAGAGAAGTTACCTATGGTGTAGAACGATCGAGTGCCCTCGTTGTCGTCAAATACGCCAGTGTCATCATCCGTAACCTGTACAACGCCAGGGTTGCCTTCGTTAACGGTACCCAAGACAAATTCTTGCCCGGTTAAACTCTGTAGCTGAGTTGCGCTGGCCTCGATAGAACCGCTGGCTCTTTCTAGCTGCCAGTCGGCCCCAAGAACTGTGCCAGTCAGATCTTCTGAGGCAGCAATGTCAACGCCAAGCATCTGAGATAGCTCAGTAATAAAGGCTTCTCCGCCTGGCCCCGCCGCCACATTGCAGCCATAGATCAATAGATCAGCTCCTGGGGCTAAAGCCGCCTGCCAGCTCTGTAAATGCGCTGCATTGGTCTGTAATGTCGCTAAAGACAAAACAGTTTTACCCAGCATAATTGCGGCTTCGGCACCGTGGGAGAAAAGGTGAACCGCGTCCAGGTTTTGATGCCGACTGAGTACGTCAGCGATGTACTGCACCCCGTCTTCCCCAAAGGGAATGACGTAAACCTGGCCGTCAAAACTTTTCAGGGCCAGATTGTTTTGGGCAAGGGAAGCATCAATAAACGCGATGGACTGACTCATGACAATTCAACCTTAGAGATGGCTCTAACTAGATCGAGACAGATTGGAACGCAGGCAAACCGGCGCGTAGGATTCCGCCAGGGCAGGTACGCGCAGCAACTTGGTGGTTGAGGGCAATAACCTAGGTCATCAGTAGTGCTGAGCACTCTGTGGGGCTAGGTCTCAGGGGCAAAAACCAACAACGGTTAGAGAATCTTTTTAAAGAAAAAGTTGTGAACTAAAGTTGCGGACTAAAATGCTCAAAGCTTACTGAGGCTGGGCTTCATGACTGAAGTGAGAAGCCGCTTGCAAGACTTTGGGAGGAAAAATCTGGTGAGCTGACCGCCTAAGGAGCACCATCGGTCTAGGCATCAGGTCGGCGAAAAACGGTATGGGTAACGGGTTGTAAAGGGATTGAGTTAGCTAACAGTGCTGAGTACTCGTTGTGGTTGAGCTTCACGCATGAGCCGCAGGGAGGGCTGAATAAACTTTTGATTGACCGTGTTGGTGTAATGTTCAACATCCTCTCGAATATGCCCAAAACACGAGGTCAAATAGTCACAGTTCTCTTCAACATTTTCGCTTTGCACAGCATACCCATAGCGCCCGCCAAAGAGCACGATCGGGATGGTTTCGCCCTGCTTGGTTTGCAGCATGGCCTCGGTGAGAGCGAGCTGTAGGGGGGCGCGATCGCCCTTGTAAATCAAGTTGAGGGCCGCTCGGGCACAGCCCTCTTGCCAGGGGCCAGGGGCCAGCCAGGTGTCACAGACGTAGCGCCCGGCAGGATAGTCGGTGGGCAAATAGCCCCTCAGGTTGGTGGTAAAGCCCTGGTACTGCAACTTGGGAAACGCCCGCACATACTGCTGGGCCAGGCGGGGCGCTTGCAGATCGAGGTCGCCTTCGAGGGGCTCTACGATGACCACCTGGTTGCCCTCGGCAACGATGTTGATGCCGTTTTCAAAGAAGATTTGTGCCGCCCTCGGGGTGTAAACCGGGGCCCTCGAAAGTTCCCAATCGGCGGGGACTACACCGCTATATCTCAAAATATCGAGATTGAGCATGGCCGGATTTAGATCGGCAGCGGCGATCGCGATCGCGCTGTCCTGCACCACAAAATTAAAGCCCATAGGAATTAACTTCTTACGACCCTCTGAGTATGCCCGTAGTCCTACGGTCGTATACCAGTAATCCCACGGAGGCTACCCTTTTTAACCGTAAAGAATTGTGCAAATTTGCCTAAACAAATATGCGGAGAAACTGTATAACCAGGTCAGACAAAGTCCAGAAAAGAAGACACCACAAAGCGGAGATTTGAAAGGGATCCAGATCTCCGCTTAACAGCACCGGTTTCAGCGAGTTGAAATTGATCAACAGCGGCACAGTTCGGTAAATTCCCCGAGGCTTTATCCCCAATTCACATTCCCAATTCACCTGTAGCATCAATGCCAAACAGGAGACGGGCAGAACCAGAGGGCAGCAGTCCATTCGGTTAAAACAGGTTTTTAGAAGCGGTTGAACGTTCAAACGTTTCTAAGGCCGCAGATTTTACAGACAGGTTGGCCGGGCGATGTCGGTAAAGGCACCAGGGGCCGGGTTGAGGGCAACGGTGGCACCGTCATTGTTAAGGGACAGATTGTCGCGATCGCCCACTTCAAACAGGCCAGCGGTGACGTTGTCGAGGGTAATGGTCGGGGTGGTGGCGTTGCCAAAGGCAATGAAACAGACGCGGGCGGTGCCGTCGGCGGTGACCTGAATGGCTTGGCCCCCGGTGTTGTTGGCCAGCTGGTTTTGGCGGGCCTCCACCAGCAGCGTCTGGGCGTCGGTGGTGGCTAGCTCAATGCCGTTGCCGCCGTTGCCGGTAATGATGTTGTTGCCAATGCCCAGGGAGCCCAGCTCGGGCTTGGCGACAAACTCCTGCAGGGCCGAATCTCCGGCGGTGCTGACGATGCCCGCTCCGGCGTTGTTCACAATCTGGTTGTTGTCGATGTTGAACTCCTGGGTGGCCGACTCGTTGGCGGCAATGCGAATACCAGCGCCAGCGTTGCGGGCGATCGCGCTCTCCCGCACCTGCACCTCCTGGAAGGAAATCAACCCCCCACCGGGGGTGCCGCCCACTACGCTCAGTCCGTCGCTGCCGTTGTCGGCAAGGGTGACACCCCGCAGGGTAATTTCTTGCCCGCCCAGGTTAGTGGCCCGAATCAACACCCCCTCGGCACTGTTGTTGCTGGCGCTGTTGGTAATCGTCGCGCCGGGGCTGAGGCCAAAGCTGGTGTTGACCGAGCTGCTGGGGCCAATGAATACCTCCTGGTTCGGCACCTGGAAGGGGGGGGCTACGACCCCCTCGGCGGCCAGCTCAATGCCCACCCGGTTGCGATCGGCCTGAAAGCCCGCAATGGTGGCCTGAATTGAGTTGATTGTGGTGGTATTGCGAATCAAAATGCCCTGGCCCGAGGTGGGGCCAGCCCCCTGGGCATCGCTCACCACGGTGTCAAACAAAACGGCGCTGCCGCCGACATCGTCGAGAAAAATGCCCCGCTGCTGGGGGGCGGCAATCGTGTTGTTGCGTAGCTCAACGTTGCTAATGCTGCGCCCCAAAATGGCCGCCTCCCCCGGCGTATTCTCAAACCGAAAGCCCGCCAGCACGGTGCGGTTGCCCAGGGTGACGCCGTCGATGCGGGGGAAGCTGCCGTCGCCCGAGAAGGGCAGCTCGACTACAATGCCGTTGGCATAGTTGAGTTCGGGGGAAAAGGGCAGCCGCGCAGTAGTCGTCTCAAAGCCGGGGAAGGGCAGCCCCGCGAGCAGCTGGCGCGGCCCCTGGGAGAGCAGCTGCACCCGGTCGGGAATGGTCAGCGCCGGAATCAGCACATCCGCTGCGCCATCGACGTAGACTACGTCATTGCCGTCGCGGGCGGTGGCGTTGAGGGCCTCCTCGACGGTGCCAAAGGGGTTTTCAAAGGTGCCGTCGCCGCCGCCGCCGCCCAGCCGCACGTGCTGAAAGCGGTAGGCCTGCTCTTCTTCGGGGTTGATCAGAGGCTGCGACTCCTGGGTGCTAAAGGCCTCGGCCTGGGAGACAACAAACACAGCGACTTCGGGCAGGCGCACCGGGGGTTCTCCCAGCCGGGCGCGCACCTGATCAATTTCTGGAATCGGGGCCGCCGCGCGCACGCCGGGGAAGGTGGCCCCCACCGAAAAGACCAGGCGGGTGCCAAACAGCCCGTCTCCCTGGAGCGCCAGGCCGGTGCTGAAGTTGGGGGTGAGGTCAGCGGCCAGCCGCAGCCGCCAGCCCAGGTAGCTGGGCAGGTTGGGGGCACCGTAGAGATAGACGCCGCCAAAGCCTTTGAGATCGCCATCGTCCCAGCGGGCCAGGGGGGTGCCCGCCTCGGCATCAAAACCGCCCAGGGCGGTTTCTCGCTGGAGCAGCCGCTGGCGCTGGCGCTGGGTTTCGAGCAGCAGCAGGTTGCCCTGAAAGCGGGTTGAGGTTTGCAGCCCGGTGTCGATGTCGATGGCGCTGAGGGTGCGATCGCGATCGCCCAGGGGCCAGTAGGCATTAAAGCGAAAATCCCAGTCGCGGCCCAGGCTCTCGTAGCCGGTGCCCAGCTGGTAGAAGGTGCTCGACCCCGTGCCCCGACCGTCGAGCCCCAGGTAGCCGCCGCGCACGCGCTCCGCCGTCTCGCTATAGCCGCGATAGCCCAGCAAAATGCCGCCGCCCAGGGTGTCGTCGCTGTTGACCAGCAGCCGCCCTTCCAAAAAGCCCAGCTCGTCGCCCACGGTTTGCCACAGGGGCACAAAGGCTTCAAAGCGGCCCAGGGCCGGGTAACTGCCGCTGGCGGTGCTGTAGCTGGCCCCCATGCGAGGGCGAACTCGTAGATCTGGCCCGGCGGCGCTGTCGAGGGAAACCTGCGCCAGGTCAAGCGGGATCAACTCGGGGGCCGTTACCCAGGATCTATCGGCAATATCGGCCAGAGATAGGTTGGGGCTAAAGCCCAGATCCATCTGAGCCAGGCTCGACTCGGAGGATAAGGGTTCGTCTGGGCTGGCCAGCGCTGGGAGCATTACCCCCGGCAGCAGGGTACTGGCCAGGGCAAGGCTAAGGCATTTGATGGCAGAAGGTGTCATGGTCATGGGGGTTGTGACCTCGGTTGGGGCGTGGGGGTAAGTTGTGGGCTGAGAATCTGGCCGCAGGCGGAGGGGCGGCCCTAGGCCGTAAACACAAAATGCTGGCGGGTGATGGTGTGGGCGTTGACATCCAGCAGGGTGGCCAGGGCGTGGGTTTGACCGCCCACGTTGACCGAAAGCAGCGTGTTTAGGCCACTCTGCTGGAGCTGCACATTGCTCCAGCCCAGGCCGCCCATGGCGCTGAGATCGATGCGATCGCCCACAATCTCAAAGTCCCGAATGGTGTCAAAACCGTCGGTTAGGGCCTGGTACTTAAAGGTGTCGTTGCCAATGCCGCCTATCAGCAGGTCATTGCCGGGGCCGCCGATCAGCACATCGTTGCCGCTGCCGCCGCTGAGCACATCGTCGCCAGCACCGCCCAGTAGCCAGTCGTTGCCGCTGCCGCCGCTGATTATGTCGTCGCCGTCACCGCCGTCGAGGTAGTCGTTGCCGCTGCCGCCGTTGATCACATCGCTGCCCGCTTCGCCGTAGATCGAGTCGTTGCCGCCGCCCGCGCTGATCATGTCGTTGCCGTCACCACCGTAGATGACGTCGGTGTCGCTGCCGCCGGTAATAATGTCGTCGCCGCCGTAGCCGTAGAAAATATCGGGGTTACTGAGGCCGCTGATGCTGCCGTCGGGGTTGACGCCGTAGATGATGTCGTTGCCGTTGGTGCCGTTGACGCCGTCCCCCGCCCACTGCACCAGGGTGGTGGCGGTGTTGCTGCTGTCTTTGCCGTCGCTGAGGGTAATGTCAACGGTGCGGTGCTGCCGGTTGGGGAAAAGGGCGGTGTTTTCGTAGGCAACGGCGGCGATCGCAGTTTGGTAATCACTGAGCGACGCCAGCCCCGTCAGGGTCAGGCTGCCGGTTGTCGGGTCGTAGGCACTGGCGGTAATGCCGCCGGGCAGCGCCCCCACCACCAGCCGTTCGTCGCTACCGTTCAACCGGTTGAACAGGGTAAAGGTAACCGAGGCCAGGGTGGAGTCATCGATGTCGAGAATGGTCAGGGTGGCTGGGGCGATCGCCTTCGCCCCAGCCGCCGGGTCATAGACCGCCCCATAGCCTGTCCCTGGCTGGGTGCTATCCAAATCCAGCACGGGCGCATCGTTGGTGCCGTTGATGGTGATGGTTAAAGTAGCGATATCGCTGCCGCCAGTGCCATTGCTGACGGTGTAGGTAAAGACCTCACTCAAGCTTTGATTTACCGTAATCGCCTGCACCGCCGGGTTGGTATTGTCGAGGCTGTAGCTATAGGTGCCATCGCTCGCCCAGGTGAGACTGCCGTAGCTGCCCACCAGGGGCTGGGTCGGGTCGGTAGCCGTCGTGCCCCCTCGCTGAACGGCAACCACGCTGAGACTGGCGCTGTTGGTGTCGGTATCGTTCAGCAGCAGGTTGCCAGCAACTGGGGCGATCGCATCTTCGCTAATGGCATTGGTATCGTCTGTCGCCACCGTCGTCCCACTGCCGTCTTGAATAGTCCCAACACCGACGGCGTTTTTCGTGCCGCCGCTGGTGTAGGTTGCCGTCAGCGCAAATGTTTCAGCAGTTTCAGCCAGAGTGTCAGCGGTAATGCCAGTACGCACCTGCACAATACCCCCGGCAGGGATGGTGACATTGCCCCCGGCATACAGCAGCCAAGTTGCACCCCCATCCAAGGAATATTCCAAACCGCCATTGCCAAAGTCTTCGCCATCGTTGAGCACCGCATTGGTCTCTTTCGTGGCCGGGTTCACCCCCGAACCTGCGGTATCTAAAGCTATAGTCTGCCCAGCCACCCCAGCCACCGTAAAGAGGGCAAAGCTATCTACGCCTTCCGTAACGGTGGGGCTCGTGACCGTCAGCGATCGGTCATCGTCCAGATTGGTGGTAGCAGTATCAGGGATGCCACCAATCACAGTGCCAGGGAATTTAACGCCTGTCCCATCATCGACGATGGTGCCAGTACCGGTCGTGCCAGTGCCACCTGTATTCGTTGCCGTTAGGCTAAACGTCTCTGCCCCTTCGTACACCCCATCATTCGTAATGGTAGTGCGTACCAGCAAGGTGCCCCCCGCAGGGATACTCACTAGCGCGTTGGCGGTGTAGTTGACCCAGTCAGTACCATCCCAGTACTGGAGGCCAGGGCCGTAGTCGGCTCCAGTAGCAGTGCCATCGGCCAGGCTAAGAGTAACTTGCTGACTAGCCGCCCCACCCACGGTAAAGACCGCGTAGGGCGATGCTTCATTCACCGTGGGGCTCGTGACCGTCAGCGGGCGATCATCGTCCAGATTGGTAGCTACGGTATCGGGAATACCACCGCTCACGGTGCCAGGGAATTTGACCCCAGTGCCGTCATCGACGATGGTGCCGGTACCAGTCGTACCAGTACCGCCAGTATTGGTAGCCGTCAAAGTGAAGGTTTCAGCACCTTCATACACCCCGTCGTTGACGATGGAGGTACGTACCAGCAAGGTACCGCCTGCGGGGATACTCACTAGCGCGTTGGCAGTGTAGTTCACCCAGTCGGTGCCGTCCCAGTACTGAAGGCCAGGGCCATAGTCAGCCCCAGTGGCAGTACCATCAGCAAGGCTAAGAGTGACCTGCTGGTTAGCCGCTCCACCCACAGTAAAGACCGCATAGGGCGAAGCTTCGTTGACCATAGGGCTGCTCACCGTCAGCGGGCGGTCATCATCCAGATTGGTCGTTATGGTGTCAGGAATGCTGCCCGTCACGGTGCCAGGGAATTTGGTGCCGGTGCCATCGTCAACAACGGTGCCGGTACCAGTCGTGCCCGTGCCGCCAGTATTGGTGGCCGTCAGTGTGAAAGTCTCGGCACCTTCGTACATCCCATCGTTAACGATAGTGGTGCGTACCAAGAGCGTGCCACCAGCAGGGATGCCCACTAGCGCGTTGGTGGTGTAATTCACCCAGTTCGTGCCATCCCAGTACTGAAGCGCAGGGCCGTAGTCGGCTCCAGTAGCAGTACCATCAGCCAAGCTAAGGGTGATCTGTTGGTTAGCCGCTCCCCCCACGGTAAAGACCGCGTAGGGCGAAGCTTCATTGACCGTGGGACTCGTAACCGTCAGCGGGCGGTCATCGTCCAAGTTGGTCGTTGCGGTATCGGGAGTACCACCGGTCACAGTGCCGGGATACTTAACGCCCGTGCCGTCATCGACGATGGTGCCTGTACCGTTGGTACCAGTACCGCCGGTATTTGTTGCCGTTAGAGTGAACGTCTCTGCCCCTTCGTACACGCCATCGTTGACGATGGTGGTGCGTACCAAAAGACTGCCGCCCGCAGAAAGGGCGACTAGTGCGTTGGCAGTGTAGTTCACCCAGTCAGTGCCATCCCAATACTGAAGTGCAGGGCCATAATCCGCTCCAGTGGCAGTGCCATCAGCAAGGCTAAGGGTGATCTGTTGGTTAGCCGCTCCACCCACGGTAAATACCGCGTAGGGTGAAGCTTCATTGACCGTGGGGCTGCTCACCGCCAACAAACGGTCATCATCCAGATTGGTGCTGGCGGTGTCAGGGATGCCACCGGTCACCGTGCCAGGGAATTTGAGTCCCGTCCCGTCATCAACAATGGTGCCGGTACCAGTCGTGCCAGTGCCGCCAGTATTGGTAGCCGTCAACGTGAAGGTTTCAGAACCTTCAAACACGCCATCGTTGACGATGGTGGTGCGGACTAGAAGCATTCCCCCCGCAGGTATACTCACTAGCGCATTGGCGGTGTAGTTCACCCAGTCGGTGCCGTCCCAGTACTGAAGGCCAGGGCCGTAGTCAGCTCCAGTGGCAGTACCATCAGCCAGGCTAAGGGTGATTTGCTGATTCGCTGCACCCCCCACAGTGAAGACCACATAGGGCGAAGCTTCGTTAACCGTCGGGCTGCTCACTGTCAGCGGACGGTCATCGTCCAGATTGGTGGTGGCGG
>VFQR01000206.1_pt1 | contig 116461 bp, 110 predicted proteins | sample 3512321 | NCBI WGS metagenome assembly VFQR01 (sample SAMN10412374, study PRJNA504923) | tailings metagenome | isolation source: Relicate 3 Philex TSF1 revegetated site | place: Philippines: Tuba, Benguet | collected 2017-08-29 | reverse complement strand
GCATCAAAACCAATACAAATCAACAGTATCAGAAAAATCATCAGATTTTAATAGGTGATCAAATCAATAATATTAACCCAAGTTTAAAAACGGTCAACGTATTTTAGGCATTGACACTTCTGTCAACTGTCAACTAACAACTATCAACTATCCCCCCCTTTTCATAACGATCATTCCCAATTAAATCAACATGCAAACAACTTCAAATCTTCTCATGATAAAACCCGTTCGTTTTGATTTTAATGCAGAAACGGCGGTTAATAATAGTTTTCAACAAGCTTCGGCAGATCAACAAGTAAGTGAAAAAGCGGCGGCTGAATTTGATCGATTTGTATCGGTACTTAACAATGCGGGTGTTCGGGTAACGGTTGTTGAAGATACTCCTGAACCCCATACTCCTGATTCGGTATTTCCCAATAATTGGATATCCTTTCATGACGACGGAACTATTTTTTTATATCCAATGTTCGCTGTCAATCGCAGACTTGAACGTAAACCGCATGTTTTATCTGTGATTGCTGAAAAGTTCCGCGTTGCAAATACAATAGACCTTAGCGCTTATGAACAGCAACAGGTTTTTTTAGAAGGAACTGGTAGTATGGTCTTAGACCGGGAAAATAAAATATCCTACGCTTGTTTGTCACCCAGAACTGATATACAAGTATTGCATGATTGGTGTAATAAAGCAGGATTTCGTCCGGTAGCGTTTACCTCTGTTGATAGCAAAGGCGATCCTATCTATCATACCAATGTAATGATGTGTATTGCTGATCAATTTGCTGTTATTTGTCTGGATTCGATTCCCGATGAAACAGAAAAGCGTACTGTCATAGAAACATTGAAGGATACCAAAAAAGAAATCATCGAAATCAGTTTCGACCAAATGAATCGTTTTGCAGGCAATATGCTGCAAGTTCAAAACACAAACGGAGATCGTTTTTTGGTGATGTCATCGCAGGCATATAATAGCCTGACTGCTGAACAGATCAAGCGTATTGAACACTATAATCCGATCCTGCATTCTGATATTACGACGATTGAAACCAATGGTGGCGGTAGTGCCAGATGTATGATGGCAGAGGTTTTTTTAGCAGAAAAATGATATGGCATGAATCAAGCTTCTCTGAATGAAATACTATATGAACAATTAGAGAAACAGTTCCTGATAATTCGGGATGAGATATACATTCCTTTATTTAAACGCTATGCAGATGAGCTCGAGATGTATCGAAAAGGAGAATCGGCGATGATGGATGGAACTAATTTGGAAGAAGAAATTGGGGATAAAGCTACTGACATTACGATTATTAATCCTTATTCAAATTTTATTGATACATATCCCGTGAGGGAGAATGACTGTATTATTTACTTAAAGAATGAGCTGAGATCTTGTTTGTTTGATCCTGATGTGCTACCACAACTGATCAAATCCGGGGCTATGGAAATAGGCTATGATTGGTATTTTCATTATGACTCGGGTATTAATCTTTTTAAACAAGATTTAGACTTCCCGATCATTGCTGAACCGAGATACTTATATCGTGAACTACCTCCCGGACATTATACCGGATTTGCAAAAGGGCCTGATTTTTCAGGTGTTTGGCCTGATTGTGCAGCATTGATTGATGAAGCAGACCAAGAGCATCCTTTATTGGAACTTGGCTATGAATTAATGAATTACTATCAGTATCAATCCAGATTATTTCTTCATAAAGCATTTAAAGAAATGGATGATGCTGGCGAATTTTCAATGATAGAAAAACGTCCCTTCCCTATTTATATTGCTGAACACGATTGCGAAGAAATGACTTTGTATGTACTCTAATCTTTATGCGCAATAAGTTCCCTGCATCCAGCAATCAATTTGATCGGTCAACATATGCATTAATAAGCCAATCCCCAAGATTCTCATTCTGGTAAACAACAATAAAACATAGACGGCAATCATATACCAGCTATGCAATACATGAAATCCGATACTGCATCGACATGGATCGAAAATGGGATTAGCCAGTAAATGATCTAGATCCACTAACATGGTCAGGAGAAAAATCACGGATACTTTCCTCCAATGATTTCGAAAAAATACATATGCCACTATGATGGGAGCTATAAAGTGTAAGAAATAGTGAAGAATAGATGTTAGTCCCATGTTATATAGAATCAATTACCATTCAGTATGATAAAATGCACCTGTTGTATCATTCTTTTTTTGATAGGTATGAGCACCAAAAAAATCCCTTTGTGCTTGTATAATATTTGCTGTTGCATATAGGCCACTGAGCGAATTCAGATAATCCAACGAAGCAGTATAACAAGGAATGGGCAAGTCAAATTCTAAAGCGCTGATACAAAAAGATTTAAGTTCGGGCTTTGATAATATGATTTCATTTTTGAAATCATGATATTCAAAGACATCATGATGTTCGTGAAAAGCTAGGATCATTTTTTCCATGAGTGTACTTCTGATAATACAACCATTGGTCCATATACGTGCTATGTTTGAAAGATCCAGATTCCAGTTATATTCCATCGAAGCAGTTCGCAAGATTAAAAAACCTTGTTGATGATTGATGATTCTTGCTGCAGTATAGGCAGTTTTTAGCGTATCAATACTTAGCTGTGTGGAATGAATATTCTTAATGGACGCTTGTCTGAGATTACGCACAGATTCCTTCAGTGTGGATACATAGCGTGCAAACAAAGCACTGGTAATCATTCCCGCAGGTATTCCCAATTCAGATGCGGTGATAGTTGCCCAGTTTCCTGTTCCTTTGTTACCTGCCACATCCAAAATCAAATCAATCAAATAAGTGTCGCCTTCTTTTTTTTGTAGAATATGAACAGTGCTTTCAAGTAAGTAACTATGAAGCGCGCCCTGATTCCACTCATCAAATACTTGAGCGATGCTGGATGGTTCCAAGCCTTGTACATAACGTAAATAAGCATAGGTTTCTGCAATCAGCTGCATTTCAGCATATTCAATGCCATTGTGAATCATTTTTACAAAATGTCCCGAACCTTCCGGACCAATATAAGCGGAACAAGGGTTGCCATTTTTGTCTTTGGCAGCAATGGCGAATAAAAGATGCTCAATTTTTTGGTAAGCTTCAAATGAACCGGAAGGCATAATGCTAGGTCCATAAAGTGCTCCTTTTTCACCACCGGAAACACCGGTACCCATAAAATGGATTTGCTGTTTTTCCAAACGTACAATGCGATTTTTAGTATCCTCATAATGGGAATTACCTCCATCGATTAAAATATCGCCGGCATCTAAATGGGGTAGGATTTCATTAATGAATACATCTGTTTCTTTTCCTGCTTTGATCATCATGAAAATGATCCGTGGTTTCACTAAAGAGTGTACAAAAGATCTTAAATCCTCAAAACCGGAAGCATTCTCTAACTCAGGATAGGCTTGAATGGTTTTTTCAGCTACTTGTTCCTCGACACCTTTCACGAACCGGTTGTACAGTGAAAGTTTTACCCCGGCACGAGCCCAGTTTCGAGCCAGGCTTTTACCCATCACACCTAATCCTACAATACCCAATGTAGACTTATTGGTTTCCTGAAGAATTGTATTGACCATAGTTTGTGGATCTAATGATATATCAATCTTAATACTTTCATTTGGAATTTCAAGAATATCGAACTGAGACTGTAAAAGAGTAACAGGCATGTAATGATCTTTTCGCTCAGCCATTCTTTTTTGAATCAGGTCTTTTGAACCATGCAAATAAATCCAAAATATAGATTCTTCAATGTTTTTCGAAATGATATCGCGGTATTGTTTTTTCAAGGCTGAACAAGCAATGACGGCAGATGCATTCGTAGCTAAGGTTTTATTTGCAATAGCATGGATATTTTGTAACCAATCATACCGATCATGATCATCAAGCGGCTGACCCGATTTCATTTTTTCAATATTGGTTGCTGAATGAAAATCGTCACCATCAAAAAAATCGATTCCCAGCTGCCTTGCTAGCAATTGTCCAATAGTGGTTTTGCCACTGCCGGAAACACCCATTACCAAATAAATCTTACCATTTTGATTCATACAGCATACTACTTAAACAAATAAACTCAATACCAAAACACCTAATAATCCTACTACTGAAACGATTGTTTCCATCAGTGACCATGATAAAAAAGTATCTTTTACCGAAACATTAAAGTACTCTTTAAACATCCAGAAGCCGGTATCATTGACATGAGAACAAAAAATACTACCGGAACCGATCGCTAAAATGATCAAATTGGGGTCAACATTCAAATCTGTTATGACTGGTGCAATAATTCCTGCTGCTGTTAGACCGGCAACGGTTGCTGATCCAAGCAATAATCGAATCGTAGCAGCAACAAGCCAGGCTAGAATCAGCGGATGTATTTGGATAGCTTGTAATGCTAGTGCTATTTCATTGCTTACTTGACTGTCGATTAATATTTGCTTCAACCCACCCGAAGCTCCAATTATTAAAATGATTGTAGCGATTTCCCGGATTCCCTGATCATAGGTATCCATAACGTTCTGTATAGACATCCCCTGTCTTTTACCCAAGAGTATGGTGACAATGAGCAAAGACACTAACATCAAAATAGAAGGCTCATTGATGAAATCATACAGTTTTTCAACCGTATTATTTCCTTTGAAAATAATCGATATCAAAAGCGTTATGAGTAATAAACAGATAGGCATTAAGGCAGACACTATGCTGATACCTAATGAAGGTGGATTTTCGACCTGAATAGTTTCTTGAAAATTCAATTTTGACGAAGCGGTGTTGATTCGTGATAACGACTTAGAAAAAATAGGACCGGCTAAAACCACAGCAGGAATAGCAACAATGATCCCGTAAAAAAAAGTGGTAGAGATGCTTGCATTAAAAATGCCAATTAAAGCAGCCGGAGACGGATGTGGAGGCAACAAACTATGGGCTACCGAAAGTGCAGCTAGAATCGGGATGGCAACCTGTATAACGGGGAGCTTGTATTTATACACTAAGCTGAATATAATAGGGATCACCAATACGAAACCAACATTATAAAACAAGGGAATGCCAATGATGAGTCCGGTCAACATCATGCCCCAGGATAAATATTTTCGCCCACAAATCGTAATGACTTTCTCTGCAATGACATTGGCTGCACCACTTTTGGCAACCAGTTTACCAATCATAGCTCCTGAAGCCAGTGTAATAATGATGGAGCCTAACATCTCTCCTATCCCTTTCTGTAAAGATTTTGCGATGCCTAGTAAAGGCATCCCAAAAAGTAACCCGGCTCCAATAGCAATGATCAAAAATGAAATGAATGGAGATATTTTACATACAGATGTTAGTACTGTTAGGCCGATAATGACAAGAAGAAGTACAAGAAAAATCTGCATGTAGTTATTTTATAATAAACGAATTCTTTGAAGAGCGAACACTTCCATTTTACCTATCATTTCTTAATAACCGTTTTCCTGCATCGTCTTCCTCTATCACCCTAAATGAAAGAATGGGGACGTTGCAAATACTAACACCAAGATAAGTTAATAATTAGTCATTATCCATGACTAATCAGCAAGTAATAAGTAATTATAAAAGTAAATAATACTCTATGCCTGTTACCAATTAGCTCCTTTCAAAAGAGTATTTAGCCGTTTGTATATTGGACATCCTAAAGCCACTTTTTTATGATACATTAAATCTCTTATTATGATACCATGAAACTTAAAAGTGGGAAATATTTTGGTCAAACAATAGATTCGTTATCTATATCAGGTTTGATATTGACTGAAAAAATACATCCTTCTGGCGATATTTTACCTGCTCACTATCATGAAAATGCCTATTTCTGCCTAGCACTTAACGGCGGTTGGAAAGAGTTTGCAGAGGGAGATTCCTTTGAATGTCATACAGGTAATGTTGTATATCATCCAAAAGAAGAGATACATCAAACTTATTTTCAAAAACAGCAATATTCAAAGACCTTTAATATTGAAATAACCCCTCTCTGGTTTAAGAGCATTACTTCATTCGAAAACACTGCTTTAGCAAAAAGAATTGTTTGTAAAGACAGGTCGTTAAACAGCTACATATCTAAAATTTATACAGAGTTTAAAAGAAATGACCAATTTTCAGCATTGGCGATTGAATGCTCCTTTAGTTATTTATTTATCTTTCAAGAAGATTCATTAGCTACTCTAAGCCAAAACAGGCACGATGGTTATATGATGTGAAGTCAGTAATTACAAATAATTTCTTGTCCCCATTATCACTTTCTGAATTAGCAAAAATGTTTCAGGTTCATCCTGTTTACCTTTCTAAATCATTCAAAAAAGAGTTTGGACTTACGATAACGGAATCATATCGTAAATGTAGAATTGATGAAGCTTGTCGCTTGCTGAAAGATTCACAGTTGTCATTGGTACAAATTGCACTACAATGTGGTTTTTATGATCAAAGCCATTTTTGTAAATACTTTCAAATGATAACCGGTTTATCTCCCTTAGCTTTTAGGAAAAATTCTTATAAATAATGGGATGCTTTATATTTTATTACTACCCTATCGTAAATCGGATATTCCTTCAATTCTACCTAATAAAATTTTTGAGTATTTGATTAGAAATATAAATGTGAGGCTTCTCTCCATTTGATAGTGTTAGACTATTCGACAATACAATGAGGGTAGTCTCTGTTTTTGGTAGCCAAAATGCAATTGCAGTTCCCCACTGATCTTCGTTACCCCTTAACCAAATTTTTTCAATAGGCACTCCCTCAATTTCTGTAACAAAAAAAGCATAGCCATAGAAAGAGTTAGAACCAGCCCAAGGGCTTTGAATTTTTGTGTATTTTCCAAATAACAAATTTTTAGATGCTTGTGTTAGTATTTTATGCGTGTATAAAGCTTTTCCCAACTTTGCTAGATCAATAGCGGTTGAAAAAATACCTGTAGAGCTCATCATTCCGTAATCACGATTATTGATATTCGGCTTTTTCCCATCAATCATTGGTACTCGCAGATTTGTAACTGCACCATATTCATTTTGAAAAAAGGTTTCATTCATTTCTAATGGACTAAGTATCGTACGTGTTATATATGATTCCCAAGTGCCTCCGGTTAACTTTTCAATGATGATTCCCAATAGCATATAATTATCATTACTGTATAGGAAGCGTTTTCCCACAGAGTCTACTAATGGTAGTTGCAGTATCTTTTCTGCTGCTTTTTCTAGCTCTTTTTCCCCTTCGGCAGCATAATTTTGACCAATACCCGAAGTGTGACTTAATAAATGGTGAATTGTAATAGTGTTTTTATCTATTGGTAGATTTTCAAAATATTTTTTCAAAGGGTCAGATAACGACAGTTTTCCTTCTTCCACTAACTTCATAATCGCAATAGCTGTAAACCCTTTTGTGACGGAAGCAATATTGTAAGCAATGCTTTTATTGGTTGATATTTTGTTCTTTCTATCCGAATATCCATAACCTTGGTGTACGAGCGTATCATTGCCACGAATCAAAAGTACGGTTCCATTAAAATCAAGATTTTTCTCTGCATTATTCAAGAATTGATGAATATTGGGTGAACTGACATTGATTTCTTGTGCTGTGGAGTTCGTAACAAAAGCGATAAGAATCAATAAGAAAGTATAATGTGATTTCATAGGACTGCCTTTTCCGCCCAAAGATAAATGCACAGAAATGCAGTGGATAGGATCGTTTTATTGTAAAGTTTTAGTTTGGTTAGTTGATATTCCTCCCTATAGGTAAATTTCAAATAGGCACTGCTTTGTAATTGCCCACCGCCTTCTACAAGGCTAACTACTTATTAATGAATGTTTTTCGCGTATTATTTCGAATATTTTTTGGTAGAAATATTTCAACCCTTACTTTTGCCGCGGAGAGATGGCAGAGCGGTCGAATGCGGCGGTCTTGAAAACCGTTGACTGTCAAAGGTCCGGGGGTTCGAATCCCTCTCTCTCCGCCAGTATCAGTTATTTAAGATAAAACGAGGTAAAAAAGCCTGCAAATTCAAGAGTTTGCAGGCTTTTTCGTTTAAAAGCTTACACATTCTTACTCCTTTTAACGGTTCGCTTCCGGGAGTGATTCGTGGAGTAGTTGCCTTATCCTTACAACTACTCACGGAACTTTACGCAAGTCGTTATTTATTAACACTTTACAAGAACTCAACTCAGTTTTAACTGGTTCTTCGGAACTAATTTTATAACCGTAAATGTGTTCTTATGGAAAAGAGTTTTGGGCTGTTCTTTCATCTAAAAAAATCGAAATATTTTAAAGGCAACGAAGCCGATGTTTATTTACGAATTACAGTTGACGGCGAAAGTTGTGAGCTAAGTACAAAACGAAAATGTGCCATTGAAAAATGGAACACGGATGCCGGCAGAATGAACGGAAAAAATGATACAGCAAAAGCATTTAATCTTTACCTGGATACAATGCAACAAAAAGCATTTGAGGCGAAGCGAAAATTAATTGAATTAGACAGAGAAATAACAGCCCGTTCAATTAAAACTGTCTTGTCCGGAACTGAGGTTGCTAAAGAAAAGCATATGCTTATGGAAATTTTTAAATATCATAACGAACAGCTTGCAGCTCTCGTAGGAAAAGAATATGCACCGGGTACACTTGAGCGATACACAACTTCATACAAACACACAATTGCGTTTATGCAATGGAAGTACAATATAAAAGATATTGATATTTCCAAACTCAACTTTGAATTTATTTCTGAATATGAATTCTGGTTAAAAAGTGTTCGCAACTGTGACCATAATACTACTATGAAATACCTGGGGAATTTCAAAAAAATCATTAACCGCTGCATCAGGAACGGGTGGCTGCAACGTGACCCTTTCATGGGATTTAAAATGACAAAAAGAGAAGTGGAAAGAACTGCAATAACTCAAGCCGAATTGAATGTAATGGCCAATAAAACTTTTACTGTTGAAAGATTAGGCATTGTGAGGGATATATTTCTTTTCAGTTGTTATTCAGGTCTTGCTTACGCCGATGTAAAAAAACTAAAACGTTCTGAAATAATAATTGGCATTGATGGTGAAAAATGGATAATAAGCAAACGGCAGAAAACTGACATTGCCGCCAGGATACCGCTACTGCCTTCCGCATTAAGAATTATTGATAAATACTATGACCATCCTCAAAGTTTAATTGAAGACAGGGTGTTGCCCGTATTAAGCAATCAGAAAATGAATGCTTACTTAAAAGAAATAGCTGACCTGTGCGGCATTAACAAAAATCTCACCTTTCATATTGCACGTCATACATTTGCCACAACGGTAACACTTAGTAATGGAGTTCCTATTGAAACAGTTTCTAAAATGTTAGGCCACCGAAATCTAAAGACAACGCAGCATTATGCTAAAATTCTTGATGTAAAAATCAGTTTTGACATGCAAAAGCTGCGCAATAAATATCATTGAGTTAGTTTAATACTAACTTTTAAAATGTCTGGAATTGTGTTTGCCGAGGTACGAGGCAATCTCAATTCCCAATAATCTTTATCCGGCGCAATTCTCCCGGCTTATTTGCCGAAGGCGGAAAAGAAATAAGACGGGTGTATTGCACCGGGTCATTGATGATAGAAGAACAGAATGAGGAACGGAGTTATATCGTTCATTTCCAAAATAATTTTGAGGACTGGACAAAAAAAAGCCGCCATTTGCATGGCGGCCTAAATTCGATTTGGTCGATTAGATTTCTTCGTAAAATGTCAGGAGGTTTCGATCGAGATCTACAGCATGAAATTCACGATGACCCCAATGTTGCTCCTGTACAACTGTGTCCGGTTCGTGAAGGACACCTTTTATTTTATACTCGTCATATAATTCACTAACACCTTGCATTTTTATCCGGCAACTTGCTGTTCCTGCAATGAATGATTCAGCTCCAGACCAGATAGGTTTCAAGAACAATGATATGCTCCTCCATTTCCAAGACCGATCACATGCCATCCATAGATGTATCTCAACCTCGTCACGAACAGCGATAGCAAAAAAATGCTCTTGGTGCCTTACTCTAAAGCCCAACTTGTTTGTGTAATATTCGCATGCAAGTTTAATACTCTTTAAGGGCAATGCCGGAATCGCATTCTACATCTTCATAATGGAGCGTTTAAATGGTTGTTGTGTTCTATTTCGAACAGCATGAATTACCCTGCTGAATGGGCGGACATTTCACCGTTCCGTAACTACAGAACACACAGCAATCGCCATGTTTCGGCCTCAATGTAGTTTCGCAACTGGTACATTTATAAAAAAACATGCAGGCATCGGTTGGCATTGTTTCAGTTTTTTGGAAGTTGCAAACCGGGCATGTAATTGTTGATACAAGCGTTATCGTATTTTCCATTTTTAATTCTTTTTATCGCAACATGATTTAGTCGCACTGTCTGTACAAACCTTGTCTTTTCCTATCGTTGAATTATTGATCTTATAACCGGTAACGGTATAGCCGGTTTCATTGATCTTCTTTGAAATTTCTGATTCATTGACTTTGCCTGGATCGTAGCTAACTAAGCTAACGCCCTTTGCATAAGAAGTAGTGTAAGCTGTGATTCCAGAGATTTTTGATAGGACATTATTTATTTCCACCTCACAACTCTCACACGTCATCCCTTTGATCATAAAACTTGCCTGCTTATCAGTTATCGGTGCTTGTTTAACAACCGGTTTTGAACCGGAGTTTCCGTAGAGAGATTTGGCGTACAACGGAAGTGCTATCATTAACAAAGAAAAGATTGTGATGATGACCAAGAACGTTGTAGACTGAAGAAAAGAGTACTTCTTTGGGATCTCACAGTCGCAATCTATGTCGCTTATTTTTGCGCGTTTTAATTTCTGATACCAGGCCAGCGCCAGCGTTGCAATCGACAAACCGATCAGGTAAGGCCGCGCAGGTTCGATCCAGGAAAAATTAGCAGCCACACTACTGCTACCGGCAAGCAGGGCTATCAGGGGCGTGATGCAACAAAGCGAAGCCGCAACTGCCGAAAGCATACTGGTACTGATCATCGTTCCTTGAGACTTTCTGCTGATCATGCCGTTTCGAGTTTTTCAGTTTGACGATTAATGTGCTTGAAAAATGGTTTTAAAATCTTCATATTTTCCTGGGTCAATGAATAGTAGATGGTTTGCCCATCCTTACGCGACACGATCAGGTTGCCATCTTTCAGTTTGCGAAGGTGTTGAGACACGGCTGGAACCGTCATGTTCAAAATATCTGCAAGATCACAGGGACATAACTCGTTTTCCTCTTCAAGTAAGTAGATCATTTTCAGACGCACTTCATTCCCTGCCAATGTCAATAGGTTTGATAACTGCCCGAATGATTGTTGAGCGGTTTTCAATTTCGACTTACAGCTTTGAATCTGCGCGTGATCAGCAAGAAGCCTGATGCAGGTATTATTCTCCATATAGACAAATATAGAACAAATAATAATTTAAGCAAATGCTTAAATACGGTCATTGCTTGGTGGGGAAACCCAACTGAACCATCACGGAACCGGACGATGAACGGACTGCGTCGCAACGAAGACCAATCGGAGAACCAACAGCCTGAGTCAAAACCCTTACGTAACCTGCAACACCTTTCGCTTCTTAGCATGCCTTTTTGAAATCGGCGAATGATCGAGTTCTGCCCGGTTATACCGCTCCAGTTTCTGTACCTGTTCGCGCTTTTGTTCTTTCGATTTTTCTTTTTCGGCCTGCTGCTTTAATTCAGCATTCTCAACATTCTTTGCATCTATTGCCTGGGAGAATGCAATCTTATTTTTCAGTACTCCATAAATCACGCGCAGTAATTTGTGCATCACAACACCCATTGCATTAAAATGATTTTTGCCTTTGGCTCTTGCGTTACTGTAAATGTTTTTGAATAAGTCGCTATACCGTATTGCTGTGAGGCTGCTCATAAATAAAACAGCCCTAATTTCCGATCTGCCTTTTTTGCTCATGTGATTACCCCACTTGCCATCGCCACTCTGCTTGAAAACAGGATGGAGGCCAAAGTATGCGCTTAGTTTTTTCGCGTCTTCAAAACGATGGATGTTTTCAATTTCAATTAGAATCTCTACTGCGCTTTGATTGCCAAGTCCGGAGATCGATGTAAGCAACTTCACTTCTTCGCTATCGGAATATTCTGCAATGAGTTTATTTTTTTCTTCTTTGATGGTTTCATCAAGATGCAGCATTTGCTTGATCGTTCCTTTGATTACAGAGCTAATGTGGGCTGATGTACAATGTTTGCTCTCCCTTGTTTTGTTTAAGATCGCTTCTGCTTTCTCGGTTGTGATCCCTTTGATTTTTGACAGACCTTTTACACCGGCTTTGTTAATCGCTGCAACACTTGAATGTTTCAATAGTAAATTTAATAGCCACCCCGGTGCGCCATGCCCGCAGTAAGTCAAGATCGGACTCAGCTCCTGGTACAATAGTTTTTCGAGTTGATTGCTTAATTGTATTCTTTGCTTTTTGAGCATCCTGATAAAAGTATTATGTCTTCTTCCATCGGTATATTTTTTAAATGATTGCGGGTCATCAATCCATTTAATTTTATGCCGGAAGTCAACTAAGTACATTGCGATGTTCTCGGCACTAACACTGTCGGTTATTGTTCTTTTTAGTGCCGCATCGCTTAACGATTTAACACCCTTGGCATTCAACCGTGCAATTTTCAAAGGTCTTTTTATCGCCAATTCCTGTAAGAGATTAATCCAGTTGTTTTCGTAACCGCCAGTGCTTTCAACACCACAGTAAAGTGTTTCAAAACTTTGCTTCTCAAACCATTTGTCAATTAGTTCTTCGATCCTTTGATGTCCATCCTGAACATCGTAAAGACGGAACGCTGCTTCAACCGGAATTTTATCCGAATTGATCACATACAGATCCGCATAGCCTTTACTAATGTCCAGGCCAAGAAAACCGTTGTTGTTCATAAATTGGATTTGGGTTATTAAAATGAATCAAGCATCGTTCAAGCTTGTGAGAATACGGTATCAATACCAAGTTATATCCCGAACTCAACTTGAATAAGGAAAAACTCCGTTACGGTATTAAGTACCAATGTCGCGTTACTTCCTTGTTTCAAAGATTGTAACGGCATGCCTGTTATGTTGTCAGATTTGGGAAAAAGAAGTGGAAAGGAGACACTCCGGTTAAGGTATCATGTACCAGCGTCGCAAACCTCCTTTTCCACTATGTCTTGGTTACACATTTGTTATTAGAAAACAAACATACAAGCGTCGCAACGGAAGATGAATAATGATTTGAAAACTTATAACAATAAAAACTACTTAGCAAACAGAATAGAATAGTTTTTAATTGTTCTCTTAAAATATTAACCAGCCTAATCTAAAGATTGAAATTGCATAGTTTTTTTCTTACTTCTTTTTGTACTTATAAAAAACAATACAAACCCACTCATTACTGTAACCAAACCAAATATAGAAAATGCCCTGAGCATCCAATTTCCAATATGGTCTCTGCTTTCATAATCCATCGTGTGCATCATCCAGAGGAAATCAAATACTCTCCATTTGTTATTACGGAATTTCTCTACAGTTCCTAATTCGCTGGCAACGTAAACGGTGGTTTTTGACGGATGCTCAAATGTGATAGCATAAGCAGGCAGAGGATTTTCCCGGTACTCATGGTGACTATTTGTACCTGTCAGGTATTCAACTAATTTTACTTTTGGCTCACCATTAAATCTCATTTTGGCTACTTCAACTGCTTCTTCTTTTGTAAGTGGGCCACGAAGCTGACCTGTTTCTGCATTGGCAAGATGGTTCATTTCCTGCATATCATGTTCATGATTTGCATGGTTGTGAATAGCACTGATACAACGAACCTGGTAAAAAGGTTTACCCAATATTTCAATCAATTGAATGGATACAACTGAATCTATCCGGTGAACTTTCTTAATTGTATCCAAAACCATTGTTGGGGAAATCAATGATATATTAGATGATAGCAGTGGTGCATTTCTTTTTTGAAAATCTCCGTGTACTTCATCCATATTGCTCCAACTGAAATACAGACCGCCAATTGTCCATAATAAAAACTGGATGCCTAAAATAATACCGAGCCAGCGGTGTGTTTTTCGGATATAGTAGTGTTTGCTTTTTGCCATAAACAGTAATATTAGTTACAAGTATAATTAATAAAAATACAATCAATATAGTCTGCAGCCATGTGCATTAATAATCCGATTGATATGATACGGAACTTCGGAAACAAAAACAGCAAAGCATATAATACTATAGCGATATAACTGTGCAGGGGATGAAAGCCTATGCTGCAACGGCAGGGATTGGAAACAGGAACTGCTAATAAATGGTCGAAATCTATCACCATTGTTACCAATAATATCAGGTACGTTCGTTCCCATCTTTCTCTGTAAAAGACAAAAGCTATTCCCAGAGGAAAAATAAAATGCAGAAAATAATGAATAACCTTCTGAATAACTTCCATTCTCTTTTATCAGCTAACGCTATTTTACTTTCAACAGACTTGCATTAATAGCCACCACAACAGTACTTACACTCATCAACACCGCACCGGCAGCAGGGCTTAATAAGATTCCCATTTTGTACAATACACCTGCCGCCAATGGTAAAGCCACCACATTGTAACCTGTTGCCCAAATTAAATTCTGAATCATCTTTCTGTAAGTGGCTTTGCCAAACTGAATCAATGAAACAACATCTTTTGGATTGCTGTTTACCAAAACAATCCCTGCTGTTTCTGCGGCAATATCAGAACCTGAACCCACTGCAATTCCCACATCAGCTTGCGCCAATGCAGGAGCATCGTTTACACCATCACCTGTCATTGCAACGTATTCGCCTTTATCCTGCAACTCTTTTATTTTCTCCAATTTTTGATGTGGCAATACTTCGGCAAAGAAACTCGTCATACCTAATTTTTTGGCAACTGTTTCTGCAACTTGTTTGTTATCACCTGTCAGTAAAACAGATTTGATATTATTGCTATGCAATATTTTAATAGCTTCTGCCGACTCAGGACGAATACTATCTGACAATGAAATATAACCAGCCAGTTTATCATTTACCAAAACAAACACTACTGTTTCAGTTGCATCAGTATTGTAATTTGCCGGGAGTGAAATACTTTTTTCTTTCAGATAACCCGGACTTACTACTTTAATGTCGTTGTTGTCAACAGTTGCTTCAACACCTTTTCCTGTAATAGCATTAAAATTACCGGCTGATGGAATTGGAACAGATAAACCTTTTGCTTTTTGAATAATACCTGTTGCAATAGGATGTTCAGAATTTTGTTCCAATGCAGCAGCGTATTTCAACAATTCATTTTCAGAAAGACCTTCAGTTAATGAAATAATTTTTGATACTTCAAATTTTCCTACGGTAAGTGTACCGGTTTTATCAAATACAAGTGTGGTAATTTTTCTTGAGTTTTCAAATGCTGTTCTGTTTTTAATCAATAGCCCATGCTTTGCTGAAAGTGCAGTTGATTTTGCAACAACCAGCGGTACTGCCAATCCCAAAGCATGAGGACAACAAATAACAATTACCGTTACCATTCTCTCAATGGAAAACGCCAAATCTTTTCCTGATAAATACCATACAAGAAATGTGGCAATGCCTGCTACAATCGCAATCAGCGTAAGCCATCTTGCCGCCGTATCTGCTATCAATTGTGTGTTTGACTTGGACTTCTGTGCATCCTGTACCAGCTTTATTACCTGTGATAAATAAGAATCCTTTGCACCATGAGCTACAGTTACTTTAATAGCTCCGTTGCCATTGATGGAACCGGCAATTACTTTATCACCCTTTGTTTTTTCTACAGGTTTCGACTCGCCTGTGAGCATAGATTCATTAAGATAACTTTCACCATCTGCAATAACACCATCTGCGGCAACCTTCTCACCTGGTTTGATAAGTATCACATCATTTTCTTTCAGCGATTCTGTTTTTACATCTGTTATCTTATCACCATTTACCAAATGTGCATCATCGGGCATTAACTGCACCAGCAATTCTAATTCTCTTGATGCACCTGCAACGGATTTCATTTCAATCCAATGACCTAATAACATGATAAGAATTAGCGTAGCCAGCTCCCAAAAGAAATCCATTCCCTTTAATCCAAACACAGTTGCTACACTGTAGATATATGCTACAGATATGGCAAATGCAACAAGTGTCATCATGCCGGGATTTTTTGTCCGCATTTCCCCAATCAAACCTTTTAGAAATGGCCAGCCTCCATAAAAGAATACAACAGATGATAAAATCAGCAATACATATTTTGAACCCGGGAAGCTGAAATGAATATTGAGCCAGTGCTGAATCATTTTTGATAACAGCATAATGGGAATCGTAAGAATCAGCACAACATAAAATCGCTTTTTGAAATCTGCTATACCCGACGAATGTGTTTCATGTCCGCCATGAGTACCCGGTTTAGTAAGTGGTACGAGTGTCATCCCACACAAAGGGCAATTGCCTGGACTGTCCTGAATAATTTGCGGATGCATTGGACAGGTGTATTTCTGAAAAGATTGTAATGATTGCTTTTCCTCCGTTGTAGCAGTATGATGCTCATGCCCCGGATGCTTTACCATTTTTATTTCTTCATGAAGATTATGTGATTGTTCCTCATCTTTACCGTTATCAAGCACAAGGTTCATTCCGCATTTAGGACAATTGCCTGGCTTATCCTGTATTACTTCAGGATGCATCGGGCAGGTGTATAGTTCACGGCTATGGTGATTATGTTCCATTATTTAGTTTTTAAGTACAAATAGAAACTCTACTCTTATTTTCTCCCATGCTACCGCTATCTTTCCGCCATTGCCTTTTCCTGTTTCAATAAAATATTGCAACCGCTCTGTATGATTAACCGTTTTCGGTTTCACTTTAATCCTGACAACATCCTCCTTTTCATCATACTCTGTTGCAAGATGCTGTTTCCAGTTTCTATTTATAATCAATATCCATTCCGTTTCGCCGGGGATGGAGAATAAGGCATATTTACCTGCAGGTATTTCTTTACCATTTACAACAAATGCTTTTGGCATTTCCAAAGTAGTGGCATCATGTGCCCCCGTTACCCATACTTCATCATAAGGAACAAGACCACCCCATATAATTCTTTTGCGTACACCAGGTGAATGATAATTGATTTTAATGCTATCACCATTCACAATGGCATAAGCCATTGACTTGATACTTTTTTTGGTGGTGTCTTTTATAAGATTTGGGTTATAGCATACTTCTTCTGTTTTCTGAGCTGAGGCATATTGAAACATCAGGAAGAAGATGAATGACAGAATTGCTGTTACATAAGATTTCTTCATATTGCGTTATTGTTTTATTGCTTTATAAATTTGAACTTCTCCAAATATTGTTCTGAACTTTTTCTTAATAGCAGGATTGCTAAATCCTGCGTCTGCGATTAATTGTGGCATCAATCCCTTTGCATTGGCGCCTGTAGGTTTAAAACCATCTAATCCCCGAATCGTATTAAATAGCAGCCGTTGAAGCCATGAATCTGAACGTCCAAAATCGACTATAATCATCTGCCCGTCTTTTTTGGTCACCCTGAATAATTCTGCAAGCATTTTTTGCTTCACCGGAGTTTCTAAATGATGAAATACAAGGCATGATATAATACGGTCAAAACTGTTGTCTTCAAATGGAAGCTTTTCCCCATTGTAGTCAGTTAATTTTATATTCAGCCCTTTCTGATTAATTTTTTCTTTCGCCTTATTCAATATTGTCTTATCAATATCAATCCCGGTTATATTAATCGCAGGGCTTTGCTCTTTAGCCATAATAATAAGAGTAGCTGTGCCACAACCAAAGTCCAAAACAGCAGCCCCATCAGTTAAATAAGCAATATTTATTAATGATTGCTTTATACTCACTTCTGGCATTGTGGCTCCCACAAAAAAATCATATAGAGGGGTAAGCCATTTGAAACGTAATGCCGATATAAATTTTGTTTCAGCCATTCTGAAGCATTTTAGTGGTTGTGACCCGACATTGGGTCTGCACCTTTTTTAAATACGAATTCGCTATGTAATAAGTATGCACCTGTTAATACCACTACATCACCTTCCTTCAATCCTGATTTTATTTCTATACGGTCGCCACTCTCAATGCCAGCCTGCACCATCACACTCTTAAATGTATTCTTGCCGGTTTGTATCCAAACTGTTGCACCTTTGCCGTCTCTTATCACTACATCAATTGGTAATGTGAGTGATTGCCGCTGCGGACTTTTCAGTAACACATAAGCAGGCATACCCGGTTTTAATTGATTGCCTGTATTCGGAATAGATACACGGATAAGGTTGATTCTTGTATCAGGATTGATTTCGGGGTTTACAAATTCAATTCGCCCCTTAATTTCTTTATTATCAAAATCAGGAAGCTGAACGGTAGCTATACTATTACTGTTCACTTCAGCCAATTGTGAAGTATAAACCTGCGCTTCTGCCCACAAGGTAGAAAGGTCGGCCAGTTTTACAATAGTACCGCCTTCCATAGCATAATCGCCTTCCCGAATATCAAGCTGTGTAATATAGCCGCTGGCCGTACTGTAAAATATTGTTGTGGGTGCTGCCTTCCTTGTATTGGCCAGTTCATTTATCTGTACTTCACTCAACCCCCATAGCAATAATTTGTTTTTGGCACTTTGAATCAACTGGTCAAAATCAATGATGCTTTCTGTACTAAAGGCTCTTTTCTTATCCAATGCCAATATGTATTCTTGCTTTGCATTGTTTAAATCTTCACTGTATATTTCATAAAGTGGTGAACCCTTCTTTACATAATCTCCAAGATTTTTATAGTACAACCGTTCAACCCTGCCCATTACTCTTGAACTAACTGAAGAAGCTTTCATCTGGTCAAAATTCAATGTAGCTGTTAATACTAACTGGTCTCCAATTGTACCGTTTCTAATAGTATCGGTTTGAATATTTCCTAATTGAATTTGCTGTTCACTTAATTGCAATTCATCTTTTCGCTCCCCATTCTTTTTCTTAACGGGAGTTAAATCCATTTTACAAATAGGGCATTTGCCCGGTTTGTACTCCACTACCTGCGGGTCCATAGAGCAGGTATAATAAGTGTCAGGGTCTTTGGGAGTTTCACTTTTGTTCTTGCAGGATGCAAGAAACCATAAAGCCATTGTAACAAAAATTATATAACGCATAATTAATTTTTTACTTTGATGAAACTTTCACTATCCATTAAATACTGAGCATTTGCCGCTACAGAATCTTTTGATGTCAATCCGCTTAGCACCTGTATATGTTTTCCGTGGATGATACCTGCATTTATCTTAATTGCTTTAAATCCTCCACCTGTTTTGCTGAACACAACTTTATCCATTCCTAATGAGAGAACTGCTTCTTTTGGCAACCAATACGCTTCTTTTGTATTTCCGAAAATGGTTGCTTTTACCTGGCTGCCGATGGGTATCTTTAATGCGCTGTTGTTGAAATATACCCTTGCAGTAAGCGTTTTGCTTTCTTTTCTGTAAAACGGTTCAACAAAATCAATAATTGCTCTGAAATCTTTCTCCGGTGCTGTTTCGGGTATCACTCTTACTGTATTACCCTCTTTTACCAGCGATTGGTTTTCTCCATAAATATTCAGGATGGCCCATGCTCTCCCCGGATTAAAGACTGTGAAAACGGATTGTCCCTTCTGCACATACATTCCTTCTTTTAATGAAAGCTCTTCCGTAATCAGAGAAATATCTCTCATGTTGCCGGATGCTGTATTCATACTTCCGCCATTTGTGGCTTCATGAATATGGCCGCTATAATTACTATACACGGCAATTGTTAATGAGGGCTTACCTGAATGTATAACCTGCTTTAACTGGTCAATGCTCATTCCTAATAGCAAGAGTTTTTCTTTTGCGGCTTCTATAAATGTTGTGTTAGCAGCATCATTTTTTATAAGAAATAACAGGTTCTGCTGTGCCGTGAGCAGTTCAGGGCTGTAAATATCCAGTATTCTTTGTCCTTTGCTTATTTTCTGATAGCGATAGCGTACATATAACTTTTCAATTCTGCCAGATACCCTTGCTGAAATACTTCCTACCTGTCTTGTATCATAAGCAATATTTCCCAATGCTTCAATTTCTATTTGTTCTCCTCTCTGCTCAATTGTAGTTACTGGAATGGATGATACAACAAATTCATTTGTCGGTTTCAGCAATGACTCAAGTTCTATGTCACCCACTTTCTTAGTTTCTGTTTCTTTTTTAACTAAATCCATTCCGCACTTGGGGCAGGTGCCCGGCTTGTCGCTGAATACAGAATCTTCCGGCATTGGGCAGGTGTATTCAGCTTTTTCATGTTGGTGATTACCCGGTTCTGCTTTTACCAAATCCATTCCGCACTTGGGACAGGTGCCTGGCTTATCACTAAATACAGAATCTTCCGGCATCGGACAGGTGTATATATCCTTAGCAGTTTCTTCTTGATGCCCGGCATGAGGGTCTTTATTATTGTTACAGGAAACTGCAATAATCACTATCAATAAACCACCAATAAAAATATATTTCTTCATTATCATTTTTAATTAACTCAATTGATACTGTAACATCATGCCATCATCTTCATGTTCCAGGTTGTGGCAATGAAAAACAAATTTGCCGGTATTGTTTTCAAACGGAATAATCACTCTTACTCTTTCACCGGGCATTACCAGTACGGTATCTTTCCATCCGCTTTCGGCAGCAATAAGATTTCTACGACCGCCTGTTCTGTCCAATACCTGGAAGAATACACCATGCAGGTGCATAGGATGCGGTTCATCGCCTTTGCTGTTATCAAATACCCATATTTCGTTTGTATTGGCAGAAACATTTTCGTCAATACGGCTGCTTTCATATAATTTTCCATTGATGCGGTGGCGCATCTTCATTCCGTCATTCATAGGATAACCATGATGCTCCATTGCATTGGAAATTTCAAATGTTCTTGTTTTTACAGCAGATGATGCAGCAATTGTATTGATGACAGAAAGATTTGCGGGAACAGTAAATGTATCAGTAGCCGCAGTCGTTACTTTGAATTTCATAATTCTGAACGACTGCTTTCCCTGTGCATCTCCACCATTACCAAATTCTTTACTTGTTAAAAATATTTCTGAACCGACTGAAGCAGCACTGAAGTTTACCAGCACATCCAGCCTTTCACCGGGTGCTATCAATATTTCTTTTATTGTAACAGGATTTTTTAACAGACCTCCGTCGTTGCCAATAACTATCATATCAGCATTATTGCTGAAAGCAAGATTGTACACCCTTGCATTGGAGCCATTTAATATACGAAGCCGGGAATAACGGGTGGCTATTTCTGTATAGGGAGAATAAACACCATTCACTACAATTGATTCTCCCATATATCCTGCCATCACTTCTTCCATTGAAGGATTGTAAGTGATGCCTGTGCCGGTGATGCGTTTGTCCTGTATCACCAATGGTATTTCATATTGACCTGATGGCAAATTCAGGGCTGCTTCTTCCGCATCATTGATAATAAATAAACCGGCCAATCCCTGGAAAACCTGCTTACCGGTCTTCTCATGCGGATGGGGATGATACCAGCTTAAACCTGCTCTTTGATTTACCGTGAACTGATACCGGAAAGTACCTCCTGCATTCGCTAACTGGTCAGGATGCCCGTCCATCAGTGCAGGAATTTTTAAACCATGCCAGTGAATATTGGTATGCTCAGATAAATTATTCTGTAACAAAATGTTTACTGCATCGCCTTTGTTTATTCTGAATGATGGGCCCAGCATACGATTAGGCTGATAACCCAATACAGAAATGGCTGTTCCATTGAGGTTGACTGTAGTTACCTGTGCGGTAATGGTATGATTTGGTCCTGCTGTTGAAGGAAAGGAAAGGAGTTTTGAAAAATCACCTTCTGTTATCATTACCGGCTCTGTCATCAAACCTCTGTGATGTTCTTTTTTACACCCGCTGCAACTGACTAAGAAACCAGCAAGCGAACCACCGCTTACAACTGCACCTGCACCCAGGCCTGACATTTTTAAAAAGTTTCTTCTTTGCATATAGATAGTTTTATTTTTTTTCAATGATTCTTTCAATCGTTACCTGAAGTTTCAATGCCTGGTTGAGCAACTCTACATATTCCAGTTGCTTCATATTTAAAGTTTCCCAGGCATCATAAAGCATAAATAGTTCCTCTGTGTTTTGCTCATAACCCAACTGCATGGTTTTATAATTATTCCGCAATGCAGGAATAATACTTTCCCCATAAAGCTTTAGTTGTTTCTTCTTTAGCTCCAATTCATTCCGCATTCCATAAGCCATGCCGCTGAATTCATTCACCATCATTTCTTTTTGTGATTGTATAGCATAAGTTTTCCATTTCAGGCTTTCAATATTTGCTTTGTTCATTTTAGATGACCATTTAGCCATAGGAATACGCACCATGCCCATGATGGTGTATTGCAAAGGCTGCCCTCCAAAACCAATCATATTGTCATAACGAATACCGAATTGTGGTTTTAATGCCGCTCTTTCTGTTTCCTGTTTCATCAGGGTAAGATTGATTTCCTTGTCTAATGATTTAAGGTCACTCCGGTTAGTGTAGAATAATGTGCTGTCAAAAACAAGTCCTGAGTAATCGTTTAAAGTATAAGTTGTATCAATATCAAAATGAATCATGGCATTTCTGCCCATGAGTGAATTAATACGGATACGTTTTTCCTTTATATCATTTTCAAACATCAGTTGCATATTTTTTACATCACCCAAAGCAGCTTTGGCTTTATAATAGGCACTGATTTTTTCCAAGCCATTCTTATATCTTATCTCCGCATTTTTTATCATGAAGTCAAGAATCTTTTCATTCTCACCAATTATCACCAGCTTCTTTTCCAGGATTATCCATTCGTAATAAAATTGTTTGGCATCATTGATTAATTCATTCAGCGTTGCATTCTTTTTTTCTTTTTCCACCGATGACATGGCTTTCATATATCGTTCATCTGCATCCAGTTTTTTTCTGTTTGGAAACATTTGTTCACCAGATACCATCACAGAACCCATGCCCGGTATATTGCCTTCCCTGTGCCAGAGCCTCACATCATAAGGCGTCATAAACTGGCCAATACCTACCTGTGGCGGCATCCAGCTTCTTGCACCTTTGGCTGCTTCATCCATTGAGCGGATTTCATTGTCATACATCTTCACCACAGGGTGTGATAATTTGATGCTGTCAATAACAGCATCCAGCTTTAGTGTTTGCGAATGGCTGTTGAACGCAACCACAGATGCAAACAGTGCCATGAGTAGTTTATTCTTTAACATCTATTAATTCAATTTTGCCTTTACGTTTTAATTCTTGTTCCTTTATCATTTCAAATATTACAGGTGTAATCAGTAATACATAAATAGTGGATGAAATAGTGCCCCCAATCAATGGAATGGTTATTGGCCGCATAATATCGCTACCTACACCGGTTGCCCAAAGAATGGGTATCAACCCAAACAGCCCAACAGAAACAGTCATCAGTTTTGGTCTCAATCTTTTGGCTGAACCTTCAATGACGAACTCACGGATGATAGCCGGTGTTAATGTTGCTTTTGAATTGCCATGTTTTTCCACCATGTTATTCATAGCTTCATTCAGGTAAATCGTCATGAGCATCGCCGTTTCTATTGCCATTCCGAACAAGGCTATAAAACCGACTGCAACTGCCACTGATAAATTGATGCCATAGAAATAGACCATGAATACGCCGCCAATTAATGCAAACGGAACAGTTATCATTGTAGTGATTGCTTCTTTGAAGGAATGGCAAGTGAAATACAATACCATAAAAATGATAATGAGTACAATCGGTAAAATCATTTTCAATGTGCGGTTAGCTCTTATCTGATTTTCCCACTGGCCACTCCATTCCAGGAAATAACCTTTGGGAAGTTTTGTTATCATCTGGTTTAACCGCTCCTGGGCCTCTTTTACTGTACTTCCTAAATCTCTTTCTCTCACATTAAATAACACTGTGCCTCTCAGCATGGCATTTTCTGAATTTATCATCGGCGGGCCATCACTGAGTTTAATATCTGCCACTGCTTCTAATGGAATGGGGCCGAAGTTCATCGTTTGTACCTGTAACCTTTTTAATGCTCCCAAATTGTTGCGAAAATCCTGGCCATATCTTGCATTTACCGAAAAACGCTGACGGCCTTCTATAGTCGTAGTCAATTTCATACCACCCAATGCACTTTCAATAACTGTATTCACATCATCCACACTTAAACCATATCTTCCGATTTCTTCCCGTTTAATTGCAATGTCAACATACTTACCTCCGGTAATTGGTTCCACATATAAATCTTTTACACCATCAATTCCTTCTAATTGTTTTTTGATGGTTTGAGCAAAGGCATAAATGCTGTCAAGGTTTTGTCCATATACTTTTAATCCCACATCGGTACGGATGCCCGTTGAAAGCATATTGATACGATTGATGATGGGTTGTGTCCAGCCATTGGTAACTCCCGGTATTTGCATTTTTGAATTAAGCTCGTTAATGATGCCATCTTTTGTCATTCCTTTTCGCCATTCACTTTTTGGTTTCAGCAAAATGATGGTTTCAATCATACTGATGGGTGAATTATCTGTTGCAGTATTCGCTCTGCCTGCTTTGCCTAACACATGCGATACTTCGGGAACAGTGCGGATGATTTTATCCTGTACCTGCAATAACCGCTTTGCTTCAGAGTTTGAAACATCAGGTAATGTTACCGGCATGAATAGCAGGGAGCCTTCATCCAAGGGCGGCATAAACTCCGAACCAAGGCGTGTCATCATGATGATGCCTGTAGCCAATGCAACGATATTGATTCCAATCGTGGTTTTTCGCCATTTTAAACACCATCTCAAAATTGGTGTGTAAATTCTCTCCAGTGTTCTTGTAATAGGGTTGGCATTTTCAGGTTTTAATCTTCCTTTCAGAAAAAAGGAAATCAATACCGGTGTTAATGTAATAGCCAGTACAGCATCTATCAGCAGGATGAAAGTTTTTGTCCAGGCCAAAGGATGAAAGAGTTTGCCTTCCATGCCTGTGAGCAGAAACACCGGAAGAAAAGAGGTAACCACAATGATGGTGGAATAAAAAACACCGGGGCCAACCTGTTTGGATGACTTCTCAATGATTTCGTTCCGTTCTTCGCTTGATAGTGGGTCTTTATTCTTTTTTAATATCTTTTTCAGCATTCTGATTTATTTAGTTGCCATTTGTGTATTTAATAAAAAGCCGGACAAGCTTGTATTGCTTGTGATACCTATCATAAGAAAGTAAACTGCTGTTTGAACGAAATGTATTTTCAATCTCGTCATGAAACAGATGATTATCCGGGTAAATATTTTTTACATTCTCAATTGTTAAATCAAGCATAGGGCCATCAGCACCTTTACTGAATTTGTGAACAGGTGGCTGAGGATTTTTGGGTGCAGACATTGGTATGAATTCATACAGTAATAAATTATCATCAGCGTTCAGTATGGTATAATCAATTTTATCAGCAATACGGTAAGATGAACCATTGCATGTTTTGAAACCAAAAACACTGTCTTTACTGATGTTGTATTTTGTTCCTTCATGAATCACCGTAATGTAATCCCTGTTGAAAAAAATATTCAGTTTTATTTTGTGGTTTTCTGTTTTGCAGTTAATGCCATAAGTAAGTTTCTTGTTTGTAAAGTCAACTGCAGACATATATACTCCGCTGCTGTCTTTTTGACCTTTTGTTGCAACTGTGATGCTAACAAAAAGGACACACATCATTATGTTCAGAAAAATCTTTTTCATGGTTGAGTCTTTTTGATTTGTGCTTCAGAAATATGCCGGTAGGCATTTTCCACCATTACAATACCATCATCCACCACCACACCAATGGCCAGCGCAATACCGGTTAACGACATGATGTTGGATGAAATGCCAAACATTTCAAGAAAAATAAAACCGGCTGCAACTGAAATGGGTAACTGTATAAGAATTATAACTGCACTTCGCCAATGAAAAAGAAAGATGAGTACCACTAACGATACTACTATCATTTCTTCAATAAGTGTTCCTTTAACAGAATCAATGGCTTCCTGGATTAATGTGCTTCGGTCATAGGAAGTTTTAAAAGTTACACCTTCAGGCAATCCTTTTTCCACTTCTTTCATCTTTGCTTTAACAGCTTCAATTACTTTATTGGCATTTTCGTTATACCGCATTACTACAATGCCGCCAACCACTTCACCTTTACCATCCATATCAAAAATGCCAAGGCGTAAATCGCCACCCATCTGAACAGAGCCAATATCTTTTACTCTTACAGGAATGCCATTGTAATTAGTGAGAGCAATATTCTCCACATCTTCTTTGCTTTTAATATAGCCAAGACCACGGATGATATAAGCCATATCTGCCATCTCAAATTTTCTGCCGCCCACATCGTTGTTATTGGCTTTCACTTTATTCATTACATTCATCAGTGAAATGTTGTAATACTGCAATTTCACAGGGTCAACCACTAACTGATATTGCTTTTCAAAACCACCAAATGAGGCAACCTCAGCAACGCCGGGCACTGTTTGCAAGGCAAACTTGATGTACCAATCCTGCAAGGCCCGTTGTTCTCCCAAATCCATTTTTGGTGCATCAAGATGATACCAATAGACATGGCCTACACCCGTTCCATCAGGGCCTAATGAAGGTGTTACGCCCTGTGGCAATAACCGTTGAGCAAAATTTAACCGCTCCAGCACTCTTGTTCTCGCCCAATAGATATCAACATTATCTTCAAAAATCACATATACAAAACTCATCCCGAACATAGATGAGCCCCGGATGTTTTTGATTTTAGGAATACCCTGCAGGTTACTCACCAGTGGGTAGGTAACTTGGTCTTCCATTACCTGCGGACTGCGTCCCATCCATTCCGTAAAAACAATGACCTGGTTCTCACTCAAATCAGGAATGGCATCAATGGGATTTTGTTTGACCGAGTAAATGCCATACGCAAACAGGCCACCTGCCAGAAGAAGAACAATCAGCCTGTTGCGTAAAGCCAGTTCAATTAGTTTTTGAACCATGATTTTGGTTTGAATATTATTTAATCATTTCCTCAACCCTGCCACACTTGAACATTTCTGACCCGAAATAGGGGTTCTTAATCTCTTTCACTTCGCTAAGCCACATAGCCCCCTGGTTATCTCTTGCCATAGGGCAATGGTCATGATAAAGCGGACGACCGGCACCAAAATTCTTTACTAAATCATACACCACTTCACTCATGCTTACAAAGTGTGAACGTTGATGTTTGATTTTATCCCCATTTTTACGAATATGCTCTGCATGTTCTTTCAGTTCTTCTCCGTTTGCATCGTAGGCTGTTTTTTGCTCCGCTGTAAGGAGTGATTTATCTAATTTGGCAATAGCATTCTCCATTGCCTTTGCGCCACTGGCTGCTTCACTGGCATTGTCATTAGCCAGTGCATTTTTAATATGCAGGTAATGGTCAACAATTTCTTTGATGGTTGCAGCGGCTTTCACATCCACGTTTGTAAATGCTGCAGATACTATTTTTACATCTGCATCATCTGCTGTTGATACATGTTGTGCCGTATCTGTTTTTGTTTTATTCATATCATGTCCTTCATGTTCATTTTTTGTACCGCCACTGTTGCAGGCTGTAAATGTGATGACACCGATAGCTAATGCGCTGAAGAATATCTTTTTCATTGTTGTTGAATATTTATTGTAATTAATGTTGATGGTTTGAATGGTCTTCTTTTTTTTCTTTTAAATCCATACCGCACTTGGGGCATTTACCCGCTTTAGCATAAGTTTTATCACCCTCGCATTTCATGGGGCAGGAATAAGCTTTCATTACTTCCTTTTTCATTTTTTCTTTTGGCGAAGCAGTTAAATTCATATTGCATTTGGTGCATTTTCCGGGTTTATCACTTACAACATCTGCGTGCATAGGACAGGAATAGCTCTTTGTTACTGCGGCTTTCATTTGTTCTTTTTTGGAACGTTCCAGTTTCATACCGCAAACCGGGCAATTACCGGGTTTTTTAGCAGCTACTGTATCATGCATAGGGCAGGAGTAAAGCATTACATGTTTCAGCGTATCTTTTTTGCCTGCTTTATCCTGTGCAAATACAGAAACAGTCAAGATGGTTAATGCTGCCATCATCAGCATTTTAATAGATTTCATTTTATTTTATTTTAGAGTGTAAAAGAGATTTTAGCAGGCATAGAGAAATGCCTGTAGCCCGGCAATCGTAATTGCCCGGCGTCAGAAAGAGAGCGGAAGATTAAATACGGAAAGTTCTGTTAAGAAGATAAACAGGTGCGCCACAACTTCGTGGTGGTGCATGGCTTAGCGGATATTCTTCGGTAATAGAAGAAATGATATTTTCGGATATTGAAAAGAATGAAACCGGTAAATCAAGAACATGGAGTGCGAAATTTAGAATAACTGATTCTGCTGTTTTCTGGTCTGTTTCATTTTTTACAAACTTCTGTTCATCCTTGCAGCAACCATTATCTTTTTCTTCGGATTTCTCCATACCACAGTTGCCGCAGGTTTTGGAATTGCTGTAACCAAGACCCCAATCAGCCAATTTGCCCATGCAGTAATGCATATGCACTGTAGCCCCGGTAGAAGTACCAAGGTATAAAACAGCTAATATGGCCGTGATGAACTTTTTCATAACTTAATGAGATATAAAGGTATAGCTATTTTTGGGTAATTGGGTTATAAGATTTTGCAGACTATTTATACTTAAATGATATTCATTTACTTACAGCAGTCTTTCTTCCTTGCAAAAATGGCTTTGAAGGTTTTCCAGAAAAATTGCCCTATAGTTTGGAGTAGATTCATTTTTCAGGCAGATAAATTGTCAGTAATCCTTTTATTTGAAGCTCATCCAAATGCCCAACGGTTTTCGTCTTATCATCCAGCAGATGCACATGCATAAATGTGGTATGATGTGTAAAGATGCTTTGATGATGCTTGGAGAAAAAGCCCAGCATTGTTACCGGGCTGCTAACTGTTTCACCGGTATAAGCAAATTGCTTGTGATTATCCATTGTATGCTTAACACCTTTTTTCCAGTCAATGACATGGTAAGTTGCTTTTGCAGGAACCGCATTTATCTTAAATGCAAAAGGCAGTTCTGTATCATAGCCATTTTCTTTAGCGGTTGTTTCTACCAGTTTCTCAAGCTCTGTGTAGCTATTAATACTTGTACTGATGCTGAATGCTTTCCATTTTTCAACATTGCTGTACACCAGTAAAGCTGCTTTTGAAACCTTGTTCTGCCGGTTCAATAATCTGTTGCCATCTTTTGCGGTTGTAAATACTTTTCCATCCAGTATCATTATCTCACCTTTTAAGTCAGCCACCGGGCCAAGACCATACAGGTGAGCTTTATTTAAGGTGTCAATATCCAAATGAGCCGACAAGTCTCCGTTCATCATTACATTTTTCATAGCGCCGTAAACTTTTACTTCAGGCGGACTGACACTAAAGACAACAGCCGATACAAGAATTACAAGAATCGTTTTTATCATGTTATATCATATTTAATAACATTATCCCACTCATTCCAATCATCAGCGCATCTTCAATAATAGTTATCGTACTCATGGGCAGGTTAAATACATCGCCCAGGCAGGCACATTTTATTTTACGTTTATTGAATACACTTTGTAAAACCCCGATAATGCTTACCGTCATCACCACAAATGTAACAGAATTGGTAAGGATGGGATTGAAACCGACAAGAAAGGCGATACCCAAAGCCAGTTCAATAAAAGCATATATATAACCCCAGCCGCTCCATTGTTTGGCAACAATATCATACATGGCATAGCTATCTGCAAAGCCTTTCAGGTTTAGTAATTTGAAAAAAGAAAAGATTAAAAAGAACCCTGCCATAAAATGGTTCATCCAGCGCATCCAAATAAAATCTCCCTGCACCCATTCTGCCAGCAATGTAATGCCGGTAATGTAAGCAAAGATTAGCAGGATGGGTTTATACGTTTGAAGCCATGATTTTGTTTCTTCCCCAGATACAATTGATATTTCTTTATGATGCAGTTGACTTATCTCAGAGAGTTGATATTTCGGATATTCTTTTAATGCTTCTTTGAATTGATTAGCAGAAATATGTTTATCCATATCAATAGTAGCTTCTCCTTTGGGCAAATCAATCGTTACATTTTTTACTCCTGGTACTTTAAATAAAAGGCTTTGCACTTTAGACTGGCAACCGGTACAGGTCATACCGGTTACGGAATATGTATGTGTCATAATTTAATAATTAACGGCACAAAGTTCTATTCAATATTTCACCTAATGTTATAGAATTATAGGAAAGAGTTATACCTATTTGCTTTTTACCTTGTCTAAAGGTTTGCGGTGAGAAGAACCTAATTTTTTGAAATGACTGGGTGTAAGCCCGGTAATTTTTTTGAATTGTGAAGATAAATGCGCCACACTGCTATATCCTAATTTGTAAGAAATTTCACTCAGGTTCATTTCGCCATATACCAACAACTCTTTTACCTTCTCAGTTTTTTGCAGGAGAAAGAACTGTTCAATGGTAATGCCTTCCACTTCGGAGAATAACCGGGAGATGTAACTGTAATCTTTGTTCAACGCTTTGGTTAAATAAGTGGTGATGCTGAAATGCTCTTCCAATTCTCCTGACTGAACTTTTTTTATCAGCAGGTTTTTAATTTTCTCTATTTGCTTTTGCTTCTGGTCGTCTAATAATTCAAAGCCCAATTCTTTTAATCTTTCATCCAGAGTTTTTAACTGTTTATCTGTTGCAGGTTTTAATAATTCCACTTCACCCATGCTTACATGATTGGCTTGCAGGTTCATTTTTTCCAATTCCTGCTTTACCACCATAATGCAGCGGTTGCAAACCATGTTTTTGATATAAAGAGTCATTATTTTTTAGATAAAGATATGAAGGCAGGATGATATTGATTTTCGAACACTTCCAGGCCAAGATATTACCAATTGGTTCGACACTGTCGAACCAATTGAATTTACAGCTTAAGAAAAGATGCGTATTTTGCGGACACTGTCCGCAAAATCTTTCCTGTCACAAATGCTGTGACCGTTTCTTTTTCTTTCTTTTTTTTGGCAGCAATGATTGGTTGTTTTCCAGTTGCTCCTTTGGCTTCATCAACAAATCAATTAGTGACTGCTCTTTAGTCTTATTTATCTGCAAATGCGGTCTTATTTTTTTCTCCAAAGAATTACTCTGCGGTTTTGTCTGAAATTCTTTCCACTTGTCATTGAAAACAAGTTCATTCTTTTTATCAACCGGCAAGCTTAGCATCTTTTCAATTTTTGATAAAGAGTAACCCACTTCGCTGCCTTTCGTTCTTACCTTCTGCGGGTCAATAAAAGCAATTCCACGGGCTTTGATAACCCGGTAGTCCAAATGCTTCATGGCAGCTTCAAACTGCCTGTAATCAGTACAGGATTTGATTGTATTGCGAATATCATCTTTCAACTTTTCTTTCCGGTTGTCAAAGCGGTGCAAATGTCTCAACTCTTTTGGTAAATATCTTTTCGGACTCAGCACTTGTTGCAAACTGTGTTTTTGTTCCATTTTCCGGCAAAATGCTGCGATACGTTGGTAGTTGTTACTGTCACTTACAGTTTTGCCATCAAAACCAACCCTGTTCACTACAATATGGAGATGCTGATGTTGTGTGTCGTTGTGAGCTACAGCGATGTATTGGTTTTTATCAAAGCCCATTTCTTTGGCACAATCATCAGCGATTGCTGACAGTTGATGACTATCTAATTTTTCGCCGTGTGCCAGGCTAAGGGTTATATGCATTACCGGTTTTGCTAATTTGGGATTCAGATTTCTTACTTCATTAAACTGCTTTATTAATTCTGCTTTATTTCCAAAACATAGATTATATCCTAACACTTCTGCACGGTCTTTCATCTGCACCAAACTATTTTTTGACAGCTTGTCTTCCAGACAATAACTGATGCAGCCACGAAAGGATTTTCCGATTATTATTTTACCAATCATTGCAGGTAATTTTTAATTTCTGCTGCAAGGTTTTTTACTTGTTCAGTCAGGCTGTTTAATCCGGCTCTTTCTGTGTCGTTTAATTCATCGTTTTGGTTTCTCTTTTTTGCTATCTGATTGATGTTGGCAGCAAGATGATTTAAGGTTGCAGTAAACAGCAATACTTCTTTTGGAAATATTTTTATCTTTCTGTCAACCTGTCCCTGCAAAGCAACTGTTCTAAGTAATTCAGAAACAGAAACATTGGCCGTACTTGCTTTTGCTTCAATTATTTTTCGTTCATCAACAGTACACATTACGGCCAGTTGCTGGTCCATCTTAACAGCTTTAAGAGGCCGGCCGCCTTTATTTTTTTTGTTATTTATTTCGGTACTCATCCTGCTGCACTTTTGTTCACTGTCACAATACCTCTATGAATCCCGTCCGCAGGCGGGATGAATAGAGCCAGCATAGTTTCGACGAAGGAGAAACATAGCTGGCTACTGAAGATTTACAAATGCGTTCCCCGTCGCTTACTCTCATTTAGTTTCGGATTTACAGATTTTATTAGATAGTCATTCAAGTCTTTATAATGCCGGTACAATTTGCTTTTATCACAGCATTTTGCCGACCATTTCAAAGCTTCTTTGGTGGATTTTTGTCCCATATTATCTCTGTCTAAATACAAGTGAATTGAGGGATACTTTTCCATTCTCTCCTTGCTCTTTTCAAAGAAAGAAAGTGAGTTTAAAATCAGAAAATCGGTCTGCCTTTCAGGCAGTAAATTGTTTGTTTTTGCTGTTGCTTGCTTCAATGTTTCAAATGACAGAAAACTAAAAAAACCTTCAAACACAGCAAGGCAATTTGCATTGGGAAAGCTGATTAAACGGGGCTCTTTTGGTGTACTGCTTCCCTTAAAATAGGCGTTGCGTAATTCATATCCGCCACTGTTATTTTTAAATCCAATAGCCAGATGTTTTTTGTTGTATAATTCAAAACAAACCTGTTCGCAAAATTGACCGGCAATGGTCATTGGGATTTTCCTTTCGCCAAGATATTTTTTTAATGTATCGTCAGTAATATCACCACTACTTATTACCTTAATTTTCCCTTCCTGATTGGAAACCTTTTTCTTTTCACCAGCCACTGAAAAATGCTGCGGGTGAAAAGAAACAATCAAACCTTTTTCATGCTGCATTTTTTCAAGAAATTCTTTGATACTGCACTTATGATATAATATCCCAAAATCAACCAGCCTGCCGCCTTTGCCAATTGCATGGTCGTACCAAACATTCTTTTTACGGTTCACTTTAAAAGAAGCAGTTTTTTCTTTTTTGAAGGGTGACAAATACCAGTAATCATGGTTACATATTTTTTGTGGTGTGTAACCCAATTTCGATAAATAATCAACCATATCCATTTGGTTAAATTCAGCACAGGATAATGCTTTCATAAACTATCATTTTAGTGATTATGATTTCTAACTCAACTTTCATGAAATCATTACTGAGTTGGTTGCAGTAATTGTTGTATATCCTGCCAGAGAAAATAGACCCTAGAACGGATTTTAAATGGCTTCAGTTTGCCATGTTTCACCCAGTCATAAATTGTGGGTTTTGTTACATGAAACATGGAGCAGATTTCTGCAATCTTGTAAAGAGGTTTGTAAGTAAGTCCCGGTGTTTCATAAGTTACAGGTAACTGTTTTTGTTTTTCTGCATTGCTTACTTCTTCCCTTATAATCTGGCGTACCTGCTGCCAGTACTGTTCCGGATTGTACGGAAACAGCATGGGGGTAACGATGTTACCATTGCTCACATTTTCTTTCATCACTTATCGTTTTAGACCTGCAAAATGCGATAAATGTGAAGGAAGAAAAAGCTAAGTATACTTAAATCTGAAATTTATTTTTTACTGGAGAAGCAGAGTTTTTAAAGACCTCTTTTTTTACCTTTCGTCTTGCCAGAATTGATATTTTTTTTCTGCTTTTTTGCTAATAATTCTTGTTGTTGGAAAATCTGCTTCGGATTGACCGCAGCTTGCTTCAGCCGGGCAGCAATATCAGTCCATTTTATTTCTTTACCGATAAAATCAAGCTTGATTGAAAAATCTATATCCTCATGGTATAGCAGGGCATTTTTTGCGGTTGCTTTGTTGATACCAGGATATTTCGTTTCGCAGGCTTTTAGAAAATCATTCAGAGAGTGATATTCCAGCAGTTTGTACATATCAATAAAGTCTTTCAGCCGGGTACCGTTGCCATGTATGGCATTTAACTTCATGGCACCAATATCAATCAAGGAAACTATCCTGATTCCTTGTGCATTTTCTACATTTTTAATCAATGGATATTGATGGGCAATAACATCAACTTTAACGTCATCAATTATTGCGAACACGCCGTTTTTTATAATTCGAATGGCAGAAGGATGATAGGCCGATTCCAGATGCCTCCCTATCTTTTCAGCATTAAAATCTTTATGAGTGAAAAGGTCAATATCAATAGATTTGCGGTGACCAATTTTTAGCGAAAGTGCTGTACCCCCAACGAGATAAAATTGTGCTAAGGCATCATCATCCATCAATCGCTTGATTAAAGCCAGTGTCCCTTCCTCGACTGTTTCCGTGTGTAACATAACAACTGCTCTTTTTGAAGATTAAAATAACTGGAAACATCTTCGATACTGTAGTCCGGGAGAAACTTTATTTCGGTTGTAAGAGCATGTATAACTTTAGGTTTGCCATAGAAGCTTATCATTTCTTCCCAATCCTGCTTCGTTCCCCGTTCAATCACTCTCGAAATGATGTTCAGATATGAATGTTGCCAATCAATATCTTCATACCGCTGGTCCCAGAACAGGTGTGCCGGTAAATTAGGTATGACTGATGTATTTTTTGGCTTCAACATGATTGTAAATATACAAAAATCAGGCGGTTTGTAAGGGTGCTTTTTCGCTTAGCAACCTGCTTTCTGTTTTCTGTAATAAGGCAATACCTTCTTTGCAATTTATATCCTGTAAAAAACTAAAAGCTTCTTCAAACTGATTACGCATTTCAGTGGCTTTACGGGGAGATAAAGGTTTTGCTTTTCCAACTATCAATGCAAGATTCTTCTTCAGGCTGCCTTCATCAACACCATATAATTTTGCCATCAGTTTTGCCGATTTATCATCACATTGCAAAACATCTAAATGATACACTTTATCAAACACAAAAAAGATGAGTGTTAATGCAAAATTGGATAACTGTGCCTGCCGACATTTCTCTGTTTGTTGCATCTGCTTTTGTTCAAAGCTTTCTTTCACCGCTTCAAGCCGGGGCAAAAAAACTGAACTGTAAACAGGGCGATAATGAAAAAAATATAAAACTGCATAGCTTATGATACCTGCCAAAAGAATACCTGTTGCTTTGACACCTGCATCATTCCAATCCGCAGATACAGCAAATAAAATAATCAGCGCCGGTATTGAAAATACTACAGCAAAATGCGCCAGCACAGAACGGAACCAGTAATCGGAAATCAATTTAAAACGGGTTGAAGAAGCACACCATCCGGGAGTATGCCTCGCTGATTTTTGGTGTATATCAGCAAACTGAAGGGCAATAGATGCCATTTGCAGGGGGAAGTCGAATGTCAAGAAGGACTTCACCTTTCTCACTAAATCTTTCATCACAATCCTTTTTAAAAATTATCTGTTCTTATTCATACTATCGGTAACGACTAAAACTATAAAGCAAAATAAAGGCCGATTATGTGAATATGGGTATAAATATTTTAAAAAATGAAGTGGCTATCTAATAGCTTTGAATTTGTAAAGCAGATACTTTATCTATCTTTACTTAACTGAATTAGTTCTTATAAAGTATAAAGACTTGCGGCGTCATTCGTGGAGTACTCGATTTTTGCAGGTCTTAAATTATTGATTTATAATAGCGTAGAAAGATGGTTCGAATCCCTCTCTCTCCGCCAACGCCCACCATAGTTTTATCTACGGTGGGCGTTTCTTTTTTATTAAAATGGCTAAGTAGTGAATGAATGTGATAGACAAATGTTAACATCACATAACATCTTATTTTATTATATTTATCTAAAACTTACCATTATGACTCGTAAATTTTTCCTGTACACAACTGCTTTTTTAAGCCTTTCCCTGCTATTCGCTTTTTCGTATAAAGCCGCTAATTTTTCAGGCACTTGGAATTTAGATGAAAGTGCCAGTGAACTCGGACAATTTGGAGCAAGAGGTGCTTACAGTAAAGTTGTAATTGAACAGTCTGATGAAGCCATTAAAATGACGGTAAGCGGTTCCGGTTTTGATGGTAGTAATTATGAAATTACTGAAACACATTTAGTGGGTAAAGAATCCCAAAACACAGGTATCATGAACAGTAAAAAAATCTCTACTCTGAATTGGGATGGTGAGCAAAGTTTTAAAATTGATGTCAAATTGATGTTGGAGTTCCAAGGACAAAGTCTAGAACTAACGGGTAATGAAAAATGGGAAATCAGCAACGATGGAAAAACACTTACACAGTATTCTTCCGTTAATACCCCTCAAGGAGAAATGAGTACGAAAGCAGTGTATAAGAAAGGATAGTGAGTAGTCAATAGTCAATAGTGAGTTTTATTTTTGCTCACTATTGACTACTCACTCCTCACTATTTAGATTCCGGTTCGGCAACTTTTTCTACTGCGATGAGGTCTAATAGATCCACATGCATTGGAAGTAAGCCAATCTGTACAATGGCTTTTTTCCCTCTGATCTCTTTTACTTCACCTACTTGGTAATTCTTTTTCAATTTCACCAATGTGCCAATAACAATCTGTTGGTTGAGCTCTTTGTATTTTTGATCTACTTTTTTAGCGAGCTTATTGACAACAATTGTTTCCTTTTGCTTGAATAACAGGTTTTGTAAGTTTTTGATGACTTCCTGCTTATTTTCTGATTTTTTCCAATCCAATACAATCTGCTTCAACTTCCGCTCCATATCTTTCAAATACAGCAACCGATCTTCTGTTATCCGATTCTGCTGCTTTAATAATTCTACTTGTTGGCGATGACGTTCTTTATCCATCACCACTTCCATTTCTTTTTTCAAACGATCATTTTCCCGCAACAGTTTATGCAATTGTTTCTTTTCCTGCTCCAATTGCTGTAGATCTTGCTCAGTTCTATTTAATAATCGATCCAGTTTAAAATGATCTTCTTCTACCAGTTTACGCGCTCTATTGATAAGATGTTGTGGTAACCCAATTCTTTCAGCAATCGCAAACGTATAAGAACTACCGGGCTTACCCACTATCAATTTATACATGGGCTGTAAGTTCACTTCATCAAACTGCATAGCGCCATTGATGATGCCTTTGGTATGATTGGCCATCACTTTTAAATTCAAATAATGGGTTGTTACTACACCAAATGAATGTTTACGTGCCAACTCTTCCATGATCACTTCTGCAAAAGCACCGCCCAAATTTGGGTCACTCCCACTACCCAATTCATCTATAAAAAACAACGTCTTTCCATTAGCCGATTCAATAAATGACTTCATGTGAAGTAAATGACTGCTGTACGTACTTAATTCGAATTCAAGATTTTGGGTATCACCAATATGAATGAATAGTTGTTTAAAAATACCCATTTGTGAATCCGGACTCACAGGTACCAGTAATCCACTTTGTAATAATAGCTGGTTCAAACCAATGGTTTTCATGGTAACCGTCTTCCCACCTGCATTCGGACCACTGATCACCAGAATACGATTTTGTTCATCCAATGTTAGCGATACAGGTATGGTAGGTTTATTGGCAGCTTTGTTGTATAATAATAGTAAGGGATGATAGGCATTGATCAAATGAACATGGGCTTTGTCTGATAGCTCCGGTAATTGTCCGTTCATATCAATCGCCAATTTAGCCTTGGCTCGGATGAAATCATATTCACCTGATATCGATAGGTATTGCGAAAGCAGTGGTGCATACACAGATAAACGGGCAGTTAGTTGTCTGAGTATGCGTTGTACTTCTTTTAACTCATCATGTTCTAAAGCAAAAACAGTGTTGTTCAGATCGATGGTTTCTTCGGGCTCAATAAATGAAGTCTTTCTGCTATCGCTTTCACCGTGCAAGATCCCTTTGACTTGTCGTTTATGTTCTGAAAAAACGGCTACCACCCTTCTGCCATTGCTAAAACTTTCATCGATATCGGCAGTGTAACCGGCTTTTGCCAATTTCGCAATCACTTTCTCAAACATCCTTCTCAGCTCATTTCTTTTCCGATACAGGTTCATGCGTATCTTCTGAAGATCTGGAGAAGCATTGTCTTTTACATTCCCTTGTTCATCGATCACTTCATCAATCATTTCAATGATCGTCTTTTCATAATACACATCCTTAATCACTTGCGCCATGGCAGGGAAAGCCTGTCGTCTTTCTGTATCGAACCAACGAAAGATATTGGCGGTATTTTCAGATAATTTCCTAATCTGCAACCATTGTTCCCCGGTAATCAATGCTCCCGGAATGGCCAATAAACGAAGTTCCTGTTGTAAAGGAAGGGTAAAGTCATTCGGGAAATACTGTGCCTGTTGAAGAATTGATTTGAATTCAAAAGTTTGTTGTAACTCCAACTGGATGTACTCCTTACGGGTATGTATCCTCAATTGCATGGCTTTTTCACGTGCATGTAAGGTCTTGCAGTGACTTTCCAATAAAGTCCTGACCTTATCAAATTCCAGTTGAGTCAACGCCGTTTCAGGATACAAACGCATAATACTGTGCTACGATTAAGGCGCAAAGGTAAAGGTGATCGTTGATCTTTGATTTTTTGATCTGTGATTTCTTGATTTGGTTGGCGTATGGGTAATAGCCGATGGCTTATGGAGAGAAACAAGCAGTCGAGGGTCAAAAATCAAACATTAACAACCCTTTTGTAAGGTCACAACATTCATCCTGTCTATTTGTTAGTATGAGAATATCTAATTTTATAAAAAAGGATAAAATGCGTTTTATTTTTAGTATCATGATGTGGGCAATTGGTTTTGCCTCCTGCGCTCAGCAGCCATCAAAAAAAGCGACAAATATGAATACAAAAGTGAATTACAGTGGCATTGTTACGGATACAGCCACATTTGGGGAAGGATGTTTTTGGTGTACAGAAGCTTTTTTTCAACGATTGGAAGGCGTATTGGAAGTCGTGAGTGGATATGGAGGTGGTTTTGTGGAAAATCCAACTTATGAACAGGTCTGTGATAAAAATACCGGACATGTGGAATTGGCTAGAATTGTATACGATCCTTCCAAAATTACTTATGATGAGCTTTTAGAGGTTTTCTGGAAAACACATGATCCCACAACACCTAATCAACAAGGAAATGATATTGGACCGCAGTACAGAAGTGTGGTGTATTATCACAATGAAACACAAAAGCAAAAAGCAGAACAATACAAGGCATTACTGGATAAAAGCGGTGCATGGGATAAGCCGATTGTTACGACCATTGAGCCTTTCAAGAACTTTTACTTGGCTGAGAACTATCATCAAAACTATTACAATGACAACCCTAATCAGGGATATTGCCGATTTGTGATCAGACCTAAATTGGAGAAATTCGAGAAGGTATTCAAAGACAAACTAAAGAAACAATAATTCGATTAATGAATTTTAGCCGCAGATGTAGAAACCAATCTGCGAATCTGCGGCTTCTTTTTTTGCTTTTATTTAGCAGCCGCCCCGGCAAAATCTGTGTAAACTAGTTTTCTGCACCTTATTTTTACAGGAATCTATCAACAGACCCATGGGAAGTATTCGTAAACAAACCATCATTTCCAGCTTATTGGTGTATGTTGGTTTTGCTATTGGGTTTGTGAATCATTATTTTTATACCAAAAATGGCTCTTTTACACCTGAACAATTTGGTTTAACACGCATCTTTTTTGATTTCGCACAAAATATGATGGCCTTTGGAGCCATGGGTGTTATACCGGTTATTTATAAATTTTATCCATACTACAAAGACAACCTCGAGCCCCGAAAAATTGACCTCATGAGTTGGGCCATGTTGGCATCCATCATTGGATTTATCATTGTATTAGTAAGCGGATTTGTTTTCCAGCCGTTTTTTGTAGAAAAGTATCAAGAAAAATCACCACTGATTCTCGATTATTATTACTGGATGTTCCCTTTTGCTATGGGGATGTTGTTTTTTTCTGTTATTGAAGGGTTTAGCTGGGCTTTGCAATTGTCTGTGGTATCCAATTTTTTAAAAGAAACGATACTACGTGTTCTTACCAGTATTCTAATAGGTTTGTTTTATTTCAAATGGATCAGCTTTAGCACTTTTATTTACTTATTTGCATTTCAATACCTGGTCATTTTTTTATTCCTGTTTGTTTATCTACTACGAAGTGGTCATTTGCACTTTCACTTTAAGATCAGCAGGGTAACCCGAAAGTTTTGGAAGAAAATTCTTTCTATGCAGGTGTTGATCTATGGCGGCACATTGATTGCTTCTGTTGCAGCCACAATAGATAGCTTTATCATTGCCGGCTTTCAAGGTCTGACAGCAGTGGGTATTTTTGTATTTGCTCAGTTTACTGCGAACGTTATCCAAGTACCGCAAAGAAGTATTCAGGCAGTGTCTTCCAGTTTTCTTTCCAGAGCCTGGAAGGATAAAAATTATCCGGAAATTCATCGGATTTATTCCAGATCTTGTATCAACCTTTTATTGATGGCATTATTTCTTTTCGGAAATATCTGGCTCAATGCAGAGGAAGGTATCAAAGTGCTGAATATTCAAGATGATTACCTGAGTGGCTTGAATGTTATTTTCATTTTGGGTCTTGTAAGAATCATTGATGCAGGTACCGGCTTAAATGCCATGGTTATCAACACATCTACCCATTGGAGATTTGATTTCATTAGCGGTGTGGTATTAATTGGACTTCGTTTACCACTTACATATTTCATGATCAAAAACTATGGGATTATTGGGTCTGCCTATGCAGAATTGATCGCGTATGCCACCTATAATTTTATTCGCTATGAATTTCTCCGACGCAAATTCAATATGCAGCCATTCTCCATCAAAACATTATATTCCTTGATCTTGGCAGTAGTAGCTTATTTTATTTGTGAACAAGCTTTTGGTAGCCTTGGAGGCTGGATACAGATCATTTGCAATGGCATCGTATTTTCCTCCATTATGATTGCAGGCGTATTCCTCTTAAAACTCACTCCCGATGCGATGCAATTGTATGATGTGGTGAAGAAGAGGTGGAGTAGCTAATAGTCCATAGTCCATAGTCCATAGTCCATAGTCCATAGTCCATAGTCCATAGGAAAAACTTGATTAGGATTAGGATTATTGTGGTTGCAGTAAAAAAAATCTAACATCTGATATCTGCGATCTGCTATCACCCATTTGCTATCAGCCATCCGCCATCACAGTATCACATACTCCCCTTTTCTATTCACCGATATCAGAGGGAGTTTTTTATTTTCTTCGAAGTAGTCGTATACTTCTTTGAGACGGGTAGAGAACTTTTGGTATTCTTTGTCTTCTTTGCTGTTTCGTTCGAGATACTCCTGGCTTCGGTTATTACTGAAACGTACGGGGTAAATATGTACCGGAATAAAATCTTGTCCCTGATTGCGGGCATGCGATGCCAATACATATAATTCTTCTATCTGATCGTTCTGGATGGGAATACAACCTACAGTGATGCAACTGCCATGAATATAAATATCGCTACCGGGTTTAATGGAATCACTCAAAAGCAAATCGGATGCATTGGGATAATTCAATCCCAGCGACAAGTGATACATACTTTTCGGATTGAATTCATTGATATAATAAAACCCCTCAGGTACCTGGTAATCGCCTTCCATTCTTTTGGGTCCTAAAGTGCCCGACAAAGCACATATCTTATAGGTTTTGAATAGTTTATAAGGTTCTGCTGAAGTATTTCTTACCCATACTTCTAATTGACTATCATATTTGAAACTCCTGATATAGACATCTTTCGCCGGCCATTGAAGTTTGGCGGTGGCAAATTGTTTCTTCAGACTATCCTCTTTTGAACGAATGGCTTGCGCAACCCTTGGAAATACACGCTGATTTTCAATGAAACCCGACTGTCCATACATGGATAACGAGGTCATCAATATTGAGAATAAAAACAGGGGGCGTATCATAATTGCAAAATACTAAATGGTCAATAAGGTACAACTCAAGCTACTGTTAAATTGAAACGCTGGCAAGTTAGGATTATTGTATAAAAAGACCGGAGCCTTTTAAAGACTCCGGTCTTAGATATACCTTCCAATTATAAATTTCCTCTGTCTGCCTGCTCTCTTTCAATCGCTTCAAAAAGCGCTTTAAAATTCCCCTTACCAAAGCTCTTGGCCCCCTTTCGCTGGATGATTTCAAAGAAAAGTGTGGGTCTGTCTTCAACAGGCTTGGTGAAAATTTGTAATAAATAACCCTCATCATCTCGATCTACCAGAATACCTAACTCACGTAAAGGATTCAGGTCTTCATCAATATGTCCAACCCTGTCTAACAAATCATCATAATATGTCGTAGGCACTTTCAAAAATTCAACCCCTCTGTTTTGAAGATCCGTAACTGTTTTGACAATATCATTGGTTGCCAAAGCCACGTGCTGACAACCCTCTCCATTATAAAAATCAAGATATTCTTCTACCTGAGATTTCTTCTTTCCTTCAGCAGGTTCATTGATGGGGAATTTGACAAATCCATTTCCATTGCTCATGACTTTACTCATCAATGCAGAATATTCTGTGGATATATCGTTGTCATCAAAACTGAGGATATTTTTGAAACCCATAACATCTTCATAAAACTTCACCCACGGATTCATTTGATTCCATCCTACATTTCCTACGCAATGATCTACATACAATAAACCTGTCTCAGTTGGATTATAATGACTCTCCCATTTTCTATAGCCTGGCAAAAAAGGACCTGAATAGTTTTCTCTTTCTATGAAAAGATGTACCGTATCTCCATATGTATGAATACCGCTGATGACCACTTCTCCAAATTCGTCGGTTAAACGTTGTGGCTCCATATAACTTTTACCACCACGTTCTGTGGTTTGTTTCCATGCATCGGTAGCATCTTTTACTTTCAATGCCAATACTTTCACCCCATCGCCATGTTTGTATACATGATCAGCAATCGGATTATCGGTACGTAATGCAGTGGTAAACACAAAAGTCAATTTGTTTTGTCTAACCGCATAACTAGCCCGGTCTTTTACACCTGTCTCCGGACCTGCATAAGCCAAGCTTTGAAAACCAAAAGCTGTTTTATAAAAATGTGCTGCCTGCTTGGCATTGCCTACATAAAATTCAACATAATCAGTTCCCAATAATGGTAAAAAATCAACAGTAGTAGACTGTACCGTAGAAGTAGCAATCGATTCCATACAATATGTTTAAAAGATGAATGAAAATAGAAAATAGGTGACTCAACTAAACATACAAACAGGCATCCATGGCCAATGCTTCCATCAGCAAACAATAGCAACTACGCTTATCGCCAAAGATTTTATGTGGATAGTCTGGAAGCATGGTTCAAAATTAGGGATTTTAGGGATAGGTGGTGGAGGCAAGGTACAAGGTGCTAGGTACTAGGTACAAGGTATAGGGTTGTATTTTGTTTTTATTGAAAAAACAACCTAGCACCTAGCACCTAGCACCTAGTACCCCCGTATCTTCGCACACATGAAAGCAGGAATTCTTGGAGGCGGTCAGTTAGGCCGTATGTTATTACAGGCAGCAGCCAATTATACAGTAGAAACATGGGTGATGGAAAATGATCCGAATTGTCCGGCTGCCCATCTTTGTCACCATTTTGTTCAGGGTGATATCAATGATTTTGACGCCGTATATGCATTTGGAAAAGGACTTGATGTGCTTACCATTGAAATTGAGTCTGTGAATGTAGATGCGCTGGAAAAACTAGAATCTGAAGGCGTAAAAGTTTATCCTAAACCTTCCGCCATCAGAACGATTAAAAATAAGATCCTGCAAAAGCAGTTTTATGAATCGAATGACATTCCCACTTCCGCATTTGTTGTAACAGCGCATCTTCGCGATTTGAATAATCATACTGCATTATTACCGGCAGTACATAAAATCGGACAAGGCGGATATGATGGTAAGGGCGTTCAGATCATTCGTGATGAAAAAGACATTGATAAAGGATTTGATGCTCCGGCAGTACTGGAAAAAATGGTACCCATTCATAAAGAGATCGCCATGATCGTAGCCATGAATGAAAAGGGAGAAACAGCCTTATACCCTCCTGCTGAAATGGTATTTGATCCGGTTTTGAATTTATTGGATTATCAATTGAGTCCGGCTACACTTCCGGAAAAAGTATTCTGGAAAGCAGAAGCCATTGCATTGCGGGTAGTAAAAGCATTGAATAGTCCGGGACTATTTGCGGTTGAACTTTTTGTAGATAAGAATGAAGAAGTTTTAGTGAACGAAACAGCACCTCGTGTGCATAACAGTGGACACCATACCATTGAAGCCAATTATTCAAGCCAATATGATATGTTATGGCGTATTATGTTGGGCTATCCTTTAGGTAATACAGACGCTATTCTACCTTCGGCTATTGTAAACTTGCTGGGCGCAGAAGGACATTCAGGCGACGCCGTATATGATAATCTGGATGAAGTTTTAAAAATGGATAATGTCTTTGTACATCTCTACGGAAAAAAACAAACCAAACCCGGAAGAAAGATGGGACATGTCACCATCATGCATAAAGACTACCAAGACCTAACACACAAGGCTAGTAAGATTAAACATTTGTTGAAAGTCCTGGGTAAGTAATTTCTGATGTAGGATGTCGGATGTCTGATTTGTTTTTATTGCAAAATCACATATCCGACATCAGAGATCAGACATCAGACATCAGACATCCTACATTTCCCTCTACCCTTTTTTCACGTTCAAAGGCCGTAGGAAACCAATGCCTATCAGGCTTTTGGTTTGTAGTCCGGGAGATGTTTTGTTCGGGCCAAATAAACGAACGTCATCATCATAAATCAAATCAAGGCTATAAGTTGCGGAGAAAAATTTATTGATTTTGAAAGAAAATAAATTGGTCATGAAAAAATCAATATTCTGTGCGCTATTGTTATAGTTGGAGAACATATCCAACCTTCCTTTATACGTTACATTTTTGGCAATCGTATTATTGTAGTTGACGGTTGCAAAAGTACCGATCTCATTGATTGATGTTTTTCCCGCAGGTACACCATATTTTCCTAAAGTAGACAACTTATTATTGGCAACAATCGTCCATCTGGATGTCAAGGGTGAAACAAACACAGAAAGTTTATCAGAGGATTTGTAATCAAATCCCACTGAAAGAATAATATATGCCGGCGATAAAAATGATGAAGAAAAACTAGGTACACCTCCGGAAAAAGTATAACCATCAAACCATTGAGAACGGAAATTGAAAAGGCTGGATAAAAATATTTTTCCAGTGCTATCCATCTTATAACCGTATTTGCTGAGAAAGTCAAAGCGGTCGTCGTTTTTTCTTCCTCCCAAACTCGTGGTTTGTACATAACCAAGGTTCATATCAAAGTTATTATCCCAGCTATGGCGATTTTTTCGATAGAAATAAAAGAAGTTGAAATATGAACTGACTGCCAATGAAAAATTATCACCCCCTGCAGCCCAATTACTCAACGAGCCTTGTGCAAGGTTTGCACTGAGTAACCCGCCTTTTTTCCATATCCATGTACTGGTATCTGCCTCTTTTTTAATGGTTCGTGAAGTCTCACTACGCAGCTTATTAACAACGATATCCTGAGAAAAAACCGCTGATGAACAATAAAGCATCAGCATCCAAAACATCCATTTCTTCATGTGACCGGGGGATTTGCGTTGCAAAACTAATTGATTAACAGAATTTTCAGCGTTGAAAACCTGTCAAACTGACACAAAAACAAGACAATTTTGTTAATTTTGCATTCAAACTACTCGAAAAAATCGAATGAATACAATGCTTACAACAGATAAAGTGCACGATGAAGCCCGACAGGGAGAAGCATTTCAGCCTTTTGAAAACGATCCCAATCAGTATAAAAAACACTTTTATATCGAGAGCTACGGCTGTGCTATGAATTTTGCGGATAGTGAAGTGGTGGCTTCTATTTTGAATGGTGCAGGTTTTGGTGCTACCCGAAACCTGGAAGAAGCCCAACTGATTTTATTGAATACCTGTTCGATTCGTGAAAAAGCAGAACAAACGGTTCGAAAAAGACTAACCGAGTTCCGTAAACTCAAAGAACGTACCCCGGGAATGTTGATTGGTATGTTAGGCTGTATGGCTGAACGCTTAAAAGCACAATTACTTGAACAGGAAAAATTGGTAGACATAGTTGTGGGGCCGGATGCTTATAGAAGTTTACCTGCACTGATTGAAGAAGCAGAGTCCGGACAAAAAGCCGTGAACGTTTTGTTGAGTAGAGATGAAACCTATGGTGATATTGCTCCCATTCGTCTAGACACCAACGGCATCAGTGCTTTTGTATCGATCATGCGTGGCTGCAATAATATGTGCAGCTTTTGTGTAGTGCCTTTTACAAGAGGAAGAGAAAGAAGCAGAGATGCTCATTCCATTATACAAGAAGTAAAAGATTTGTGTAATAAAGGATATAAGGAAGTAACCCTACTTGGACAAAATGTAGACAGTTATTATTGGATAGATGAGCAAAAAGATGAAACTGTAACATTTGCTGCACTGCTTGAAAAAGTAGCGTTGATCAGTCCGGATTTAAGAGTAAGATTCAGCACTTCACATCCGAAAGATATTACTGATGAGGTATTGTTTACCATGGCGAAATACGAGAACATCTGTAAATACATTCACTTACCGGTTCAAAGTGGTAGTTCAAGAATGTTACAATTGATGAATCGTACTTATACCCGTGAATGGTATATGGCAAAAGTAGATCGTATCAAAGAACTACTCCCCGACTGTGGTATCAGTTCTGATATTATCGCTGGTTTTTGTACTGAAACTGAGGAAGACCATCAAGAGACACTTAGTATCATGCGATACAGTGGGTACGACATGAGCTATATGTTCTTCTATAGTGAAAGACCCGGAACATTGGCTGCAAGGAGATACGAAGATGATATACCTGAAGAAGTGAAAAAGAGAAGATTGCAAGAGATTGTTGACTTACAGGGAGAGTTATCACGTCAAAGTAACTTGAATGATTTGGGAAAAACCTTCAAAGTATTGGTAGAAGGCAACAGCCGCAAAAGTAATGCTGATTGGATGGGCAGAAATAGTCAGAATAAAGTGATTGTTTTCCCAAAGAAAGATATGAATGAACAACTGAAGGGCAGTTATGTAATGGTGAAAGTGACCGATTGCACAAAGACAACATTGCGCGGAGAAAGAGAATGGTAATAATGAATATTGAATGATGAATGTTGAATGCGTATAGAATCAATAAAAATGTTCCTCTAAATCAGACATCCGACATCAGAGATCAATAAATTGAATCAAAATGATGAGCGCGAATACAAGTGATGAATAAATAAAAGGATCTCTACATCAGACATCTGACATCAGAGATCAACAAATTAAATCTATGGATCTTCAAAGTATAAAAAACAGGTTTGGCATTATCGGTAATTCGCCTTCGCTGAATCATGCACTCAATACAGCTGTACAAGTAGCGGCTACTGATTTAACCGTATTGATTGTGGGAGAAAGCGGTGTGGGTAAAGAAGTGTTTTCACAGATCATTCATTCTTTATCATCGCGTAAGCATAATCCTTTTATTGCGGTGAACTGCGGTGCTATTCCGGAAGGCACCATCGACTCAGAACTATTCGGACATGAAAAAGGTGCATTTACAGGAGCTGTGGATAGCAGAAAAGGCTATTTTGAAACGGTGAGTGGGGGTACGATTTTCTTAGATGAGATCGGTGAAATGCCATTGGGCACACAGGCCAGACTATTGCGTGTTTTGGAGACAGGAGAATTTATTCGTGTGGGTTCTTCGAAAGTACAAAAAACAGATGTTCGTGTGATTGCTGCTACCAATAGAGAATTATTGGAGTTCACACAAAAAGGAAGATTCCGTGAAGACTTATACTATCGTTTAAGTACGGTACCCATTCGTGTTCCGGCATTACGCGATCGAAAAGAAGATGTATTGCTACTATTTAGAAAGTTTGCTGTGGATTTTGCCGAACGTTATAAAACACAGCCCATACAGTTGGACGATGACGCTAAAAACCTGTTAATTAACCATCCATGGCAGGGTAACGTGCGTGAATTGAAGAATATTGCAGAGCAGATATCTGTGTTGAGTCAGACAAACAATATTTCAGCTGTTACTTTACAACAGTTTCTTCCTGATCAAAGCAAACATAGCAGAATGCCGGTATTGGCAGGACAATCATCCGGTACCTCATCAGAGTTTGCGAATGAACGTGAAATTTTGTACAAGCTTTTCTTTGATATGAAGAAAGATGTGACAGAGCTGAAAAAAATGTTCCTGGAAATATTGCAAAATCCGTCTTTAGCGGGTAATGCAGCCAATTATACAAGAGATTCTCTGATGCAGGATTTTCATACCAATGGCGACCTCTCCCCTGTTCTGAGTAATTCTGCTCCGGCTCACGCTGCAGTATTGTCTGGAAATGTGGGTTCACAACCGGTAATCTTGCATGAAGATGATATTCAACATCATGAAGAAGTAGAGGAATCGTTGAATATTATGGACAAGGAAAAAGAATTGATCCTGAAAGCTTTGAAAAAACACAAAGGAAAAAGAAGAGATGCTTCACTGGATCTGGGTATTAGTGAAAGAACCTTGTACCGTAAACTAAAGGAATACGATATTGAAGAATAATCTGATACTATGATGTCTAACTTATTTAAATATTGCTATAGTACTTTACTCATCTTGATGATTCTTTGCTTTTCAGCATGCAAAGTAAAGTATAGCTTTAATGATGCTACGATTGATCCCCGCTATAAAACCATTAAACTAGGTTTTATTGAAAACAAAGCGCGCTATATCAATCCACAGTTAAGTCCGAAACTGAATGATAAACTGCAGCAAAAGATCACCAACCAAACCAAGTTGACCCGCGTCAACAGCGATGATGCTGATTATGTGATATCGGGTGCTATTACTACTTATGATGGTACACAAACTGTGGGGGTGAGTGGTAGACAAGCAAGTACAAATCGTTTGACGGTATCGATCAATATACAACTCAGAAAAAATATCGAAAACGAGACCAAAGACTTTGTCGTGAGCCGGAGTTTTGATTATAGCGCGAATCTTGCCTTTAACACGGCTGAAGCACAATTATTGGATGAAGTGGTCAGAAATATGGTTGATGAGATTTTTAACCGTATTTTTTCAGACTGGTAATCAATTTGTACATTTATCGTTATGAAATCCATACGGGATAAAGCCTTATTACACCTGACCGGACAATCAACACTTCAAGCGGTACCTATTGATCAGTTGGAATCATTGGTTCAGACCTATCCTTATTTTGCACCTGCAACTTTATTATACCAAGCAAAGTGTAAGACAGAAGATATTGTTTTGAATGATGAGAAGACCTTTGGGAAGTCTCTTTTATTTACCGATAACCCGCTTTGGACATCTTATTTATTGCAAGCATCTGTTATAACTGAGGAAGTGGGTATGCCTGAGACTCCGGTGAATGATAAGGTAGGTGTACATAGTACCAAGACCATTGATATTCCCACTATGGACGATGTAAGGGATATTATCAAGTCCATTGACCCAAGAAAAGTTCCCGATAATCCACCGGAAGTAGATGATACAGAAGAAGAGTATGAGGAGCCAGTGGATGAATTGCCCTTGCCGGATGCCAAATTGAGTGATTTGTTATCAGGACAATTGGCCGATTTTAAAAAGCCTATAGATGCTGCGGCACAATTAGAGATTGAAACGGAAAGGTTACATACCATCGATTATTTCGCTTCCCAAGGCATTAAAATCGATCTTTCCAAGATACCCCAGGATAAATTGACCTCCCAGCTGCGCAAGTTTACAGACTGGCTGAAGCAAATGAAGCATGTAAACAATGAGTCTGCCGATCTCGGAACCGGCTCAGATTTAGAGCAGGCAGTTGCATTGATTGCCGAAAATTCCAACGAATCGAGAGAAGTAGTGACCGAAACCATGGCAGAAGTATTGGAAAAACAGGGGCAGTTAGACAAAGCCATTCAACTGTATATCAAATTAAGTTTCATAAATCCTGAAAAATCCGCTTATTTTGCGGCGAAGATTCAACAATTAAAAGGTATATAAAATGATCATTCTGTTTCTGATTCTGATTGTGTTAGCTTGTGTAGCGCTTGGTTTTGTTGTATTAATTCAGAACCCTAAAGGCGGCGGTCTTTCTGCCAATGTTGGTGGTTTGAGCAATCAATTCATGGGTGTAAAACAAACCACAGATGTGCTTGAAAAAGGCACTTGGTTATTTGCAGGTATCATTGCTGTTTTGGCTTTAGTATCCAGCGTATTCTTAAAAGGCGGTGGAACTGTTGACAGTTCTGTGTTGCAAAAAGTAAACACTACCACCAGCGCCCCTGCTCCGGCTGCTACTACCCCTGCCAATACAACAACGGCAACTCCTGATACAGGAAAAAAATAATTCAAATACAAGATGTTATAAACCCTGCCTGTTCTACAGACAGGGTTTTTTGTTTAATTTGATGGTATGAAAAGAATAATTGGATGGGGCGTATTGATCATCCTACTGATTTCAGGTGTATCTGCATGGCTGGTGTTTGGAAGTAATACTTCATTTTCGGAGGCACAGCGGTACTTTATTGTAGAAGAAGGAAAAACAGATAAAGCGGCTGTATTGGCCACCTTACAAGAAAATGGCATTGTATCGCAAACATTGGGACTGTCTATATTGGGTCAGGTTAGTAAAGTTTGGCCCAAAATAAAACCCGGAAAATATGAAGTGAAAAAAGGTCAATCTGCCTTTTCAATAGCACGGATGTTACGCAATGGGAAACAAGCAGAAATAAGGTTGGTGATCAATAAATTGCGTACCAAAGCCGATCTCTCGAAACTGATCGGAAAACAGTTCAATACAGATTCAATAACGGTGATGCATTTTTTGCAATCCAATGATTCTTTGCAACAATTAGGTACCGATACTACTCAATTATTTACCACCATCATCCCTGATACATATATATTCTACTGGAATACGCCATTGATTAAAATCTTAAAAAAGCTAAAAGATAACAGTGATCTTTTTTGGCAAAAAAATGATCGTCTGAGTAAAGCCACAGCAAAAGGTTTATCAAGAAACGAAGTATATACATTAGCATCCATTGTAGAAGAAGAAACCAATTTTGACAGCGACAAATACAAAATTGCCAGTGTATACCTGAACCGCTTGGGAAAAGGAATGCCCTTACAAGCTTGTCCAACCATCAAATACGCCATGCAGGATTTTACCATTACGCGTATTTATGAAAAATATTTATCTAACCCCTCTCCCTACAATACCTACCGGAAAAAAGGATTGCCCCCGGGCCCTATTTGCACCCCTTCACCTAAAACCATTGACATAGTGTTGGATGCCCCTGAAACAGATTATTTATTTTTTGTTGCAAAAAGTGATTTCAGTGGCTATCATCATTTCAGTAACAATTATGCAACGCATGATAAATATGCCAAAGAATATCAAAAGCAGTTAGATATTTATATGGCAAATAAAAAGTAATACCGTTTTGATTAAACTACAGCGCATCATTATCAGTTGGAAGCCCATTGCTTTTATCATTCGTAAAAGCAAAACCACTATTATACCGGGGTTTCAAGGCCTACCATTGTATGATGTGGTATTGTTTTTCTTTAAACAAATCAATAAGGTTGGATTGAATGAACGAGCGGCGGCTATTTCTTTTAACCTGATCATGGCATTGCCTGCAGCATTGATCTTTTTATTTTCGCTCATCCCCTATTTCCCCAAGTCTTTTAATGTAGATAAACAAATACTCAGTCTTTTTAAAGACATCACGATCAATTCAGACACTTACAAGTTTGTGAGTGATATCATGAATGATCTTCTCAAAAAACATGTAGGTATTTTTTCCTTTGGTTTCTTATTGCTCATTTTTTATGCATCGAATGCCATGATTGGCATTATTCGCACTTTTGACAAGTCAATTCAGGAACAAAAAGGGTTCATTTTTTATCAACGATGGAGAGCCATCCAGTTAACTGCTATTTTGATCCTATTGGTGATAGGTTCTTCGCTGGTTTTAATTGGACAAGACCAATTATTCAGTCTTTTGAATGGTTTATTTAATTTGAAATCAAAGACCCTGCTTCCCGTTTGGAATGCTGCCAGATGGCTGGTGATTATAGCCTTGGTTTTTTATGGCATTGCCTGTACCTATAAATATGCCCCCTCCGTACAAAAACGTTGGAAACTAGCATCTCCCGGCGCTTTATTGGCTACTTTTCTGACCCTGGCAACCACCCTTGTATTTTCCTATTGGGTGAGTCTATTTGCCAACTCCAGTTATAATAAAATTTACGGATCCATCGGAACCGTTTTGATCATGATGCTGCTGATTTATATCAATTCGTTAATTTTACTCATAGGCTTTGAATTGAATGTCAGTATCACGTATCTTACCAAAGAAGCCGAAGCCCGGAAGCAGAAAGAAAAAGCCCAAACCGCCTCCTGATCATGCACTGATAAAAAACTTGTCCCTACATGAACAAGTAATGTTTATCATTTGTCACTATAAAAACTACCATTATGAAAAAGCTGCTTTATTCGCTGTTTTTTGCGTTTGTCGCACTCAATATCCAGGCACAATCACTCGCTGTTGGCGCAGATTTGCCCATGAAAGAGGTTAAGATGAAAGATGTATCCGGTAAAGAAGTTTCGATTACCGATGCTATGAAAGCTAATGGCGTTCTTGTTATGTTTTCTTGTAACACCTGTCCTTATGTGATTAAGAACCAACAGAGAACCCTTGATATTGCTGCCTACGCCAAGCAAAACAATATTGGTGTCATCTTATTGAACTCCAATGAAGGTACTCGTGATGGCGATGATTCGTATGATGCCATGAAGTCATATGCTAAAAACCAGGGATATGATTTTTATTACACGGTAGATACCGATTCAAAAATCGCCAATGCATTTGGGGCTACCAGAACGCCGGAGATATTCCTATTCAATGCATCTGGTAAACTGCAGTATAAAGGTGCCATTGACGATAATCCGACGGATGCCAGCAATGTAAAAAGAGTTCATGCAAGAGAAGCCATTGCTGAGTTTACTGCAGGGAAATCTGTTTCAGTAAAAGAAAGCCGCTCGGTAGGCTGCACTATTAAAAGAAGTTAGTCTTCAATATGATGATATAAAAAGCCGCTCCTAAAAAAAGCGGCTTTTTTATGGAAAATAGTTCCCTGGGCATCACACTAATAACCAAAACCTGTTATATGAGACCTGCTATTATCATTGGCCTCTTATTGGCCATTACTTATGCGATTGCTGAAGGTATTCATTATGGAAGTACAACCGGTATTCTTTTGGCTACTTGTAGTTTAATAGCTTTGGGATACGCGATTTATTTAACAGAAAAACTCCGTCAACAAGTAAGGGAAGAAACTGAAAGTGAATATTGATTACCATTATTGACCTACCAGCTTTTGTAATTCTTGTATCAATTTTTGTTCGGGTAACTGCTGCGCATAAAATTGACGATATTGTCTTTTATTATTGACCATCAGGGTTACCGGAATGGCTCCATCCCATTTATCATCGATCTTGGGACAAAATTCATCAGCATTGGTTTCATCTAGCCATACTATCCTGGATTGATAATTATTCTTTTTCGCAAAAGCTGCAATGCCTTTGGGATAATCCTCTGCAAAATCCAAACTCACCAAGATCAACTGTACATTTTGACCCTTGAATTCCGCAACTGATTTTTCAAACCACGGTATCTCTTTGATACAAGGAGCACACCAACTTGCCCAGAAATTAACGACTAGTGGAACAGAACTGGTATCAATGATTTTTACAAGATCATTGATCTTCACGCTTTTAATTTCTTGTGATTGAGCAGTGGTTGCCATCATTACAATCGCAAATACTAGAGCTATTTTTTTCATAACAAGGTTCATTTATAATGAGTCTTTTTGCTTCACCGTCCATTCATCGAATAATTGTGTTCTTCTTTCTATCGATAAGGATGGCTGATCATATTGACCTGCTGCCTTTTTTTGACGATATGCCTCATAAATACTTACTGCACAAGCTACTGAAATGTTCAAACTTTGAATAATACCCATTTGCGGGATCACAAAATTTCCATCTGCCAATGCTCTGATCTCTTCACTTACACCGGAATGTTCATTGCCAAACACCAATGCAATACTTTCCGTAAAATCGATCTCATATAAACTTACGGCGTCGGAAGACAAGTGGGTTGTTAAAATACGTGTATAGCTTTTACGCAATGCTTCAAAACAGTGCTGCGCATCTTCAAAATGATGAATGGTTAGCCATTTGGCCGCACTGCTACTGCTTTTCGGACCAAATTTTTCATGTCTGGGTATTTTGGTATTCAAAATGTAGATATCCTGAATACCTACTGCATCGCAAGTGCGCATGACCGCAGAAATATTATGTGGGTCCTGTACATTTTCCATCACCACCGCCAAATTGGATTGGCGATGATGCAAAACGCGATTGAGTTTTTCTCTTCTTTCAGGTGTCATAGACCCCGAAAATCGGTACTTCGAAAGGATTAAACAAATAGAACACTAAAAAAGCAAGTGTATGCACTTGCTTTTTTAGTAATTACCATCTTCTGCGATCTCTGTCACGTCTGTCATCATCCCGGTCTCTTCTGTCCCAACGATCATGTCCTCGCCTTTTGTCTACAATCACTACCGGTGGACGATAAGCCATGTACTGGCGGGCATAACGATCTCGGTACAGTTGATGACGGCTGAATGGATCCGGATCATTGATGACTACTTTATATCCTCGATGTAAATCATAATGACGATAAGCTCTTGGGAGATCAGATACATATATCCAGCGTCCACGCTCTAAATACACGAACCGACTTCTTGGGATGCTGTAATACATGTCAATTTCAGGAAAGTAATAGTAATCACCAATATGATTACCGGGTAAACCCCATACCGGACGAGGACCCACGTTTACATTTACATTCAACCTAACCTGAGCTTGTGATGTGTCGATGATCAAAACAGATAAGACAATCAACATGGGTAAAATTTTCTTTTTCATGGTTCACGGTTTTATATTGTTATAAAGCCAAACCGGATGCCAAAAAAGAACCATTCTGTTAGGGAAATGTGAATTCAATCAATAGCTCAAGCACGATCAATTCACTAGTGATCGATTATATGAATTGAATACCCAAACCGGGTTTTCCTGATACGGTGACTCTACCATGATCGTACGATAATCCTGTTGCGATAGATTGTGCTAATAAAAGAGGACCATCCATATCCACATGATCTAATTGCGGAAGAAAATGAGCAATGGCCGCTGAACCTACTTCAGATTCATTCATACTGCCCATCATTACCTGTAATCCAAGTATTCTAGCTTCCTGAATCATTCTGATAGCAGGCGTAATGCCACTGCATTTGGTGAGTTTGATATTGATTCCATGAAAATGATCCACACATTTTTTTACGTCTTGTTCTGATACACAGCTTTCATCTGCAAACAAGGGTAAAGGAGATTCTTTGTACAACAACTTCATCCCTTCCCAGTTATCTTTCGCGAGGGGTTGCTCTATAAACTCCACACCCAAATTTGCCAGTTGAGGAATTTTGTCTAGTGCTTCTTTTGTTGTCCAACCCGCATTTGCATCAACTCTGAAAATAGCATCTGTATGTTGACGTAATGCTTCTATAATTGAGATATCATTTTCGGTGCCCAATTTAATCTTATAAACAGGCCAGGGTTTTGCCTTCATCTTATCCACCATTTTATCAATCGTGTCGATACCAATGGTGTAATCTGTAACAGGTGTCTGGTTCCACTCAGTTTGCATGAGTGCATACAAAGGCTTACCCTTCATTTTACCAAACAAATCCCAACAAGCCATATCCAAGGCACATACCAAAAAAGGATTATTCGGAAGCAGGTGATGCAGATAATGCCAATATCGCTCCGGTTCAGTGAGTGCAAACTTTTCGATCATGCGGCGATGCTTCTCCAGATCGGCGATCATCGACTCAACCGTAACATCATAGTATGCAATAGCAGGCGCTTCTCCAAAACCCATGAATGGACCTAACTCCAAAGCCACCAATAATGATGGTTGATGCGTTTTGGTGCGACCATTAGAAATGGTAAAGGGATATTCAAAAGGAAGATTGATCGGTCTATAACTGAGCTTCAAGAGATATGTTTTGAGATGTAAAGATAATTAATGATTGAATTGCCACTGTCCGAAGGAGTCCTTCGGACAGTGGCAATCATCTCTTATCAATCTCTCCCACTCTGTTGTATATACCCATGAAGTGTAGCATTAAAATCATCCTGTTGCAACAACGATTCTAATGTAAGATGCATTCTATATCGCCAATAATGTTTGGGATCTGCCGGAATATTGATACGCTCACTATGCGGATCTTCTTTACGTAAGGCAGCATCCATGCCCATGAGGTCTTGTAACTGAAATACCGTCCACATGGAAGGTGAATACAAATGCTGTATAACAATAGCGGTATTAATCCATGCTTCACAGTAATACGGTGCTTCCCCAGATTGTCCTAGTTCGTTATTGTAAAACTGTTGAATTCGATTTTTATCCTCTTCCCACCAACCTCTGATCGTACTCATATCATGTGTAGAAGGTGTTACTACACTGAGATATGGAGCATCTGCCGGATGAAAGAAACTGCGTTTGGGATCTTTTGGCATACGCTGAATCTCCAAACTTAAAAGTCCCAACTGTCTCATCACATCCGGAACACAAGCTGGTACCAATCCTAGATCTTCACCGCAAACCAACATATTGGTTACACGTTTCAATGCAGGCAATTTTTTCATGGCTTCTTTCATCCAGAAATCATCCTGACGGCGGAAGAAATAATCAACATACAGATCTTTCAGTTGCTGTTGTGTATGCTGATCAAGATAACGGAAGGAGGAAGTACTTTCCATATTGAACCTGAAATGGAAATGTTGAAGATCGCCTTCGCTATCTTCGAAAAGCAATACATTACTGATCAGGTTATAGAGACCTTGTTTTACTTTCTCGTGTTGCTCATCATTTTCAAGTGTATGGAAGTATTGCTCTACTTGACGTTGCGTAGCAAATGCCGGTTTCAAAGTATACTGACCATTAGCATCAGCTTGCAGGAATTCTTTTTTCACCAATTCATTATCGTATCCAAACAATTCCCACAACACATTTTCATGAATAAAAGGTTGGGTAAAACGATGATGATCAAATGAAATACCCCTCGCTTGAAACTCGTTGATATGCACAGGAATGGCAGGTACAAAACGACCCAATATTCCTTCAACCGCATGCATCGGAATGCTCCATATCCTGAAGAATCCAAGGATATGATCAATTCTGAAAGCATCAAAATAATAACTCATTTGCTCAAAGCGCTGCTTCCACCAGGTGAATCCATCCGCCTGCATTCTTTCCCAGTTATAAGTCGGGAAACCCCAGTTTTGTCCGGACACCGCAAAATCATCCGGTGGTGCACCTGCTTGTGCATCCATATGATACAATTCTGGGTGTTGCCATGCGTCTGCACCATGTCTGTACACACCAATGGCAATATCACCTTTTACAATAATGCCTTTGGAGTGGGCATAAGCAGTTGCTTCTTTCAATTGCAGATGCAATTGGTATTGTGTAAAGTAATGCAGGGCGATTTCTTTATAGGCTGCCGAATCAGAGGCTGCCAATTGATTCACTTCTGCTTCTTTATAATGTCGAAAAGCAGGCCATTGACTAAAATCTACCGTACCATATTGATCTCTCAAATAACAGAATACAGCATAAGATTGAAGCCAATGTTTATTGTCATTGAAATATTGTTTGAAGTCCGCAGATGCCAATATCGCTTCCCCTTGCTCCTCATAAATCTTTGCAATAATCTTTGTTTTAAACTGAATCACTTCTTCATAATCCACTACATCCAATGCATTCAACTTCGCCTTCTCAACCGCAATCTGTTTCTGCAGTTTCCGATCCTCTTTCACTAAAGTATCAAGATGTAAGTATAAAGGATGTAATGCAAACGCAGATATCGCTGCATAAGGATAGGAGTCTGTCCAGCTATGCGTAGCCGTGGTATCATTAATAGGAAGAATCTGAATCATCTTCAACCCCGTCCTTACCGCCCAATCAACCATTTGTTTCAAGTCATTGAACTCTCCTACACCTAACCCATGTTCTGTTCGCAAACTAAAAACAGGAATGGCTACACCGGCACCTTTCCAGGTGTTATTGGGTAATACGGCAAACCCATCATGAATAATGCTGACTTTATCTTTTACAACAGCATCGTACAGCACCCGATTATTGCCATCTTCATAACGTAGAAATTGCTGTTGCTCTACATCATACACTCCATACTTGTATGCAATCGGAAAAGAGTCTTTACTAAGATTCAGGGCTATTTGAAAAAAATCTTCGTCAATATTTTTTGAGAGTAAATGTGGCTGTTGGGTATCCCAGTTGCCGAGGTGTTCACTACTACCCAATAAACAAAGTGTCTGCCCTTTTTTAAGTAAAGGTGCTTTGACTTTTAGAATGTGGGTAGTGGTTTTAGGAGCTTTAGTACTAACGGGTGCTTGATTAGAACGCAGCAGCACTTGGGTAAAAGGTTCTGTATAAAATGCATTCTCATAATACCCTGCAAAATTCCAGGCATCAGATACATGTATTTCTCTGGCTTTGATCTCTTTGAAGTTTAACTGCTTATCATTTCCCCAATCATCACTATAGGTTCCATCAGTATTGCGTAAAATATAATGATAAGTGATTGCATCTTGAATAAGATCTGATGCTGTGAAATCAAAGGAGACCACCCAATATTCTTCATTAAAATATTGAAGTGGGATAGCTTTAGCCGGATCGTTATTACCCAATAAGGGATGGTTTCCAACTATAAAAAGATCCTGACCGAATGTGGTATGAAACTTAAGATGAAAAGTGACTTTTTTGCCTGTGGTTGTGCTTTTGCGCTTTGTGACAGTACTTTTTTGCTCTTTACTTTCAGTAGCATCTTTCTTCTTTGATGACTTACTGCGAACTGTCTTTTTCTTTGTTGTAAGTGACTCAGTATGGGGTACAGACACAGATTTCCCATTGGCTGAAGCAATCATTTTTTTCGTCGTAGCCACTGCAAGCGTTTTTGGTATTACTAAATTAGGGATTAATGTGTAAATAAAACACATTATTCTACCGATCGCGGGCAAATGTAAGTGCTTATGACTGCTGTTGAATCATATCAGCAGCTTTTTCCGCAATCATAATTGTTGCGGCATTGGTATTACCGGATACAATCGTTGGCATAATGGAGGCGTCTACTACCCGTAAAGAGCGGATGCCGTGTACTTTTAGTTCATGATCTACTACAGCCCCTTCATCTATTCCCATTTTACAGGTACCCACTGGATGGTAAAGGGTTTCAAGACTTTTATTGATATGCGTTTGTAATGACTGATCGTCTTCATAATTTTTTGGAAGGGATAGGTCTCCATCCCCATAAGCACTCAACGCTTGTGTTTTTGCAATGGCAATGGCTTTTTTCAATGCCAGTAATAACAGTTCCCGGTCTTTTGGGTGAGCTAATACCTGATGATCAATAATTGGTGCGTCTTTAGGATTGGAATTTTTTAATCGAATCAGCCCCCTACTTTCCGGGTGTAAAAGAATGGCCATGATCCCAAATCCACTTTTCCGCGGAAAGGTTTTCAGGTTGTACATATCGGTACTGTAATCATCCGCAATACCAATGGGTGCAAAATGAAATTGGATGTCGGGTCTGTCTTCTCCAATAGAACTATAAAAAGCATTGGCTTCTAACGGACTATTCCCCAACGGTCCTTTCTTGAACAAGAGATGTTGCAACAAGGCTTTTCCCATGTTCAAGGGCGACAACAATGCATTGGATGTAGGAATGATGCTGTTCATGGATACGCCTGTCCATACATGATCTTGCAAATTCTTTCCAACTCCCGGCAACGCATGAATGATATTGATACCTTGTTTTCCCAATTCAATCGGATCTCCAATACCGGATAACATCAGTAAATGTGGCGATTGAATAGCACCTGCTGATAGAATCACTTCCTTGGAACAATTGATTCTTTCCGAACCGGTTAGTCCAACCATCACTTCCACTCCAACCGCTCTCCCATTTTCGATCAAAATCGATTTCACCTGACATTGGGTTCTTACGGTAAGATTTTTTCTTTTCATAGCCGGTTTTAAAAAAGCGGCTGCAGTGCTGTGTCTTTGATTATTCTTGATGGTAAATTGTAGCAAGGATGCGCCGATCTGTTGGGCTCCGTTATAATCGTCATTACGAACGATACCTATTTCTTCACAGGCTTCTACAAACACTTCTCCTAAAGGATGTGGTTGCATGGAATGCGTAACGTTCAAAGGCCCATCCCAGCCATGATACTCACCTCCGTAATTTTCATTGTGTTCAGACTTTTTAAAATAAGGTAATACAGAAGCATAATCCCATCCTGTATTACCTAAAGCCGCCCATTCATCAAAATCGGCCCGATTACCTCTAACATATGCCATGGCATTGGTAGAGCTACTACCGCCTAAGGTTTTTCCTCTGGGAATGAAAAGACGTCGATGATCAATATGCTTTTGTGGGGTTGTCCAGAATGCCCAATCAGCATCTGATCGATTCAATTGCGTATATGCACCCGGAATATGAATTTCAAGTTTCTTATCCGATCCTCCGGCTTCTAACAGTAAAACTTTATAATGTCCCCCATCCGATAAGCGATTGGCCAATACACAGCCTGCTGATCCGGCACCTATGATGATGTAATCATATGACATGTTCTAAAAATAAAGTAAAAAATGGACGCATGCCAGAATAGGGCAATATTTGATCAAAAGACAATTTTGAAATTATTACTTTCCGATAAAACTAGCTCCGAGCTATGAGCCATGAACTGCGAGCTTTTATAAGTTAAATTTGAGGGTTTAAATTGCCTTTTGAGAATCTAAGGCATTTTTTACTCGTGTAAAAACTAAAACTCATTCACCATCGGTATTGTTTAAAAAATGAGCAGGAGCATACCTACAATTAATGATATCCAAAGCTCGCAGCTCATGGCTCATAGCTCATAGCCAATAAGTTCTTGCACATTTTTCAAATCATAATTTTATCTCACAAATGATCGATCCCCCCCTATCTTTGCAAAACTAACAATTGTTCGTATGACAGACATGGCATTTAACCGTAATGAAGACTGGATGAAACTGATGCTCAGTGAAATGGAGCAACATTTTGAAAAGATTAAACTGGGCGGAGGAAAGAAATCAATCGAAAAACAAAGAGAACGCAATAAACTTACCGCTAGAGAGCGTATTGATTATTTGTGTGATCGCGATAAACCCTTTGTAGAAATTGGCGGTTTTGCCGGGTTTGACATGTACGAAGCAGAAGGCGGTTGTCCATCTGCCGGAACAGTAGCAGGAATCGGATATGTGAGTGGTCGACAAGCTGTGATTGTAGCCAATGATCAAACGGTGAAAGCGGGAGCCTGGTTTCCCATTACCGGGAAGAAGAATTTAAGAATGCAAGAGATTGCGATGGAGAATAAGTTACCCATCATTTATTTGGTGGATAGTGCCGGTGTCTTTTTACCCATGCAAGATGAAATCTTTCCCGATAAAGAACATTTCGGACGCATTTTCAGAAACAACGCAAGAATGAGTGCGATGGGCATCACACAAATAGCCGCTGTCATGGGTGCTTGTGTGGCGGGTGGTGCTTATTTACCCATCATGAGTGATGAAACCTTAATGGTAGAAGGCAATGGCAGTATTTTTCTCGCTGGTGCTTATTTGGTGAAAGCTGCCATCGGTGAAGACATTGACAATGAAACATTGGGTGGTGCTGTTACGCATACTGAGATTAGTGGGATTGCAGATTACAAGTTTAAAACCGAACAAGACTGTCTTGATCATATCAAAAAGATCATGAACAAAGTAGGTGCAAACAGCAATGCAGGGTTTGACAGAATTCAACCAGTGGCACCGAAGAAAGATCCGAAAGAGTTGTATGGTATTATTCCGGAAGGTAACCAGAAGCCATATGATATGTTGGATATCATTGAGCGACTAGTAGACAATAGTGAATTTGATCAGTTCAAACAGGATTATGGTAAAACCATTCTCTGTGGATATGCGCGTATTGAAGGTTGGGCAGTTGGAATCGTGGCGAACCAGCGTCTGATCTGTAAAAACAAAAAAGGTGAAATGCAGATCGGTGGTGTGATTTATAACGATAGTGCCGATAAAGCAGCAAGGTTTATTTTGAATTGTAATCAGAAAAAAATTCCGCTGGTATTCCTGCAAGATGTAACCGGTTTTATGGTGGGCAGTAGAAGCGAACATAGTGGTATCATTAAAGATGGTGCTAAACTCGTGAATGCGGTGGCGAATTCTGTAGTTCCAAAAATCACTGTTATTGTAGGTAATAGTTATGGCGCAGGTAACTATGCTATGTGTGGGAAAGCCTATGATCCTCGTTTTATTTACGCATGGCCATCAGCAAAAATTGCTGTGATGGGTGGCGAACAAGCAGCGAAAACATTGGCGCAAATACAAGTGGCTTCCATGAAATCGCAAGGCAAAGCAGTAGACAAAGACCAAGAACAGGCTTTATTGAAAGAGATCAAAGGTCGATACGAAAGACAAACCACGCCCTACTATGCCGCAGCAAGATTATGGGTAGATGGTATCATTGATCCCACTGAAACCAGAAAAGTAATTGCGGAAGGATTGCATGCAGCAAATCACAATCCGGATATGGATATTTTTCGCACTGGTGTGTTTCAAGTATAATCAATCCTGAAATTATGGCAATGGTAAGTCATGATATAGCTGAATGAATTTACTTTGCGGTTCAATCATTATACCATGACTTACCCGATTTATACCGTTGATGCATTTACAGACCATGTATTTGGTGGCAATCCTGCTGCTGTTTGTCCGCTTACAGCATGGCTTCCTACCGCCACTATGCAACAGTTGGCCAATGAAAACAATCTTTCAGAAACGGCTTTCTTTGTGCAAAGACCTGATGGAGATTATGATATTCGCTGGTTCACGCCGGAATTGGAAATTGATTTGGCAGGTCACCCTACCCTAGCTACAGCCTATGTTCTTTTTCATGAACTTGGCTATTCACAAGACACAATTCGTTTTCACAGCAAAAGTGGATTGCTGACCGTTACCAAAAATGGCGACCTGATGGAAATGAATTTTCCTGCACGTATGCCTGTTGCTTGTGAAATTCCGGCACATCTGTTAGAAGGTTTTAGCATTCAGCCTAAACAGGTATTGCGTTCGCGTGATTATTTTTTGATCTATGAATCTCAGGAAGAAATTGAAAAAGTAATTCCTGATTTTGTTCAATTGAATCAGGTGGAAACATTGGGCATTATCATTACTGCGAAAGGAGATACTGCAGATTTTGTATCTCGCTTCTTTGTTCCTAATTCTGTAATTGGAGAAGACCCGGTAACGGGTTCAGCGCATGCTACATTGATTCCGTATTGGGCAAAAACATTGGATAAGACAGCTATGAAAGCAGAACAATTGTCCAAACGTCGCGGTGATCTTTGGTGTGGTATTCAAGGTGATCGGGTGACGATTGCCGGTAAAGCTGTTTTATACATGAAAGGCGCATATCAAATCGCATGAGTACATCAAACGGACATCAACTCATTATTTATACGGATGGTTCATCCAGAGGCAATCCGGGACCTGGGGGCTATGGTATTATTTTAATGTGGGGAGATAAGAGAAAAGAAATCTCAGCAGGTTATCGACATACAACGAATAACCGCATGGAATTGATGGCAGTGATTGTTGCATTGGAGTCGTTGACCAAAAAAAATATAGCTGTCACTATTTATACAGACAGTCAGTACATCGTCAATACAGTAGAAAAAAAATGGCTGGATAATTGGATACGAACAGATTTCAAAGGGGGTAAAAAGAATAAAGACCTTTGGTTGCGTTATAAAGCCATTGCGAATCATTTTCAAGTACGTTTTGTTTGGGTAAAAGGACATGCCAATAATCCATGGAATAATCGATGTGACGAACTTGCAACGAGTGCCGCAGATGGAACCGATCTCTTAGTAGATGAAGTGTTTGAAAATTCTTCGGATTAAAGAAAGAATTGTCCTATATATTATTATTATTCATTTTCAATCCGCCTTAGGCGGATCAAATTTTTAAATTGAACAATTGTCTCAGTTCTTGGAGTGGCGGAAAAGATAGTTGCTTTGCACTGATGAAAGCCATCGAGCAAGGTTATACGCCTGCAGTATTGCTCAATGTCATGAATGAAACGGGTAAAATTTCGCGTAGTCATGGCATACCTGAATCTATACTGCGTGCACAAGCAACGGCTGCAGGATTACCTATTCATTTGATCAGTAGTAGCTGGCAGGAATATGAACAACATTTTACTACTGCATTACAGCAACTCAGAGAAACTTATGCAGTAACGCATGCTGTGTTTGGAGACATTGATCTGCAGGCACATCGCGACTGGGAAGAAAAAGTATGCAACAGCGCTGAACTGTCTGCTGTTCTTCCCTTATGGCAACAAGATCGCAGATCTTTGGTGATGCAAATGTTAGACAGTGGTATTCAAACCATGATCGTTAGCTGTAATACAGTAATGGGTGCTTCTTTTATTGGTAAAACTTTGACAGCTACATTGATTGATGAATTAGAAGCGCTGGGTGTAGATGCGTGTGGTGAAAATGGAGAGTTTCATACGTTGGTGTATGATTGTCCACTATTCAAACACCCACTTAAAGTAGAAGTAAAACAAGCATTACAGCACGAACAGTACTATTTTTCGGAGCTCATCCTTCAAACATAAAAAAATCCGCAGCGAACACTGCGGATTCTTTTTATCGGTATGTTTCTTTTTATAAAGAAATATTTTTCTTGGCAATAGATTGATTCAGGAAATAATATCCTCCGAAAAGAATGGCAGAGAAAATGGCTGTGGCCATCAAGCTATTGGCATAAAAAGGAAGTGCATCATTATAACACATCATTAGACCTTCAAAAGTCTTCGGACGTTTTAATCCACCGCCGCCGGCCCAAACCATAAAGTTGGAAATCAAAAAGAAAGTGGTAGGCGTAGCTATCGAAGCTCCTAATACCTGCAAAGGTTTCTGGCTACGTACCATGAAACCAAAAATGGTCAAACTAGTAAACAATAAATAATTCACCCATTGTCCTTTGTAAAAGCCCGGTATTTCAGTCAGCCCTTTATTGTATAAAAACTGATAAAGAAGATCAGATATAAACATCGAAACCAATGGCAATGCAAAAGCCCATTTCTTATCTTTTACAAAAATAGCACCTGCAAAAAGGGCGATGGCAAACTGAGGCGCAAAACCCCAAGGTCTGTTCGGCATGGCACGATATACAGCACTCAAAAAGATGGTCAATACCAGAGAAACAACAAGCGAACGATTCAATTTCATTGTATAGAATTTCAGGGACAAAAATAAGTGTTATGAGCCAAGTTTAGACCTCAATTTTCCTCATCCTGTGAATAAGCATCGGGAATAGCTACAAAAGCCTTGTACAAAGAAGTTTTACCGGATGATAATAACTGATAAGACTGCCCGGGAAACACAATGAATGCCTCCCCTTTTTTAACGACCAATTGTTGATTGATAATCACCCCTCCCTCAATGACCACCCATATTTCGGGAGAAATGGCTTTGTCTTCAAAACTAGTATCACTGTTCAGCAATAGATGCGTGAGGGAAAAATCCGGTACGGGAAAATGAAAAACATACTCACCATCACGCCTATTTTGCCCTTTTAAAATAGTAGGTACTATCGGAGTAAAATCAGTATTTGCTAATAGCTCTTGGACATCTATATGTTTTTTAGTCAATCCAGCACGTAATACATTATCACTGTTCGACATCAATTCAATGTTTTGTCCTTCCAAATAGGCATGCGGCAAACCGGCTCCTTGAAAAATAGCTTCTCCAGGCTGCAGACAAACGATATTGAAAAAATAAATGGAAAAGATACCGCGATCAATATCACCGGTTGGAGGCTGATCATTGAAATGTTTGGATACCCACCAACCAGGATGGGTTTTATTGAGTAATCCTTCTTGTTTTTGTCGAATCTCACGTTTTACAAGGGGCAATAAAAGATCATTGATACTTTGTTGCTCCATTTCCATGATGAAACGATACAAAGATTGAAGTCCCTCCTTTCTGAACAAGGGAAGCAATATTTGGAATTCGATTACTTCCTCCAATATTTGCTGTAACTGTTCCTTCTGTTTAAATCCATGTAACAGCCAGAACTCGCTGATTGCCAACATGGCTTCGGGCTTGTGATTTTGATCCTTATAATTTCTATGTGGAGCATTCAGAGGTATCCCAAGTTGATTCTCACGTTCAAACCCCGCTATCGCACTTTCTTTGCTGGGGTGAACCTGTATGGATAGCATTTCCCGAACATCCATGACTTTGAGGAGGTATGGAATATTGCCAAACTTTTGGTGTATGAGAGGCGAAAGCGCTGTATCGGGTTCTTTATCGATCAACTCTTGTAATGGCTTCCAGCCGTTCTGTACAGCCACATATGCGGATGCAGATGGGTGAATACCCAACCAATATTCTGCAAAAGGTCTATTTTCTTCATTTTTTATGCCCAACAACTCCGGCAGAAACGTATATCCGCCCCAATCGTAGTGCTGAACCTTACCTTGCAATTTCAGTATGGAATAATAATTAGACATAGTCAATAATTGCAAGAACGTTCAATTCTTATAAAATCGTATTCAATCCCTCATTTTTAACGAAATAGTATATGAGTAAAAACATTGAAACCGGCGACTTGGGCGAAGAGATCGCTTGCAGATTTGTATCTGAGAAGGGATATCAGGTACTAGAGAGAAACTGGCGATTCAAGCATTGGGAAGTTGATATCATCGCTTCTAAAAAAAATAAGCTTCATTTTATTGAAGTAAAAACGCGCAACTCACTTCGGTTTGGTAAACCGGAGGAAAGTATTACGCGTGAGAAGATGACGCATTTAAAAAACGCTGCGGAACAATACCAGTACCAGCATCCGGAATGGAAATACATTCAATTCGATGTCATTGCTATAACATTGGTCAACAGTATCGCTAAAGAGATCCTTTTGATTGAAGATGTCTACTTTTAACGTTATAGTCACACACAAATGCCTATATTTGATGTTTAAACATTAATAATGCAATCACTTAGTTCATTCGCTTCATCAATTACCGGTAAGCCTCATCAGGGCAAAATGCCTGTTATTTTTGCGGGACACGGCAGTCCGATGAATGCAATCGAATTGAACGAGTTTTCAAAAGGATGGCAGGCAATGGTAAAAGACCTACCACAGCCAACTGCGATTCTATGTATTTCAGCACACTGGGAAACGAGGGGTACTTTTGTAACAGCAATGGAGCAGCCCAAAACCATCCATGATTTTTATGGTTTTCCCCAACCTTTATTTGATGTACAATATCCCGCTCCAGGCAGTGTGACATTGGTCAACGATACTATTCAAGCGGTGGCAACTACTTCGGTTGCAAAGGATCTTTCTTGGGGATTGGATCATGGTTGCTGGAGCATCTTGAAACACATGTATCCCACTGCAACTATACCAGTGGTGCAGTTGAGCTTGAATCAACTACAAGATCCACTTTGGCATTATCAGCTTGCTAAAGAATTAGGCGTTTTGCGTCATAAAGGAGTACTAATCATTGGTAGTGGCAATATGGTACACAATCTCGGCGTCATGAATTGGAAAACACCTGAGACCGGATATGATTGGGCAAGAGAAGCCAACGAAATATTCAAAACATTGATCAAGCATAATGATCATCAGTCATTGGCAACCTACAAAGATTTAGGGGCTGAAGTACGTCAATCCATTCCTACACCGGAACATTATTTGCCTTTATTGTATACACTCGGACTTAAGACTGAAGATGAGCAAGTGCAGTTTTTTAATGACAAAACCATTTTCGGATCGATCTCAATGACTTCATTACTCATTGGTAATTGATCAGGAGAAACGTTGCATCATTTTTTCTACCATTTTGAATGTTGCCGGACAATACTCAACATTCTGCTGGTGAACATGTATGTATTCTACCATTTTCTTTTTCTTCAAATGCGGAAATCCTGCACAATCAGAGGGCCTTACTTCGTAGATAGCACACATATTGGTAGACATATCCAAGAACTGGCAAGGTTGTTTTTTATTCATCCAGTCGCCATCTTCTTCATCAAAATACAACCACTTTTCTTTGAATTCTTTGGGAGACATGTCAAAATGTGAAGCAATTCTTTTGATATCTGTATTTGTAAAAGTCGGACTCATGCTTTTACAGCAGTTGGCACAACTCAAACAATCTACTTCTTTCCAAACTGCTGCATCAATCTCTTCGGCAATTTTATCAAGATGTCTAGGAGGATTTTTTTCGATCTTACCCAAGAACTTTTTAAAGGCTTTTTGATGATGTCTCACTTTCTGCTTAAACGAACGAAGATTGATCTGCATGCGAAAATAGTTAGTATCTGTTTTGAGTTTGCAATATCGGTCTCCCCTACCGCAATGCCAAAACAATTTGACCGCTTTATTCTGATCATTATTTGTCATTTTGCTCTGCGAATTGTACATTTCGTTTTATGTGGGATGCATATAAAAAAGGATACAAGGCTTTTTTACGCTTGGAGAAATCGTTGAGCGATCATTCTGTAGAAGCTTATTTGAGGGATGTAGATAAACTGACTTCTTTTCTTGCATCAGATGATACCGGCAAAGCACCTGCAAATGTGGATTTAAAAGACCTGCAACGATTTGTAAAATGGATCAGTGAATTGGGCATGACAGCCACTTCGCAGGCTAGGATCATTTCTGGTATCAGGAGTTTTTATAAGTATCTACTCACAGAACAAATTATCAACAAGGACCCTACTGCTTTACTCGAAGCCCCAAAAACGAAAAGAGCTTTACCAGACGTATTGAGTTTTGAAGAAATTGAACACATCATTTCAAAGATCGACCAAAGTAAACCGGAAGGTGGCAGAAACAAAGCCATTTTAGAAACCATGTATAGCTGTGGACTAAGGGTAAGTGAAGTGGTGGGTTTAAAAATATCCTGCTTGTATCTGGATGTTGGCTTTATCAGAGTGATTGGTAAAGGCGACAAAGAAAGACTAGTACCCATAGGATCTGATGCCATTAAATATATCAAACTCTATAAAGAGAATATCCGTGTTCATCAACCCATGGTTCCGGGCTATGAGGATATTTTGTTTTTGAATCAGCGTGGCAAAGGTCTCTCTAGGGTCATGATTTTTTATATCATTCGTGATCTGGTGGCCAAGGCTGGTATCACCAAAAACATTTCACCACACACATTCAGACATTCCTTTGCTACTCATTTAGTAGAGGGAGGTGCAGACCTGCGAGCAGTACAAGAAATGCTGGGACATGAAAGTATTACCACTACGGAAATATATACACACCTAGATCGCGACTTCCTGCGCAATACTTTACAGCAGTTTCATCCGGCTTTTCAGAAATAATGATGATTAAAGTACAAAAGGTAGGTATTCGTCGATGAATTTGCGGTAAATTCGCTATTCTAAAATCTGGAAACATATGAAAAAGTTTTTCTTATTGGCTGCAACCATTTGCAGTTTGAATGCCTTTGCACAGATCAACATGCCTCAGCCTAGCACTACGCAGAAAATAACGCAGGCTTTTGGTATGGGAAGTATTGAACTTACCTATTCTCGTCCCAATATCAATGGTCGCTCTTTGTTGAAAGAGAACAGTGATTTGGCTCCACTGAATAAATTATGGCGTACAGGTGCCAATGCTGCTACCCGCCTGAAATTTACAGACAATGTTACCATTGGTGGAAAACGATTGGATACTGGTTCTTATGTTCTGTACACGATTCCAGGAAAAGATACCTGGGAAGTTATCCTGAACAAAGGTCTTACCAACTGGGGAACTGACGGATACAAAGAAGCTGAAGACGTGGTTCGTTTTAAAGTAAAAGCAGATAAAGCAACAGGTAATACAGAAACATTCACTATGCAATTTGCAAATATTGCTTTTGAAAGTTGCGATCTGAACATCATCTGGGGTGGAACTTCTGTAAGAATTCCTATCAGCACCAATGTAAAAGATCGTTTGCGTGCTCAGGTTGAAAAAGCGTTAAGTGCTGAAAAAGTAAACCCTAATGCATATTACCCTGCCGCTAATTTCTATTATGAGTGGGATAAGGATATGACCAAAGCATTGAATGCTGCTACCAAAGCCACTGAAGTGAACCAGAATGGCTTCTGGATCTTCCTCTTGAAAGCTAAAATTCAGCGCGATATGGGTGATAAAGTAGGTGCGAAAGCAAGTGCTGAAAAATGTATCGAACTGGCTACTACCGCTAAGAACGATGAATACGTGAAACTGGGATCTGAGTTGATAAAAAAATTATAATACGATACACACTTCATAAAAAAGAGGCTGCCTTTTGAGACAGCCTCTTTTTTTTAATTATATCTAAGTTTTATGGACCGCAGATTTTTGATGATGATTATGATTGACACTGATAACATATCATCATAACCCATCGTAAAAATCCGCGTTCCGTCAGTACCTTAGATGGTTCATTAAATTTGAATCAAATTATGCTTTCGTTTCCGCCATATCCGGAATAGCTTCGGCTTTATACGCTCCTGCATCCAATTTGGCTTTTGTTTCACTGAATGCCTTTAGTGTCTCCTCAATATCCTGATCAGTGTGTGCCGCCGTTGGAATCAAGCGGTAAATAATATGACCTTTCGGAATAACAGGATATACCACGATTGAACAGAAAATATGATAGTTCTCTCTCAAATCCATCACCATCGCTGTTGCTTCTTCTACCCCACCTTTCATATACACGGGCGTTACCGGTGTATCTGTTTTGCCAATATCAAATCCTCTTTCTTTTAATCCATTCTGCAATTTCATCGCGTTGCTCCATAACTTTTCTTTCAGTTCAGGCATATTACGCAACATTTCCAAACGCTTCAGATTACCAATTACAATCGGCATTGGCAAACTCTTAGCAAAAATCTGAGACCGGATATTGTATCGGATAAAATCAATGATGATTTTGGGTCCGGCCATAAACGCTCCAATAGATGCCATTGATTTTGCGAAAGTTGAAAAATAAAGATCAATATCATCCTGACAACCCTGCTCTTCTCCGGCGCCTGCACCTGTTTTACCCAATGTGCCAAAACCATGTGCATCATCTACCAATAAACGGAAATCATATTTTTTCTTTAACGCTGCAATCTCTTTCAATTTTCCCTGATCACCTGCCATACCAAAAACACCTTCTGTAATCACGAGAATACCACCGGTCTTTTGTTTTTCAATCAGTGCAGTAGCACGCTGTAATTGCTTTTCAAAATCTTCCAGATCATTGTGCTTAAATACATAACGATGTCCGGGATGTAAACGTAATCCGTCTATAATACAAGCATGACTTTCTGCGTCATATACAATCACATCATGACGACCACAGATAGCATCAATGGCGCTCATGATACCCTGGTATCCAAAGTTCATCAGAATAGCATCTTCTTTGGATTCAAATGCTGCCAGCTCTCTTTCCAGTTGCTCATGGAAATTACTGTTACCACTCATCATACGAGCACCCATGGGCAATGCCAGACCATACTGTTGGGAAGCCTCCGCATCTGTCTTACGAATTTCAGGGTGATTGGCAAGTCCGAGGTAATTATTCAAACTCCAAACAATCATTTCTTTTCCTCTGAATATCATTCTGCTACCAATCTCACCTTCCAGCTTAGGGAAAGCAAAATATCCATGTGCACGCTCACGGTGCTGACCTATTGGGCCGTAATTCTTAACCAGTTTCTCAAAGATGTCTGCCATATTATCAAATTATTACTTTGGTTCAAAATTTGCGCAAAACTAATCTTTTCGGTTTGAAGGGGCAAGCGCATTTATTCATCTTATCCTATCTTCACCCTGCTTTACATCAAAGAAACTTATAATGAAGAAGAATTTGCTATTGTTATGCTGCCTGAATCTCCTGATTTTACAGGCTTTTACCCAAAAAAGTCAACCACAAACCGTCCCTCAAACTGTTGCCAGACCCAAACTGGTGGTTGGACTCATGGTAGACCAGATGCGTTGGGACTACCTCTATAGGTATCAAAACCGTTATGGTCAGGGCGGATTCAATCGTTTGTTGAATCAGGGTTTTAGTTGTGAGAACACATTTATTCCCTATACACCTACTGCTACCGGATGTGGTCATGCCAGCGTGTATTCGGGAACTGTGCCTGCCATCAATGGAATTACCGGTAATAATTGGTGGGATACCAAATTGCAACGCAGCGTGTATTGCGCAGAAGATAAATCTGTAAAAACAGTCGGCTCCGATAGCCGAGACGGCGAAATGAGTCCGAGAAATATGGTGAGCAATACGGTAACTGATGAATTGAGATTGGCTACCAATTTCCGAAGCAAAGTCATTGGTATCTCGATTAAAGACCGAGGAGCTATTCTCCCGGCCGGACATTCAGCGAATGCGGCTTATTGGTATGATGAATCAAAGGGAATCTTTATCAGCAGCACTTATTACATGAAAGACTTACCGCAATGGGTAAAAGATTTCAATGCAAGAAAACTTCCGGATACATATTACAAAGAAGGATGGGAAACATTATATCCCATTGATACCTATACACAAAGTAGTGCAGATGCGAAAGATTATGAACGAACCGAAATCGGTCCGAAAAATAGTTTCCCTTATGATATGAGTGGTTTTATTGGCAAAGACTATTATAAGCTTCCATTCTTACCACAAGCGGCCACTTATACTTTTGAAATGGCAAAAGCTGCTGCTATTCATGAACAGTTGGGTAAAAATAAAGAGACTGATTTTCTGGCTGTCAGTGTTTCTTCCCCGGACTATACAGGACATAGTTTTGGCCCTAATTCAATTGAAGTGGAAGACACTTATCTGAGATTGGATAAGGATATTGAACAGTTCCTTAATTTTTTGGATACACAGGTAGGTAAAGGAAACTATTTGCTATTCCTAACTGCAGATCATGGCGCTGCCCATGTTCCGGATTTTTTAAAAGAAAATAATTTGCCCGGAGGTTCTATCCCATTAGGTAGCTTGGTAAGAAAAGTAAATGGTTTAGCAGAAAATAAATTCAAAATAAAAAATGCAATCATCAATTCCACTTATTACAATCTAGCTCTCAATCATAAGCAGATTGATTCATTAGGAATTGATCATGAAGAACTCAAATCATTTCTTATTCATGAACTTGAAAAAGAAGAAGGCATTTATCGGGTGATAGATAAAGAAGAATTAGGAGAATCGAATTTACAACAAACTATTCGTGAAAGATTGATCAATGGATACTATCCCTATCGAAGTGCTGATTTACAAGTGATTCCTAAACCCAATTGGTTCAAAGATAACCCCAAAGGAACCGATCATAGTGTGTGGAATCCGTATGATGCTCATATTCCATTACTCTGGTATGGATGGAACATTAAACCCGGCAAAAGTTATCAGGAAAGATACATGACAGATATTGCCGTAACACTCGCGGCAATGCTCAATATTCAAATGCCCAATGGTGCAGTTGGTAAAGTGATTGAGGAAATCATGAATAAAAAATAACGATTCCAAGAATTTCAAGAATAAGGTTTCAAGAGACAAGAAATATAAGAAAGAGGCTGTATCAAAATCCGATACAGCCTCTTTCTTTTACTATGGACTATAGACCATAAGCCATGAACTATAAGCCATCACAGACAGATTATTTTTCTAAATAATAGTATCAGATAGAAACAGGAAGTGTAATACTGAAGCTGGTGCCTTTTCCTGTATCGCTTTTCACATCTATAGAGGCATGCATTGCTTCTGCAAATTCTTTAGCAAGCAATAAGCCTAAACCACTACCCTTTTCTTTATGGGTGCCTTCCCGACTATGTCGTTTAGCAGGATTGAATAATTGTTGTTGAATTTCTATGGGTATCCCACATCCGGTATCGGACACTATAATGGATATGAGATTTTTGTTTTCATTGGGCTGAATATGTATTGTAATGGTTCCTTCGCTGGTAAATTTATTCGCATTGCTAATAATATTGCGTAAAATAAATCGCAATGTATTTTCATCTGCCATTACTTCCGCCTCTATTGGCACCAGATTTTGGAACTGATTTTTTTTCAGTTGTACCATAGGAGAAAGATTCTTTATTATTCTCTCCACTACGGAAGAGATGTTCACTGATGAAATAGATAGTTTACCTTTCTTTAATAACATACTTCCCCAATCCACAAGGTTGGTGAGCATGTCTAAAGTGCCATCCAGTTGCTTATCCAGCATGTCAAATAATTGAACTGTTTCAGTCTCACTTAAACTTTTAGCTTTTGTTAGTTCAATCATTGTTTTTAAAGATGTCACTGGCCCACGCACATCATGTGCTATGATGGATATAATTTTACTTTGAACTGATTTAGATTCTTCTAATTGCTGTTTTTGCTCTTCAATCAGTTTATTTCGTGCTTCTGCCTCTTTGTTACGAAGTCTCAACTCAAACAATTTGACTACCTGATTACCGAGTGTTTTTAAAGTCAATTCCTGCTCAGCTGTTAAAATGCGAGGTACCCTATCAATGACACATAAGGTTCCCAGCTTATATCCTGATGGACTCACCAAAGGATATCCTGCATAAAAACGAATATTTGGATCTCCCAATACCAATGGATTGTCAAAAAAACGGTGATCTTCCAAAGCATCATTCACAATCATGATTGCCTCATCTTGTAAAATGGCATGACCACAAAATGAAGTATCGCGGGGTGCTTCTCTATTTTCCAAACCAACCTTAGCCTTGAAAAATTGATTATTAAAGTCTAACAAGGTAATAGTAGACATGGGTGTTTTACAAATAGCAGAAGCTAACTGTACAATCTGATCAAAATCTTCTTCATATTGTGTATACAAGACTTCGTAGCGTATCAGTTCCTGTAACCTTTCCTGCTCATTTACAGGGATAGGGGCTGCAATCATAGATTAGGGATTAGGGGGTAGAAAGACTTATGGATTTTGCTCATAGCCATAATCTCTCTCTACCTTGCAAATTCGTGTTTTATAGTACTTATACCAAATATCTCTTCCCTTTTCTTGTGCAATGATATGTTCAGCATTGGCTTTCCAATTTTGGATATCATCCAGACTTTCCCAATATGAGACGGTGATGCCTAATCCATTTCGTACAGACTCATAACCTAAACAACCTTTTTGTGACAATGCCAGCTCAGCCATTCGCTGCGCCATTTCCTCATATCCTTCCGTGTTGGAAGTAAGTTCATTGGTGAAGATCACAGCATAATAAGGAGGTGTTGGAGTAACTGCTATCATAAGTATTTCAAAGTATCTTTAGTAAACTCATTTACCACATTGCCTGTATTCAAAGTAGACGCAGGCTCAAACAACATCACCCATACTTCTTCGTCGGCATTGGGCCTGTGTTCAACTCCTTTGGGAACAATCAGAAAGTCTCCTTGATTCAATTCAACATGGCGGTCACGAAATTCCATTACAAAACCTCCTTTGACCACATAAAACAACTCATCCTCATGCTCATGGTGATGCCAGGTAAAAGGTCCTTTGAATTTTACAAGCTTTACTTCTTGTCCATTCAAAGCTCCCACCACTGCCGGATTCCAGTAACCATCCACTTGCGCAAACTTTTCAATGACATTCACTTTATTCATGAGACTGCTGTTTGGATTCTTCTAAAAAATGATGATGTAATTGTAATATTTGTGGAATCAACAAATGTTGATCATCATTGATGATCACATAATCACATAAACGCATTTTTACCTCTTCTTGAATCTGTCTTTTCATTCTGTTCAGCACTTCTTCTCTGCTAATACCATCACGTTGCATCACGCGATTAATCCTCATATGCTGTGGAGCATATACACCAATAATATAATCCATTCCTTCAGCAGAACCTGACTCAAAAAATAAAGCAGCTTCTTTGATAGTGTACGGACTCTTTTGTCGGGAAGCCCATTCCTCTCCTGCCTTAATGGTTGCAGGATGAATGATGGCATTCAATTTCTCCAGTTGTGTAGGATCCTTGAATACAATATCAGCAATCCATTTTCGGTTTAGTTGTCCATTTTGATAAGACGCTTCCCCAAATAATTCAATCACTGCATTTTTCAATGCGGCATCTGTTTGCATGATATTTTTGGCATAACTGTCTGCATCAAAGACCGGAATACCCAGAACTTTAAAAATACTTGACACAGTAGATTTACCACTGCCAATGCCACCTGTAACGCCAATCTTTAGCATAAAAAATAAGGTCCGGAACGATGGTTCCAGACCTTGAATTTAGTTGAATTTCAGTTGAAATTATTTTTTATCGGTGGCTTTATTCAAAGCGGCACTCCATTCCATACTAACCGAAGATTTTTCGATCTTTAAATAGCTGCCCGGACTTACTTCCAGTTGAATGGTTCCGTCTTCATTGATCTTATTGATCACACCGTGAATACCGGCGATAGTAACAATTTTATCGCCTTTCTGCATATTATCAACGAACTTCTTTTGCTCTTTTGCTTTTTTAGCTTGTGGACGAATCATGAATAACCAAAATACAAGGATGATGGCTCCCATCATGACCAATTGAACCATACCTCCGCCCTGCTGTCCATTAGCGGCAAGTAATACTGAATTGAGATAAAACATTGCGATTTATTTAAGTGATAAAAGATATTAGTTGACTTTAACTTCCTTTACATTTCCTGTAAAGATAAGGTTGTGTTCGTTTCCATTAGAGGTATTCGTATGTACCACCACATTTTTATGAACATTACCTGCTGTAGAACGGTTGGTATCAAATTCAGCTGTTACCTCTCCGGTAGCTCCCGGGGCCACTGCTTCCTTAGTATAACTTGGCACCGTACAACCACAACCAGCCCTTACATTGGTAATAAACAAAGGTTTCTGACCGGTGTTCTTGAATTTAAATTGTAATCTAATTTTTTCACCTTGTGTGATGGTGCCAAAATTAACAACAGAATCCAACCATTGTATTGTTGTAAAGTTGGCCGTATCCGCCAGATGAGAATCAGCAGATGGAGTAGTTTTATCGGGTCCAGCACAAGATAAAAGCAAAATACCGGCAACAAAAAAGAACAGAAATGAAACTCTTTTCATAGCGATCCTATTTCTTGTAACTAATTTTTTGAATTTTACCGCCATCAGTTAACTCTTTATGAATATTATCCAGGATACCATTCACAAATTGTCCGCTTTGTTGTGTGCTGTACTCTTTAGCCAAATCAATGTATTCGTTGATGGTGACTTTAGTAGGAATGGTTTCGAAATACAACAACTCACAAACACCCATTCTCATCAAAATCATATCCAGTTGTGCAATCCTTTCTGCATCCCAGTTTTTCAATTTGGGTTTAATGAGATCGGTAGCAATCTCTTTTTTCTCAATACTGGTAAGTAACAATGATTTAGCAAACTGCCATTTTTCCTGACTTACCATCTCTTGCATGTTATAGCTGGATGGTTTTTGGAAATAATTTAGTACCAATTGTTCCATCATCTCGGCATCATCATCCCAATTATTAAAATGTTCTTCTACATGACTGATAAAAGATTCATTGGGAAGCATCAGATGCGTAAATATAATCTTGATGATCTCTTTCTCTTTTGCCTTTTCTCTACCTGGAACACTAATGTATTCCTGGTACTGCGTTAATGCCGTTAATTCGGTATATGTTTTACGGACTAGATCTTGATCTAACAGTTTAGAGGGTGTGTGAATTTCAAGTGCTTTTTGAAAAGTAGCACTCTCGAGCATCGCCCATAATAACTCATTACCCGCAATCTTGGTATTGATATTTAGATCTGCTGAACTGGGCAGATTTTTAGATGCTCCTTTTACGGCATGCGTTTCCGCATAACGAGCTACTTCTGTAATAAAATAAAGCAGGTAAACAAACAGGGCTGTTGTTTGATCGAATTGCTTTTTGAGTTCGATCTCAGGTTTTTGTCTTGTTACACTCGTCTCTGCTGCTTCCATCATGTAAAGCAGTTGCATCACTTTCACACGAATATTTCTTCTACTGATCATCTGGTAAGAACTTGTTGGGAAGCGGCAAAGATATTAATTAATAAGACCCGTTCAAAATGAAAAACCCATCCGGGAACGGACGGGTCTAACCTTGATACAACCTATGATGAATAACCCTTTCGGATTATGGCTCAACGATATCAGCCCTCATTGGCAGTAAAACACTACCAATAGTGTTGACATCAGCATCGCTTACATTGTTCTTCTTCAATGCTGCTACTAGGTCATTTACCAATGCATTGAAGTGCACATCTTTAATACCTAATCCAACGTGAGCCGCTTTCATAGATAAACCGGTATACTTTTCAGGTCCGCCTACTGCTTCCCCAATCTGATTTACCAAGTGCATTTTGAGATCATCCACACGCTCTTGTGACCTAGCCGTGTTAGCAAAAAAGCCGTTAATGACATTATCAGCTACCACAATACCGATAAAATCATCTACTACTTTTTTGATACCGGCATTACTGCCCAATCGCTTGTACAGTTCACTTCCGGTATTAGCCGGAGGTGCATCATCTTTTTTACATGCAGTGAACAGCATGGCTGCACAGAGTGCAAGGGCCGACATACGTACGAGGCTCTTTTTCATTGCTATTTGATTTAATTGGTTAAAGATTTAAGTGATTATTTGCGCACATTTAGTGCATAGGTGATTTTACGAAATGCATTCAAGTTCACCGGACATTCGGCTCTGTTACTGATGGGTGCTCTTTCACGGATAGAAGTGTTGTAAGCAGCCATGGTTTCAATCATACTGCTTCTATTGGTCTCACGTGGGTCGAAAGTGATGCAGAGGGTCTGGCTATTTCTGCTGATGACATTGGAATATACCCCCTCCTGACTGGCAAGGAAACGATCAACAGCAGCTGAATCTTTTTCAGTAAAGTTTTCAGGCAGTGTCATCACCACGATTTGGGTGGGATTTTCCATGTACACCCTTTCTCCCAGACTCGGTGTATTCCAGTTCGCGTAAATAAAAAGACTGGCAAAAAGTACGAGGCAGGTAATCAATAATCCTTTGGCAATTTTCTTGATCATTTTCATAATCTGACGGTTTGATGACATTTACGGGAACGGGAAAGGATTGGATTGGATAGGAATCAGGATTTTTAAAAAATCCTTGGGGGAATGAAAATTTGACACCGCTAACCGGAAACTTAGTGCATCTTTGCCGCCCGTTCTGACAGAGAAAGACGTTCCAGACCTTAAAAACAAGCCAAAACTGAAATTTTGACCTGTTACCAGCCAATGGCATAATTCTCGCTGAAAGGGTAAAAGATTTTAAACCTTATAAATTAAAACCAATAACGTATGGCTAAGAAATTAAGCATTACTCCAGTTGCGGGTACTAAGAACAGAGTAATTGTCAAGCCTTCGGCTGCTGAAGAAAAAACGGCTGGCGGTATCATAATTCCAGATACTGCTAAAGAAAAACCTCAAAGAGGTACTATTGTTGCAGTTAGCCCATCCGATGAAGATGGTAAGAATCCTGTTGTAAAAGTCGGTGATACGGTATTGTATGGCAAATACGCCGGTACTGAAATTCAAGTTGAAGGTGGTGATTACCTAATTATGCGTGAAAGCGATATTCTAGCAATCGTATAATTATTTATTTATTAGTTCCATTTTCAAATTTTCAAATTTTCAAATTCTTATAAAACATGGCAAAACAAATATTCTTCGACATCGAAGCAAGAAATAAAATGAAGAAGGGTGTTGATACCCTTGCAAATGCAGTAAAAGTTACCCTCGGACCCAAAGGTCGCAACGTGGTAATTGAGAAAAAATTCGGTGCCCCTTCTGTAACAAAAGATGGTGTTACTGTAGCAAAAGAAATTGAACTGGAAGATGCTATTGAGAACATGGGTGCTCAAATGGTAAAAGAAGTAGCATCAAAAACTGCAGATATTGCAGGTGATGGTACCACTACCGCTACTGTTCTTGCTCAAGCTATTATCGGTGAAGGTTTGAAAAACGTTGCTGCTGGTGCTAATCCAATGGATTTGAAGCGTGGCATTGATAAGGCAGTTGCAAAAGTTGTAGAGAACTTGAAATCACAATCTCAGGCTGTTGGTAACGACACCAAGAAGATTGAGCAAGTAGCTACTATTTCCGCAAATAGCGATAGCGAGATCGGAAAACTGATCGCTACTGCCATGGCTAAAGTAGGTAAAGAAGGTGTGATCACAGTTGAAGAAGCGAAAGGTACAGATACTACTGTAGATGTGGTTGAAGGTATGCAGTTCGATCGTGGCTATATCTCTCCATACTTTGTAACCAATAGCGAGAAGATGGAAGCTGAATTACAGAATCCATACATCCTGATCTATGATAAGAAGATCAGCGCTATGAAAGATATCCTCCATATTTTGGAGAAAGTAGCTCAAAGTGGACGTCCATTGTTGATCATTGCTGAAGACCTAGAAGGTGAAGCACTGGCAACACTGGTTGTTAATAAATTGCGTGGCACCCTGAAAGTGGCTGCTGTAAAAGCACCAGGTTTCGGCGATCGTAGAAAAGAAATGTTGACTGATATTGCTATCCTCACTGCAGGTACTGTAGTAAGCGAAGAGCAAGGTTTTAAACTGGAGAATGCTGACATCTCTTATTTAGGTCAGGCAGCTTCTGTAACCATTGATAAAGACAACACAACCATCGTTGGTGGAAAAGGTAAAAAAGCTGATATCGTTGCACGTGTAAATCAGATCAAAGCTCAGATTGAGAATACCACTTCTGATTACGATCGTGAAAAATTACAAGAGCGTTTGGCAAAACTGAGTGGTGGTGTAGCGGTATTGTACGTAGGTGCTGCTACTGAAGTTGAAATGAAAGAGAAGAAAGACCGTGTAGATGATGCATTACATGCTACTCGCGCTGCTGTGGAAGAAGGTATTGTTCCAGGTGGTGGTGTTGCTTATATCCGTTCAGTAGAAGCATTGGAAAAACTGAAAGGCGCTAACGAAGATGAGCAAACCGGTATCCAGATCGTGAAAAGAGCGATTGAAGAGCCACTGCGTCAGATCGTTGCTAACAGCGGTATCGAAGGTTCAATCGTAGTACAGAAAATCAAAGAAGGTAAAGCAGACTTTGGTTTCAATGCTCGCACTGAAGTATTCGAAAACCTCCTGAAAGCAGGTGTTATTGATCCAACAAAGGTTAGCCGTGTAGCATTGGAAAATGCAGCTTCTATTGCAGCGATGCTGTTGACCACAGAATGTGTGATCGCAGATAAGCCAAAGCCTGAAGCACCACATAGCCATGCAGGTGCACCTGATATGGGTGGTATGGGTTATTAATCAATTAGCGCGAAAGCGTAAGAATACAGGTCCCCGTTCGATTTCGAGCGGGGATTTTTTATGATTGGATGTCTTTACTAACCAATGCCACTCCCCTTGCCAATAAATATTGAGCTGATCCATACGTCAACATCACAGCAACATATAAGTTGTGGTATAAAAAGTGAAAGCGATTCAATACTAAAATGGTATTCGATAGTATAAACACCAGTATCCCAATGAAGAAATACCATCCCGTTTTATGTAATTGCGGATGTTGGGTGGTATTCATCGCTAAAGCAGCTGTAATCGCTACAAACACCATATAGATCAAAACAGGCAGTTGGAACTGTTTCAATTTCTCGCCCAGGAATCCGTACACAAAATAGCCGATCACACTGAGAACCAATACAACCAATAAAGGTCTCATCAATTGATGCAGGTATATCTTCTGTAATTGCAAAAAGAAGATACATAAGAAGAACAGATTCACGATATAAGAAATCATACCCGGTAAAAAGAGAAGATCATTGATGATGACAAGTAACATATCACCGATGAATGCAAATAAGATAGCAACTAAGTAAAAAAAGTTAATCCCCACCAATACCTCTTCTTTCCTTCTGGTAAACAGATAGACCAATAATGACGGTATCAGTAATAACTTACTAATGCCTACAAATGGAAGATGTAAAACATGAAATAAGCAATGAATAAAAAGTATGACCCAGAATACAATTAGAATGTTTCTCCGTATCCACTCCATAAATCAAGATTAAAGCTATAATAGCAATCTAATCCATTCTGATCAAATTATTCTGAGAACTCAGCTGTTTTTTGAAAACCTCTGGTAATAAAGAACTGTGCCAATCCATACGTTAGCATCACCAATACCTCAATAACAATATGTTGCATCTTAAACATATTCACGGCAAGCAACGCATCACTGAGAACAAATAAAAGCGCTCCGGGTATAAAAGTATAAAGTGAAAGTGTTTGAATTTTTACATTGGTACGTGTATGAATGGCCAATGATGCCATGAGGCTGATAAAGACCATATACAGCAGTATCGGTAATAAATAGCTTCCTAAGTCATCTTTCAAGTAAAAAAATACCAATAAACCGAACAACAATAGCCCCAAAAGCGGAAATACAAAATAGGAACGGTCTTTAGGTGTTACCTGCTTAATCTTGAGAAACGTAAAGCTGTAACAAACATGTGTCATTACAAATGCGATCATACCCGAAAGGAAAAAGGCAGGCTCATCACCCAATAATAAGATATCTCCTATCCAAGAGAACAGTAAAGCGATCAAGGGTAGATAACCCAGTACACGAAGTGATCGATTGATCAATAAATGAATCATGAGTAAAGGAACCAATATTATTTTGGTAGTATTCCTTATCTGTGTCATTTCTACTTGAATGCTTAGGCAATGCATTAACAAAACCAACAGAAAGATCACCAATAACATTTTCCTTTTACTCATGCTAAATCTTTTTTAAAACTCAATTGAACCGCATCTTCAAAGCGATGTGGGGCATAATTTAATTCACGAATAGCTTTATCAATGAATAACCCTGATTTTTTGGCCCTCCTCACCGGCTCCGGAAATGTATCCGATGTTACCGATTCAATCAGGTCAACATTCAAATCTAAGACCTTTGCAACAGTTATCGCCATATCATAAGGCGATAAAATGTCTTTTCCCGCTATATGATAGATACCTGTCTTTTTAAAGGTAAGAATAGTAGTAATAGCATCGCAAAGGTCTTGAACATAAGTAGGTGTTCTTAGCTGATCAGCCACTACCTTAATTTTTTCTCCATTCAACAGCTTTTGTTGTACCCACTGAATAAAAGAAGGTCTACCCAAGGGTAACATAGAACCGTAAATAAATACGGGTCGAACAATTGAAGCTGCCAGCTCGGTCTGAAGAATCAATTTTTCAGCCATCAACTTACTTTCTCCATAAAAATTCAAAGGTGAAGCTGAGTCGTCTTCCCGATGGGGACCATTCTCACCGAAAATAAAATCTGTTGATAAATGAATAAAGTGTACAGGGAAATGTCGACTGGCTTCTAATAAATAACGGGTTACTTCGACATTGTTTTTTAAGCATTCATCACGTTGTGTTTCACAAATGTCCGGTTTGCTCATGGCTGCAGTATGAATGACTACATCCGGCGAAACTTGTTCAAATATCTTCAAAAGTGAACGAACGCTTGTTAGTTCGATAGAATGGTATGCTAACTTATCTAATAATGGTAATCGGCTTTCTCCTCTTCCCAAAGCATGTACATCAAACCCTTTCTGAACAAGGGATAGACAAAGATGCATACCCGTAAAACCATTGGCACCGGTGATCAGGATTTTCATGTGACAAGATTACTAAAATGTAATTAGATATACGGATGGACAATTAGCCTCAAATGCTTATTTTTGAGACTCTGTGTAATTGATACACAATTTGTATGTAATTGTCTGTCAATAACATCTAACGCTAAACGTCGAACTGCAAAAACAAAATGGCTGAAAAAAAAGTAACCAAGATCGGTGTTCTGACTTCTGGGGGTGATTCTCCGGGTATGAACGCTGCAGTAAGGGCTGTTGTAAGAACGGGTATCTATCATGGCATGGAAGTATATGGTATCATGAGGGGGTATAGTGGCATGATTGAAGATGATATTTTCAAAATGGATTCACGCTCTGTTGCGAATATTATTCAGCGTGGCGGAACCATTCTCAAGACTGCCAGAAGTAAGGAATTTTTTGAAAAAGAAGGTCGTCAAAAAGCCTATGAGAACTTGAAAAAAAGAGGGATCAACGGCTTGGTGATCATTGGAGGAGACGGCAGCTTTAGAGGTGCTCAAAAATTCAGTAATGAATTTGATATCCCTTGCATTGGTTTACCCGGCACTATCGATAAAGACATTGCCGGCAGTGATTTTACCATTGGTTTTGATACGGCTGTTAATACCGCCGTTGAAGCCATCGATAAAATTCGCGACACTGCTGATGCACATGACCGTCTTTTTATTGTGGAAGTAATGGGTAGAGATGCCGGTTATATTGCCCTGCATAGCGGTATAGCCACCGGCGCCGAAAATATTCTGATTCCTGAGACCAAAACAGATATCAACGAATTGATCGCTTCTTTATCAGAAAAAGAGAAAAGAAAAAAACTCGTCAACCTGATCGTTGTTGCAGAAGGCGATGATTTTGGAGGCGGTAATGAAGTGGCGGCTGTGATTAAGGAGCGACTTCCCAATGCAGATACCCGTGTTTGTATTTTGGGACATATTCAACGCGGCGGCTCTCCCACTTGCTTAGACAGATTGATCGCCAGTAGAATGGGTTATCATGCTGTTGAAAGTCTGATCTTAGGTCGCTATAATGTGATGGTGGGTATTCTCAATAATAAAATGAACTATATACCACTCGACAACGCAATCAAAGCAAAGCAAAAAATATCCGAAGACTGGTTAAAGATCGTCAAGATCCTTGCCAGTTAACAAGTGACCCTATACTTGCGGATGTGTACAGATCTTAAACTCAAAACACACTCAAACAGATGTCAAAGAATCTCGAAAAGTACCTCCACAAAAACATGGACAAAGAAGCCGGTCTCGCCCACGTGAACCACAAGACCAAGATCGTGGCGACTGTTGGTCCGGCCTGCGACAGCTATGAACAGTTATTAGAACTGGTCAAAGCCGGCGTCAATGTTTTTCGTCTGAATTTCTCTCATGGTAGTCATGAAGACAAACAAAGAATCATTGAACACATTCGTAACATCAATAAAACCCAACCGTATAACATCTCTATTTTAGGTGATCTGCAAGGTCCAAAACTGCGGGTGGGTGAAATAGAGAACAATGCACTCGAAGTAAAAGTGGGCGATATTCTGACTTTTACAAATGAAAAGTGTATAGGGAATCTGGAGAAGATTTATGTTTCTTACCCCAATCTTGCGGGTGATGTAACCGTAGGAAACATTATTTTAATTGATGATGGTAAATTAGAAGTAAAGGTTGTTAATATTGAGAAGAATGGGGATGTAAAAGTAGTTGTCACTTTAGGTGGTATTCTGTCCTCCAAAAAAGGGATCAACCTACCTGATACCAAGATCTCTTTACCGGCATTAACAGAAAAAGATCTGATTGATCTTGACTTCATCATCGAACAACAATTAGACTGGGTAGCACTGAGTTTTGTACGTAGTGTGAAAGATATTGTGATCCTGAGAAGTAAGCTAACAGAGAAGAAAAGCAAGACCAAGATCATCGCCAAGATCGAGAAACCGGAAGCATTGGTTAATATTCGTGATATCATTATTGAAAGTGACGGCATCATGGTAGCACGTGGCGATTTGGGTGTAGAACTTCCGGTTGAACAAATTCCGTTGATCCAGAAAGAATTGATCCGTAAGTGTATTCACCGTGCAAAACCAGTGATTGTAGCTACGCAGATGATGGAAAGTATGATTGATAGGGTAAAGCCAAACAGAAGTGAGATCACCGATGTGGCGAATGCGGTATTGGAAGGCGCAGATGCAGTGATGCTCAGCGGTGAAACTGCAGCAGGTAATCACCCGGCATTGGTGGTGGAGACCATGCGTAAAATCATTCTGGAAGTAGAGAAAAAAGAATACCGTTACAATCGTTCAGAAGACTTGAAACCGCAACCACACTCTCCTTCTTTTCACAGTGATGCGATATGCTATAACGCATGTAAAATATCAGAAGATGTATCTGCTCAAGCATTGGTAGGCATGACTCAAAGTGGTTATACTGCATTTATGCTCAGCAGTTATCGCCCTTCTTCCCCACTGTATATCTTCACAAAGGAAAAATCATTGGTGAATCAGTTGAGTCTGAGCTGGGGCGTTCGTGCATTTTATTATGCAGAAGAAGATAGCTTAGATGATATCATCTTTGATCAAATCAATATTTTAAAAGAAAGAGGATTTCTACGACCAGGAGATGTTATCGTTAATACCGGAAGTACGCCTGTGGAGCAGCATCTTCCCACCAATATCATTAAGTTGACCAAAGTGGTATAACCTATTTCAAATCATTTTATTTACAGTGAAAAGATTCCTCAACGGGAATCTTTTTTTATATTGTAGGTTATAAAATATTCACTGCTGCCATGAAGAAAATACTTATACTATTATTGATATGGATCCCCGTTGTAGGCTTTGCACAACAAAACGATTCTACATGGATCGTGAACAACTATACCAAAAAGGAAATCTATATCACCATGCGTGATGGTATTAAGTTGTTCACCACCGTTTATATGCCCAAAGATCTTTCAGAAAAACATCCAATTCTGTTAACGAGAACACCCTATTCCTGCGCCCCATACGGAGAAGATAAATTTTCAGCATTCTGGAATAGTCCACGAACTTACTTCATGAAAGAAAACTACATCTATGTACAACAAGATGTAAGGGGAAGGTGGATGAGTGAGGGGATATTTGAAGATATTCGTCCATACAATCCCAATAAAAAAGGTACTGAAACAGACGAAGCCAGTGATACTTACGATACCATTGATTGGTTGGTGAAAAATCTGCAAAACAACAATGGCAATGTGGGTGTATTTGGTATATCCTATCCGGGTTTCTATTCCACGATGGCAGCGCTGAGTAATCACCCCGCATTGAAAGCGGTTAGTCCGCAAGCTCCCGTAACAGAATGGTTTTTGGGTGATGATTTTCACCACAATGGTGCTTTTATGTTGATGGATGGATTTGCCTTTTATTCAGGATTTGGTAAACCCAGACCTACACCCACTACTATTGGGGCAAAAGGATTTGATTTTCCTACCAAAGACAATTATGCTTTCTATTTAAGAACAGGTGCACTCACCAATTTCACCAAATTGATGGGCGACAGTATCAAATTCTGGAAAGACCTGATGAGTCATCCGAATTATGATGCCTGGTGGAAAGCCAGGGATGCACGTGCAAATGTGCAACTCATTTCGCCCAATATCGCCACATTGGTGGTGGGAGGATTATACGATGCAGAAGACTGTTATGGTGCATGGAATCTGTATAAAGCCATTGAAAAGAAGACCAAGAATAACAATAAAATTGTGATGGGGCCTTGGTACCACGGACAATGGGCAAGATCTGACGGCTCTTTTTTGGGGAATGTTCAATGGGGAAGTAATACAACAGAATGGTATGGTAAGAATGTTGAGCTTCCTTTCTTTAACTACTATTTGAAACAAAAAGGAAACATCGATCAATTACAGGAAGCCACCATTTTTTTCTCCGGTGCTAATGAGTGGAAACACTTACCTAAATGGCCTGTAGATGAAGTTAAATATGAAAGTTATGCCTTACGCAAAGGAGGATATTTATCGAAAATTGTTCCTTTGATTGCTCCGTTAAGCAGCTGGGAAGAATATACCAGTGATCCTGCAAAGCCTGTTCCCTATACAGAAGATATTCACTTTGGCAGGACACGTGAATACATGACGGATGATCAGCGTTTTGCAGCCAGAAGACCTGATGTATTGGTGTTTCAAACTGAACCACTTGAAAATGACCTCACACTGGCAGGTCCGATAACAGCAGATCTGATGGTGGCTATTACTGGTACTGATGCGGATTTTGTGGTAAAACTCATTGACGTGTTTCCCGACAATTTCACTTATGAAAAAGACAATGGATATGTCATGAATGGATACCAAATGCTGGTCAGAGGTGAAGTGATGCGAGGCAAATTCAGGAACAGTTTTGAAAAACCAGAACCATTTGTTCCCAATAAACCCACCCGTGTAAAATATGAATTACCGGACGTGGCACACACATTCAAAAAAGGACATCGCCTGATGATTCAAGTCCAAAGCAGTTGGTTCCCTTTGGTAGATCGAAATCCACAACAATTCATGGACATATATCAGGCCAAGGACAGTGATTTTAAAAAGGCAACCATACGGATATATCATAACGATTCAAAAATCATTTTACCTATTTTAAAATAATTAGCTATCATCCATTACTCACCAGAAAAGACCCGATAATTGCAAAAAATGGCTCTTAAATTAGTATATAACTAAATAATAACGCTAAAAATCTGCAGGTTTTTGCGTTTTTAGAATTATCGGTGTATTTTCGTCTAACTCAAATTTTATGTCAGCCATGGTTGATTCTTTTGAAAAAATACCTGTCAAAATCCACACTAGTTCGAAGGAAGGTTCTAAGTATGTAGCTACAGAAATTGCCCGACTGATTCGTGAAAAACAGCAAGCCGGACAGAAATGTGTATTAGGATTGGCTACCGGTTCTACTCCTATTAGCCTGTATGCAGAACTGGTAAGGATGCACAAACAAGATGGGTTAAGTTTTGCGAATGTGATTACATTCAATTTGGATGAATACTATCCAATTGAAAAAGACGCTTTTCAAAGTTATTGGAGTTTCATGCACAGACACCTGTTCAGCCATGTTGATATTGCTCCGGAAAATATTCACCTACCGAATGGATTATGGCCAAAAGAAGAGATCAAAAAATATTGTGCGGAGTATGACCAAATGATTGAAGATGCAGGTGGTATTGATCTGCAAATCCTGGGAATTGGTAACAATGGACATATTGGTTTTAATGAACCAGGGTCCAGTATTTTTTCAAAAACAAGACTGGTTAATTTAGATAACAGTACGCGTATTGCCAATGCGTACGAGTTTCAGAATATCTCGAAAGTGCCCCGACTAGCAGTCACCATGGGCATTAGCACCATCCTCAAAGCGAAAAGAATTTTGTTGATGGGATGGGGCATGAAAGGAAAGATCATTGCCCGCTCTGTGGAAGGTGATGTTACAGAACAAGTACCGGCAAGTATTCTGCAACAACATCCGGATTGCACGTTCGTTATTGATGAAGCTGCATCTACAGAGTTAACCAGAATTAAGTCTCCATGGCTTACCGGTGAATGTGAATGGACACCCAAAATGATCAAAAGAGCGGTGATTCATCTGGCATTGAAACTCAATAAATCTGTACTCAGTCTCACAGAGCATGATTACAATGAAAATGGTTTATCTGATCTCATCGTTGAGAAAGGAGAAGCTTATGAAGTAAATCTGCAGGTATTTTATATGTTGCGTGATAGCTTAACCGGATGGCCGGGCGGAAAAGCCAATGCAGTGATTCCTGCACATCCGGAAAGAAGCACACCTTACCCTAAAAAATGTTTGATCTTCTCTCCTCACCCAGATGATGATATTATCAGCATGGGTGGAACATTTATGCGCTTGCATGATCAAGGGCATGAAGTACATGTAGCTTATCAAACCAGTGGTAATATTGCTGTAGCGGATGAGTTTGTTACCCGTTTTATCGATTTTGCTGTTGGATTTGAAGACATGTTTGGTATTGATAACCAAAAAAGTCAGGATATTTTGCAAGCAGCGAGAAGTTTCATTGCATCCAAACAAAAGAACCAACGAGACACTGCTGAAATACGCGCTATTAAAGGATTGATTCGTCGCTGTGAAGCCAAAGCCACCTGCCGATATGTTGGGTTGACAGATGATCGTTGTCACTTTATGAACCTGCCTTTTTATGAAACGGGAACCGTAGAAAAGAATCCGATGGGTGAAGCTGACATTCAAATTACGATGGAGCTCCTCAAGAAAATTCAACCACAACAGATCTACTGCGCTGGTGATCTTGCTGATCCACATGGCACCCATAAAGTTTGTCTGGATATTATTTTTGAAAGCCTCCGTAGATTAAAAGAAGCTGGAGAGCCTTGGATCAAAGATTGTTGGGTATGGTTATACAAAGGCGCTTGGCAGGAATGGGATATTGCAGAAATTGAAATGGCCATACCAATGAGCCCTGATCAGGTGATGAAAAAGAGATTCGGCATTTTCATCCATCAGTCGCAAAAAGATATGGTACCCTTCCAGGGCAGTGATAGCCGGGAATTCTGGCAAAGAGCTGAAGACCGGAATGCTAATACCGCCAATTTATATGCCGCTTTGGGAATGACCAAATATGCAGCAATGGAAGCTTTCGTACGCTGGCATTACTAGACTAACATTAAACGAAAAGTCCGTTATAAAAAACACAGAGTTGCTCGGAGTTTGGCGCAGAGTTACACGATGTTTTAATATTTCACTCCGTGCAACTCTGCGCCAAACTCTGTGTTATCTCTGTGGTAAATATCTTCTATTGCTTTTATATTTGCTGCATGCAGAAGGAGATAACAGGTTTTACGGGTGTGATCGCAGAATGGCAGGATATTTTTTCTACGAATAAAACGTTTCGTAGGAAAATCATCACTACTGTTATCATTCTGGTCATCGTTGTTCTGTCACTTCCCTCCTTTTTTGCTCATATCGAAGAAAGAAAAGGTGCATACTTGCATGATCTGATTTTACAGCATATTCCGGCGGCGGATGTTTCTTTATTGACATTCCTGATTATTTGGTCGGTGAGCGGTTTGGTCATTGTACGATGTATCCAAAGACCATCTTTTGCCTTATTGATGCTGATGTCATTTACCCTGCTTTGTTTGGCGAGAATGGTGAGTATTACAATGGTGCCGTTGGATCCTCCTGACGGACTCATTAAACTCAATGATCCGTTGACCAGTTTGGTGTACGGAGGAAAAGATAAATTCATTACAAAAGATCTTTTCTTCTCCGGTCATACTTCGAATATGTTCATCATGTATTTATGTCTTGAAAAAAGATCCGATAAAATATTCGCTTTAATAGCGTCCCTGTTAGTAGCCATCTTGGTACTCATCCAGCATGTGCATTATACAGTGGATGTATTGTTTGCATTTATATTCACCTACATTATTTACAGGATCGGAAAATTAACGGCTACACACTAAAAAGCTTCTCCCAACTGGAAATAAAGACCACGGTTCATGCCTTTTCCCAAACCGTAATCGATTCGAAGATTTAATTTTTCAGATTTATTGAGTGCATACCTGATACCACCCCCTACTGAATATTTAAGGTTACGAAGATTAAGTCCGTCGATTCGATGTGCCACATTTCCAAAACCGGCGAAAGCAACCAATCCAAAACGTTTATAAATCTCTTTACGGTATTCACCTTGAACGGCATATTGTTGATTATCCCGAAATCGTCCATGGTAATAACCGCGCATAATATTATCACCCCCAAATGCCGCCTGGCTCCTCAATGGAACCTGAGAGCCAATGTTTCCAAAAAACCAAGCCTGCGCAGCAAATACTGCATGTTTACCCGCAGGAATGTATTTTCTGAGATCAGCGACCAGATTTGTAAAACTGTATTGTGATGCAGTAACCGAACTAAAATGATTAAAATACAATTGAGCAAATAAACCCTTCTCCGGCCAGAAAGCATGATTTCTGGAATCATAGGTCAAACTAAGTCCCAAACCTGAAACATGATAGTTGGTACGTCCGTACACATTTTGCTGATCAAATAAACCACCGGCTTGATAGTGGATATCCCACACACGCTGGTACTCATATAATAATCCGCCAAAAAGATGCGGTGCTATTTTTTTCATGAAATGGAGGTAGAGATATGCTTGCTTAAACTCATAATCTTCCTCATCAATATCTTTACTATTCTTTCCCATCCCCCAGAATTTATCCGGGAATGAGCTAAAGGAGATTTGCTCATTTAAAATCCAATTTTCATTTCGCAGGTATTGGGTTCCTTTCACGGAAGCCACCAATTGCTTTCGAAGTGAATAAATGGCCCCCAATTGAATGCTAGAGGTACGGGAAAGGCTATCGTCTTTATAGGGGCGAAAGGTATAGGAAGCTGCTCCACCGGCTGCCCAACTGGTTTCTATGGAGCGGGTCATAGCCGGAAATGCTACAAACTTGTTCTTTTTTGCTTTACTACTATCCTGAGCATTTAATGTGGAAAAACAAGCGAGAACCATTAAAATAATGGATAAGAACCTGATAATTCGTGTCATATAAATGCAAAATAAGCCGTTGAACCTTTATATATCAAAGAACTACACCTAAATTGCTTATTTTTGCTTGTTTCAAAAGTGTAATGATTTTACAATATTGTAATAAATAATTAACATTACAGACACATATAAAACTGAACCGGATCAGAATGAAAAAATGGGAAAGTCATTTTAAGCTTGGCGATACGGTAACCCCCGAGCAACTGGATTTTTTTGATGAGCATGGCGTAATCGTGTTCCGTAATTTTCTGGACAAGGAAAAGGTAACCACTTATATCAGCGAATTACAGCGACTGGAGAAACAGTGGTTGGATGAGAAAAAGGATAAGATCAATGGTATACCGCTCAAGTTCGGAAAAGACGAACATGGCAATTTGACCATTCAGCGTCTCTGCTTTAGCTCATTATTTAGTGACCCACTCCATGCATTACTCAGTGACGATCGCTTAAAAGCACTAACGGCTTTTTTACATCCCTATGAGGGACGTATTGCTGAGAATGAGAAAGACGGACTGGTGATCAACAATTATATCAATACCCCTAACAGCACTTTTACCCAAATGGGATGGCATACGGATAGTCCACGTGACCTGTTCATGGGACAAAAGATCATGCCGATGTTGAATGTGGGTATTCACTTAGACACTTGCTTGTTTGAAAATGGAGGCTTACGTGTGTTACCCGGTACGCACAAACAAGGCATGTTTAAACTGCTTTTTGGAAAGAAATATTTTATTGACAACAACGATGATTCTCGTGAAGTTGGCTTTGATATTTTCTCTGGTGATCTTTCTGTACACGATGGGCGTTTATGGCATCGTGTAAAGCAATCTCCCAAGTTTGGGGAAGAAAGTCGCAGAAGAGTGATGTATGTACCGATTGTAACAGGTAAGTACAAACCTAAAGATGCAAACAGTAAAACACCTTTCTATCATCGTTTTACAGGGAAAGTACATCACTAATTGATTAGAACATATATCTTTAAAAGGTCAACTCGGGTTGACCTTTTTTATTCAATTCAGGGAACATGAAACATGCATTGATCACAGGTGCCAGTAAGGGAATTGGCAGAGCCATTGCACAGGAATTAGCTGCACGCGGCGTTCATGTAGTATTGGTGGCCAGAGACCGTTTTTTATTGGAAGAATTGGCAGTTGAGTTAAAAGCGACTCACAAAATTGACGCCCGCTATTTTGCAGTAGATCTCGCCAGTGCAGATGCCATAGCACAAGTCTATCATTGGATTTCAGAACAGCAAATACAAATTCATATCCTCGTAAATAATGCTGGATATGGATTGAGTGGTCCTTTTGAATCCTATACAGCAGCGGAACATGAGGAAATGATGCGGGTCAACATGAACGTGCCGGTTGCCTTAACATCAGCTTTTTTACCTCATTTAAAAAGAAATCATCCTTCCTATGTACTCAATATTGTGAGTTCGGCAGCATACCAGTCGGTACCCGGACTCAGCACCTATGCAGCCAGTAAGGCATTTATGCTGAGTTTTAGTCGCGGATTACGTTATGAATTGAGGAAACAAGGCATTTCGGTAACAGCGGTGAGTCCGGGTTCCACCGATACAGGTTTTGCAACAAGAGCTAAGGTTGGACAAAAAGGGTTAAAAGCGGCAGAAAAAGTGAATATGACTCCGGAAGCAGTTGCGAAGATTGCGGTGAAAGCGATGTATGGTAAAAAAGCAGAAGTGATCACCGGTTTTATCAATCAATTGGGTGCTTTTCTGGTATGGCTTTTGCCTAAAAAATTGGCAGAAAAAACGGCTGCGGGGATTTACGATCTCGATTGATTTTGGAAAAAAGCCCAATAGCTTTTTGAAAATAATCATCCAGCACCTATATTTGCACCCCAATTAAGGCTATCGGTACATAGTTCGATTCTTCCAAACGGAAGTATTTAACATCAAATAGTTTTAATAGGCCTCGTAGCTCAACTGAATAGAGCATCTGACTACGGATCAGAAGGTTTCAGGTTTGAATCCTGACGAGGTCACTTTAAAAGAAAAGATCAGCAAATGTTGGTCTTTTTTAATGCCCTAAAAGCACTGGTATTACAAAGTAAAAAGGGTTCGTCATCACTGACGAACCCTTAGTGTATCATTTGAGGGGTTACAAATGACTATCGTTTGATCTTGAGTAGCTGTACCACTCTTCTTCTATTACCTTGAATGAACTCGGCAAAGTAAGTTCCTGATTGGTAGTTGTGACCTACTTCAACAGTTGCGTTTGAACCCAGTTTCACTCTGTTATCCACTACTCTTCCTAATACATCCACTACTCGCATATTAACCGGAGCATCATATTTGCTTTCTAGTTTCAATGTAAAGTAGGTTGCACTTGGATTTGGCATCACAGTTACTTTCAGTTCTTCATCCCTAGCAGCTTTTGACTCACCTTCAACAACTGCCTTAGAAGTCAGGGCATTCGATACCGTTGTTGGTGCAGGCTCTGCACATGGCGTCATTGCACAGGTTCCAAGTCTGTCGCCGTCATGTTTGCCAATATGCGTAGCTACTGCATTCACACTGATCTCCAATGTCTGTGGATTGTTTGGATTACCCGGAGGCACATGACAGATGTACACTTTAGCCGGACTACCCTTCAATCCTGTTCCAGGCACTCTGATATCTTTCACACAGATCGTAATACTGCAGGTTGAAGTACATCCAAAGTTATTGGTAACAGTAACTGTGAATGTATAGTTACCCGGTGCTGTTGGTGTGAATACTGGAGCTGCAGCAGTTGTACTACTCAACATTTGTGTTGCAGTACCACTCCACTGGTAAGTATAACTACTACCTCCGGTTGCTGCCACATTCAATACCGTACTCTGCGCACCATAACCCAGATAGAGATTATTCGGATTACCACCGGTAAACACATTGCTGGTTGGTGCCGAAGTAATAGAACAGCTTGGCAATTGTCCAACTACTGTTACAATAGCTGATCTAGTGTTCGTATTGCCATTCACATCCGTAACAGTGAGTATTACAGTATTGCTACCGATATTATTACAGTTGAAATTAGCAGGTGAAACAGTCATGGTAGCAATTCCACAATTGTCAAATGAACCGTTATTTACCTGAGCCGCTGTAACAGATGCAGCACCATTTACTAATGAAACCGTAACAGGTTGGGTAATCACAGTTGGAAGTATATTATCCTGTACAGTGACTATTGCATTTGCAGAAGCACTATTTCCGTGTATATCTGTTACTGTTAACAATACGGTGTTCTCTCCTACATTACTACAGTTGAAATTCATTTTATCCAATACTATACTTGCAATTGCACAGTTATCAGTTGATCCATTATTGATCTGCGACGTAGTAATCGAAGCCTGTCCGTTCGCACCCAACTGAACAACGATATTGTTTGTCTTCACCACCGGCAACTCGGTATCATTCACTACAACTGTTTGAGTAGTAGTTGCATCATTACCATGTATGTCTGTGACTTTCCAAGTAATTGTTGTTGTACCTACTGGATATTCAGCGCTTAATGATGCATTATCACTACGTACACCCACAACAGAAGCAATATCACAATTATCTGCAGTGATTGGTTGTGCGATTGTAACACTTGCACCACACTTACCCGCATCATTGTTAACGTTTACGTTTGTTACACTGATGGTTGGTTTTTCATTGTCAACAATGACAACAGTCTGTGTTGCAGTGGATTTATTTCCATGAATATCCGTTACAGTCCATATTACCGTAGTAGTACCTACCGGGAATATACCTGTGATTGGAGCATCATTTGTAACAGATGCTACACCACAATTATCACTTGTAACAGGTGCACCCAATGTTACAGTTCCTGTACAAAGTCCGGCTGTATTATTGCCCTGAACATCTGCAGGTGCTGTAATGGTTGGGTTTTGATTGTCCACAACTGTTACAGTAAATGAACAGCTTGAACTTCCTACTGCATTGGTTGCAGTAGCTACAACAGTTGTTGTTCCTACAGGGAAGCTTGCACCAGATACTACTGGATTTCCATTGATAGTATAAGTTATAGTAGATGCCGGAATACCTACTGTTTCTGTTGCAGCGAAATTCACGTTGGCTGCACATGTACCAGCAGCTGCGTTCACGGTAATATTAGCCGGACAACTAATTACAGGTGCCACTCCTACTACCGTTACGGTAAATGAACACTCCGTAAATAATCCTGCCGCATCGGTAACACGATAAGTTACTGTTGTGGTACCGATTGGGAAAGTGGATCCGCTGGCAAGACCTGCAGTTCTTTCGGTTGTTGCACCACCACAATTATCTGTACCTACAGGTGTCGTATAATTCACCACTGCGCCGGCGGCACTAGTAGCAGTGACATTGATATTTGCAGGACAACTGATCACCGGTGGTTGTACATCACGTACTGTGACTGTAAAGCTGCAAGTACTTTCATTGCCTGATTCATCTCGAGCAATAAACGTATTGGTGGTAACACCCACAGGGAATACAGAACCCGATGGTAAGCCCGCAGTTTGGGTAATCGTAATTTTTGGTGTAGACATGCTTGTTCCATCTACCCATTTCCATCCTCCATAATTCTGCGAAGCATTGCCTGGTTCAATATATTTCGAATCACTAAGATCCTGATATCCCCCTACCCATGCAATACCAGAAGGGGCAACAAAACTGTTTTCAGCCTGTGTATTAATCGAAACCAGATCGCCTCCAATGGATTGTGCAGATACACGGGCATTGATCCAAGTAGCTGTACTGGTAGATACATAGTAAGTATGTCCACCAAACTCTCCAATTCTTGTATAGCCAGGGAAGCTTGTAGTAATGATCGTATTAAATTCTACGATCCATTTATTAAGCGTTGTGTTCTGCAAATCATCCCAGGTACCATCGGTATATAACTGCAGGTAATCCTGCAAAGCACCCTGGAATTGATTGGGCTCACCACCACGGAAAGAGGTAAAGGGTATAATACCGCAGTTATCCGTAGCATTAGGAGAGGTAAAGGTAACCACAGCACCACAGGTGTTGGTTGTCGCATTTACAACAATCGGAGCAGGACAAGTAACTATTGGTCCTGTTACATCTTTCTTCTCAATAGTAATCGTACAAGTACTTTCATTGCCTGATGCATCTCTAACCGTGAAGGTCACAATCATGCTACCCTTATTATTGACCTCTGAGCCTGCTGCAGGACTTTGTGTGATCACTAAAGAACCTGTAGGTGTACAATTATCGCTCACTGTAAGCAGACTTCTGTAATCAGGTAAAGTTGCTTTACAGTTTGCGTCCAGATCAATTGTTTGATTTGGAGGACATGTAATGCTTGGTTTAACAGCATCAGCAATGGTTACTGTTATCGCATTCGATAGTGCTGAAGTACACCCAGATGAAATTCTAGTGGCAGTGTACGTACCGGAAACTGTTGCATTATACGTTCTGGTACTCGTTGTAGAAGTCACTGCTACCCCATCTCTAAACCATTGGTAATTTGCTAAAGCAACTGGTGCAGTCAAGGTAACCGTATTACCCGGACAAACATTGGTACCCCCAGCCGGTCCGGTAATGGTTGGTGGAATGGTAGAAACAACCCTAACTGTAACGGTAGAAATACCCCCACATTCATTTTTGTAAGTGATCGTAGTAGTTCCTTCACTCAATGCTGTTACCAAGCCTGTATTAGCATGAATGGTAGCAATGTTGGTATTACTGCTGCTCCATAAACCTCCAGCAATGGCATTTGATAAAGTACTGGTATTTCCAATTCCACAGATAGTGGTAGTACCAGTAATAGGTGCTGTAGGTGTACTGAAACTGGTACAAGTACCTGTATTGGTAGAACCTGATGCCACCCAATTCGAATTGGCACCTGTTAATGCAAAACCACTGAGTACTCCATGACGGTTATTACCACTCAGGTCTGTCAAACTTGTTTCAGTTGAATTATTGGCACCTACAATACCCTGATTGAAACGATAATATTGTTGTAATCCGTTTTGTCCAGTAGGATTCAGTTCACAGTTTTTATTATTGTTAATTTCTTCTAAACATAGTGCTCGACTCCATATCCTTACTTCGTCAATGGTCATGTCTGCAAAACGGAAGTTGGTATGTCTTGGGTCTTTGCCAATCTGCATGATGGAATTTGGATTATTAAGAATACCTGTACTAACACCAGTTTCTGTCTTCTTCAATACACCATCTACATAGAATTTAATACCAAACTCACTCGCCACACCAACATAATGATGCCAGCCTCCCGCTATGATAGGTACGGTTGCCCTTCTCCAGGTTCCGGCATCATTCACATAAAAGTCAAGATTCGTACCGCCAAGATCCGGATGCATCAACCATACATCAGTACCCATACCATCCACATTCAATGAAGACTGACCCATTATAGAACCTTGAGCCAGTTCACCCGTAGGTGTATTCATCCAGAACTCAACCGTTATTTCTTTGTTGAAAGCTCTAAACGGATTACTGATCGTTACATGATCATCCACACCATCTGTTTTTAATGCAGTAGCAGGGGTTGACAATACATTTACATTTACAGAAGCAGTATTGGTGCAACCGGGTCCGGCATCAGTACCTGTTACTGTATAAGTACCATTGGCCGCAGCAGTTACATTATTAATTACAGGGTTTTGCAATGAGCTTGTAAATCCATTCGGTCCAGACCAGCTATAATTAGTTGTACCGTTTGCAGATAACTGCAAGGTATTTCCTAAAACTACAGGACTGTTACTGCTTGCTGTAACGCTTGGTGTAGGATTCACTGTAACAGTTCTAGATGCTTGTGATGTACATCCAGCAGTATTTGTTAGCGTGACTGAATAAGTTGTAGTAACAGTAGGTGATACAGGAATTGCAAATGTAGTAGCACCTGTATTCCATGCATAAGTAGTTCCCCCACCTCCGCCAGTTGCTATTAACGTAGTAGAACCTCCGGAGCAAATGGTATTCGTACCGGATATTGCCGCAGTTGGTGCCGCATTGACTGTAACTGTACTAGAAGCTTGATTCGTACATCCCACTGCATTAGTAGCAGTGACAGTATAAGTTGTTGTTGCTGTTGGAGACACATTAATAGAAGCTGTGGTAGCTCCTGTACTCCATAAGTAAGTCGTTCCAATTGCTCCACTTGCTGTAAGTGTAGTAGTACTGCCTGAACAAATGGTATTTATACCGGATATTGACACGGTTGGTACCGCATTGACTGTAACCGTACTAGATGCCTGAGCCGTACATCCTCCGGCATTAGTAGCAGTAACAGTATAAGTTGTTGTTACTGTCGGAGACACATTGATAGAAGCTGTGGTAGCTCCTGTATTCCATAAGTAGGTGGTTCCTGTTCCTCCACTAGCTGTAAGCGTAGTAGTACTACCAGAACAAATGGTATTCGTACCCGTGATACTAGTTGTAGGTATCGGATTCACAGATAAGTTCATTGATGATACAGCTCCACAACTTGTAGTATATGTAATGGTCGTTACCCCTGCACTAATCGCGTTAACCTGACCTGTTACTTCATTAATTGTTGCTACTCCAGGATTACTACTTAACCATTTCCCTCCAGATTTTGCATTCGATAGAGTAGTACTATTGCCAATACATACATTATTCGACCCAGTGATGGGTGCAGCCGAATTATCATAAAGGGTGTATATTCCTGTACTGGTAAAACCCGAAGCAACCCAGTTAGAATTAGTTCCATATAAGGAGAAATTTTTCAACTCACCGTTTCTATTATTTCCACTTAAATCACGAAGAATGGTTTCTCCTGGATTATTTGCATTAACAAGACCCTGATTAAAGCTATAATAATGTTGTAATCCGGTTTGTACAGCAGGATTAATTTCTACGTTTTTATTATGTCTGATTTCATCTGCACATAATGCACGATTCCAAATACGTACTTCATCTATTGTCATCACTGCATACCTATTCTTCGGGTCATTATTACCAATATTACGAGTGGCATAACGAACATCCTTACCAATATGAAGTACTGCATTATTATTTGATAAAAGCCCAGAAGACAATCCACCTCCAACAGCATCATTGAATTGCTGACCATTAATGGTATAGAAGCTAACCTCATTGCCATCAACATAAAACTTTGTACTACCAGCACTTGATGTTGCCGCATAATGATGCCATGAACCTGCTATAATATTACACTTAGCTGTTTTAAAAGAAGCACCATCACTTACATAAAAAGTCATGGTACCATTCGTTTCAGGATGCATTAACCATACCCAATTTGCATCCACATTATTAGAACCTTGCCCCATTATGGAACCAAATGGCATATTTGCCGAGGGCGCGTACATCCAAAATTCTACTGTGATCTCTTTTTGAAATCCACGAAACGGATTATCTACACTAACATAATTTAATCGACTATTATCACCTGCAGTTTCACTTGGATCAAACTTCAAGGCAGTAGCCGGAGTAAATGTTTCTGCTGAAGTATATTCATAAAATGTATTCTTTGAAGACCCCGTTCCAATGTATCCTTTATTACCAATACTGAAGGCGGCGCCTCCTACTGTAGCCCCGTCAGGATAAACTGCCCTTGAAGTCCAGGTGTCTGAAGCGGGGTTATATTCGTATAAGTTTTGTGCAGCGCCTACTAATCCGGTTAGTCCAACAAAACCTTTATTTCCCAAAACAAAACTAGGTGAACCAAAAGCCCTGTCACCCGCAAAATCTGCTTTGGCTGTCCAGCTATCAGTAGCCGGATTATATTCATAAAAACCTTTTTTAATACCGCCAGCATTGTCTGTTCCACCCCCAACATATCCCTTTCCATTAATAGTAAAGCCAAATGCACCAGCAAGATCAAAAGGTCCACGCGCTTTGTTGGTCCATGTATCTGTTTCAGGATCGTACATAGCCACATTTCCTGAACTCCTGCGCGTTAAAGCAAAATTCATATTATCAGCTGAGTAAGAAGCAATACCACCTGTAATAACATACCCCTTTCCATCAATGCTAAAAGCCACTGAGCCATAAAAAAGAGGGCCAGAACTAGCTTTTTGTGTCCACGTGTTAGCAAATGAGTTGTACTCCCATAATGAAGAGGTTGCTGGGTTTTCATCGGCAGCTGAATTACTTCCTCCACCCACATAGGCTTTATTACCCACAACAAAAGCATAGGCCCCACGTCGGGCACCTCCGCCATAATCGGCTTTCTGAGCCCAAGTATCTGTACTAGGATCATATTCCCATATATCACTGAAAGCTGTAGTGGCATTGGCTCCGGTACCTATATACCCTTTATTACCAATATTGAAACCTACGGCATTCAATCGCCCTAACCCGCCAAAATTGGCTTTTTGTGTCCAGCTATCAGGCGTTTGAGCCAATAGCATCGGATGAATAAAACAAAATTGTAAAAGCAGTAAGCTTGCAAATCGTAAAAAGGATTTCATAAAGGGTGTATTTAAGTGGATAGAGATCAATTTTAAATGGCTTTTATTTTTTTCATTTCAGGAATTGTAACTGTGGGTGGCATTTCTCCCTGCCTTATTTTCTGTATCATCAATCTGGCTACCTTACCTGCAGCAATTGTATCCTTAAAACCTTGGTTGCCCTGAAGGGCAGGAATAGATAATTGTTTAATCACAGGTTTTTGATTCACCAGTATTTGAAAGCCCCATGTTTGATTGATGGATGGCACTATACTATAGGTTATGTTTCCGCTCTTCATATTTGAAGGGAACAAGTTGGATTGTGCCCCAACCGATAAGAAAAATCCGAGTAAAATAAACACCGCTACAATTCGTTTCATTTAGTATATTTTATGATAATATGTATACTATGCAAGGGTTGCTGTTTATTGAATGGCTTTTATTCTTGCTTCAAAATACCACCACACTGCCCACATCACTATGATCACAATAGCAATGATGATAGCCAATATCAATTGCCAGGGTTTTCCATTTTCAGGCTTTGTATGATTGGATTTTTTCACTTAGGCGTAAACTTATTCCTAAGCATCCCCTTTTTGCAAAAAATAAACGTAGTAAAGCGTTGCAACACTCGTAGCAAAGTGTTACACTCATTGAAAATCAAATAGTTGCAATAAATTCTTCGAGTGAGATATCCGGATAAATAGCTTCTACTTTTTTACGCAGGCGATGTATAGAGACCCTTACACTTTCAGTAGATATACCTGTTGCAGCAGCGATCTCTTTATTACCCAATTGAAGTTTGAGGAGTATAAGCAGCGTTCATTTTCAATTTTTATCATTGATAAAACAAATTCCAATACCAATACCAATCGTCTATAATTACTGCCACTGAAAGCTCATAGCTCAAAGCCTACTTTCTTCATTCAACCGCTAAGGTATCATAGACAATAACTTTTTCCCAAAGATGCGCATACTGTTTAATGAATGCTTGATGTAAAGGATGATCCTGATAGGTTTTTTGTGCAACAAGATCATTAAAGAACATCAATTCTGAAACATCCCAGCTATTGTCTACCACTTCCCTTTTCTCCGTACTAGCCGGAAACCCTATATACAATTGCTGGATCTCAGGTATGGCTGATAGTTTTTGGAGCCCCTCCGCCAATTGTTTTCTATCAGTTACAGAACCCGGATTATTCAGCCAGAAAAAGACCTGATGAATCACAAAAGAGGAGGTATTTATACTGATTTTAGGTTGTGCAACAACAGTAGCAGCTGTCGCTAAAATAGAACTAGTAAGAAAAAATCGACGTGAACGCTTACGCATAAAAATAGCTTGTATGATGGCTTATTTGTAAATTTAAGTGATCAGGTTGATCCAAATGAGGTTTTGCAGGAAATTAGAATCAGATTAGAGACTCATCAACTAGCGTTGTTTGTGTAAATTGCCGATTGCTTAAGACTATTATTCTAGTATGGAAGAAAGAAAAATATTGATTATTGAAGATGAAAAAAAGATAGCCACTACCCTCAAAAAAGGGTTGACGGAAAATGGTTATCATGTGGATCTGGCCTTTGACGGATTGATCGGCAAAAGGTTATTTGAGTCAAATAATTATGACTTACTCATTTTAGATATCAATCTACCGGGCATGAATGGTTATGAGTTATGTAAAGCCATTCGAAATACCAACCAGCATATTCCTATTATTATGCTGACGGCTATGAACACTACAGAAGATAAGATTGAAGGATTTGATAATGGTACAGATGATTATATCATCAAACCTTTCGAGTTTAAAGAGTTATTGGTACGTATTCGAGCGTTACTCAAAAGAACCATGAACCAGCAGCTACCAACCGGAAACATCTTAAAAGTAGCAGATCTAGAAATGAATTTGGATACCAAAGAAGTAAAACGTGCCGATCAACACATCACTCTCACCGCCAAAGAATTTCAGTTATTGGAATATTTTATGCGTAACCGAAATCGGGTACTTTCCAGAGCTGATATCGCGGAAAGAGTTTGGGAAATAGATTTTGATACGCAAACCAATGTCATAGATGTGTATGTAAACTACCTAAGGAATAAAATTGATAAAAAGTTTGATACCAGACTCATCCATACACAGGTTGGTATGGGTTATATCATGAAAGAGAGCTCCTGATGAAAATAAAATACCGTATTACGATTTTATTCACCTTACTGGTAACGTTCATACTCTTTTTTGTATGTGCTTCTATTTATTATTTCTCAGATCTAAACAGAAAACAGGATTTTCAGAGAAGGATACGCAACAGGGCTTTATCTACCATTAGTCTATTGGTAAAAGTAGAAGGTATTGATAGAGAACTATTACAACGAATCGATCAAAATATGCTGATCTCACTTCTAGAAAAAAGTGTGATTGTTTATGATAATAATGATAAAGAAGTATATCGCTTTAGAGATGAAGGCGCCGCTCTCGAGAGGCCAGAAAGAGCAGTACTTAGTTATGCGAGAGAAAATGGCGAATATGTGTATACCAAAGGACATAGAGAGGTAATTGCTGTTAAATACCGTGCCGGTGATCAGGAATATGTATCAGTAGCTGCTGCTTATGATAAGGAGGGGCTTGAAAAAATGAGTGAGCTAAAATTTGTATTGATAGTAAGCTTTATCAGTGGAACATTAATTACCCTTTTATCTGGTCTCATTTTTTCATCCAGACTGGTAGTGCCGATTAAAAAAATCACTAGTGAAGTAAAAGAAATATCTTCTCAAAATCTATCCAGAAGAATTATACTTGATGAAACAAAAGATGAATTGTATGAACTCTCATCTACATTTAATGAACTCCTGACAAGACTCCAACAGTCATTCGAAATACAACGAAGATTCATTGCTAATGCCTCTCATGAACTTTCTACACCACTCACATCCATTTCTAGTCAGTTGGAAATAACCTTACAAAACACCAGAAATGCTGATGAATATAAAACCGTATTACTATCTGTATACGATGATGTGAAAAATTTGAATAGGCTTACCAGAAGTTTATTGGAACTTGCCAAAGCCAGTGGCACTTCAGATGGCATGGAATTATCGCTGGTTCGTATAGATGAGATTCTAATGAAATTACCCGTAGAACTCCGTAAAACCAATGAACAATTCAAAGTAGAACTACATTTCGACACTTTCCCTGATGATGAAGACAAATTACTAGTATTTGGAAATGGCGATCTTTTGGAAAGTGCTATTAAAAATATTACACTCAATGCTTGTAAATATTCAACGGACCATACGGCAAGCGTAGGACTTAACTTCTCCGACAATGAACTTAAAATTGTAGTATCAGATTTAGGTCCGGGCATTAAAGAAGAAGATCAAACACTTGTTTTTCAGCCATTCTATAGAAGCCATACAGCAACAAATTCAGAAGGATTTGGACTAGGCCTTTCTTTGGCATCTAGAATTATTAAGTTGCATAAAGGTGATATTTTATTAACCAATAACAATCCACATGGTAGTGTCTTTACCATTTCATTACCGATTGCACGCAAGTTCCATTTGATCTAAATTTTATAGTTCAGAACAGGTTCATTCTTAAGCATTTACATTCTAATCTTATTTTAATCTTGTCCTAATGAATGCTTAATAGATTGGGATGATATTGCATTCAAAATATTTAAGACTGTTATTATTTGCTCAGGGTTTAGTTTAAAGCCGCTCTTGTCTAAGAGTGGCTTTGTTTTTTATATTCCACAAATTATAATCTACTTCTAATTCAACACTAATTCTCTTTTAAGAGCCAGCTCACATCTTCGTTTTTCACATAAAACTGATTTATGATAACAGTAATCATCCCCGCCTTAAATGAAGAGAAAACGATTGCGAGTGTTGTGAAATATTGTCAATCGAAATCTACTGTTACTGAAATAATAGTGGTAGATGATAAGTCATTTGACAATACAGTAAAATTTGCCAGTGAAGCAGGTGCCAAGGTGATTACCAGTACACGTTTGGGCAAAGGAGCATCTATGCGTGATGGATTGCTCTGTGCAAAAAATGAGATCATAGTTTTTTTGGATGGCGATATCAATCCCTACCCTGAACACATGATCGAACAAATGACTGAACCGATACTGAATGATCAATGCGACTTTATAAAAGCGGCTTTTGCGAGAAATAGCGGCAGGGTTACTGAACTAGTTGCCAAGCCATTACTCAGCATGTTTTTTCCACGTCTCTCCCACTACTTACAGCCACTCAGTGGCATGATTGCTGGCAAGAAAAAATTCTTTGAAAATATTGAGTTCTTCAATGATTATGGAGTAGACATTGGCATCTTGATTGACATGCATACACAAAATGCCAGAATTGAAGAAGTGTATATTGGATACATTGAAAATGATAGTAAGCCATTACATGAGTTAGGGAAAATGAGTAAAGAAGTAGCCAGTGCCATCATCAAAAAAGCTTTTAGCCAAAATAATAATGCCATATCCATGGAAGAATTTCAATCCATCAATATCATACGCGATCAGATGGAAATGGCATTTTCGGAACAACTAAAAAATGCTAAAAAAATGGTGGTATTAGACATGGATGATACCATCTTAAAAGGAAGATTTGTAGACACATTCGCGAAAAAATTTCATTTGACAGAACAACTGGCTGACATAAGAAGCAGGATGACAGATAGTACGCTTCGCACGAAAGCAATAGCCAAGTTATTCAAAGGGAAGCATCTTGGAGAGCTTATGGAAACCATTGATAGCATTGATATTATTGCTGATGCTGCTCTAGTAGTAAAGGAACTGCGTCAGCGTGAATATGTGGTAGGGATCATCACAGATAGTTATGATTTTGTAGCCAATCATATCAAAAACAAGATTGGTGCAGATTTCTCACTGGCCAATGAATTGGAATTTTCCAATAGTGTGGCAACCGGAGAAGTAAAAATCCCTTCTTTCTTTTTTCATCATGAAAAAAGCTCATGCTTACATACCATTTGCAAGTCGAATGCACTTGACCATATTTTACAGAAATACGAAATCAATCATGGGAACTGCATTGCCATGGGCGATAGCGAGAATGATATCTGTATGGTAAAAAAGGCAGGATTCGGCATTGCTTTTCGTTCCAAAAATGAATACCTAAAACAAACAGCTGATTTATTAATACAGGAAGAAAAATTTGAACCGCTATTAGCTTATGCAGTTCTATGATATTCTAATCTCCTTTTAATTCAACACTAATAACCACCTAATTCGTCACTATTAGGTTTGAAGTATCATTATGATACCCTATAAAAACATATTAATCCCCATTGATTCGGTGCACCAGGCACAGGTAGCAGCTGAAAAAGCACTAGAACTGTCTGATCCGAGTGAAACTTGCATCCACTTAGTGAGTGTGATACAATTCCAATCATTTTGGCAGCGAATCATTTATACAAAAGCCTACATACAGAAGCAACAATATTTTACAAAAAAGTGTACCATAGCAGAAAGAAAAATAGATGCTGTAAAGGCTAAAATTATAGACCGTTCTCCTCATACCATCGTTAAAACAAATATTATTATTGAAACAGCGATGAGTGATCAACTCATCAAGTATGCCATACAACACGATATTGACCTTGTTGTCAATACACACAAATCAACAAGATCTGGATTAAACTGGTTTAAAAAAGATTGGAGTGAAGAACTGGCAAGAAAAGCAAGTGTAGCTGTTCTTACGGTTACAAAAGGATGTTTGAATCATCCGATCAAATCGATTCTTTTACCGGTAAAATCTTTTGTACCAGAAAGAAAAATACAGGTAGCATTAGCCTACGCTAAAAAATTCAATGCGCATATCCATCTGGTAACATTGTTAGATAATAATGACAGTACAGCTAAGATAAAAGTAGATGCATTTTATCTGACTTATAAAATCTTATCTGAATATGGTCATCCCCCCCAATATAAAATACTGCAGGGAGCAGACAGTGATGCTGCTCTTTTGCGGTATGCTGATCAAATCAAAGCGGATATGATATTACTCAATCCTAATAAAAAGAAACGGATTCCCGGAATCATGCGACAAAAAATGACGGATATGCTGAATCCCATTTCCGCCTTACACATTCTGACATTGAAACCCTATTTGAAAAGAACTATCTAAAATGTACATTATGCAGAAGAAATTATGGAATACGGTATGCACACTCATGGCAATAGTACTCACGGCAGGCGCACAAACTGTTGATGAGGGTAAAAAACTATTTGAATATGAAAGATACCGCAGTGCTATTGAAGTGTTGAAAAAGACAGTTATGGCAAATCCACAGGATGTCAATGGCTGGTATTGGTTAACCAGATCGCAGTTGGCAGCTGGTTATAAAGACAGTGCCGAATCATCCATCCAACAAATGCCTGCTGATATTAAGACGCAACCCTTAGGAAAAGTGATCCAAGGAGCTTTCCTACTTCAAAAAGAAGATTCGCTAGCTTCTCTACAACTTTTTATGGAAGCCATTGGTACCAAAAGAAAAAAGGATCCTGCTATTCAGCTGGCAGTTGCCAATGCTATAATTGATGCACCAAAAGGAAATTTATATAGAGCTATCGAATTATTACAGGATGCAGCTGACAGAGACAAAAAGAATACTTGGATATATTTAAGTATTGGAGACGCCTACCGTAAACTATACAATGGATCAGAAGCTGTAAAAGCCTATCAGGAAGCAATTGACGCAGATAGTAGAAACGCAGAAGCTTATTATAAGATCGGTAAGATTTATCAAACACAAAACAATGTAGATGTATTTACCGAATACTACACAAAAGCCATTCAGGCCGATCCTGATTTTGCACCGGTATACTACCCTTTGTATTATTACTATTATTTCAGAGATGTCAATAAAGCTTTAGAATACTTACAGACTTATATCAGCAAAACAGACTACAGCATTGACAACGAGTACATGCTTACAGACCTGTATTATGTATCCAAAAAGTACAATGAAGCCATTCAAACAGCACAACAGGTATTGCAAAAAGAGGGTGATCAGGTGAAACCTCGCATCTATAAGCTTATGGCATATAGTTATGATGAACTTGAAGACTTGACGAATGCAGAGAAATGGATGAAGGACTATTTTGAAAAGGAAAGTGATACCAACTATGTAGCGAAAGACTTTGATTTAATGGGTAAGATCGTTTCTAAAAAAACAGATAATACTGATGGTGTAATTTGGTATGAAAAAGCCTATCAACTTGAAAAAGATACAACTGCCAAAATGGATTATGTAAAAAAGATCATGGCATTGTATAAAGGTCAAAAAGACTATGCAAAACAAGCAGAATGGAATGGAGAACTATACAAATTAAATGCTCCATTTACCAATGTCGACATCTTTAATTGGGGTGTGGCATATTATAACGCGAAAAATTATCAGATGTCAGATAGTGTATTTGGTATTTATGCTACCAAATATCCTGATCAAACTTTTGGATACTATTGGAGAGCCAGGAGTAATGCAGCAATTGATACCGCCATGGAAATGGGTATCGCGATCCCGCACTATGAAGATATGATTGACGTAGCCTTAAAAGACACGGCTAATACAAACAATAAAAAATGGTTGATTGAAGCATATGGCTATATCGCAGCTTATAAAGTGAACGCGGAAAAGAAATATGATACTGCTTTACAACTTTATGATAAGATACTGGAACTGGATCCCGCTAATAATGATGCAGAAAAGTATAAAGAGATACTGGAAAAGATTATGGCTGAGCAAGCCAAACAAACTCCAAAAGAGACTAAAAGCAGCGATTCAAAAAATAGTTTTTAGTAGGTTTAAGGTTTATAGAGCACATGGCCGGATAATCATCCGGCCTTTTTTCTGTAGAAATGGTACCCTACCTTTATCAGATGAAAATTCAGTTATGGTCGGTAGGTAAGCCACATGATGCCTACGTTAAAGCAGGTATTGATGATTTCTCAAAACGTCTCAACAACTATTTTCCTGTTCAATGGCAGATCATTCCAACGCCTAAGCAATCTGCATCTATGTCAGACCCATTACAGAAGAAAGCAGAAGCTACTGCTATCATGCAATTGCTGGAAAAAGACGATTTTCTGATCTTATTGGATGAACGAGGTAAACAATTCAGTTCTCCGGAGTTAGCAGACATCTTACAAAAAAGAGCTAATGAAAGCACTAAGCGACTCATTTTCTTGATTGGTGGGGCATTTGGAGTCGATGAAACAATCGCTCATAGAGCCAATCTTGTTTGGAGTCTCTCAAAACTCGTATTCCCACATATGCTAGTCAGGTTAATATTGTCTGAACAACTCTATCGTGCCTGCACGATTTTAAGAAATGAAAAATATCATCATGTTTGAAAACGCTTAAATTGCGTATATGTTTTCAATTACCATCATAATATTGATATTAACCTGTATCGTCTCATTCACTGCTTTTTCGAATCAAAAAGTCATTGACGATTTGATCTTTTATCCTCCAGCCATCACACAAAGAAATCAATGGTATCGCTTTGTTACCAATGGCGTGATTCATGCTGATATTGCCCATTTGGCTTTTAACATGTTCTCTTTTTATCTGTTTGGGAGTTTTGTTGAAAAAGATTTTATATCCCTTTTCAATGAAAATGGCAACATACTATTTCTTGCCATGTATATTACAGCTTTAGCTGTTTGTTTAATACCTACCTATTTTCAACATAAAGACAATTATCATTACCGAAGTCTGGGTGCATCGGGAGCTGTATCTGCTGTTGTATTTGCAGGTATTTTCTTAAACCCCACCATTAAAATCGGACTGATCATTATTCCTCCCATCATTCCCGGTTTCGTATTTGGTCCCTTGTATTTAGTGTTATCAGCTTATATGGCAAAAAGAGGGGGTGACAATATTAATCATTCAGCGCATTTCTGGGGAGCAGTTTGGGGAATCGTTTTTGTGATCGTTACCTGTTTACTACTAACAGAATTCAATCCCATCACCCATTTTCTGGTGCAAGTGAGCAACTATTTTTCATAACGAAATAACACTGCTTTTTGCGTAGAAGGTTTGATACGGAAGCGATGGTCGATTCGATAACCAATTACCCAAACGATTCGTCGATCAGACTCTAATACCCATACATTTTCTTTATCTGTCAATGATAATTTTTGATCGATAAAAAAACGACTGAGTTTCTTTTTCTTCATCATTCCCAATGGATAAAAGTAATCACCTATTTTCCATTTACGAAGTATCAATGGATAGTGAAGTTCAGCGAAATCAATAAGCGCTTCATTTTGGTTAGAATGAATGATAAGATCATCTGTCATTCTTATATGCAGTTTCGCTGATCCAAGATGAATGCTAGTGGTTTCTTTTTCAATGAGAAAAATAGAAGATTCTTTCGCTGCAAGGGGCGATATAATCATGTGATTCCTATTCTTGATCAAGCGATGTGTTGGAGAATACAGCACACTGCCATTATCTGCATCGAATAGTTTAATGGCTTCAAAGGTTTGTGCAGGTGTAAAGCCATAAGATTTCAATAATTCATACGTAACTGTTACCAATGGACTCGCTTTTTTCCATGCGAGTACAGGAATCAATATTTCCTGATTGTTGATACGTATCAATTTTTTGAATTGAACTTGTAATGCCGACTCATACAGTTGATAAGCCTCTCGTAGTCGAACCACCGTATGTTGCAAATTTTCATCTGCGGAAGGATATTGGGTTCGAATCATCGGTAATACCTGATTCCGAAAAAAGTTACGGGTGTAATCATCATGCTGATTTGAAGAATCCTCTACATATTGCAAAGCTTCAGTATTGGCATACAGTTGTAACGCTTGTTTAGTAAAAGAAAGCAGTGGCCTGATCAATGACTGTTCCGGTGTATAAGGATCCATGCCGGTAAGACCCCCCAATCCCGTACCCCTGAACACATTCATCAGTACTGTTTCATTATTATCGTCTGCATGATGCGCCGTTACCAGGTATATTTTTTTCGAATGCTGTTGGGAAAGTTCATGACGCAATGTTTCAAACCATTCATACCTAAGTATTCTCGCAGCTTCTTGGGTAGCAAGTTTTTGCTCTGATGCAAATAATTTCGTGTCAAAATGTTTGACTTCCAAAGGGAGTGACCATTGTTCGGCGAGTTGTCGAACAAAAGTTTCATCACGACTACTTTCCTCACCTCTCAATTGAAAATTGACATGTGCCAGTACCAAATTAAATCCGGAAGATTTTAATAAATGCGTTAGCACCACACTATCAACACCACCACTCACAGCTACGAGTAACTGACAATGTTCGGGAGATATCCACGAAAATCGGGTCTTGAGTATTTGTTGAAATCGTTGGAGCAAACTCATACATTCATCTCCTACCCTTTTTTAACTTCTTTAGCCCAGGTGTCCTTCAAGGTTACCGTTCTATTGAAAACAAGTTTCTCTGTGGTACTGTCTTTATCCAAACAGAAATAGCCTTTGCGAAGGAACTGATATCGGTTGTCACTGGAATCAGCCGCCAGTGCAGGTTCAGCGTACGCATTGTTGATGATTTCCAAAGAGTCTGTATTGATATGATCTTTAAAATCGCCTTCTGCATTCCCTACATCTTCTACTTTGAACAAGCGATCGTACAAACGAACTTCCGCTTTCACTGCGTGACGGGCACTCACCCAATGTAGGGTTCCTTTTACATTGATACCGGAAGTATCAGAACCGCTTTTACTTTCTGGAATATATGTACAATGCAATTCGGTGATGATTCCGTTGGCATCTTTCACCACTTCATCACAACGAATGATATAGGCACTTTTCAAACGCACCATTTGTCCGGGTGCCAATCTGAAATACTTCTTAGGCGCCACTTCCATAAAGTCGTCTCTTTCAATATAGAGCTCTTTGCTAAAAGGGATTTCTCTGTTACCTGCAGTGGCATCTTCCGGATTGTTCTCACTCCACAAAACTTCTCCTTCGCCTTCATAATTGGTAAGAACCACTTTTAATGGATCAAATACTACCATTCTTCTGACTGCAATTTTATTCAGGTGTTCACGAACGCAAAACTCAAGCAATCCGACATCGATCAAGTTATCTCTTTTGGCAATACCAATACGATCGCAAAACTCACGAATGGCTTCCGCAGTATATCCCCTTCTGCGCATACCACTGATGGTAGACATGCGCGGATCATCCCACCCATTCACATATTTCTCATTTACCAGTTGTAGCAACTTACGTTTACTCATGACGGTATAAGTCATATTCAAACGTGCGAATTCATATTGTTTAGAAGGAAATATCTCCAGTTGTTCAATGAACCAATCATACAATGCACGATGTGGAATAAACTCTAACGTACAAACCGAATGCGTGATATTTTCAATAGCATCACTTTGTCCGTGTGCAAAATCATACATCGGATAGATGCACCACTGATCACCGGTACGATGATGATGTGCATGTTTGATACGGTAAATGATCGGATCACGCATGTGCATATTCGGATGAGCCATATCAATCTTTGCACGCAAAACTTTTTCCCCATCTTTGAATTGTCCGGCACGCATGGCTTTAAATAGTTCTAGATTCTCAGCAACAGATCGATCTCTAAATGGACTATTAGTGCCTGCTTGGGTAGGTGTTCCTTTTTGTTGTGCAATGGCTTCACTGGTACTGTCATCTACATATGCCAGGCCTTTTTCAATTAGTTTGATGGCAAACCCATAGAGTTGCTCAAAATAATCAGAAGCATATCTTTCTTCTGCCCAATTAAAACCCAGCCAGCGAACATCATCTTTGATACTCTCAACGTATTCAGTATCCTCAGTAACAGGGTTGGTATCATCAAAACGAAGATTGGTTTTACCTCCGTATTTATTCGCTAAACCGAAATTCAGGCAAATACTTTTGGCATGACCAATATGCAGATAGCCATTGGGTTCCGGTGGAAAACGGGTAACGATTGACTGGTATTTACCACTACTTAGATCCGCTTCTACGATCTCTTCAATAAAATTCAGGCTCTTTTCTTCAGACATACTACGCTATTAGGGGGACAAAGTTAAGCTTTGTGTGCTATCCCCGTTTCGCCTATTGAAATGATTTAGCCTCAGATTCATCCGGCCTAAGGCTGATGCATCTGTGGCTAAAAAATGCGCTTAGTTAATCTGATACGCTTTCACAAATTGAACGGCAGCTTTCATATCATCATGTAAAACCCGATCCTGCTCATTGAAACTGATCTTTTCTCGGAAAGCTTTTACCATCCGCTCTACTGTTGATCCACTTTGCAGGGGTCTTCTGAAATCCAATGCCTGTGCTGCACTCATAAGTTCAATAGCCAGTACTTTCTCCACATTTTCTATCACTCGCAGACATTTGGTAGCTGCATTGGCGCCCATACTTACATGGTCTTCCTGATTATTAGAGGATGAAATACTATCCACTGAAGCGGGTGTACAGAGTTGTTTGTTTTCACTCACAATACCTGCGGCAGTGTACTGAGGTATCATAAAACCGGAATGTAATCCAGGGTTTTTCACAAGAAATAGGGGTAACCCTCTCTGCCCACTAATGAGCTGATAGGTTCTTCTTTCCGCAATATTGGCGATCTCACTCATGGAAATGGCTAAATAATCCAATGCTAATGCCAGGGGTTGACCATGGAAATTACCCCCGCTTAGGATGAGATCTTCTTCAGGAAATATGTTGGGATTATCTGTTACAGAATTGATCTCACGAATAAAAACGGATAGTACATGTTCAAAAGCATCTTTGGAAGCCCCATGTACCTGTGGAATACAACGAAATGAATATGGATCTTGTACCTGTTGTTTAGCTTGAGCTGCTATGCTGCTATCAGATAAGAATGCTCTTAATTTAGCAGCCGTAGCCACTTGTCCGACATGCGCCCTAATGGTATGTATTTGTTCTTTGAGAGGTTCTGTGGTACAATCAAAAGCATCAAATGACAATGCACTAATCAAATCAGCCATGTTCAATAAGTGTTCTGCTTTTTTGAGGCAGTATAAACCATAGGCACTCATGAATTGAGTGCCGTTGATCAGTGCCAAGCCTTCTTTGCTCTGTAATTGAATCGGACTCCAGCCTAATGCTTTGAGTGCGGTTGATGATGGCATTTTTTTACCTTTGAAATACACATCTCCGAGTCCAATCAAAGGCAAACTCAAATGACTAAGAGGCGCCAGATCACCGGAAGCACCTAAAGAACCTTGTGTATAGATGACGGGGAGTACTTCATGGTTATACATTTCCATCAAACGCTTCACGGTATCAATTTGCACCCCGCTGTGTCCATAGCTCAATGATTTGATCTTGAGCATGAGCATCAGTTTTACAATATCAGTGGGCACTTCCTCTCCTAATCCGCAGGCATGAGAAACCAGTAAATTGTATTGTAATTGACCAATCTGATCTGCATCGATCTTCACATTTTGTAGAAACCCAAATCCGGTATTGATCCCATAGAAAAGACGGTCTTTTTCAGCCATTTTTTGGTCCAGGTATTCCCGGCAGGCAAGGATGCGCTCATGGGCATCGAAAGTGATGGAAACATGCTGGTGAAAATCCAGTAAATCCTTGATTTGACTAAAATGAAGCCATTTTCTGTCTAAGGGTAAATAATTATAGCTCATGAAAGCAATCCTTTGCCACAAAGTAAGGGGGTTTTGGGAGAAGGCGAATAGAAAGCCATTTGATTTGATGAACTGACGTTTTTTTCTTTATTTTGCGGCTCTGAAAACTGACCGGTAGTCAGTCCGCCTCAGGCGGAAGCAACTGCTACTTGTTTTGAATATAAATTGGACCGGTAGCTCAGCTGGATAGAGCAACTGCCTTCTAAGCAGTAGGTCATTGGTTCGAATCCAATCCGGTTCACAAAGCCTCACAAATATGTGGGGTTTTTTATTTCACGCTCAATTGGATAGAGCATCCCGACTAAAGTCGGGAAGGTCATTGGTTCGAATCCAATCCGGTTCACAAAGCCTCACAAATATGTGGGGTT